>Ga0302325_10015839_pt1 | contig 16006 bp, 10 predicted proteins | sample Palsa_T0_2_FD_201948 | JGI IMG/M metagenome (GOLD analysis project Ga0302325, IMG submission 201948) | Peat permafrost microbial communities from Stordalen Mire near Abisko, Sweden - Palsa_T0_2 | ecosystem: Environmental > Terrestrial > Soil > Palsa > Peat permafrost | place: Sweden: Abisko... | reverse complement strand
GGATCGAGATGTGAGAGTGTTGCGTGGAATAATGATGAAGAGTGGATAGGGGCAAAAGATGGACTGTTGTTCGGCCTCGCGTTTACTATTTGATGATTCTGAATCAAGGGGGTTAACACATCATGGAGGATCGAAATCTTCAATACATCTCCCACATCTTCCTGCTCCGCTCCCGATGTAGTCGAAGTGGCGATGAAGTTTCGCTCCGGATGGCGTTTGATTTACCCGGATAAGCTTGGAATTTGTTATGGCAAACATCAAAGACGTCTTAAAAGAACATGTGAAAAGTGTTGGGATGTTGATACAGCAGTTGCAAGAGGTGACTAACACTCGAAGCCTAGACTGAATCACCGCTTAAACGCTTAAACGGTTTGTAAAGGCAAAGTAATTAGAAGGCTACTAACGAAAGGTTTGTGTGGGATGGAATGGAAACCTCCTATGCTAATGTCCTGATCAACAGTGATGGATGTCATCATGCCATGGCCGAGGAACAACAATAGAGTGCAATATCACATCAGGGCGTTCCCATCCCTGCCTTGAGGGAAACGTTACCCTCATTCAGAGTATGCCTTGCCACTAAGCTGCTTTGAATTCAACTCTCATAATGAGAATCGGGAATAAGAAGGGACTTGAAACGGAGGTATGTGGCGCGATGGTTTTGGCAAGTGTTCCTCGTTGCTCCGACACATGTCGGCAATTAAAGGAGGCCACGACAGAACCTACATAAAGACAAATGTACCCCCACGGATCGCCTAGAAGTACAGGGAACTTCTCCACACTTCTCCACATTTCCAGAAAGGAGGGCTCGTGCAGGATGGCTGAAGATCGAGATTCCAAGAGATGCATGCGTGCCACCGTCGCTTACTCGGTCCTATTAAAGTCCACGAATATGAGCTGCAGATGAGGTAGCGGAAGGCTCACCCTGCGCCACGCTAAAGATGGGAGACCCCGGGGTCAGAGGTGGTGTGCGTACCGGTTGTGATAATTTTAACCTTCTTGAGGGTGTGGCCACCTTAAGGGCCAGAACTACTCGTAGTGTCACTCGTAGACTACATGAATACCCGCCCAAACGACTTTTTGAGGCAGGTTGGCCGAGGAGGCTTGAACTTCCTCTCGGATACATGCTTGAATGTCTCTTTTTGAGAGGTCTAGAAGAGCTTTTCCATCTTCAGACAGCTAGAAATGGGAATAGGGGCAGCTGACGTCGCCAAACGCCCAATTTGTCAAGAGATGCCTTGCATACATAGTCGAGCCAATAACAGTTTTGGGAGGTATTATTTTTCAGCAATGAGGATGGTGATGATATTGCCTTTGCATGGCCGACAACTGCTGCTATGGGGCAAGAAAGAGGGGTACCACCCTTACAAGAAATTCAGCTGAGAGGGGTAGAATATGGAGAAGTCTTCTGGCTGGACCGGAGCTGAGTTGCTGCCAGTGAAACTCAACACAGTACTTAGAAGAACGATTTAGCAAGGCCAATGTAAGAAAGAGGGGTTTGGATCTGCGAATTTAGCTGGACTCCATATTGAAGTTTCCAAGTTGCCCGTCGGCAAGCTCTCCTGTTCGGGGTCGCCTGCAGATGATTCTCCATGCATAGACTAGTACCGGCACGGCAATTGAATGACGAGACAAGCAAAGCGAGCTCTAGCCTTTTCTCAATAGCCGGTCTCACACCCTGGGAAAATGTGTTGAGAACGCTGATTTTGAGGAGGTTGACTTTCCTCGTCGTCGGCCTCTCATCGGCATGGGTCGGGGAGAGACAAGGCCCGTGCTATCCGTGGATGTTGATCGTCGGGATGAACAATGGAAACGTGGGGGAGCCACCGAGCGTTTCAGGAACGGATCTTGCATGTGGAGAGAAACCAAAGATTGGCTCAGGTCAGGAAAGTTGTGTGTGCAGATCAGATCGGTGGACCGCTGTTCCCCAAACTTTAAACGTTCATGCTTTGTTCCAGAACTTGCAAGAAAGCCAGCTTTCTCTGCTTCGGGAGCACCGGTATTTCCCAGCATGGGAAAACGCCGCCCACCCCCACGCGGGGCCACGGCCGATACGGCACCGGGAGTTCTCACCACACATACTCCGTAATCCAAATCCCAATCTCCAATCCCATCCTTCCCGAGATCTCGGACGGCGCGAACGGTGAGGCCCCCAGGCGCAAGCCCTCGCGTTCCACCGCGGAAATCTTCAATGGAGGCATGACCAAGGTACACGAGGTCTCCATCGACGCTGAAGGATCCGTATCAAGAATTGGGTATGCCTACATGACGTGGGAAATGAGCAGCCGGCCACAATTGGCGAAATGGCATGTTGTCCGCAGCTCCTCGCATCTGGTTATGTAAAAGAGATCCAGTCTGGCGACGTGCGGAATTCTTGAAACCTCGTGACCATGTGGTGGTGGACAAACCTGGCGGGGCTCAGCCTTCTCCGCCTGATGCAGCCCCTTCTGCAGATGAGGGCCCCATACCAGGATGTTCTCGGTGCTGATTGGCAGCTGCTTTTTGCGCCCCCCTGATGCGCTTGTCGGTTCTGGTTCACCCCACGCTCTTGGCTGCTGAGTGCGAACAGGCCTGCAGCCGCCAGTATGCTACCAAGACCGCGATCCTGGATCCCTAAACCGCTTCGAGCATGATCAGCAGCTTAGTCGCACCCAGTTGGGGAAGGTTGGGTGGCCATATGACAAGCTACGGTACGAGTATGTGCAGGCTATGGCAAGCGATGACAAGCGAGGGCGACTCCGCAATTTGGTCATGATTCATATCGCCTGGCATATTGAAAGCATCAGCCGACTACACACCTTCTCCCCTTCGCCAACCACAACGTCCAGCCATTGTCTTTCCTCAGCAGAGTCAGCACATCTTCCCCGCCAACACGAGCGCGGTTTATGCGGTGCAGCCGGTGAGGTCGGGCGTCGGTGCTCCAACGGCTCGTCTTCAGCTGCCGCTGGCAGGAACGAGTCTGAAAGGCTTCGTTGAGCCTCTTTTTGCTTTTCCGGGCAGGGTTGAGACGCCCTGGGCCTGCTGCATGCCCTCCTCCCCCGTTCCAGGCGCCTGGGAATAAGCAATCATCCAGATCGTGTGAGCAAAGGCAACAATGGCGAGTTGCTGGAGAAAGGGGCAGAGCGCCACGCCCAACGCTGGGGTGAGGTCATACGCGGCCTGGTGACCTTGAAACTCAAGAAACTCTCTTTGCAGCTTCTGCACTGCATGGCCAAGTATTCTCGCCTTCAAAGACAAATTGACAAGTTAACAAGTTGACAACACTCTCCCCCAGTATGCACTTGCACCGATGCTGCTGATCACAATGCTATACAAAGCCTGCAGCAGTAACCTAGACCCAGCAGGCTCAGCGAATCTCACGATATTTGTTACTCACGAATACAGTATCAACTCCACATCTCCAGCTAAGCTTGTCTGCGGGTCGAGTTGGCCGACGCCCGGTAAGATCCCAGGCTGAACCGGGTCCAGCCAGGCAAAGCAAGCCGAGCCACGAGGCCAAGAAATGGTCACTTGCAAGAAAACGTTGCGTGGGGGTGAGAGCTACGCAACAAGGAAAAATGTCCTAGGTACAATGCTAAGTGCCGTCACAGCACGCAGCACCCCTACCGCACCTGAATTCCCCGGTACGATTAATCACATCCCTGGGGTCATGAATCTGCAAGCGCCACTCAGGAACAAACAAAATAATACTTAACGGAGTCCCCCCATCCAGACTTTTCCTTGAAGGAAATTTAATCCAAGACACACGCCTCCTCTTCACCCTCGACACCACATACCCTTTTCACTTTTCACCTTCCCAATTCCCACGTTGTTCAATCTCTCTCCAATCTCGTTAGACATCGATCAACATAAAAGTCAGCCACGCCTCTATCTTCTTCAACTATCTTAAACCATTCGTCTGCTGTTCCCTTCATTACTTCACCTTCTTGCCTCCCTCGCACCTTCCTTCTCCAAAATGGCTCCTCACAACGACGCACCGTCACCATCCGGTAGCTTCACGCACGGCTTCAACATGACCTTCCGCCCAACAGCAAGTTCGGGGCTACGAAACTCGAGTAGCAACACTAGCAGCGTCTATTCCGAGTCCCCTTTGAACGAATCCTACTCTTCGTCCTTCTCGAGCACCTCATTGGACGTGGATGACCATATGTCTCGTCCATTGGTACCGGGGGTCTATGTCCCGACTGTGTGTTTCTTCGATCCGGTCACAGAAGACCTTGACAAAAAGACAATTGCCACACATGCAGTCCGTCTTGCAAACGCCGGGGTGGCCGGGCTCACCACACAAGGATCCAATGGGGAGGCTGTGCACCTCACCCACGCCGAGCGGCAGACCGTCACCGCTACAACCCGTTCGGCACTCAACTCTGCTGGCTTCTCCCACATGCCGATTCTCGTGGGATGCGGCGCCCAATCCGTCAGAGAAACAATCCAATATTGTCAGGAAGCATATGAGGCTGGTGGTGACTACGCTTTGGTCCTCCCACCTGCCTATTATGCACCACTCTTCTCTCCAAATGCGGCAAGTGTCGTCGAGTTCTTCCACACAGTCGCAGATCAATCGCCAATTCCCCTAGTCATATACAACTATCCCGGGGCAGTGTCTGGTATGGATCTCTCGTCTGATGTCATCATTCAACTTTCTGCACATCCAAATATTGCGGGTGTGAAGTTGACCTGTGGGAACACCGGAAAGTTGAACAGAATTGTGGCTGCCACAAAATCTGCAAAGCCTCAATCGTCAAGTACTGCGCCTCCATTCTTGGTTCTCGGTGGTAGTGCAGACTTCACTCTGCAGAGCTTAGTCGGTGGCGGTCACGGTATCTTGGCGGGGCTGGCCAACATTGCACCAAAATCTTGTTTGGAGATTCTGAAGCTGTATCGCGAAGGCAAGCTTTCTGAGGCACAGAAGCTTCAGGAGATCGTCGCGAGGGGGGATTGGACAGCCATCCAAGGTGGCATCGTGAGCACCAAGGCCGGTATGGAGAGCTGGTTGGGCTATGGAGGATATGGCCGCAGCCCGCTGCCACGCCCAACCGATGAGCAGAGTGCGAAATGGAAGGAAGGTTTCAGGGAGTTGTACGCACTAGAAAAAAGCTTGTGAATGGACCTGGGCTGAAAACATTAATACGACCAACGACATCTGGACGGGCAGGCAATTGTCATACGCACAAAAGTTCTTCGACGGCCGTTTTGCTTTGGAGGCGTTTGGGACGACCCCAGTGGTGACGAGTTGCAGCAGGGCTGGCGATGCGAGTCCGAAGATACCATTTTCATCTCTTTTCGTTGCGTTGCGTTGCGTTCCATTTGTTCGGTAGAAAACTGTAATACCGCTGGCGAGTTTTCTTGCCGTTTTTTCCCTTGCCTCTACTGGTGTTGAGGATTCACCCCCACCGCCAAAATACGTTTGCCGTAGGGCGCGAAAGCCACTCGGTAAAGATCAAAAGTCTTAATCGATGAAAGATTAGAACACTTAGATAAGAAATCAAGGCTTCACAGCTGCATACCTTAACATTTCTCAGTCTTATCTTGTCCGTTCCGTCCTCATGCATCTTAGAGACGCGGTTGAAGAGGGCCTGACGTGACTAGGGTGTGCGACGTGGCACGAAAGCCTTGCCTGAAAGAGCGTTCGTATTTCTAAGTGAATCATTTGATAGGAGGAAGTTTCCCGTGCATAATCGTCCCGAAGAATTGTCTCCCGTGAGACATTCTAGTCTGATCTTCAGGCGTTCGAGAAAAAAGACGTTGGGTTGACGTGCGGTCACGTGGAGCGACCCACTTTAAAAGGAGACGTCCTTCGAAGCCTTCAAATGCAAAATAAGTCATATCCGCTCGTGTGCAAGATATTTTTATTTCTTTTAAACTCAATGGGACTTTAACGTTCTTGGTGTATGGTTTTATGTGTCGGGAAATGGATGTTTGCGTCATTATCTAATATTCGATATACAAGAATGCACACGGGACATCTTATCAAAATTCATCTCTGGGTCTCTTTTCTGCATATCACTCTATGTGCAGATTGGAGCATTCAAAAATAGAGTCTGACGATTAAATTTACATTCTGCAGTGAACTTCCTTTACAGCTCCATATCGTGGCGGATTTAGAGTATTCTTCACGGAACCGAAGTCTGACAGGCATGTAACGGAAGCAAAGCATCAAGAATGAATTTTTTATTGTACTATATCAGCTCAATAATATGGCATCCGATTGTTTGCCCTTCATCAATGATCCGCCAGCCGTGAGTACTCATCTACGTCAGCGAACTCGCCAAAGCCTGACTCCTGGCATATGGTCGATTCCAGAAATGTATTCCCTGGAAGAGGGAGATCTTCCTGGATAATGATGCGGGAAATGCGGTAATTACAAAGAGCTGTGAGATTGGTGGTTCATCGTTGATCATCGCATGTATAAAAAAGCTTAAAGAGGTATTCGCGCCCTAAAATGCGCTTTGAAATTTGGGTCTTCGTAGCTGCCACACATAGCCAGAGGTAATAGGAAGAGAAAGACCAGCTCTCTGTAAACCACTAATCACACGGTAGCAACGGATCTGGAACTTCTGAATTTAGAAATGAGGAGTAAGTCTGCTCTTGACATTATAATTACTTATCCGAAGACGCGCCGAAGGTCAAGGACAGCAGTGACAAGTCTACTTTGCTGAAAATAACTCAATTTTGCAGACAATAAGAGTGCGGTGAAACTTCGCCTCCAAGGAAAGCAAGCTGAAGGTTCTATTTGCAGGGTTTAACGGAAAAGGACTTCCAATTATTACGTTCTCCGTTCAACTCACTGCAACCTCAAAACAAGAGGCTTCTCTTTCAAAATTCCCAAAAACAAAATCGCATTCTGGAAATCTTGGGTCCTTATTTTGGTGTGGAATGCAAACTCGTAAAGCCTAAGATGGATCAACATCCGCTCTCGGCGGCACCAATCCCTATGCGAACCGGTAGACTTCTAAATCGCAGCCAAAACGTGAAATTGGGAATTTGGTACTAAATAAAATCTTGTAATCTTTATCGCGAAGCTTTGGTACGGTAATTTGTAACAACACATGCCATTATTTAGAAATTTGAAGTGCTTCATTGAACACGAGAGGTGACGCCTCGGGCTGCAGAGGCTATCGAGAGCCTAAGTTTGCGTCAGTGCTTTGAAGCAAAATACACTTCAAAATTTCCTTCCCGAACTATCGATGTTGTGTTGGTCGTTGGTATTTGACGTACTTGACTGTGCCCAAGGCTCCGAGACCAGATCGCTCGACGAGGGTTGCAGCTGGCACACCCTTTCAATCCCAAATCTGGTTCGAATTCTTAATCAGACCTCCTTGCATCTTATCCAATCTACCCGCGTCACCAATTCTTCTTGGTGTCACTTGCTTTGCCACCTTCCTTCACTTACTTAGAGCGTGCGACTCTATGCCATCCCATTTACCTGACGGTGCTTTCTTCACTGATATCTATAAACAGCGTAAGCTTTGGCTCCAGAGCAGAGAATTGGACAGGAAGTAACGGCTTATGAAAGAGTTGAGGAAGGAAATAGGCTTGAATTTGAGAAGCTGGAATCAATCAAGAAGAGACTAACCTCAGGCCTTGTAGTCTCCCATCATTCTCCAGAAAGGATCATTTGACGAGGCAGGAACTCGTCAACCGGGTGGCGTTCCCTATGCTCAAATGGCGAGCATCGTGCGGTTGTTCCATTTCTCGCACCACCCCTCGGCTGCTATTCAGGTAGCATGTGTCTGTCTCAAATCGGCTCGTACAATTCCACTTTCAGTCTCCAAAGCCGTTTCTTGAAGTTTATGACCCTCAAAGTTGGCCTTTGTCATGTGGTTGTTGATCAACAGCAGGAAGAAACGACTTGATCGAATCTAAGTAGAGCTAGAGATTGCTTGGATGACCATTGGCCGTATTGGGGGGAAATAAAATTCGGAGACGGAAGTGGGTTTCTCGCAGGGAATTGTAGTCGTGATCTGTACAGTACCGGATGGTAACTGCATCCCTTACAAGTCCGGTGACTCGTATTACTTGCAATCTCCGCCTGCTTTTCAACTAAATATTGATAGAGAGGGAACGCACACCAAGATCTGGTTCATGAAATCGAGGCATTTCGTGCAAGCTAAATGAGGATGTCGTATGGATGGGTTGCTCTTCTGCCCCCCACGAATGCGGTGCTCCAACTTCACAAATATTTTCCTGCCTCTCAACACCTGCGTCCTCAACTTGATTCGATTCTATTGTGTTGCTTTGGTTCTAACAACTCGCGTACTATTCGCTCGTGCTTTGCCTGTCAATCAATGCCAACGTCAGCCCTGCTTCAATGAGTTCGTAATTGTACCTCTTGTTTACTCTTCCATAATTCTCTGCGAAGCACCCCTGAGAACTCACCTGAACAATAAAATGCTATGCTGCGCTTTCCTCAATGAGCTCTCATAGAATAGAGTGCTTTTAACAACCGGCATTGCCCTCGTTTTCGCTTAAAGACGGCGAGGCTGCGTGTTTTCTGCCCCCCTATCTCGCTTATCAAAGCCAGCCTCGCACTCTTCCTATTGACCTTTAGATATCAAAATAAGAAGTTTTGTCGCTAACTAACCCATAGGTCGGTACGAAAGAACGCCCACCTCCGAGTTTGTCGACACTAACGCCAAAAACCCTGGTGAAAAGGTCGCACAGGCAGCCGCTCTAAGCGGGAAGTAACTCCTTGAGTCCCCTTCCCAGGGGTAGAGTTGTATGACCCTCCTGGCTAAAGACTCATTGAGCGAACGAGTACTCAGGGCGACCTGAGGAAAGCAGACCTGCGGATGGCGATGTTATGATTGCAGCAGCAGGTTTGAAGATGCTGGTCTCTGCGGAGCCAGGAAGGGGACTGCTAGTCTACCCCTTCAAGCATCTACCACTCCTGCGGGTGCTTGCAGAGGAAGCGGGTATAGGTCAACAAAAAAGTTCCCGGAGCCGAAGCGACAGTAAGTGAATTCTTCCTAACAAAAAAACAAAGCTAACAAGTAAACAGCCGAAAGCCCCTCCCCCCCCAGGGCCCCGACGACCTCCAAACAAACTGGTCCGGACAGTTTTTCTAAGGCAACCCACATTTCGAAGTGGCTTCGCTAGAGTTTTGCCAACTTCAACCTCTAAATTCTTTTTTTGGATCCCGCTTTGCACTTGCACCCAACGCTATCTCTCCCTTTCTTATTGCTTTGCTCAATTTGAGTCGCTCGACTCCACGCGCACACACCAGGAAAAGAAGAGCGAAAGGAAGCGCCAAAAAGGCTAAGTTAAATCTTCTTGTAATTCCTAACAATTCTATCTATCCCAACCAACCAACACCGCAAACAAGTCCTGCATCCACGCAATGCAAAAATAAAGCGCTTCATAAAATCATATATTTTCATCGCTTCAATACCCGTCGTCACCGCCGCCATGGAGCGCAAAGCTTGACGAAGCCATGTAGGTATCATACCCCGGCCCACTTCCCCCAGACGAGGAGACGCTCGTACTCGGGCTCGCGAGTCCACTCCTAGCATCCGGCTCGCCATCCCTCTCAGCTCCGAAACTGCCCACGCTACCATCTCCCCTCGCAGCTCCGATCCCAAACCCCCCTCCACCACCGTTGTATCCATAACCATAACCCTCAGCAATACTCCTTTGCCGCCTGCTTCCTAAATTTTCGTTCTCGCTCCCCACTCTGCTCAACGCCGGCTTCTCTGGCAGCGCTTTCAAGAGCCCAGTTGACACGTCTAGCATCCCCATCGCGAACTCTGTCAGCCTCAGAGTCCCGCCCTCTGTCCCACCTCCCTTACACGACACGCCGAGCGTCCACCTATACTCGCCCAACCGACGCCGATACCATTCCGCCTCTTCTCTCCCAGGCGCTGTAGCCCACAGCAACGAGCCAAACGTACCTATCAAGGCGAAGTTCGTTTTCGAAGCAAAGTACCAGAAGGAACGGAGATGGGAGGAAGTGAGTCGGTTTACAAAGTCCATCGCGGATATGAGGCGGGTTTTTGCGGCGCTGCGACAGATGTGTACGATATAGGGGTCAAGGGAGGGCTTGGTGTTTGGGGATGGAGGAGAGGAGGGAGCAGTAATGGAGGCGGACAGGGAGCGTATGATACGACGATGAAGAGTGATTTCAGTTGCGAAGTAGGCAAGGTGGAGAAAGCCGGTGGAGGAGAGCTTGGTGCTGTTTGGAGAGGTGGTCGAGGAGGATGAATCCATACGTAGGCATTGAGGAAGGGCGGCGAACCAGTCTTTGAGCTTTAATTGAACGGGCTTGGCGAGTTGCAGGACAAGATGGGTGCCTTGGGGTCCGGCTTGGGTCACGGCTGACATGGCTTGCAGGGTATAAAAGGTGTCAAGGACCTCGGCCAGAATCTGAGAGAGAATGATCATCTGAGTGAAGAGCAGACGACCCTTTTCGTACTCGGCGCTTTCTTCAGCATCTGATTCGTCATACTCAACGTCAGGGAAGTCGTTTGGGGAAAGGGGTAGAACCGCCCAGTTGGAAGCGAAGATGTGGGAGGGTCGGCCGTGGATCAATGACCCCCACTTGTCCTGCATATATAACGCCCACGCGAGACGCTTTCGCAACCCACGCTCCCATGGAGGGATCTTCCAGTTAGAGCAGTCCAGGTGGAGGCCGAGTTCTTGTCCAATCGCCACAAGTTGCGCTGTTGGAGCCCATTGATCGCCTTCGGGCCTTTGGGAGAGCAGCAAGCCCGCCTGAACTGTGGATAGCTTCGGTCTGTACATGGCATCCGCCAACGTCACCCGTGCCAGTCTTTCCAGCTCCCGAATATCTGGCTTCGGGACATTGACAAGCTCTTCGCTGTGATCCCACCAGTTGATTGCTAGGATGTAAACTGCTGCAAGAATAGGCGGGGAAAACTCGCGATACGACCGATTATACTTGTCGAAGAAAACTGTCTTCTGAAGAATTGGGAAGTTCGGATGGATGATCGAGAAATATAGATCAAGAAGCGCGGGTCCGTGTGGAGCAATAATGTTCTCGATTGCGTCCGCATCGTCGACCTGGTGCTCGTGACCTGGCGTGCTGTAGTCCGGCAACATCAGAAAAGTATCCACATCGCTAACTTTTCTCAACGTCCCCCTCGACAACAGACTTTCATCCTGAGGGTCGAAAGGCGATAAATCGATGAGCGATGGCTCGAAATCGGTCGTAGGTCCAATATATTGACTATACCGATCATTCTGCAGGCCTAATGTTCGCTTGAGCAGAGTTGGACCGCCAATATTGGCCATATCCTCAATCAGCGAATTGGTAGCTCCAGTGCTCGACACACTCGACTCCGTAGGTCTTCTCTTTCTCTCGTCCGTTCTATCGGGAGATCTATTGCACGCAAAGTGTTAGTCATTGTCAACATGCACAAGCACTCTTTATTACAGGGGGGAAAATGGCCGCTGCAGCAAGAAAGTTTTTGTTTTTGCACACCTTCTCTTTGCAACAGATTCTTCTTTCCCCTCCGTGTTCAATTTCCTCTTTCTCGGCTGCGGGCTCTGAACAAAAGTACACTCCTGGGTGTGGAACTGGCACAACACGCAGCTCGTCTGCCCCTCGTTGATCACGCATCTGCTCTTCCTCCGCCGGCACGCATCACACGGCCTATCCTTCCGACTTCTGGTATTGGTTCCCGATTCTGCGGACGTTGTGCTGCTCATGCTGGCCGACAGGTGCCCTCTGCCGTTGGTGTTGTTATTCGGGAGCTCGAGTGAGGTGTCGGTCCTTGGTCTTCTAGCAGCTATTGCAATAGGAGCCGTGCGAGCGATGGAAGTTGGGGTCGTCATGGCGTAATGAGGCTCGATGGGGGTGCGGATCCCACCAGGTACCGGAATTCTGTGCTGGGCCGGTGACCAGTTCTGCTGTCGGCGGTAGGCTCCGGTGGCAGAGATACTGCTGGCGGAGCTGCAGCTAGGAGGATTTGGATATCTCTTGGGCTCTCTTCCCTGTCCTTGGGGGAGGGCGATGACCAGATCTTGCAGCAGGAAAGGCTGGGGGAAGATGTGACTGGCTTGGTGGCAACAGTTGGAGCTCGAAACAGCAGGTCCAAGACGCAGAGACGTTTCTGATAGTGATGTTACTGGCCCAGGGGATACTGGGAGATGCGCTTATCGTGTCTCCCCACTCTCTCGGTCAAAGAAAGACCTGGATGACAGGCGGGGTACAGGCTTATCGGCGGAAGTTAATCGTGGGAGGAGCAGCCGTGCCGAAGTGTCCTTCCTTCGATTCCAGATACCGGACGCTGATAAAAAGATAAGGCCCAGACAGGCAAGCCACACCAGAACTTTATATATGGGGAATATGTGGGCTAAGACCTGTTCCTTTTCTTCCCGAGAACCAAAACCCTTCAATGGCTGTCACTGCTGCAAGACCCAGCAAGTGATTGGAGCAAGATCAAATGATGGATTGTTTTCAGCGTCATTGAGCTGGCACAGCGGATTCCAAAAGAGCGGGACTCGAGAGGCTGAAGCGAGGGTCGACCGGTATATCATTCAGATCTGCATCTGTCCGGTAGCTGTGCTGTACCGCAGAAAGCCGTTGGAGAATCTCGCGGGCGTGCGTGGGACGAAGTTGGCAACTGAAGATAAGCATGATTGATATTGATATCTCTCGACCAAGCCGATACACTAATCCGTACCTCGCATCTGCCGGGTGCACAGCGTCAGCGGTCGCACTACTTACTCGTGCAAGGCCTTGGACACCTTGGACAGCCTGCCTCCGTCGTTTGATGACACCAGCAAACCCTCGATCCAGCAATTTGGTACGTAATGTTTGTCAGACTGGCGGAGCTTCGTGCGACCCCAAAATACTCTATTTCGAAACCAGCGTGCTCCTTTGCCCCTTCTCACCACTCACCGAGATTATCCTTATCGCAATCGCTGCGCATCTTAACGACTTGCTGCAAAACATCCGAATTTAGTCCAATTACGGTGAGCGTGCTTCGATGAACTGGGCTTAGGTTGGCTTAGGCTTGCTTCAACTCTCGTGATCCGTTCGCTGATGCAGGTTACCCCACAGAGCATCTACGTAGGTGAAGATTTTGGATTGCTAAAAGATTCAAATCTCCCGCCTGCTATTGGCCACGAGACGACGAGGCTGGGGGGCACCACATGCCAACTGCATGGGAAATTCAGGGTCCGTGGTGGGTGTTAGGTAATTTCGAGATTGTAGACGTTTCGCTCAGCAAATTTTGTGACACACAACATCTCCAGATCTTCGGTGAAGGAGTCGGGCCGAGAAGAGGGATGTGCCGGGTGGTTGCGCACGTGATTACACTTTTCTTGCCTCCGGCTCAATGTCAAAGTTAAATCTGAGGATTTTGGACTGAGAATGAACCAGGACCAACAGTTATTTTCCTCCAGTCGCTTGTAGGTTGCAAGTTGCACATGATCAAGGTAAATTGTATATTTTTCTTAAAGAAATGTGAACGAAGTCCGAAGCTCTTTGATATCTTCTGGTAATTTTCCGATTTTTTGACCCGCAAAAGCATGTCACCATTTATGTACCACCAAACTCCTGCAAGAACCATAAAGCTGAAAGCGTGGCCTCAAACGCAAGCTTTGCATGGGAAAGATTGCAAGTGTGTCTTCATACACTCGCGGGTTTGCAACCCAAAAATGGAATCTCAAAACCAACCAAAAAGGCATAATAGCCCGATATACAAGAATCGAAAAGGTTGAACAGAATATCCAGAGTCAGTCATCAAAAGATCTTCCCAAATGCACCGTATCGGGCAAAGTATGCGTACTTCAGCAAAGTGAAAGCAACAATAGAGATGACGAAAGTTAGGAGCTCGAGTGATGCCTGGACCAACCCAAACTTCCAGCCGTAGCTCACAACGTGACAGACTAAATCAAAATCAAGTGCCTCGCTGACGATGCCCTTCTTGTGGTTACCGCATGACCATTTCCATAGATCGTTCTGGAGGGTTGACTCCTTGTTCAGAAAGAAACAAGCACCCATAGCCGACGAGAATCCGATGGCACTGAGGATGGCAAAGACAGCATTGATAGCGTTGTTGCTCTTATTGAACTGGAACAAGTTAGGAAAAACATCGCCTATGAGCTTCTAAGTGGAGCTCACCTTGCTCGACATGCAACTAAGACTGAGCACCGTGACACTGAGGAAGAAGTTCATCACCGCAACACCCGTAAAAACAATACAGGGGTGATCTGTAATCGGAGCTGGGTGCGGAACGTTGTCAAGGGGATGACCCGGCTTCTTCTGGGCTTTGCCAAACATGGTGACCGCCGTCAAGATCAAAGAAAACGAGACAAGCATGATGAGAATTGCAGCAACTCGAATATAGATCCTGGAGTTGTGGAGGAAGATCAGAAGCGACTTTTGCGACTTTCCAGTCGAATTCCCTTCTTGGTCTTGCTCTTTCTCCGCGTCTTTCTCCTTCAGACGGTTGTCCTCAATTGAAGATGAAGAGTGGATATCTCGCTCGACGTAGACATTGGGATCATCCTTTTCGTCTGGTACGTTCTTTGAGTACCCAAATGAGACTTGACGGGAGTATGCTGCTGGTACTGGCACAGGGGCCACTGGCGCTTGAAGAGCAGGTTCTAAGGTAGGGGATTAGTAAATGGTTCTATCATACTTCAAAAGAAAGAAAGTTCCTACCAGTATAATTTGACATTTTCACGAATTCCTCTTGGTGGGCCTTCGTACACTCAATGAAGAGGTGCTTTAGGGATAAGCAGTCAGGGGAAAGGTACAGCAAAGTTCTCACCGCGTCCGCCTCCACGGCCAGCCATTTCTTATATTTATCTCGCAGTTCTTGCAGAGACAACTGAGGCTGAGCTGAAAATAGTTTCCACTTCCGCTCAACCAATCCGCGAAAGACTATTTTCAATACCACTTGCATGGCTGCATCGAATGACAGATCGACTTCCCAGCCCTAAATGTCACTCAAGGCCACCCACACGGGGCGTCGTGGGAGACCACACTGCCTGAGGTGGAGTCCGGTATTCCACATGGCCTGGTGGCTTTCTCTGAGCGAGATGAGTGGCAGGATGTTTACTGGCTGCAGGTGTTTGGCGTTGTAGAACCAAGCTGATAACGGGCAGGCCGAAAATAGGGACAATTAGTTCACGTTCCCGGGCAAATGTAGCAAATTAGCAACCTTTCCCCACCCCCAAGTCAACACAAACCAAGCACGCAGCCACGACAATCAAGGGCTCCGGTGCAGCCTCATGCGGGAAATATTTCTCCGATCATCCCCATTTTTGCAATCGGGCTTCAAGAAATCCAGAAGCACACGAAACATCCCCTCGAATCCTTCTCCACAAGCAAACCACCCCTTGAAAACCTGCCCGCAACCATAGGTCGAGCATCCCGCCGCGAATGTTTGAGTTTCTACCCGGTGCATTGGCTAAATACCTTGAATCCTTAGAACCTTACCGAGTCTCTCATATTGGGGTCTATAAAAAGAGCGGCAAGTCTCAAAATGGTGCTGCAGCTCTGTGTTGCAACAGAAGCAGATGTGGATTGCATTGCGTCCATACATCTAGCAGCTTTTGACGCCAACCCCTTATTACATGCTCAGTTCCCAACACCCAGCAGTCTTGAAGGATTGCACGCAACCCTGAGCCAGGATGCTCTGAGCATCATCCGGATTGGAGAGACTTCCGGGAAGATCGTATTGGTGGTCAAAGATCCAGAGGCTGGTGGTCGAATCATAAGCTTCGCCAAATGGGATCTGCCTCAGACGACCAAAGGAATCTTCGATTCAGACATCACGTGGCCGGAGGGTTGTCGACAAGAATACTTGGACGAATACTCCGAGAAGGCGGAATCTGCTAAGAATAGAGTTGTCGGGGATAAGCAGTGCTACCGTGAGTCTTGTATCTTTTGTGTTTCTGATCTGACGCATTCAAGATTTTGGCGAAGAGCAAGTACTGGTTCGCAGGCAGGATCGGATATGTGGCCCTCAGAATAACTTTGCTCTACATGTACCGCATATGCCCATGCAGAAACATGCTTACAGCATGTGCAGGT
>Ga0302325_10015838_pt1 | contig 16006 bp, 14 predicted proteins | sample Palsa_T0_2_FD_201948 | JGI IMG/M metagenome (GOLD analysis project Ga0302325, IMG submission 201948) | Peat permafrost microbial communities from Stordalen Mire near Abisko, Sweden - Palsa_T0_2 | ecosystem: Environmental > Terrestrial > Soil > Palsa > Peat permafrost | place: Sweden: Abisko... | reverse complement strand
CCACTGCGCGGCGACCGTCTGCATCCAGCTGCCGATGTTGCTGACGAACTGAGCGCCCCACATGGCCGCGAACAGGCGGTGCCGGAACGGCGACCAGGCGGACGGCGCGGCCGGCGCCGGTGCCGGCGCCGGGGCCGCCGCGCCGGGTGATGACGGCGACGGGCTCACTCGCGGCCCGCGGCCCCGACGGTCCGCCTGGCGATTCGCCACGATCCCGCCGAGCGGCGCAAGGTCTGGGTGATGATGACCGCGGTACGGATGGTCACGGGCGGGTCCGGGTCGATGATCAGCAGCACCGAGCGGGCGACCGGCTCCGGTCCGCCGTCGTCCTCGACCACCGGGTTGAGGGTCAGGTGCAAGGTGGCCTTCCCCTCGGCGGCCCAGATCGGCCCGACCGAGGCGCGGAGCGCCTCCCGGCCTGCGTGGTGTCCCTGGTCGCCGTCGAGCACCGCGTCCTTGGTGAACAGCTGGACGTAGGCATCGGCGTCCCGGCGGGTCGCGGCCCAGTCGGCCCGGGCGACGACGTCGAGGATCTCCAGCCGGTCCGCTGTGGACAGCGTCATGCCCGGGTCTCCTGGGCGGCTTCTTCGCGGACCGGGCTCGGGCTGTCTGGAGTCATCATGGTGCTACCGTCGCCGAGGCCGGCCGCCGTTGTCATCAGTTACGGTGACTTAGCTTATGGGGCGCGTCAGAGCTCGGCCTGGTAGTGGGCCACCGCGTCTTCGTCCCAGGCCAGGCCGTTGCCGGGGACGTCGGGCAGGTGCAGCTCACCCGAACGGACCTCGAAGGGATGCGCGAGCACGGGGTGGGCCCAGTCCTGCCACTCCAGCCAGTGCCGGGTCGGGGTGACCCGCAGCAGGTGCCCGGAGACCTCGGGGTACAGGTGCGAGGACATCGGCATCCCGGTGACGTCGGCGATCGCGGCGGCCTGCAGCCAGCCGGAAACCCCGCCGATCCGCATCAGGTCCGGCATCACCAGGTCACAGGCCCGGGACCGGATCGCGTCGTACATGGCCCGCGGACCGTAAAAGTTTTCCCCGAGCATAACGGGCGTGGCCAGACCACCCGCCAGCCTGGCGTGCCCGTCCAGGTCGTCGTACCGCAGTGGTTCCTCGATCCAGGCCAGGCCCTCGCCGTCCAGCGCCCGGCAGCGCTCGAGCGCCGTGCCGAGCCCGAGGCCCTGGTTATAGTCCGCGACCAGCGTGACCTGGTCACCGACCGCGGCCCTGACCGCCCGGACGGCGGCGATGTCGTCGGCGGGGCGGTCCCGGCCGACACGCACCTTCAGTGCGGTGAACCCGCCCTCGTCGAGCAATTCGAGCGCTTCATCGGCGGCCCGTTCTGATGGTATGAGCCCTAGGCCGTTGCTGTTGTAGGCCGGCACCGGGGCCATCGTCCCGCCCAGCAGGGTGACCAGCGGCAGCCCGGCCGCCTGGGCCAGCGCGTCCCACAGCGCGATGTCGAGGCCGGCCACCGCGGCCAGGGCCAGGCCCTGGTATCCGGCCAGGCCGAGCCAGCCGCGGGCACCGGCCATGGCCGCGGCGGGCGAGACCGGCTGCCCGCGCATGGTAGCCCCGAGGTCGGCCAGGATCGCCCGCAGGCCCGCGGTCGCGCGGGTCAGGTAGGGGGCCAGGTACCCGTGGCCGGTGATGCCCTGTTCGGTCGTCACGTCGATGAGCAGCAGCGGCCACTGGGAGAAATCCCCCACCTTGGTGGCCAGCGGCCGCCGCAGCGGCACCACCACCGGCCGCACCGCCACGTCCCGCACGACCAGCCCGTCCTGCTGATCTGTCACGGCTGCCTCCCGCTCGTATGGGCCGTCCCGGCGACGACCCCGATATTGGTCTAGCGCGGAAAACCGGACCGCGCCGTCTCAGCCGTGGACGCCGACTCGGAAAGCACCGGGGAGGGTCGCTGACGCCGTGACCGCCGCGTCCGGCTACGGTTATCTGACGGTAGCGCCCGCTTTGCAGGTAGATGAGGGGGGAATGGGGGTTGATGGCGATGGCAGCGATGAACATGCCGAAGGCAGGCGACCCGGCGGGTGCTCGTGGCGGCCACGGATTCGATGCCCGGGTCGCGCATCCGGCCCGGGTGTACGACTACTGGCTGGGCGGCAAGGACAACTTCGAGGCCGACCGGATCGCCGGCGAGCAGACCATCGCCGCCTATCCGGCGATCCGGGCCTCGGCCCGCGCCAACCGGGCCTTCCTGGCCCGGACCGTCCGCTACCTGGCCGCCGAGGAGGGCATCCGCCAGTTCCTCGACATCGGCACCGGGCTGCCGACGGCCAACAACACCCACGAGGTGGCGCAGTCGGTCGCGCCGACCAGCCGGATCGTCTACGTCGACAACGACCCGCTGGTACTTTCGCACGCCCGGGCGCTGCTGACCAGCCGCCCGCAGGGCGTCACCGCTTACCTCGACGCTGACCTGCGGGACACGGACTCGCTGCTCGAGCAGGCCGCGGACACTCTGGACTTCGGCCAGCCGGTCGCGATCATGCTGCTGGCCATCCTGCACTACATCCCGGACCTGGCCGAAGCACAGCAGATCGTGGCCCGGCTGATCAGCGCCGTGCCGTCCGGCAGTTACGTGACGATCTCCCACGCGGCCAGCGACATCTCCCCGGCGGAGATGGCCGAGATGATCAGGCGGATGAACGAGCACCTGGCCGAGGGCAACCACGTCGGGCGGTCGCGCGAGGTGGTCGGGCAGTTCTTCGGGGGGCTCGAACTGCTGCCGCCAGGAGTAGTCAAGGTGACCGAGTGGCGCCCGGCGTCGCAGACGGAAGCCAACGGGCCGACCTCCCTTTGGGGCGGCGTCGGCCGCAAGGCCTGAATCCAGCCTGCACGGTCAGCGTCCGGCCTGCACGGCACGCGGGCAGCCGGATCGGCTCCGGTTATCGGGGACCGGCACCGGATCGGCTCCGGTTATCAGGGACCGGCACCGGATCGGCTCCGGTTATCAGGGACCGATATAGGTGATGGTGACGGTGTCTGAGCCGACCGTCACCGCGGTGAGCGTGACCCCGAAGCCGACGATATTGAAGATGTCGCCGTACTGCGGCTTGCTGAGCGTGGCGCCGCAGCAGATGGCATCGGTGAATGTCACCGGCGTGAAGGCCGGCAGCGACGAGACCGGCTCGCCTCCGTCTGGTGCCCCCATAATCCATTCCGCGGTGTTGCCATCGAAGGTGGCGCCCGGCGGAGGGGCGAGGGTTATCGAGAAATGCTCGCCCGTGGTGTCGTTGGCGAAGTAAATCTGGCCCGCCGTTTTACCGTTTACATACTGGACCGAGCAGTAAACTCCCTGGCCGCGGGACAAGCTCAGGGATAAGGCGGTCCTCGGCACGCCATGGCCGAGAGAAAGCGTGCTGCCAGGCCGCGGAGCACCGGATCGCCGCTCTCGTCTGGACGACGCCGAGGAAAGCCGTTCTCGATCAGGGATCGGGGTGTCGCGGTGTTCGGATCGAAATCGGCCGACGGCGCCGGCGAGATAAATGCTCCGGCCATAGTGGTCGGAACCAGTTCGTAGGAAACCAGAATACGTTCCTGAGTTGGCATGATCTCCCCCTTCGGGATGGATGGCTTCGTTTGGCCGCACCCTTCGCCAGATAGAGGAGAGCTGCTGCCTTCTGATACGCGAAGAAAGGCGTCAATTTCCTGGCGGGCACCCGGTGACGGTCCTGGGCCAGGACCGGACGAAACGGCTCGGCGGGCGTTCTGAGACAATCAGCGGGTGACCGATACCGACGGCCGTGCCGAGCGGACCGAGTCCACCGAGGCCATGCTGGCGCGCGTCCGGGGCAGCTTTGACCGGCAGGGCATGATGGCCACGCTCGGCGTGGAGGTGATCACCGTCGAGCCGGGACGGGTGCGGCTGGCGCTGCGGCACGATGACAGGTTCACCCAGCAGCACGGGTTCCTGCACGCCGGAGCGGTCGCCTCGGTCCTGGACACCGCGTGCGGGTACGCGGCCTACACCGTCATGCCGCCGGAAGCGGCCGTGCTGACCGCGACCTACACGATCAACCTGCTCGCGCCGGCGGCCGGGCGCCGGTTCGTGCTGACTGGCGAGGTGGTGCGGGCGGGCCGGACGCTGGTGGTCTGCCGCGGCGAGGCCTTCGGCGACGGGAGCCAGCGCCCGTTCGCGGTCATGCAGGCCACCATGAGCGCCGTGCACAACCGGCCGAGCATCAGCGGATAGCCGCGCCCCCGGGGACAAGGGCGAGGCCCGCCCGCTGCGGCCAGCGGTCCTCCGCCGCGGACGGGTCAGGCCTGCTCTGCCCGCTCCTGACCGGCCAAACGCACGGCGGCGGCCACCAGCCGGCCGGCTCGGGCCCGGGCGCCCGGCTCCTCCCGGATGGTCTGGGCCAGGAACTGACCGGGGTCGAGCCCCACTTGCTCGGCGTCCTTGTCCCCGCCCGCGTCCAGCCAGCGCTTGAGCAGCGGACCGTCCACCTCGGGATGGAACTGGACCGCGAGGTGCCTGCCGAGGCGGAAGGCCTGCACGCACGCGTCGTTGCTGGCCAGCACCGTCGCTGCCGCGGGCGGCCGGCAGCGATCGCCGTGGAACTCCAGCCAGGGCCCGACCGGAACCAGTTCGTGGTCCCACGAGTCGATCAGCCGCCAGCCGATCTCCTGGCGGGCCATGGCCTCGACCCGTCCGCCGAACGCGGCGCAGATGGCCTGGGCGCCGAAGCAGATGCCGAGCACGGGTATGCCCGCCTCGTCCGCCGTGCGCAGCCAGGCCTGCTCCTCGGCGATCCAGGGGTCGGGATCGTTGACCGAGCTCTCGGCCCCGAGCACCAGCACGTGGTCAACGTCGTCGAGGGCGGGCAGCGGCCCGTCGTCGGGCAGCAGGTGCATGGCGACCTCGGCCCCGAGCGCCTCGAAGGCCGCGCCGATGAACCCGGCCGAATCCACGCCGTGGTGCTTGACGGCCACCACTCGCATCACGCTGTGCTCCCTACCCGCGGCCCGCTGGATTCAGGATGCGCTGTAACCGGCGCTGCTCAGCAGCCGGCGGAGGTCGAGGACCATCTGGACGTCGACATCCTTTCCGGAGGGCGGGTCGAAGATCTCGTTCTGGGCGCCGACCGTGACGGTGACCTTGCCATCGTGGTGCGTCGCGACCGTGCCGATCGCCTCAAGCAGCGACGTCACCGCGCGCCACTCGATGTTGTGGCTCGTGGGGTGCTGGAAGATCTGCTGCAGCGTGTTCCGGTGACGGTTGTCAAGGTGCGGCAGTTCCGACGAGGATGACATGGCGTTCCTTTCCTGGCCCGACCATACGTCGGGCCGACCGCAACCTTGAAGGGGATCTTGTGTCTCGCGTGTTCATCACCGGGTCAAGTGACGGGCTGGGCTTGATGGCCGCCCGGCTGCTGGTCGCCGACGGCCACTCCGTCACGCTACACGCCCGCAGTAAGGCCCGGGCCGACGACACCCGGGCAGCCCTGCCGGAGGCCGACGGCGTGGTCATCGGGGACCTGTCCAGCGTGGCCGGAATGCGCCAGGTCGCCGAACAGGCCAACGCCTCAGGCCGTTTCGACGCGGTCATCCACAACGCCGGCGTCGGCTACCGTGAGTCGCGGCGGGTCGAGACGCAGGACGGCCTGGCCCAGGTCTTCGCGGTCAACGTGCTCGCGCCCTACCTGCTGACCGGCCTGATCGACCGGCCGGACCGGCTGGTCTACCTGAGCTCGGGCATGCAGGGCGGCGGTGACCCCGATCTGGACGACCCGCAGTGGACGCGCCGGCGCTGGAACGGCGCGCAGGCCTACTCCGACAGCAAGCTGTTCGACGTGGTGCTCGCCTTCGCCGTCGCGCGACTCTGGCCCGACGTCTTGTCGAACGCGATGACGCCCGGCTGGGTACCGACCAAGATGGGCGGCCCCGGCGCGCCGGACGACATGTCCCTGGCCCCGGTCACGCAAGCATGGCTGGCCGTCAGTACAGATCAGGAGGCCATGGTCAGCGGCGAGTTCTTCTACCACCAGAAGCCGAGGCCGGCTAATCCCGCGGCGCGTGACGTAACTGTTCAGGACCGGCTAGTGCGTTACTGTGCGGACCTCACCAGCACCGAACTCGACCGGTGAGCATCCTGGCCGACGACGGTCCGGCCCGGGAGAACTGGACGATCGTGGTGGTCACCGACCGCGATCCGGCCCCAGGCGATCTGGGCCGGGGCGATCTGGGCCGGGGCGATCTGGCCCCAGGCGATCGTGGATAAGCGCGCAGGCCAGGACCATTCCGGTGCCGACCGCGGCGCCGGCCACGACGTCGGTGAAGTAGTGCGCGCCCCGGGCCACCATGGCGATGGCGACCGCGGTCGCGGCCAGTAGCGCCAGGGACGCCAGCACGAGGCGGACCGCTCCGGGCAGGCGGTGCCCAGGCGGGTCCAGGAGCAGCACCGCGCACGTGCCCGCGAGCGCGAACGAGGTCGTGGCGTGCCCGCTGGGCAAGCTCAGCGCGCTGCCCATGGTCCGGCCCACCAGCGGCTTGAGGAACAACTCGGTGAGGGCGCTCGCGGCGGGCGTCGCCACGGCGGCCAGGATGGCTCCGGACGGCCGGCGGCCCACCACGCAGGCCAGGACGAGCGCCAGGGTCATCAGGGTCACCGGGATCAGCGTGCCGGCATCGGCTAGGACGTTGAGCAGCGCGGGAAACCGCTTGAGGGCGGACTTGACCGGCGTGTCGACCGCCGCATCCAGCCACCCGGCGTGATGCTGCCCGGCGAACGTGATCCCCAGCAGCACCGTCACCGTCACGCAGAAGGCGAGCAGCGCCGCGGCCGGGAGGCGGAGCGGCGCGGGCAGCAAGCGAGCGGCCCGCGGGCGCCCGGGCGGCGGCCGCGAAACCCCCAGCTGCATCCGCCCATCGTATGCACGGAACCGCGCAGCCGTTTTTCTGCTGCCGGTCAAGAGGTGACGGATGGAAGCACCACGATCCGTTCCGTCGGTAAATCGACGCTCAGCCGGGGCGGCAGGTCAGGGCACCGTCAAGATCTGCGGGCCGTCGGCGGTGATGGCCACGGTGTGCTCGACGTGAGCCGCGCGGCTGCCGTCACCGCTGCGGATCGTCCAGCCGTCCTCGTCGATCTCGTAGCTGTCCCGGCCGCCGGCCAGGAACCACGGCTCGATCGCGAGAACCAGCCCGGGCACGAGCCGTGGACCGCGGTGCCGGCGTCCCTCGTTCGGGATGTGGGGATCCTCGTGCATCGCCCGGCCGACGCCGTGGCCGCCGAAATCGGTGCAGATCCCATAGCCGGCCGCCCGGCCAGCCGCGCCGATGGCCGCGGAGATGTCGCCGACCCGGCCGCCCGGTACCGCGGCGGCAATGCCCGCGCGCAGGGCTTCGCCGGTGGTGCCGATCAGCCGCGCGTCGGCCGGTTCCGGCGGCCCGATCGTGAACGAGATCGCCGCGTCACCTGCCCATCCGTCCAGGACGGCGCCGCAGTCCACGCTCAGCAGGTCGCCGTCGACCAGCCGGTACCGGCCGGGGATGCCGTGCAGCGCGGCGTCGTTGACCGAGGTGCAGATGACCGCGGGGAACGGGATCGGGGCGAACCCGGGCTGGTAGCCCAGGAAGGGCGAGGTGGCCCCCGCTTCGGCGAGCACGCCGCGGGCGATCTCGTCTAGTTCGGCCAGGGCCATGCCCGCCTTCGCCTCGGCCCGCGTGGTCGCCAGGATCCGCGCGACGACCTGCCCGGCCGCCCGCATCGCCTGGACTTCTCCGGCTGTCTTGATCTCCACCATGGGTTCGCACCTCCCTTTGCGGGATAACTATACCGGTATTACTATCACGATATGGTCCGACCGCCACTGAGCCGTCTCGAGCATGCCCGCGGGGAACGGCTCGGCCTGCTTTTGCGCGAGGCACGCGGGCGGCGCAGCTTGGCCGAGATCGCCGCCCGTTCTGGCGTTCCCGCGGAAACGCTGCGCAAGATCGAGACCGGCCGCATCGCCACGCCCGCGTTCTTCACCGTGGCCGCCCTGGCCGCCGCCCTCGGGCTGTCCCTGGAGGAGATCGTCCGGGCCTGCGCGGAACCCGCCGAGGCCCTCAGCGCCTGACGTTCACCTGTCCCCACCTGGGGTTACCGGCCCGCGTTTCCCAAGCGGCCCGTGCCCTTCGCCCGACCAGCCCGTGCCCGCCTCGCCGGTGCCCTGCGCCTTAGCCGCCAGCGGCCCGTGCTCGGCTCGTCGAGTGCATGGATGTGACATTCTGCACACTCTTTTGGGTAGGGTGTCACATCCATACGTAATAGCGCACGCGTTTTCGAGACAAAGATGCAACTGGATTTCGTTGCGGGACCCGTGGTGCGTGTGGGGTGCCACGATGAGCCGGCGCGGATCGTGGCGGCGGCTGGCCTTAGCTGGCCTGCGCGGGCAGCACGTGCACCTCGATGTCGCCGGCGCTGCGGGCCAGCTCGCGCAGGACCAGGTGACGGCCGCCCGCGGTGCCGGGCCCGCGGGCCAGCACCATCTCGGTGATCTGGTGCTCGCGTGCGTACGCCGTCAGGGCCGCGGCCGGGGCACCGCGCAGGACGGCGAACTGACCGCCGAGCTGCGCGGTCAGCGCTGAGTACCCCGCGAGCAGCTGGTCGGCGTCCGCTGGGGGCGGCGACGGCAGCACGACGGCGACCCGGAACTCTCCCGCCAGCCGGGCGGCGAGCGCGGCCGACCACCTGATCAGCGGCTCCATCCCGGCCCGCGGCGCCGCGCAGCCCAAGATGGCAGGCGCGGCCTCAGCGCCGGCCAGCGACGCGCCGTGCCGGTAAGCGGTCAGCTGCCGGTCAGCTAGTTCGGCCACGAGGGTGAAGGCCTGCTCGCGGAGCGCGCCGAGCGATTCGGGCCCGTAATCGGTCTGCAGCGCGGGGCCGGCCTCGGTGGCCGGGACGACCTCGCCCCGGCGCACCCGGTCGGCGAGTTCGGATGGTGGAGCGTCCACCAGCTCGATCTCGTCAGCGAGAGCCAGGAAAGCGGTCTCATCCGGGGCGCTGCTGGCGGCCACGGTGCCGACCGGGCCGCTACTGGAGGCGGCGGCGCTGGCCGGGGCGGTGCTGGCTGGGGAGGTGCTGGGCGGGGAGGTGCTGGGCGGGGAGGTGCTGGGCGGGGAGGTGCTGGGCGGGGAGGTGCTGGGCGGGGCGGCGCTGGGCGGGGCGGCGCTGGGCGGGGCGGGGCTCGGTGCGGCGGCGCTCGGCGGGGCGGTGCTGGTCCGCAGGTGGGTTAGGTGCACGGTGCCGACGACCGTGATGCCCGCGTCGGCGAGCCGACGGGCGGCCGCGAAGCGGCTCTCGCCGCTGGCGTCGACGGCCGCTAGGTCATCGACGCAGGCGACCTCGGGGTGCCGGGCCAGCACCGCGTCGGTGTCGAGGGTGGTACCGTCACCGACCAGCTCCAGGCCCTCGAGCAGCGCGGTCACGCCCTCTCGGCCGCGGCAGTCGACGGCCGCGACGACCACGTCTGATCCCCGCGATTTCCGGCGCCTGGCCTCCTCGAGCATCGCGGTCGTGATGCCGCAGCCCGGCGCGTAGCCGAGATAGACCCGGATAGCGCCGCGCGCCCGGCTGCGCGCCGGGTCGTTCCCGCCGTTCGCGGTGGCTGCGCCGTTCGCGCCGTTCGCGGTGGTCGCGCCGTTCGCGGTGGTCGCGCCGTTCGCGGTGGTCGCGCCGTTCGCGGTGGCCTGTGAGGGGGCGCCGACGGCAGCCCCGGAGGCCGGGCCGGCCGTGATGTGCAGGTGGACATCGGGGAGCTGGTCGGCCACCCGCTCGACCAGGCTGGGCCGCCAGCGATCCCGTAGCCCGGCCGGGGGCGCCGTCATGACCAGGTTCCGGGCGCCGGTTTCGCGCACGGCCTGGGCGATGATCGCCGCGGCATCTTTGCCCTCGCGGACGATGACCGTGGCCCCGGCATCGGCCGCCGCGGACTTGATGTGCTCGGTCACCTCTCCCGCCGGGCCGCCGGCGTGGGTGCCGAAAACGAGCACGGTGCACATCGCGCTGCTGCGCCGGGCCAGCCGGACGCCGCGCTGCAGCAGCGCGTCGGCCTGGGCGGGCGCGGTCACGGCCACCAGCACGTCCTGTGACTCCCGCTGGCGCACGGCACCCGGCGCCGCGAGCGTCTCCGCCACCACCCGCAGCCCGATCTCGCGCAGCGCGGCGAGGTTTTCCGTCCGGAACAGGCCATCAAGCGCGTGGGCGGCCTGCCCGGCCGGGTAGATGTTCCCGTGCCCGAGCCGCTTACGCAGCGCCTCGGGAGAGTTGTCGAGGAACCGGATCTCATCGGCCTCCGCGAGCGCGGCATCAGACACGGTGGCCGCGGCGGGCTGTCCGGTGATCTGCTGGACGGTCTCGGCCGCGCGCTCCAGGTCGGCCACGTCGACGGTGCTGAAGACTTCGATCCCGGCGTCCCGCAGGGACCTGATCGCCGCGAGGTTCTGACCGAAATCGTCCACGAGCACCACCTCCGGCTTGCGCGCGAGCACCGCGTCGAGGTCCATCTCCTCGCGGGCGTCCGGGTCGCCACCGTCCGCGCCGACGCCGACGCCGACGGCGTTTGGCGGGCGGCTCGGGATGACTTCGAGGCCGCCGATGGCCTCGGCCGTGCGCGGCCGCCCCCGGGTTCGCGCCAATCCGACCACGACGTCCTCGCCCCGGTCGCGCAGCACCTGGCCTTCCCTGAGCATGCTGAAGGTCTTTCCAGACCCTGGCGCGGCGCCGAGGTACAGGTGCAGCGTGCCGCGCCTGACCGGCTCGGCCGGGTCGGCCAGCATGGCGCCGATGCCGTTGTCCTCGCGGATGATCTGGCCGCGGGTCGCGTCGTAGGCGTAGAGCTCGGCGTACCGGCCCCAGTTCACGGCCACGTCGAGCTGTCTGGTGGCCTCCTCCTCCCCGAACTTGGTGCGCAGGATGTCGGTGAAGAAGCCGGACGGCAGGTTGCCGTCGAGGCTGTTGCCCAGGGCCCGGTAGATGGTGCGGACCAACGGGGCCCGGTCCAGCGACGCCCGGGCGAATATCTCCTTGCTGTCCTGGATGCTCGCGCCGGCGAAGATCCGTCCCTCCCGCGACAAGACCAGGCGTTCGCCGCTGAGCTCGGCGAACCCGAGCATCACCAGCGCGTCCACCAGAGGCAGCAGCTCATCGACCTCAAGACCCAGGTTGTCGGCCAGGTCGGGCAGATCGGCCGCGCCGTCGTGACGGCCCAGCAGGATTTCGGCCAGGCCGGACAGGCCGTCTACGGTGGCTAGGGGCAGCGGGGAGTCGCCGACCGTGCCGGCCCGCGCGCCGCCGGTATGGGCGGCGGGCTCCGCGGGCACGCTGTCGCGGTGCGTCATCAGGCGGTAGATCTCGTCGACGAGCGCGTCGAAGTCAGGGGTTCGCCTGCGCCGCGGCCGAGGGAGCGGATTGGGCATATCGGCCCTGATCCGGCCCGGGTTCGTGCCCAGGACGAGGATCCGGTCGGCCAGCAGCACCGCCTCCTCGATGTTGTGCGTGACCATGACCATGGTCTTGGTCGGGAAGCGCTGCCCCTCCCAGAGCTCGAGCAGCTCGCCGCGCAGGTTCTCCGAGGTGAGCACGTCCAGCGCGCTGAACGGCTCGTCCATGAGCAGCGCCGCGGGCTCCACGACCAGGGCGCGGGCGAAGCCGACGCGCTGGCGCATGCCGCCCGACAGTTCCTTGGGATAGGCGGACTCGTAGCCATCAAGGCCGACCAGGTCGATGGCCCGCAGAGCCCGCTCGGCTCGCGGTCCCGGCGGCACCTTCCGCGCCTCCAGGCCGATCTCGACGTTCTGCTGCACGGTGAGCCACGGCAGCAGCGCGAAGGTCTGGAACACCATGGTGGTGTCCCGGTTGGTGCCGACCAGCCGCTGGCCACGGAACAGGACCTCGCCGTCGGTTGGCGCCATCAAGCCGGCGATGCACCGCAGCAGGGTGGACTTGCCGCTGCCGCTACGGCCGAGCAGCGCGACGAACTCGCCCTCGGCGACATCGAGGTTGATGCCTTCGAGCACCGGCACCGGGTGCCCGTCCGGACCGGAGAATGACTTGCTCAGCCCTCGGACGCTGATCAGCGGGCCGGGCCGCGCCTGCTCGCTCATGCGAGCGCGTATTTCGACTCGGCGATGGCGTACAGCCGCCGCCACAGCAGCGCGTTCAACCCGCTGACGTAGACGGCCATGACCAGGATGCCCGCGATGATCTGGTAAAAGTCGTTGCTCGCGGTCCCCTGGGCGATGAAGCTGCCCAGTCCGCTGGCCGAAAGGACGCGCCCCTTGTAGATGACGATCTCGGCCACGATGGTGGCGTTCCACGCACCGCCGGCCGCGGTGATCGCGCCGGTGACGTAGGCGGGGAACACAGCTGGGATGATCATCCGCCGCCAGCGTTCCCAGCCCTGCACGTCGAGGTTGTCCATGGCTTCTCTCAGGTCCGACGGCACGGCGCTGGCGCCCGCGATCACGTTGAACAGGATGTACCACTGGGTGCCCAGCGCCATCAGCAGGATGCTGCCGTAATTCAGGCTGAGCCCGATGTCCAGGAAGAAAGCGATCGCGAACGGGAAGATGAAATTCGCGGGGAAACTCGCGAACACCTGGACCACTGGCTGCATGAACTGGGCAACCCGGGGGTTGAAGCCGATCCAGACGCCGACCGGCAGCCAGATCACCGACGCCCCCACCACCACCACGGCGACCCGCAGGAACGAATAGAAGCCGAGGAGGAACGCGTGTCCGAAGATGCTCAGGCCCTCCGGGCCGCCGGCAACGTAGTCCAGCAAGCTGTACATGCCCCAGCCGAGCGCGACCACGACGGCAACCGTGAAGGCGGTGTCGCCGGCCCGGCGCCGCGCGGCGTGAGTGACCAGGCTGCGGTCGTCGATGCCGGTGGCTGCTCCCATCAGCTGGTTGACGGGCCGGGCCAGGCCGCGCCGGGCCCGGCCGACCAGCGCCGGCCAGCTGGATCGCCGCAGCACGTTAAGGACGATCGAGCGGGCCTTGGCGCTCCCCTCGGTCTGTTCCAGCCGGAACCGTTCCACGTAGGCCACCAGCGGCCGCCAGAACACGAAATTGACCGCCAGGATCATGATGATCATGGTGAGGATGCCCCAGGCGACGTGCCCGAGCTCCCCCTGTTCCACCGCCACGCCGACGTAGGAGCCGACGCCGGGCAGCGTGTATCTGTGGTCGCCGACGATGATCAGTTCGGACGCGGTGAGGAAGAACCAGCTGCCGCCGAAGCTCATCATGCCGTTCCACACCAGCCCGATCGCCCCGCCGGGAACGTCGATGCTCCAGAACCGCTTCCACCGGGACAGCCCCATGAGCCGGCTCGCCTCGTCCAGCTCGCCGGACTGGGTGACGAGGGAGTGGTAGAAGGAGAACGTGATGTTCCAGGCCTGGGAGGTGAAGACGGCGAAGATGGACGCGGCCTCCAGGCCGAGCTCGGAGCCGGGGAACAGGGCGATGAAGAACGTCACCGTGACGGCGAGGAAGCCTAGCACCGGGACCGACTGGAGGATGTCAAGGGCCGGGAGCAGCACCCGCCGGGCGCGCCTGCTCCGCGCGGCCACCAGGGCGTAGCCGAGGCTGAACGCAAAGGAAAAGAACAGCGCGATGAACATGCGCAGCAGGCTGCGGGCCGCGTAGTAGGGCAGCTCCGACGGTGAGGTGTCGAAAGGGGTGACGTGGCTGGGGCTGTACGGGACATGGGCGCTCGCGGCTACCCGCACGACGACGTAAAGCAGCAAGAACACCCCGGCGCCGACGAGGATGTCGACCGGCCGGAACCGGAACCGGCGCAGCGTGCCGCGGCTAGGGAAGGTGGGCGTAACCGCATGCGGTCGCTCCGATCCGCGCGGCTGCGGTGCCATGGCACCATGATGCAGGATGGACGCGGGCCCGGGGACACCGCGCGTTGATCTGCGTCAGCGTTCCAGCAGGAGCCGGAGGGTGCGGGCGTTGCGGACGGCGTTCGCGGCGCCGTCGTTGTTGAAGTAGGCGAACACGTCGTGTCCGGCCGCGCGCCATTCCCCTATCCGGTCCGCCCACCACATCAGGTCGGCGTCCGGGTAGGAGCCCGCGTACAGGTGATCATGATCCGGGCCGTGTAGCCGGAGGTAGACAAAGTCCGCGGTGGCCCGCAGGACGCACGGCAGGTTCGCGCCGCTCATCACGCAGTAGGCGGCGCCGTGCGCGGCTAGCAGCGCGAAGACGTCCTCGCAGTGCCAGCTGGGGTGTCGGAATTCCACCGCGACCCTGATCCAGCCCGGGAGCAGCCGCAGGAAATAGGCCAGCCGCGCGTCGTCGCGCTGGTGCCCGGGCGCGAGCTGGACCAGCAGCACCGCTCGCTTGTCGCCGAGCTCTTGCCAGCCCGACTCGAGGCGCGGCACCCACGGTTCGGGCCCGTACAGCCTGCGCCCGTGGGTGAGGCCCCGCGGTGCCTTGACCGACAAGCAGAAGCCGTCAGGCAATCGACGCTGCCAGGAGCCGAACGCTGCTGGCCGGGGCCAGCGGTAGAAGCTGGCGTTGAGCTCGGCCGTGTCGAAGGCGGCCGCGTAACGGGCGAGCCGATCCCGGGGCGGAAGTCCGGCCGGGTACAGCTCGGGCTCCCAGTGGTCATAGCTCCACCCGGACGTACCGATCTTGATGACCATGTCGCTACTCAGTAAACCGCCGATGCGAGGCCGGGTCACCGGGGCGTGCCTGCGGCGCGTTCATAACGGGGCTCCCGCCGGGACAGGATCGGTGAGGGTGAGCTCGGCGAGCAGCACGGCCACGTCGTCGTCGAGCCGGTGGCGGGTGTGCGCGCGGAGCCGGTCGAGCAGGTCGTCGGCGGCGCTCTGCAGGTCGGGCCGCCGCAGCGTCTCGATCTGCTGGTCCAGCCGGAAGAACCGGCCGGCCCGGTCGCGGGCCTCGAGCAGCCCGTCGGTGAAGAAGACCAGCCGGTCCCCGGTACGCACCGAGAACGTCGACACGCGCAGATCCGGGTGCAGGCCCAGCGGCGCGGCGAATGCCGCCGGATTCAGCGGCCGCAGCTCGCCGTCGGTGCTCAGCCGCAGCGGCGCGGGATGCCCGCAGTTCACCAGCTGGATCCAGCCCCGGGGGTCGAGCTCAGCGAAGACCGCGGTGACGAAGTCCTCGTCGCCCGATGCCCTGGTCACGGACAGATCGACGCAGCGAGCGACTTCCATCAGCGACAGGCCAGGCTCGGCGCAGGCATCCCGGAAGCTGGTCGCGGCGATGCTGGCCAGCCGGACCGCGGGCAGGCCCTTGCCCCGGGTGTCGCCGACCAGCCAGCGCGGATTGACCCCGTCGGCGATCACCTCGACGACGTCGCCGCCGACCTGCGCCTCGGCCGAGGCCGACAGGTAGCGGGACGCGAGCCGGGCGGCGGCCACGGACCTAGGGACCTCGCGCAGTAGCGCGCTCTGCGCGACCCGGGCCACCGTGCGGGCCTGGCCGAGCCGCCGCTGTGCCGCGCTGCGCAATACCGAGTTGGCCACCGCGAAAGCGGCCAGCAGCAGCAGCACGACCAGGCTCGAGGCCAGCCGCCCAGCCGGGCCCCTGGTCTCAAGGGCAAGCCCGAGCCCGAGCAGGACGGTCCAGCCGGCCAGCAGCGCGGCGCGCACCGGGCGCAGGACCAGGGAGCCTAGCAGCGGGGCGATCGCCAGCCAGGCCTCGGGCGCGACGGGGTGGCCGACCGCGTACTGCACCGCCGCGAGCGCGGTAACGGCCACCGCGAGCAGCGGTCCGGCCGCCCTGGCCCCTGGCACCGCGCCGGGCACCGGACCTGCCGCTTCCAGCCGGATGCCGTCCCTAGCCCGGAGGGGCCGGGCGAAGCGCCCCCGCCACGACCAAACGAAGCGCCCCCGCCAAGACCAACGGCTCTGCTGGGTCCAGCTCCGGATCAGGCCGGGCGCAGCCGAGCCTGGCCGCTCCCCCGGCGCGGCCTCCCCGGTCGTACTCCTGGTGGTGCCCGGGCTGGGCAGGTCCTCCTGGCC
>Ga0302325_10015837_pt1 | contig 16008 bp, 13 predicted proteins | sample Palsa_T0_2_FD_201948 | JGI IMG/M metagenome (GOLD analysis project Ga0302325, IMG submission 201948) | Peat permafrost microbial communities from Stordalen Mire near Abisko, Sweden - Palsa_T0_2 | ecosystem: Environmental > Terrestrial > Soil > Palsa > Peat permafrost | place: Sweden: Abisko... | reverse complement strand
GGATGCCGTCAAAAAGGATATGGAAGCCCAGGCCTACGTTGCATTGGGTATGGCCGACGTGGTGCGGAAGAACTACGATGGCGCCGCGGAGAACTACAGAAAATCCCTGGAAGTCGGCCCCACCCAGAATCCGGCCACCTTGGTCCGCCTGGCGCAGGTGTACGTGAATACCGGCAAACTAGACAACGCCGCGTTCACTCTGGACAAAGCCATCAACGCTCCGGATGTTCCCGACCAGATCAAGACAATTGCCACGAACATGAAGAACGACATCGCCAAACGGAAAGCGGCAGCCGCTCCCAAGCCTGCCTCAGGGGCTCCCACGACTCCGGCCCCCGCCACTCCTGCTCCAGCGACTCCTCCGGCCGGCGCTCCGCCCGCGGGCAAAAGTCAACAACCCTAGCGGCCCGCATTGAGAGACTTGGAGGCGGAAGCGCTGGAGGCGGCGCTAGGCCATCGATTCACGAGCCGGGAGCTGCTAACTCGGGCTCTCACGCACCGGTCCAGCGTTCACGAAAAAACCTTCGCCGCTGCGGTGGACACCGCCTCTTTCGACCGGGCGGGTACAGCCTCGTCCGATAACGAGCAACTCGAATTCTTGGGCGACGCCATCCTAGGCTTCGTGGTGAGCGACGCTTTAGTGAGCGCGCAGCCAGATTTTCCCGAAGGCAAGCTATCGAAATTGAAGGCGCACCTGGTGAGTGCGGCGCATCTGCACCTGGTGGCCGCGCGGCTGAAGCTGGGCGATCATCTGCTGCTTGGCCGGGGCGAGGAGATGAGCGGGGGGCGCGAGAAGAAGGCTCTGCTCGCCAATGCGCTCGAGGCCCTGATCGCCGCAGTTTACCTGGATGGCGGAATCGAGCCGGCCCGGACCTTTATCCTTCAGCACGTCATCGGCGCAGACAAGCCCTCCAGTGAAATGGCGCCCGCCACCGATTACAAAAGCGCGCTGCAGGAGCTGGCGCAATCTTTGAATCTGCCCCAGCCGCGTTATGCCATCGTGGAAGAACACGGACCCGAGCACGCCAAGACATTCGTGGTGGAAGTACGCGTCGGCCGCGATTGGATCGGACGCGCAGAGGGCCTATCGAAGAAAAGCGCCGGGCAGAAAGCCGCCCAGGAAGTTTTGCGGCAATTGGCCGATTGGGACCGGTAGGCGTGATCCAAGCCCCTGTGGACTAGCTAAGCAATTGCAGAATTTCGCTGAGCTCTTTGCGGATCACTTCCAACGCGGGCCCAGGATCGCCGAACAGGGCTGGTTGAGGACGAGCGCCCTTTCCGTTCCCTGACTTGGTGACCACTTCCCGCGATCGCGAATCGAGAAATTTTCGCGCGCCTTCGATGGTGTAGCGCTTGTCGTACAATAGGCGCTTGATTTCGAGCACCAACTCCACATCTTTGCGGCGATACAAGCGGTGCCCTTTGCCGGATTTCTTGGGGCCGAGAGAAGAGAACTCCGTCTCCCAGAAGCGCAAAACATAAGGCTTGATGCCGGCCAGACGGCTGACTTCGCCGATGCGAAAATAGAGCTTGTCCGGAATTTCAGGCCGGGGTTCTCCGATCGCCGGTTCTGGCATACTTGGCATTCTATCAAACCCGTCCTATCAATGACGAAACATCCACCAAGAACGGCGGAGAAAGGGCCGCTACGGTCCACGCAAATCATGGCTGGAATCCATCCGGTTCGCGAGGCGCTGCGTGCCGGCCGGCCAATCGATCGCCTGCTGATTGCGCGCGGCGCTGCCGGAGACCGCTTGCAGGAAATCATCGAACTGGCGCGAGAGCGCTCCATCGCAGTCAGGTTCGAGCCGCGTGATGCCCTGGATCGCGTTTCCAATGGCGCTGCGCATCAGGGCGTAATTGCTTTTGGGGCGCCCCACGTTTACGCGGATTTGGACCAGGCGACTCTCGGAGCGCAATTGTTGGTTGTCTTGGACGGCGTCGAGGATCCACACAATCTCGGCGCGATCATTCGCACCGCGCAAGCCGCCGGAGCGGGCGCGATATTAGTGCCTGACCGCCGTGCAGCAGGACTTACTGAAACGGTCGCCAAGGCGTCAGCCGGGGCGCTCGAACATCTGCCCGTGGTACGCGTTGGCAATGTCACCCAAACACTTCAGGACTTAAAGAAGCGCGGGTTCTGGGTTTATGGATTGGACGAGCGCGGAACGCAGCTGTATAGCGAAACCGATTACGCGCGCCCGACCGTCTTCGTTTTGGGCGGCGAAGGCCACGGGTTGCATGAATTGGTAAAGAGACATTGCGATGTTGTGGTGCGCATTCCCATGGCCGGCGCCATTGCGTCGTTGAATGTTTCGGTGGCTGCCGGCGTGGTTCTGTTTGAGTGGCGGCGACGCTATCCGAAATGACCCATCCGCTATAACGCCTGTTACAATGAGCTCATAGGTCCGGAAAACCCCACTTACTAACGTGCGCGGCTCGGCAGGTTCGGCGTTTCAGAGCCGCGACCATAAGGGAGTCGGTCTTACCAAAGAATGCCAGGTACTTCCGATCGATATAAGCTCGGCTACGGCCTCCAGTTTGAGGACCTCTACGCGCGTGAAGGTCTGCTCCGCCTGGACGCCATCTTCCTCGATCAGCTCCTGAAGACCGATCTCGGCTTGCATCCCCAGTTGATCGACGCGCGAGCCAATCCTTGGGCGCGGACGGACAAAGAGCGATCGGATTTAATCATTACCTTGGCCCCCTATGTCGAGGATTTTCTGGGCGACTTATTCGGGATAACGAATGAGGTTCAGGCCTTGCAGGCGCGTCACAACGAGTTCGCTCCGTTCTTCGCATTCAAGCGCAAGTTTATCCAGAAGCGGGCCATCAGTGGGGTCAGCAAGGAACAAGCCGAATCGATCGATGGGCCAGGGCTCGCGCGCGAACTGGAAGCGGTTTTCAGCGAGCCGCTGACGGAGCGAAGCTTCTTTACACACGTGTCTCGCTGGCTGGAGAGCGAAGCCGTTCACGCCGACCTGATCCAGACCGCTGCGCGTTACGCTGCCTGGGCAGCCTTTTCACACGCGGGGCGAGAGAAACACCGGCACGATGTTTTGTTCAAAGTGGCGCACAAGCTGGACCCGTTCCATTTAGTGCCGGTGGAAACTTTCGACGAAGGAGGCGTGGCCAAGTTGCGCCTTCCGGAGCAAGACTGGCGCGGTCGCGAAGGGTTCCGGCTCACCGATCCCGGCATGGCGCTGGAAGGTGCGCTCGATCAGGCTAACTACTGCATCAAGTGCCACAACCAGGGCAAAGACAGTTGCTCCACTGGTCTCAGGGAGAAAACCGGCGAGTTCAAGAAAACGGTTTTTGGCGTCACGTTGGCGGGCTGCCCGCTGGACGAAAAGATTTCCGAGATGAACCTGGTGAAGCAGCAAGGCTACACCGTGGGCGCGCTGGCGATCGTCACTATCGACAACCCCATGGCGGCCGGAACCGGGCATCGCATTTGCAACGATTGCATGAAAGCCTGCATTTTTCAAAAGCAGGATCCCGTGGACATTCCCCAGGTGGAAACGCGTTCGCTCAAAGATGTGCTGGAGTTGCCTTGGGGATTTGAAATTTACAGCCTGCTCACGCGTTGGAATCCCTTGAACTTCTCGCGTCCGCTGCCTCTGGCTCCGAGCGGATACAAGGTATTGGTAGTGGGATTGGGTCCTGCTGGTTTCACGCTTTCGCACTATCTGATGAACGACGGACACGCGGTGGTCGGCATCGACGGCTTGAAAATTGAACCGTTGCCCCAAGAAATCTCTGGAGTCGATCCGCATGGCGAGCGCTCGCGCTTCCGCCCCATTCGCGACGTTCGCGAAATATACGAATCGCTGGACGACCGCGTCATGGCGGGCTTCGGTGGAGTAGCTGAGTACGGCATTACAGTCCGCTGGGATAAAAACTTTCTCAAGATCATCCGGCTATTGTTAGAGCGGCGCCGGGAATTCACGATGTTCGGGGGCGTGCGCTTCGGCGGCGCTTTGACCATCGATAGCGCGTTCGAGATGGGATTCGACCATGTGGCCTTGTGCGCCGGCGCTGGCCGCCCCACTGTGATCCCCATGAAGAACGGCCTGGCACGCGGCGTCCGGCAAGCTTCCGATTTTCTGATGGCGCTGCAGTTGACCGGCGCGGCCAACGCGCATTCGGTGACGAATCTGCAGATTCGCATGCCGATTGTCGTTATCGGCGGCGGCCTCACGGCTGTAGACACCGCGACTGAATCGCTCGCATATTATGTCGTGCAAGTTGAGAAGTTCCTAAAGCGCTATGAACCGCTAGCGGCGGAGAAGGGCGAGCCCGAGATTCGCGCCGGATGGAGCGCGGAGGAATGCGAAACCAGCAACGAATTTCTGGCGCATGCCCGGGCCATTCGTGCCGAGCGGGAGACTGCCGCGCGGGAACAGCGTAAACCAAACCTGATTGGCCTGCTGAATTCCTGGGGCGGCGTCACCATCGCGTACCGGCGCCGTCTGATCGATTCGCCCAGTTACACCCTGAATCACGAAGAAGTTTGGAAGGCGCTGGAGGAAGGCATCCGGTTCTCTGAGTGCCTGACGCCTGAAGAAGTGGAAGTGGATAGCTACGGTCATGCGGTTGCGCTGGATGTGATCCGCCATCAGTTCGACAAGGCTACGGGAAAAATGAGCACTGGCGGCGACTCGCTACGTCGGCCCGCGAAGTCGATTTTAGTCGCAGCGGGAACGCAGCCCAATACCGTCCTTGGCCGCGAAGATCCCGATAACGTGTTCCTGGACGGCAAATGGTTCCAGGCGGTTGATGAGGACGGCCAGCCGGTAAAGCCGGAGCGTGTCGCCAAACCCGCCGCCTCGCGCGTGCTCACGTCGATTCGTCCGGATGGGCGCGGCGTCAGCTTCTTCGGCGATCTGCATCCTTCGTACGCGGGCAACGTCGTGAAGGCCATGGCCAGCGCCAAGCAAGGCTACCCGGTGGTAACTCGGCTGCTCTCCAAGCGACCGCCTGACGAGCCCGCGCCGCGCACTCTTGTTACACGTTTGAATCGCGAGTTACGGGCCGTGGTCCAGGACGTGATCCGTCTGACTCCCAACATCGTCGAAGTGGTGGTGCACGCGCCGATGGCCGCTCGAGCCTTTGAGCCGGGCATGTTCTATCGGCTCCAAAATTACGAAACGCTTGCCAAGTCCGTGGATGGAACTACCCTCGCGATGGAAGGCCTTGCGCTCACCGGCGCGTCGGTGGATCGTGAGAAGGGCTTGTTGTCGACCATCGTGCTCGAAGTCGGCGGGTCATCCGATCTGTGTGCGTTGCTCAGACCTGGCGAACCTGTGATCCTGATGGGTCCAACTGGAACGCCAACCGAAACGCCGTCGCGCGAAACTGTCCTGTTAGTGGGCGGAGGCCTGGGCAACGCGGTGCTGTTCTCCATAGGCCAACAACTGCGTGCCAGCGGGTCGCGAACCATCTACTTCGCTGGCTACAAGAAGATGATCGATCGTTACAAGGTGGAGGAGATCGAGAAAGCCGCCGACGTGGTGGTTTGGTGTTGCGACGAAGCGCCGGGATTCACGCCTGATCGCGTCCAGGATAAGGCGTTTGTCGGAAACATCGTGGAAGCCATTGCGGCTTACGCCCGTGGCGATCTGGCGGAGCCGGATGTTCCGATGCCCGATGCGCCAATGACCGACCAGGCCGAGATTCCACTCAACACCGTGGACCGGCTGGTGGTGATTGGCTCCGATGCGATGATGCATGCCGTGCAGCGCGCCCGCCATGGCGTTTTGGCGCCTTATCTTAAACACGGCCACAAGGCCATTGCCAGCATCAATTCCCCGATGCAGTGCATGATGAAAGAGATCTGCGCGCAGTGCCTGCAGCAGCACAAAGATCCCATTACCGGCGAAGAGACCGTGGTGTTTTCCTGTTTCAATCAGGACCAGCAGATGGATCACGTCGATTTCGCCAGCCTCCGCACCCGGCTCTCGCAAAATGGGGTGCAGGAGAAGCTGACCAAGCAGTGGATTGACCGCTGCCTGCGGCAGATCGGCGCGCGCGAAGAGCTGGTCACGCACTAACAGCCACTGGTGGCTGGTAACATCTAAACTAATGCTCAACGCCCGCGACTGGCTGTTCATTGCCCTGGGCGCGTTCACCATCTTCCTGGTCGTGGTCTGGTTTCGCGGCAAAGGCCGCGCTCCCGGCGTCCCATCCATCTTCGAACTCTTCCTCGGCATGGCGACAAATTTCTTCGACACTCTTGGGATCGGTTCCTTCGCGCCCACCGCCAGCGTCTTCAAACTCCGCCACATGGTGCCGGACGAGGAGATCCCCGGGACCCTCAATGTCGGCCATGCGCTTCCCACGCTGCTCGAAGCTTTCCTGTTCATTGCCATCGTGCAGGTGGACATCGTGACACTGGTGCTGCTGATGGGTGCGGCGGTCTGCGGAGCGTGGTTTGGCGCGGGAATCGTAGCCAGTTGGCCACGCCGCTGGGTGCAAATTGGTATGGGAATTGCCCTGCTGGCAGCCGCCACCTTCTTCCTGATGACAAACCTCAATCTGTTTCCTGCGGGCGGCAATGCGCTGATCCTCCAGCACTGGCGCTTAGGCGTCGGCGTCGTCGGAAGCCTATTTTTGGGCGCCCTGATGACCCTGGGCATCGGCCTATACGCTCCTTGCATGATCCTGGTAAGCCTGCTCGGAATGGATCCCAAGGCCGCGTTCCCCATCATGATGGGATCTTGCGCCTTCCTTCAGCCGGTTGCCAGCGCCCGATTCATCCAGGCGGGCCGCTACAGCCCCAGAGTGGCGCTGGGTCTCGCCTTGGGCGGCTTGCCCGGTGTCCTGATCGCCGCGCTGATTGTGAAATCGCTACCGCTGACGGCCATGCGCTGGCTCGTGGTGGTGGCAGTGGTCTATGCGGCTTTCACCATGCTCCGCTCAGCTATGCAGGGCGCAGTCCTTCCCTCCGCTTCAGCCGCCCCCGCCAAAGCCAAGCTATACTGATTACAGACAGTCTGTAGGCCTCTATTTATGACCAGGCGTATCAAGTTTTTTGTCGCTTCCACCTCCACTTGCCTCGTTTTTGTGCTGCTGTTTGGCGCCATGCGCGGCAAAAGTGCCTCCCCTGAAGATACTTACCGGCACCTAGCCGTCTATACCGAAGTGCTCTCGCGAATCAAAAGCGATTACGTGGAAGAGCCCGACATGAAGAGCGTCACGCTGGGCGCCCTCAACGGGTTGCTCGAATCCATTGATCCGTATGCCAGCTATTTGAACGCGGACCAGTACAAGCAATGGCTTCAGAGCAAAGATCAGCATAAGGCCAGCGTGGGCTTGATCCTTTCGAAAAAGTTCGGGTACGTGGGGATTGTCGACTCCATTCCGGGATCGCCTGCCGCCAAGGCCGGGCTCACCACCACCGATGTTCTTGAAACCATCAACGGCGTCGCTACGCGCGACATGCCCCTGGCTTTCGCCCAACTGCTGCTGGAAGGCGAACCGGGTAGCACGGTGGAACTCGGGGTGCTCCGGTTCCGCAAGCCAGAACCGCAGAAGCTGACGCTGACGCGCGCCATGGTAGAGTTTCCGGCGATCACGGCCAAGATGCTGCCCGATCAAGTAGGTTTGATCGAAGTCGCCAGCCTGGAAGGCAATCGCGTTAAGGATATCGCATCGAAAGTGGACGACCTGCAAAAGCAGGGCGCCAAGGATCTGGTTTTGGATCTGCGCCATTGCGCGACAGGCGGGCCCGAGCAAGGCGAACAGCTCGCGAATTTGTTCCTCGACAAGGGACTCATTACTTATAGCGAAGGCCAGAAGGTGGAGCGCCACGATGTCAACGCCGATGCCGCCGCCGATCGCACACATTTACCCCTGGCGGTCATCGTTGATCGTGGCACAGCGGACGGCGCGGAAATCGCTGCCGCGGCCCTGCTGGACGACAAGCGCGCGGAAGTGATCGGCGAGCGCACCTATGGCGACGCCGCGATCCGCAAGGCCATCACAATGGATGACGGATCGGCGGTAATTCTCTCGGTAGCGAAATATTATTCGCCGTCCGGCAAGGCCATTCAGGATACGGGCGTGACACCGTCGGTGCCAGTCCAAGAGTCGGAAGCTGTTGCTCTGGATGACGATGGGAATCCTTTAACTCCCGAGCCGGCCACTCCAGCTACGACTGAGGATCAATTGCTCAAGAAGGCGATTGAGACGGTCGTCCACGGAAAGAGCGAAGTGGTTTCCAATGGCACCGGCAATTCCAACAAGCAGCCCGGCCCGGCAATGACGCCACTCAACGTTCCGACTCCGGCGCAACCGCCTCCGCAATAGAGTTCGACAGTTGCCCATCTACGAATACAAATGCGAAGGCTGCGGTGAAACCTTCGAAGTAATCCAGAAGTTTGCGGACGAGCCGGTCGCGGTTCACGAAAAATGCGGGGGACACGTGCATCGGCTTATGTCCGCGCCCTCGTTCCAGTTCAAAGGCTCGGGCTGGTACGTTACCGACTACGCCAAGGGAGGCAACAGCCCGGCGGCCAAGGGTGAATCGGGTAAGGGCGAGGGTAAGTCCGAGTCCGGCAAGGGCGAATCATCCAAAGGCGAGTCCTCGAAGAGTGACGGCAAATCCGACTCGTCGAGCAAGAGCGACACCCCAGCGAAGACCGAGAGCAAAAGCGAATCGAAGCCGGCCGCCGGCAGCGACAAATCACACAGCGACTAGTCTCCGTTTACTCAGCAAGTCGGCAATCGCGCGACATTCATCCGCCAGCTCTCGAAATTGATCCGGAAACAGCGACTGGTAGCCGTCCGAAAGCGCCCGATCGGGGTTGGGGTGCACTTCGACAATCAATCCGGATGCCCCTGCCGCCACCGCTGCCAGCGCCATCGGATGAACCTTATCGCGCTTACCGGTTCCGTGGCTCGGATCCACGATGATGGGCAAATGGCTCAAACGTTGCACGGCTGGAACCACGCTCAGGTCTAGCGTATTGCGCGTGTGATCGGCAAAAGTCCTGACCCCTCGCTCGCATAGGATCACCTGGTAGTTGCCTTCCGACAGAATGTATTCGGCCGCCATCAGAAATTCCTCGAGCGTGGAAGACATGCCGCGCTTCAGCAAGATCGGCTTGCGGGCCCGTCCGGCACGCCGCAGCAGCGAAAAATTCTGCATATTACGCGCCCCGATCTGGATGCAGTCTGCATATTCTTCGACTAAATCGAAGGTCTCGACGTCGACGGCCTCGGTGACAATGCCGAGTCCTGTTTCCGCGCGGGCGTCCGAAAGATAGCGCAATCCCTCTTCGCCCAGCCCCTGAAACGCGTATGGCGATGTGCGTGGCTTATAAGCGCCGCCGCGCAGCAGTTGGCCGCCAGCGGCTTTCACAGCACGGGCCGATTCCAGAATCTGTTCCCGGCTCTCCACCGCGCAGGGACCCGCGCACAGCGCCAAATCGGCGCCGCCCACCAACACGCCGGCCACATCCACAACAGTATTATCCGGCTTCACCTCGCGGCTCACCAGCTTGTATGGCTTCGAAACCGGGATGGCTTCCGATACCCCGGGGAGGCCTTCAAATTCCTCAACCGGTACCGGACCGTGATTGCCCGTTATGCCCACGGCAGTCCGCTCGGCGCCGGGCATCACATGGGGCCGGAACCCCAGACTCTGAATCCTGGCGCAAACCTGAGCGATGTCCTGCTCGGTGGCGTGCGCGCGCATGACGATCAGCACTCCTTCAGTGTATCGTGCCGTTAAAGTAACTCGAGCGCGTTAGAATTGATGATCCCGTGAAAGAACGCCTGGAGCGATATTTCGAATTTCGCGAGCTCGGCGCCAATTGGCGCACCGAGATTCTGGCTGGCTGCACGACCTTCGTCACCATGGCTTACATCATCTTCGTGAATCCGGCCATCCTGCATGAAACCGGTATGCCACTGACTGCCGTGATCGCCGCCACCTGCCTGTGCGCCGCGTTCGGCAGCGTACTGATGGGCGTGTTTGCGCGTTATCCAATCGCCCTGGCGCCGGGCATGGGGCTGAACGCGTACTTCACCTATACGGTGGTGAAGGGCATGGGCGTGCCGTGGCAAACCGCGCTCGGTGCTGTCTTCCTGTCCGGAGTGGCGTTCCTGCTGCTGACCGTCGTGGGCGTACGCCGCATGATCGTCTCAGCTATCCCGTTCGAGCTGTATGCCGCGGTCGCGGTCGGCATCGGCCTGTTCATCGCGCTGATCGGGCTGCGCAACGCCGGGATCATAGTGGCCAGTCCTTCGACGCTGGTGACGATGGGAAATTTGCGAAAGCCGGAAACGCTGCTCGCGCTCGCGGGACTGTTGCTGATCGCTTCACTGCTTGCCCGCCAGGTACGCGGCGCGATTCTGCTAGGGATGCTTGGCACCATGGCCCTGGGCGCGATCTTCGGCCTGGTGCGTTGGCAACCCCAGCCGTATTCGTTTCACGACATCACCGCGACGGCTTTTCACTTGGATCTCCGGGGCGCCGTGCACTTTGGATTAGCCGAAATTGTTTTCGTATTTCTGTTCGTCGATTTGTTCGACAACATCGGGACGTTAGTCGCGGTCGGCAAGCAAGCGCGGCTGTTCGATGAACAGAACCAGATCCCAAGGATTAACCGCATTCTCTATTCCGACGCGGCTGCCACCATAGCGGGATCGCTAGCCGGCACTTCCACCGTCACCAGCTACATCGAGAGCGCCGCTGGCGTGGTGGCCGGCGGACGCACCGGGGTCACGGCCATCGTAACCGGGCTGCTGTTTTTCATCTCGCTATTCATCGCGCCAGTGGCTGGAGCGATTCCAAACGCTGCCACCGCGCCGGCGTTGATCGTAGTCGGCTCGCTGATGATCGGGCACGCTGCTGAAATTCCGTGGTCGGACCCGGTGGTCGCAATATCAGCCTTTCTGATCATCGTAACGATACCGCTCACGTTCAGCATCGCCAATGGATTGGCTTTTGGATTCACGGCCTACACCCTGCTAAAGATTGCCCGAGGTGAGTTTCGTAGTGTGAGCTGGGTGGTATACGCGCTGACGATCCTGTTCATCGCGCGATTCGTTTATCTAAGCGTCTAGTTGGAAGACAACAGCTAATACATCCCTGGATATCCGGCCCGCATCTCCGCCGCGCGCTCCCGCGCCATTTCAATTTGCACCAACTGGCCTTTGCCGATTCCCGGACACCACGCCGCGGACTTCTTCCATTCCCGCTTGTTATCTACCATCTCTGGCCAGAACGGAAAAATGCGGCACTGCACCGGCTTTACCGCGTGAATGGAACAGCCGCCTTCGCGTAAAAACTGGCACTGCTGCTCGCGCGGGACTCTCAGCCGTAGCAGGTTCCTGGTGCGATACACGTAGCGCCGCTCGAACTCCTGCGCCGGCATTCCCACATACTCGGCGATGCGTTCCAGATCGGCCTCGGTCAAATACACAAAGCCCCGCTGCTCACAACAATTCGTGCATCCCGGCTGGCATTCAAATCGCAAGGCTGTCATGTTGTGTTGTGATCAATGATTATTCCAATCATAATCCTTCCGCGCGATAAACTTATAGTGTGCGGCTGACCCTGCTCTTCCCGTTCGTAGCCATTAGCGCTCTCGCGCAAACACCCGCGCCCGTGGGCCCCGCGGCGGCCGGTCCAGCACAAACCGTCCCGGGATTCAGCACTTCCAGCATGGATGTGACCGCCAATCCCTGCATCGATTTCTATCAATACGCCTGCGGTACCTGGATCGCCGATACTCCCGTTCCCGCCGACCAGTCCTCGTGGGACACCTTCGGCGATCTGGCCGATCGCAATCGCGCCATCCTGCGCGGAATTCTTGAAAAGGCCTCCGCCAACGATCCCAAACGTTCCGCCGTGGAACAAAAGATCGGTGACTTTTATGCGTCCTGCATGGAGCAGCCGGTCATCGATCAGCTCGGAACCAAGCCGCTCGAGCCTGAGCTGAAGCGCATTGATGCGATCAGATCGAAAGACGCGATCCCCGAGCTAGTGGCCCGCCTGCATCTCTTAGGCCTGGAAGTCTTCTTCAGCTTTTCCTCCGAGCCGGACGCCAAGAACTCACTGCAAATGATCGCGGGCGTCGATCAGGGCGGTCTCGGTCTTCCTGATCGCGATTACTACCTGAAGGACGACCCGAAGTCCGTCAAGCTACGCCAGCAGTATGTGGCGCACGTGCAAAAGATGCTCGAGCTGGCAGGCCAATCGCCCGCAAAAGCCTCCGCGGATGCCCAAGCCGTGCTGCGCCTAGAAACGGATTTGGCGAAAGGATCGCTCGACCTGGTGTCGCGCCGCGATCCCAACCTGATTTATCACAAGATGTCCGTCCAGCAACTGGCTGGATTGGCTCCCGGCTTCAACTGGCCGACATACTTCACCGCCATTGGCGCTCCTTCCTTCACGGATCTCCACGTGTCAGTCCCGGATTTTTTCAAAGCCATGGACGCGGTGCTTACGCGCACCGATATAGCCGTTCTCAAGGCCTATCTTCGCTGGCACTTGCTGCATTCCGAAGCGCCCTTCCTGCCAAAAGCATTTGTTCTCGAAAACTTCGGCTTCTACAACCAGACGCTGACTGGCGCCAAGGAGCTGCAGCCACGCTGGGAACGCTGCGTTAAGGCCACCGATTCCGACCTCGGCCTCGCATTGGGACAGAAGTATGTGGAACAGACATTTCCTCCCGATGCCAAAACTCGCGCGCTGACGATGATTCAGGAGATCGAGGAGATGCTCTCCCAGGATCTTCAGTCGCTCGATTGGATGACGCCCGCCACCAAGGAACAAGCTCTGGTGAAGCTACGCGCGGTGGCCGACAAAATTGGCTATCCCGGCAAGTGGCGCGACTATTCCAGTGTCGACATCGTGCGCGGCCAGGCGGTGGCCAATGACGAACGCGCTACTGAATTCGAAGTGCACCGCCTGCTGGGCAAGATCGGCCAGCCGGTGGATCGCGCTGAGTGGGACATCACGCCGCCCACTGTCAATGCCTACTACGACCCGCAGCACAACGACATAAACTTTCCTGCAGGCATCCTGCAGCCGCCGTTCTTCGACAATCGCATGGACGCGGCCGTGAACTATGGCGCCATTGGTTCCATCATGGGCCACGAGCTGACGCATGGATTCGACGATCAGGGGCGTCAGTTCGACGCCCTGGGCAACCTGCGCAATTGGTGGACGCCCGGAGACGCCGCGGAATTTGAGAAACGCGCCGAATGTTTCATCAAAGAATATTCCGCCTTCACTCCCGTGGACGACGTGCATTTGAACGGCAAGCTGACCCTGGGAGAAAACACCGCCGATAATGGCGGCGTCCACCTGGCATTCATGGCGCTGATGAAGTCGCTCGAAGGCAAGAGCCAAGTCAAGATAGACGGTTTCACGCCGCGGCAGCGGTTTTTCCTCGCCTGGGGCCAAGCCTGGTGCGAGAACGTCAGGCCGGAAATGGCGCGGCTGTGGGCGCAAACCGATGTCCACTCTCCGGGCCGCGATCGCGTCAATGGCGTGCTGGGGAATATGCCCGAATTTCGCGACGCCTTCGCCTGCCATGCGGGACAGCCCATGGTTCACGCACCCGCCTGCCGAGTCTGGTAAGAGATAAACTCAATCATGCGATTGACCCTGCTCTTGCTGAGTATGACGGTGAGCGCTCTGGCGCAGGCCGGCCCTGGATCTCTTACCGCCAACATGGACATGACGGTTAATCCCTGCGTCGATTTCTATCAATACGCCTGTGGAACCTGGATGGCCAACAATCCGATTCCCGCCGACCAGTCCAGTTGGGGCACTTTCAATGTTCTGGCGGATCGCAATCGAGCCATTCTCCGCGGAATTTTGGAAAAGGCCTCTGTCGACGATCCTAAACGCTCCCCGGCGGAACAGAAGATTGGCGACTTTTATGCTTCCTGCATGGACGAACCAGGCATTGAGAAGCTCGGTAGCGAGCCACTAGATCCCGAGCTGAAGCGCATCGACGCGATCAAGTCGAAAGACGCGGTCCTGGATGAACTGGTCCGGCTTCAACTTTCAGGCGTGGGGGCGTTCTTCAGCTTTTCGTCCGAGCCGGATCCCAAAAATTCCAACTTAACGATTGGGCAGGCCGACCAGGGCGGTCTCGGTCTTCCGGATCGCGACTACTACCTGAAGGACGATCCCAAGTCGGTCAAGCTGCGGGAGCAGTATGTGGCGCACGTGCAAAAGATGCTGGAGCTGCTGGGCGAACCGCCCGCCAAGGCCGCCGCGGACTCACAGGCGGTGATGCACATCGAGACGGATCTCGCGAAAGGATCGCTGGACCTGGTGTCGCGGCGCGATCCCAATCAGGTTTATCACAAGATGTCCGTCAAAGAGCTGGCCGCTTTAACTCCCAATCTCGATTGGCCGAAATATTTCACCGCCATGGGCACGCCTTCCTTCACGGCTCTCGACGTCTCGGTTCCGGATTTTTTCAAAGCCCTGAACGCGGTTCTCACCAATACCAGCCTTGCCGATCTCAAGAGCTATCTGCGCTGGCAGTTGCTCCGCTCCCAAGCACCTCTTCTCGCTAAGGCTTTCGTCGATGAGAATTTCCATTTCTTCGGCCAGACGCTTACTGGCGCCCAGGAATTGGAGCCTCGCTGGAAGCGCTGCGTGGAAGCCACGGACGGCGACCTGGGCTTCGCGCTAGGCCAGAAGTACGTCGAGCAGGCGTTCCCGCCCGACGCCAAGGCGCGCGTGCTGAGCATGGTGCAGGAGATCGAGAAGATGCTCCGCGAAGATGTTCAATCGCTGGATTGGATGACTCCCGCCACCAAGGAACAAGCGCTGGTCAAGCTCCGCGGCGTCACCAATAAGATTGGCTATCCCGATAAATGGCGCGACTATTCAAGCATCCAGATTGTCCGCGGCCAGGCGGTGGCCAACAACCAACGCGCCACCGAATTCGAAGTGCACCGGCAGTTAAACAAGATAGGCCGGCCCGTGGATCGCGGCGAATGGGGCATGACGCCGCCTACCGTCAATGCTTACTACGACCCGCAGCACAACGACATCAACTTCCCTGCCGGCATCCTTCAGCCGCCGTTCTTCGACAATCGCATGGACGCGGCCGTGAACTACGGCGCCATCGGTTCGGTCATGGGCCATGAACTGACGCATGGCTTCGACGATCAGGGTCGCCAATTCGACGCTGACGGCAACCTGCGCAATTGGTGGACACCGGAAGACGCTGCGGAATTTGAGAAGCGCGCCGAGTGTTTCATCAAAGAATATTCCGCCTTCGCTCCGGTGGACGACGTGCATCTGAACGGCAAACTGACACTCGGCGAAAACGCGGCCGACAACGGGGGCGTCCATTTGGCATTTATGGCGCTTATGAAGTCGCTGGACGGCAAACCGCAGCCCAAAATCGACGGGTTCACCCCGGGGCAGCGCTTTTTCCTCGCCTGGGGCCAAGGCTGGTGTGAGAACGTTAGGCCGGAAATGGCGCGGTTGTGGGCGCAGACCAATCCCCATTCCCCGGGCCGCGACCGCGTCAACGGCGTTCTTGGAAATATGCCCGAATTTCGCGAAGCCTTCGCCTGCCATGAGGGACAACCCATGGTTCACGCACCCGCCTGCCGCGTCTGGTAGCGGTTCTGCGCGATAGACTGAAGATGTGCGACTGATCTTTTTCCTCCCGCTCTTGGCGCCTCTCTTGGCGATGGACGCAGTGGCGCAGCAAGCGCCCGGATTTAGCACCGCCAACATGGACATGACGGCTAATCCCTGCATCGATTTCTATCAATACGCCTGCGGTACCTGGATGGCCAACAATCCGGTGCCCGCTGACCAGTCCAGATGGGGCACCTTCGACCAACTCGCGGATCGCAACCGCGCCGTCCTTCGCGAAATCTTGGAAAAGGCTTCTGTCAACGATCCCCAGCGCTCGCCCGTCGAACAGAAGATCGGGGATCTCTATGCCTCCTGCATGGATGAATCCACCATCGACCAGCTGGGAACCAAGCCGCTCGAACCAGAGCTGAAAC
>Ga0302325_10015836_pt1 | contig 16008 bp, 17 predicted proteins | sample Palsa_T0_2_FD_201948 | JGI IMG/M metagenome (GOLD analysis project Ga0302325, IMG submission 201948) | Peat permafrost microbial communities from Stordalen Mire near Abisko, Sweden - Palsa_T0_2 | ecosystem: Environmental > Terrestrial > Soil > Palsa > Peat permafrost | place: Sweden: Abisko... | reverse complement strand
CCAGCGCGGTGGGACGACGTCGCGGCGCGCCCCCAAGGATCTCGGACGCCGGGTCAAGAAGAAGCCCTGCGCGCTCTGCCGGGACAAGGTCGAGTGGGTGGACTACAAGGACGTCCCCATGCTGCGCAAGTACATGAGCGACAGGGGCAAGATCCGTTCGCGCCGGGTAACCGGCAACTGCGCCCAGCACCAGCGGGCCCTGGCCATGGCCATCAAGACCGCCCGCGAGCTCGTGCTGCTGCCCTACACGCAGCGGACGGTGACCGAGCGCCCGGGCGGGCGCGGCGGGCGCGACCGGGGCGAGCGGACGCTCGATTCGGTGCCGACCGAGGCGCCGCGGCACCGCCCCTCCCCTGACGCACCGGCCGAGGCCGCGGCGGACGCCGGAGCCGTGGCGATCGTCGACCAGGCCGTGGCCGACGCCGAGGCGGGTGCCGTGGTCGAGGTCGTCGTGGAGCCGGCGGAGACGGGAGCGGACGCATGAAGGTCGTGCTGCGAGACGACGTCGCCGGCGTGGGACGCCGCGGGGACATCGTCAAGGTGGCGGGCGGTTTCGCCCGCAACTTCCTCCTGCCCGAGGGCCGCGCGATTTTGGCCACTGACGGAGTGGAGGGCCAGGCCCAGCAGATGCGGCGTGGGCGCGACCTGCGCGAGGCGCAGGACCGCGGCGCCGCGGAGTCCCAGGCCACGATCCTCGCCGGCGCCGTGATCCCGATCACCGCCCGGGCGTCCGGTGGCGGCCGGCTCTTCGGCTCCATCGGCCCGGCCGATGTGGTGGAGGCGATCAAGGCCGCCAAGGGGATCGACGTGGACCGCAGGAACATCCTGCTGCCCGAGCACATCAAGGAGACGGGGTCTTTCGAGGTGACCGTCGAGCTCTTCCGCGACGTCGCCACCATCGTGACGGTGGAGGTCTCGGGGGCCTCCTGACCAGGGCGTTTCCGCCCGCCGGTCGGGGCAGCATCCACCCCTTTGTCACAGCCCCTGCCCATCATGGGGGCGTGTCGATTTGCCTTTTCCATGGTCCACAGTGTGTGACCACTCGTGCACGGCTTATCCACACGCACGCGCGGCTTACCCACACCTATTGGGGCCTTACGTTCCCCAGACCCAGACCGGCAGAGTGAGTGAGCCGTGGTCCAAGCTTTTGACGACACCCGTCCCCGTCCTCTGCGGACGGCCCCCACCCCGATGCCGAGCGGCACGCGGGTGCCGCCCCATGACATGGAGGCCGAGGAGTCGTTGCTCGGCGCCATGCTCCTCTCCAACGATGCGGCGTCGGTCGGGATAGAGAAGTGCTCGTCGGCCGACTTCTACAAGCCGGCGCACGGGCACATCTTCGGTGCCATCCAGGCGCTCATGGAGCGGGGCGAAGCCATCGACGCGGTGACGGTGACCGACGAGCTGAAGCGCTCGGGGGTGCTCGAGGCGGTCGGTGACCGCTCCATCTTCATTTCGCTGCTGGCCAACACGCCGTCGATCGCCAACGCGCGGCACTACGCCGAGATCGTCGAGGAGCACGCGCTGCTGCGCAAGCTCATCGGCGTCGCCGGAGACATCGCCGACATCGGCTACTCCGTGCCCGAGGACGTCAAGGCGGCGGTCGACGAAGCGGAGCAGATGGTGTTCAACGTCGGCGAGCGCCGCACCGTCGACACCATGCGCCCCCTCCACGAGCTGCTGGGGGCCGGGCTGGACCGCATTGAGGAGCTCGGGCAGCGCGGCTCGAGCATCACGGGCGTGGCGACGGGCTACCACGAGCTGGACAAGATCCTGCTGGGTTTCCAGCCCTCCTCGCTGAACATCGTGGGCGCCCGCCCCGGCATGGGAAAGACGAGCTTCGCCCTCGGCGTCCTGGCCAACGTCGGGCTGCAGGTGCAGCGCCCCGCCCTCCTCTTCTCCCTGGAGATGGGCCACCTCGAACTCACCCAGCGCCTGCTGGCGTCGGAGGCCGAGGTGAACGGGCAAAGCCTGCAGACGGGCCGGATCCGCACCCAGGACTGGAGCAAAATCGGCATGGCTGTCACCAGGCTCTCGGGTGCGCCGATCTTCATCGACGACAACCCGAACGTGACGGTCATGGACATCCGGGCCCGGGCACGCCGGCTCAAGAAGTCCGAGGGCGACCTGGGCATCGTCGTCGTGGACTACCTGCAACTGATGACCGGCCGGTCCCGGGCGGAGAACCGCCAGACCGAGGTGGCCGAGATCAGCCGTGGCCTCAAGATCCTGGCCCGCGAGCTCGAGGTGCCCGTCGTGGCCCTGTCGCAGCTCTCCCGGAACCTCGAGTCACGCCAGGACAAGACGCCGCAGCTGTCCGACCTACGGGAGTCGGGGTCCCTCGAGCAGGATGCTGACGTCGTTCTCTTCATCTACCGCGAGTCCGAGTACAACGACGAGGTGCCGATCGACCGGGCGGACGACGCGCTGGTCGAAGTGGCCAAGCACCGGAACGGCCCGACCGGCAAGGCCAACCTGTTGTTCTTGAAGCAGTACGCGCGCTTCGAGAACCATCGCGGCGTCTAAGCGGACGCAGCCGGCAGCACGAAGTGCTCGACGGCGTACGCGAAACCCTCCTCCTCGTTGCTCCGCGAGATCTCCTTGGCTGCTTCCTTCGCCTCGGGGTCGGCGTTGCCCATGGCGATGCTGAGGCCTGAGTGGTCGAACATCAGGATGTCGTTGGGCTGATCGCCGATGGTGGCGATCTCCTCGGGCGCGAGCTTGTAACGCTCGGCCAGGAAGAGGGCGACCGCGCCCTTGTTGGCCTGCGGGTGGGTGACGTCGAGGTAGTAGGGCTGCGAGGCCGCCGCCGTCACGCGATCGCCGAACTTGTCGACGGCTGCCTTGGCGCACTTGTCGACGGCGTCGTGGTCGTCGCTGACCCCGACCAGCTTGACGACATCGTCAGTCAGTCCGTCGAGACCCCTCTTCATCACCTTGGGATCGAACTTGACCGTCCAGGCCTCCCTGTCGACGTGTGGTCCCTCGGGATCGGGCACGTACCAGTCCGCGCCCCGGTACAGCCACACGGCGAGGTCGAATGACTTCATGAGGTCTGCCACCGGAACCTCGAGCTTCTCGGGGATCACGCGCTCTACGAGCACCTGCATGTCCTTGTCCACGAGCAGACCGCCGTTGAACGCCGCGATGGGCGTGTCGAGCTGGAGGGGCTCTATCAGCATCTCCATGCCGCGGGGTGGGCGACCGCTGGTGATGGCGAAGAGGACACCGGCCTGGCGCAGGCTGCGCACGGCGGCGATGGCATCGTCGGTCAGGACCTTGTCCTGGGTGACGAGGGTCCCGTCCACGTCGGCGAGAAGGAGCCGGATGGGTGTGCGGTCGGAGGCGATGGGTCGATGGTAGGCGCCGTCGCGGGACCGCGCATACGCGGAGCGGTACCGGGTAGAGGCAGTGCATGGCCCACACCACGATCCCCGACAGCCACCGTGATCTCCTGGAAGGGACCGTGCTCACCCTCGCCACGGCGGGTGAGGACGGCTACCCCCAGCTGTCCGAGGTCTGGTTCGTGATGGAGGACGACCAGATCGCCATGTCGCTGAACACGCGGCGCCAGAAGGTGAAGAACATCGAGACCGAGCCGGCCTGCACGGCGTTCCTCCTCGACCTGCAGAACCCGTATCGCTACCTGGAGATCCGGGGCACCGCCGTCGTTGCGCCCGACGAGGACCGCGCTTTTGCCGAGAAGGTCGGCGCCAAGTACCACGCCGATCTGCGCGAGCACGACGCGCCCGGCGACCGCCGCGTCATCGTGCGGATCGCGCCCGTACGCGTCAACGCCGTGGACATGAGCGGCTGATTCAAGGCCGGGCCGCGGCCGGTGTGCGCCGACGCGATCGCCCGGCTGCCACGGTTGCGCCGAGCAGGACCAGCGTCAGGACGACCCAGGGCGAGAGGGCCGCGGCGAAGGCGACCGCGACCGCCGTCTCGCAGCCCACCACGACACCGAGCACGACAGGTCCCGCCCGGGTGAAGCGACGGTGGAATTCGGCGAGGGCGGCGGGGCTGACGATCCCACGGCCGAGCAGGACGGCCAGCCCGCGCACCAGCCCGAACAGCGAGCCGATGGCCAGCGCGGTGGCGGGGCTGGCGGTGAGGGCGGCCAAAGTGATCATGAGGTAGAGCGCGGCCGTCTTGATGTAGGTGACGAGGCCCGCACCGATCTGCCAGCCGAACCCAGCTCCGTAGACCCAGGGGCGGAACTGGTCGAGCCAGCGCTCGTTGACCTGCCGAGAGTGGAAGGGCAGGTGGAAACGGCCGAGCCGGGCATCGCTGGCTGCGGCGAGGACGGCGACGGCGCAGGCGGCGACGGCGAGCGCGACCGCCGACGGGGCGGCGGCGCGCACGCCCAGCGCCAGCGCGGCCATGACGAGGCCGAGCGTCGCCCCTCCCGCGATCCCTCCGGCGATGAACCAGGCCGCCGTGGAGCGGTAGCGGTGGCCGCGGGCGCGCTCGGCCAGCGGCGTGACGGTGGCCAGCATGGAGACGCCGCAGGGCGACCAGGTCGAGCGGGCCGCCGCGGCCACGGCGACCACCACCGCCGCCACGGTCAAGAGCGCGTGCATGGGTTCTCCCTTTCCGTCATGCCGGTGAACCGAGGAACGGCGCGCCACCGAAGGCGAAGATCCCCCCGTCCTTGGCCACCAGCCAGTAGCCGGCGCCGTTGCTGTAGGGCGCAATGCCGACCACCGGTTGATCGAGGTGGATGGATCCGGTCGACCCGTCGAACACGGCGTCGCCGTAGGCGAAGATCCCCCCGTCCGCCGCGACCAGCCAGTAGCCCTGGCCGGTCGGGGTGGCGGCGATGCCCACGACGGGTTGATTGAGGTGCTGCCCCCCCATGCTGCCGAGGAACACCGCATCGCCGTAGGCGAAGATCCCCCCGTCGGCGGCGGCCAGCCAGTATCCCTGCCCGCTCGGGGTGGCGGCCATGCCCACGATCGGCGCATCGAGCGGCCGCCCGCCCATTGAGCCGTAGAACAGCGCGTCCCCGTAGTCGAAGATGCCGCCGTCGGCCGCGACGAGCCAATAGCCCTGACCGGTGGGGGAGGCGGCGATCCCGACCACTGGTGCATCGAGGCGCTGCCCGCCCATGGAGCCGAGGAAAGGCGCCCCGCCGTAGTCGAAGATCCCCCCGTCGGCCGCGACCAGGAGGTAGCCCCCCGTCCTGCAGGTGGCGACCCCGACGATCGGGGCGTCCAGCGCGAGCACCGATGCATCGCCGTTGTCGGGGAAGTCTCCGTACCCGAACAGCCGGCCGAACGCGGTGAGCACCGCGTAACCGCCACCGTCGGCACTCGGGACCATGCCGGCCACCTGGCAGTTCGTGGCGGGTGAGGTGCACAACGGGGCCGGCGGGGCTGTCGTCCAGCACGGCTCGTTCTGCTCGGCCGTGCTGTTGTCGACGGCGACGGCGGTGGTGCAGGAGGGGTCGACCGTCCAGGGCGGCACGCAGGCGACGACCCGGCAGACGATGCGGCCCATGCAGGCCACGTCCTGGTTGCACTGCCCGTAGCGGAACTGCAGGCACCCCGTCAGGTAGGAATCGCAACCGAGCGGGCCGCAGCCGCAGCCCGTCCCGTCGCAGCCCGTCTCGCAGAAGGGGAAACCGCCATTGCAGCCGTTGTCACACGCGCAGGTCGCGTTGCAGTCCATGTAGTAGCGCGGGCCGCCGCAGTACGACGAGTTGTCCGCCACCCACCACCCGCCCATGACGGTGTTCTCGGGGCAGAAGTTGGCCCCGCTGACCGCGCAGCAGAACTCCGAGAATCCCGAGCAGCAGGTGCTGCCACAGCCACAGCCGGCGTTGCCGCACTCGCAGATCTGACCGTAGGCGGTGCCCGGTTTGAGGGCGAGGTCCAGGCCGGACCCGACGGCCAAGGCGCTGCCCACGAAGGCCGACCGGTTGATCAGGCTGCGGCGGGACAAGTGACCCTCGAGAGCCCGGGCCGTGCGCGCCACCAGCGCGGTGGAGACGCTCACGACGGCCGCACCGGCAGGGGGCGGGCCTGGCGGCGCGCGGAGGTCAGCGCGGCCAGGGCGGACAGGGCCAGCGCGGTGAGCCAGAGCCCCACCACGCTGACGAAGAGCAGCGGGAGCCCGGCCCAGGGCTGGTGGACCAGCTGCGTCACCAGCGTTCCCCGGGACGGGGCGCCTGCGGAAACGGCCACTGCGGCGAGGGCGAGCACGATGTCGATGACCAGGTGCAGCGCGGTGGGTGGCGTGTCGGGGCGGCCGAAGCAGCCACAGGTGGCGATGGGCCCGCCGCGCCGGCGGGCGTAGGCCACCACGCCGAAGAAGCCGAAATAGGAGGCAGCGACGAGGGTTGCGGTGGCCGGGCGCGGGAAGACGAGGGCGGCGGCACCCAGCGCGGCCTCAGTCAGCGCGCCGACCCGGACGACGTACCGCAGCAGGCGAAGCGACGGCGGCGACGGCAGCGACGGCAGTGACGGCAGCAGGGCGCCCATGGCACGGGCCGTGTCGCCTGGTCGCACCGCCTTGGCGATCCCGGCCACGACCAGCAGCCCGGCGGCGATCAGGAAGAGGCCGATCAATTCCATCGGGGCCTCGCTCCGGGATGGTCCGCGACGGCAGCCGGACTCAGCGTCAACGACGACAACAGGGTGTTGACGTGCGGAACCAGGGCCGGGCGCTGGGCATGGCTGCCGAGCACGGCGTAGAACGAGAAGGGCCGCCCGGACTCGGTGAAGAACCACTGGGTACCGGACTGACCGGGGATCCCGCGCCGTAGGGTCATGGGGGAGAAGTCCGCCCCGGAGAAGCCGGTGGGCCGGCCCTGCCGGGCGAACAGCGCGGTGCCCAGGCTCTCCGGGCCGTACTCGAACAGGGTGGCGAACACGTCGGAGGGCCCCATCAAGGTGACGGCCCCGCTGCCGAAGTCACCGATGCCGTCGGGAATGGGGAACGTGGCGAACTGGCCCACCGGGTAGGTCACGCCGACGGAGGCCTGGCGCACGAAGATGCGGCCCTCGAAGCCGTCGGGGAGGCGAGCCGTGATGCCATGGGCGCCGATGGTGGCCACTACTCGGTCGGCACGGCCCGGCCGTGCGGGAAGACGTCGTCGAGCGTGCGTGGGTAGAGGCTGGCGTCACCCGGGAAGATCCCGGCCGCGGCCAGTACCTCGTCGGCCGCCGCCTCGCGGGCCGGACCACCGGGGGATCCGTCACCGCGCCCGCGACCTCCTGCGGCGGAACTCCGGTCGTGCTCGGCCCGCCGGACCAGCTCGGCCAGCTGCCCTACCTGGCTGGCCACCCCCTGCCCGACCTTGCGCCCCGTCGCGCCGTCGACCAGCACGAAGAACGGCGACCCGGGGACCTCGTAGTCGACCCAGGCGTCGGTGGACATGACCACCGGGACCTGACCCGTTGCGCGCAGCCGCACTTCAGAGGGGACCTCGCGGTCGGGGCCCTTGGTCACGATCACCACGCGCGTGCGGTCGGGCAGCTGCAGGCGCCCGGCATCCTGCAGCGCATCCCAGAAGGCGGCGCAGCCCGTGCAGCCCGAGGAGAGGAACCCGAGCAGCGTGAGGTCGTCACTGTTGTCGACGGCGATCGCCCGCGCATCCCCGGTTGGAGTGACACCGGCGACGGCGGGAGCGACGCCCAGCGCGGGACTCGACGCCGGGGTGGTCACGGTCACGGGGTTGGCGCCGGGAGCGGGAGCCGGCGCGGCCGAGGGGTCACCCACGCCCACACCGAGCTCGTGCAGCGAGCGGAGGATGTCGGCATGGCTCCGTAACAGGCCCGCCACCAGGATGCCGAGCACCAGAACCACGAACGTCGAGACAATGACCAGTGCGACCACGCCGCCTCCTTTTCCGCGTCGGCCCCAGTATCCATCCGGGGCCCGTCCATGTCGCGGCACTTCCGCCGCGGCGCGCAGGCGATTCCTCGGGCATACTCCGGTTCGTGCCGGCCGCCGATCTCTTCCTGCCCGAGCCCGAGCCCCGCGAGGTGCGGTACACCGTGATATCGGTCGACGACCACGTCGTGGAGCCCGCCCACACCTTCGAGAACCGGTTGCCGGCCGCGCTGGCGGACGGTGCCCCCCGCATCGTCGAGACGCCCGAGGGTCATCAGGTGTGGGAGTTCGAGGGTCAGCGCTACACGCAGGTGGGAATGAATGCCGTGGCCGGCCGCCGCCCGGAGACCTACGGCCTGGAGCCGTTCCGCTTCGACCAAATGCGGCCCGGGTGCTACGACGTGGACGCCCGCGTGCGCGACATGGACATCAACGGCGTCTGGGCCTCGGTGAACTTCCCGTCCATGATCACAGGCTTCTGTGGCCGTGTCTTCTTCGACGCCAAGGACCGCGATCTGGGCCTGGCCTGTGTCAGGGCCTGGAACGACTGGCTCTTCGAGGAGTGGTACTGCGCCCACCCCGATCGCATCGTCCCGCTGGGGATCACCTACCTCGCCGACCCGGAGCTCGCCGTGGCCGAGATACGGCGCAACGCCGAGCGGGGCTTCACGTCGGTGACCTTCCCCGAGCGGCCTCACGAGATCGGCCTGCCCTCGTTGTGGGAGCGGTCGCACTGGGACCCGATCATGGAGGCCGTGGTCGACACCGAGACGGTGGTCTCCCTCCACGTGGGGAGCTCGGGCCTGACCCCGGCACCACCGGGAGCCGGCATGGACGCCCTGCAGCTCGGCGCCACGCTCTTCGGCCAGCTGTCGCTGATCGCCTGCGCGGAGTGGCTGTGGTCCGGCTACGCGGCCCGCCTCCCGGCCCTCAAGATCGCCATGAGCGAGGGTGGCATCGGGTGGGTGGCCATGCTGCGCGACCGGCTCGACAACATCGTCGACCGCTCCCGCTACGGGCTCGGCTGGGACGTGCGTCCCGCGGAGGTACTGCAGCGCAACTTCTGGTTCTGCACCATTGACGACCCGTCCACCATCGACACCCGCCACGCCATCGGGGTCGACCACATCATGGTGGAGGTCGATTACCCGCACGGCGACAGCACCTGGCCCGACACGCAGGCTGTCATTGAGAAGTGCTGGGGGCACATCCCGGCCGATGAGCTGCGCGCCATGTGCAGCGAGAACGCCGCCGCGCTCTACCGCCACCCGCTCCCGGACCCCGTTCTGCCGCGCTGAGAGGAGCCGACCCATGTTCACGCCGACCGCCGAGAAGCTCGTCCCCGACCTCACGCCGCGCGAGGAGCTGGTGGTGCTCGCCCGCGCCCTGTGGCGGGAGGGCTACAACGACCACCTGGCCGGGCACATCACGGTCAACCTGGGCGACGGCACGCTGCTGTGCAACCCGTGGCTGCTGACGTGGGCCGAGCTGCGCCCGTCCCAGGTGTTGCGCATCGACCTCGACGGGCGCGTGGTCGAGGGGGACTGGCCCGTCCCGCTCGGGATCCCGCTGCACCTCGAACTGCACAAGTTGCGCGAGGACGTCGGTTGGGCGGTGCACAACCACCCGCTCTTCGGCACGGTGTGGGCGGACCTCGGAGAGCTCCCACCGATCCTCGACCAGAGCTCCGCGCTCGGCGGAGGCACACTGGTCGTTGTCGACGAGTACGAAGGACCCGTCAACGACGCCACGAGCGCGCAGTCGGCGGTGCAGAAGATGGGCGATGCGTCAATGGCTCTCCTGGCCGGGCACGGTGTGTTCGTGCTCGGCGGCTCGGCTCGGGCAGCGCACCAGCGGGCAGTGGCGCTGGAGCAACGGTGCCAGCACGCCTGGTACGCCCGGGTGGCCGGCGGCGCCGGCGTCTCCCGGGTCCCGCAGTCGTTCATCGACCTGGTGGCCCGGAGCGACGGCGAGGGCTTCGTCGGCTTCTGGGAAGCGGCCGTGCGCGCCGAGCTGGCGGCCGACCCTGATCTGCTCGACTGAGGGTCGGGGCCCAGGGGACCTTCGTCCCTGGACACCCGGTCATTGTGGTGCATAACTGGAGGCAATGAGTCCGTCGCCCTTCATGCGCCCCAACGACGCGTTCACCTGGTACATGGAGAGCGATCCCGAACTGCGCTCGACCGTGGTGGCCGTCGCCTGGCTGGAGGGCGTGCCCGCCTGGGAGGACCTGACGGGGCGGATGGAACGGGCCACCCGTGAGGTCCCCTCGTTCCGCCGGCGCCCGGTCGACGTCCCCGGCCGCCTGTCCACGCCACGGTGGACTACCGATCCGCACTTCGACGTGGCCTGGCACCTGCGCCGAGTCAACGCCCCCGCCCCGCACGGCCGCGCCGAGGTCCTCGCTCTGGCCGCACTCGCCGCCATGAGCGGCTTCGACCGCACCCGCCCGCTGTGGGAGTTCACCCTCGTCGAAGGATTGAAAGCCGGCGGGGCTGCTGTCATCATGAAGATGCACCACTCGCTGACCGACGGGATCGGGGGCGTGCAGCTCGCGCTGGTGCTCTTCGACGCCGACGCCGACCACAGGTCGAGCGGGCCCCCGCTGGCGGCGCCACCCGGTGAGCACGTCCGGGGCCACCAGCTCGTGCTCGAAGCGCTGGCGGACCGTGTCATCCGGTGGCGCGACGAAGCCTGGCGGGCTGTCCATCGGACGCCGGGCGCGCTCGTCCGAGTGGCTCGCCATCCGTTCGGCACCGGTGCCGACGTGCTCGAGACGGCGCGTTCCATCGAACGCACCGTGCGCCCGCTTCCCGCCGCGCTGTCGCCGGTCATGACCCAGCGCGGGCCCGGTCGGGTCCTGCATACCATCACGGTCGGCCTGGACCAGCTGAAGGGTGCGGGTGCGCGCAGCGGCGGGACGCTCAACGACAGCTTCATGGCCGCTGTTACCGGCGGCCTCCGCCGTTACCACGAGCAGCACGGAGCGACGGCCGACGCCCTGACCGTGACCGTCCCGATCAGCATCCGCACGCCCGGCGACCCGCCGGGCGGGAACCGGATCACCCTGCAGCGGTTGCGGGTGCCGATGAGCATGGTCGACCCGATCGATCGCACGCGCGCCATCGGGGCCTGCTGCCGGGCAGCCCGCGCCGAGCGGTCGCTGGCGTTCACCGACGCCATCGCCGCGGCCATGAACCTCGTGCCCACGGGGTACGTGGGCTCCGTGCTCAAGCATGTGGACTTCCTGGCCAGTGACGTGACCGGCTTCCCGGACCAGATCTTCCTCTGCGGGGCGCGGGTCACCGACTACTCCGCCTTCGGCCCTACCATCGGCGCCGCCCTGAACGCCACCCTCTTCTCGTACAACGGCTCCTGCTGTATCGGCCTCACGGTGGACACGACCGCGGTGCCCGACCACGAACTGCTCGTCGAGTGCCTGAAGGAGGGCTTCGCCGAGGTCATCGCAGCCACGCGCCCTCCCGGGCGCCCCGAGCGCATGGCCACCCGCAGCGCTCACACCGTCCCGAAGACCCGCTCCAGCTCGTAGGGCACCGGCGTGTCCAGCTGGTCGTAGGTGCACGATGCCGGGGCGCGGTCGGGGCGCCAACGCACGAACGACGTCGCGTGGCGGAAGCGGTCTTCCTGCAGGTGGTCGTAGGACACCTCGCACACCCGCTCAGCGCGCACCGGCTCCCAAGTCATGTCCTTGCCGGCGTTCCAGCGGTTCGTCCCGCCCGGCGCCCGCCCAGCGGCCAGGGCGTCGGCCCAGCCGCTCCAGGGATGGTCTTCCCGCGCCCCGGCGCGCAACGGCTCCAGCTCGTCCACCAGCTCACGGCGGCGGGCCGAGCTGAATCCGGAGGCCACGCCGACATGGTGCAGGGTCCCGTCGCTGTCGAACAGCCCGAGCAGCATGGAGCCCACGCCCGCCCCGTCCTTGTGGGTGCGGAAGCCGGCCACCACGCAGTCAGCGGTGCGCTGGTGCTTCACCTTGACCATGGCCCGCTTGTCAGGCAGGTAGTGCAGGTCTCCGGCCTTGACCACCACACCGTCGAGCCCCGCGCCCTCGAAGCGCGAGAACCAGTCGTTCGCCACGTCGGGGTCGTCGGTGACCGGAGTCAGGTGGACCGGCGGACGGGACTTCTCGAGGGCCTTCTCCAATGCGGCACGGCGCCGCGCGTAGGGGACATCGAGAAGCGAGCGGTCGCCCAGGGCCAGGAGATCGAAGGCCACGAAAGAGGCGGGCGTCGACTCGGCGAGCAGGCGGATGCGCTTCTCGGCTGGGTGGATCCGCTGGGACAACGCGTCGAAGTCCAGGCCGCGCGGACCGGCGATGACGATTTCGCCGTCGAGCACGCAGCGCTCGGGCAGCTCGCGTCGGAGCGCCTCTACCAGCTCGGGGAAATAGCGCGTCAGGGGCTTCTCGTTGCGGCTGGCGAGCTCCACGTCATCCCCGTCGCGGAAGGCGATGCAGCGGAAGCCGTCCCACTTCGGCTCGTAGAAGAGGCCGGTGTCCCGGGGCAGCTCACGCGCCAGCTTGGCCAGCATGGGGGCGACCGGCGGACGGACAGGGAGCGTCACTCGGGATCAGCCCTCATGGGTTCCCGCCCAGGCCAGGAGTTCGTCGACCGGGCTCCGGTTGACGATGCGGTGGGGTGGCACCTCGGCCTCCACGGCCTTGGCACAGCCCCGGCCGAGCCATCCGAGCTGACCAGGCGCATGGGCGTCGGTGTCGATGGCAAAGGAACAGCCGAGTGAGGCCGCCTGGCGCAGCAGATCCTGGGGCGGGTCCTGGCGCTCGGGTCGCGAGTTGATCTCCACCGCGGTGCCGGTGCGGGCACAGGCACCGAAAACCGCTTCGGCGTCGAAGGTCGATTGCGCCCGCCCGCGACCTGTGATGAGGCGCCCGGTGCAGTGGCCCAGGATGTCGGTGTGCGGGCTCTCGATGGCCGCGAGCATCCGCTCGGTCATGGCCGGCGCCTCCAGGCGCAGCTTCGAGTGCACGCTGGCCACGACGACGTCCAACTCGGAGAGCAGCTCCAGATCCTGGTCCAGCGAGCCGTCCTCGAGGATGTCGACCTCAATGCCGGTCAGGAGGCGGAACGGCGCCAGCTCCTCGTTCAGGTCCGCCACCACGTCGAGCTGGGCGCGCAGGCGTGCCGCATTGAGCCCGTGCGCCACCGTCAGCCGGGCGCTGTGGTCGGTGAGCACCAGGTACTCGTGTCCAAGCTCCCGGGCCGCCCCGGCCATTTCGCGGATGGGGCTCCCCCCGTCGGACCAGTCGGAGTGGGAGTGGCAGTCCCCCCGCAGGGAGGCGAGCAGTTCTTCGGCCGGCGCGTCGAGCACCATATCGTCGGGCGCCTCTTCCAGTTGTGTCAGGCGCTCGGGCACCTCGCCGTCGAGGGCTTCGGTGATCACCTGGGCCGTGGACTTCCCGATCCCTTCAATGGTCTGCAGCCGCCCAGCGCGCGCCAGCGCGCTGAGCGTGCCGGCGTCGACCCCCGCCACGGCACGCGCCGCGTTGCGAAAGGCGCGGACCTTGTAGGTGTCGGCGCCGCTGCGCTCCAGGAGGAAGGCGATGCGGTTGAGGGCGTCGAGCGGCTCCACCGCTCAGTCCTTCTTGGCTCGGCTCGGGGCCACGCGGGGTGGCTCATCGGGCATCTTCGGGTACTGGGGCGGCCACGGGGCGTCATGCAGGCCGGCCTCCTTGTCGCGCTCGGCCAGCGCCAGCAGCGGCTCGATCGACTGCGGTCGGGCGGCGATGTCGGCCCAGGGGTCACCCCGCCGGCGCACCATTTCGGGCACGGTGCGGATGGTGAGGTCGTTGGGGACGACCGTCTCGACCTCGTCCCAGGTGAGCGGCGTCGAGACCTGACCGCCCGTGCGGGGCCGGGCGAACCAGGCGCCGAAGACGGTCTTGTGGGGCGCGTTCTGGTTGAAGTCCACGAAGACGCGGCTGCCGCGTTCCTCCTTCCACCAGTTGGCGGTGATCAGATCCGGGAAGCGCCGCTCCAGTTCGCGTGCCAGTGCGACCGCGGCGGCGCGCACCTGCACCGAGTCCCAACGCGGCTCGAGCCGGAGGTACACGTGCAGGCCGTTGTTGCCCGTCGTCTTCGGATAACCACGCAAGCCGAGTTCCTCGAGCACATCGCGGCAGAGCAGGGCGACGGCGCGCACCTCGTCGAAGCCGATGCCGGTCGTCGGGTCGAGGTCGATACGCAGCTCGTCGGCGTGGGCGGGATCAGCGGCGACGTACGGCCACAGGTGCAACCCGATGCAGCCGATGTTCACGGCCCACACGACATGGGCGATGTCGGCGACCACGAGCGCGTTGGACGTCGTCCCGTTCGGTGTCGAGACCGTGGTCGACTGCAGCCAGTCTGGCACGCCCGCCGGGATGCGCTTTTGGTAGAAGGACTTGCCGGTCGCGCCGTCAGGGAATCGCTGCAGCATGGCGGGCCGCCCGCCGGCGGTGTTCAGCAGATGGTCTGCCACGTCGAGGTAGTACGAGACGAGGTCGAACTTCGTGGCGCCGAGGGCGGGAAAGTAGACCTTGTCCGGTCGCGAGACACGCACCTCGCGCCCACCGGCCTCCACCGTCCGCTCGTCGTCCCCTGGCACCGCAGCCGACTCTACCGAGGGGTTGCAGGGCGGCGGCCCCGTTTCACCACCATGGGGCAACCCCAGGCAGGAAGGAACAACTCGGCCGGGCCCACTGCCGGTCGGTGCCCCGAGGTGGGCAACCACCGGTGCAACGAATCAGGCGTCCGGGAGCCGAGGTGGGGGAAGCAAGATGCCGCGGCGCAGGAGCTCGCGCTCCAGCCGGGCCCGCTCGCGCCGCGGGCTCTCGAACCACTCGGGAGTGGCGCGGACCTCGAGTGACTCGCAGAGCCTGATCAGTGCGCCGTCGTAGGAAAGCTCCGCGGCCAGCGCTTCGGCCACAGGAGCCGTCGCACCCCTCACATGGAGCCTGACCCGGGAGCCCACGAGGTCCGCCAGCAGTAGGTCGTCGGACCTGTGCCCTTCCTCACCTTTGCCGAGGGCCTGTGTCAGGAGGTCGCTGTACATCACCACCCGAAACATGCTGCACCGTCGTCGCGAGCACCGATAGGGCTGAACGTCCCGGTTTCTGCGGGTTTCGGGTGTGCCCGATCCTCAGGTGCGCAGGGAATGGAGGACCTGCCCGAGGCCGTCCGTCCAATCGGCCACCTCCGCCGGCGAGGTGACCTTCAGCGGGGAGGGCGCGGTCAGCACCGGCAGCGCGGTCAGGCGCGTCGTGCGCTCCCGGACCTGGGGCGAGAACAGCCGGCCCAGCCGGCGGTTCCGCGTCGAACCCAGGACGATGGCATCGGCCGATCGCTCGAGCGCGGCGGACACGATGCGTTCCGGGACATTCCGGTACGAGGACACGCACACCGACCCCCCGGCGCGCACCCCGGCGTGGGCGAGCTGTCCCACGGCAGCCCTGACCAGGTCGGTGGACTCCCGGCTCGTGCGCAGGGTCACCCCGTTGCCGCCCACGAGCCGCTCGTTGACGTGGAGCACGTGAACGGTGGCGCCGGTCCGACGGGCCAATGCGGCTGCGAAGAGCGTGGCGACCTCGCCGGCGGGCGAGTCGTCGAGGGCAAGAAGGAGTCGATCGAACATGGGCGTTCCTGGTGCGTGGCCCCGAAAACGGGCTTGTTTCAACCATGTTAACGCAACCGCTGTGCTTCGCCGGTCTCCGTAGGGCCCTATCGTTCGGGCGTCGGACCGCCGATTCTCGAAGGGAGGGTCGGACATGGCTGGCCGCTCCCTCGCCCGCCCATCCATGTCCGCGTCGCCATGGCCAACTGCCTCATTGTGCAGCACGTGGAGCCCGAGCCGTCATGGGCCATCGGGGCCGCGCTCGCCCGGGCCGGGATCCGCGCTGACGTGCGCCGCACGTTCGCCGGAGACCCCGTCGCTCCCGACGCCTCGGGGTATGACGGTGTCGTGGTGATGGGCGGACCGATGTCGGCCTGCTCCGACGAGCGGTTCGCAAGTCGACAGGCCGAGGTGGCATTGCTGCGCGATGCGCTCGGGCTCGCCCTGCCGACGCTCGGTGTATGTCTCGGCGCACAACTGTTGGCCCTTGCCGCGGGCGGCCTGGTGTACCCGGGGGCCGACGGCCCCGAGGTCGGATGGTCG
>Ga0302325_10015835_pt1 | contig 16008 bp, 15 predicted proteins | sample Palsa_T0_2_FD_201948 | JGI IMG/M metagenome (GOLD analysis project Ga0302325, IMG submission 201948) | Peat permafrost microbial communities from Stordalen Mire near Abisko, Sweden - Palsa_T0_2 | ecosystem: Environmental > Terrestrial > Soil > Palsa > Peat permafrost | place: Sweden: Abisko... | reverse complement strand
TTTTACCGTAGAGGAAAGAATGATTCCGGCGACGCCGCAGACAAGCGCACTCAGAAGGTAAACGAGGCCGGTGGTGCGTTGGACTTGAATTCCGGAGTACCAAGCAACTCCGGATTGCGCGCCGATCGCGCCGACCTCGCGGCCGAACCGCGTACGCTGTGCCAGCAGGAGGAACCCAGCGATGCCGACAGCCACGACGCAGAGGGGAACAGGTACCCCCCAGAAGCTTCCACGCCCGATCTCCGTGAAACCGCGCGGTAAGTTGCCCGTAATCAAGTAAATGGGTTGACCGCCGTTGGTTGCCAGCTGTTGAACGCTTTCCCCGATAAACAGCGTACCTAACGTTGCCAGGAACGGCGTAATGCGCAGCACCGAGATCAGGAATGCATTAAATCCACCCACTAGAAGCGCCCCTAGAAGTCCGCCGAACACTGCGACCAGTAACGGGTGGTGCGATGATACGAGCGAGATGAAAACGAGACTTCCGATATCAATCGCAGAACCCACCGATAGATCGATGCCGCCCGTCAAGATAACCAACGTCATGCCGAGCGAGACAAGCGCCAGAAGCGCGAAATTATTAACCAGAAGATTGAGCAGATTCGAGGTAGTGAAAAATGACGGCGCCTGAAGGGATAAGAAGACAAACACCGCGACAAAGGCAAAAACGATGGTGTACCGGAGCAGCGCAGTAAGACGGACGCGCACCGGCACGGCGTCCATTTCGGGGGATGAGGTTCCCGCAGCCATCTCAGGATTCTCCCCTGCGCACCAGCGACGTTGCGGCCACCACTAACAGAATCAAGACGCCCTCAACGCCGTTGACCCAATAGCTTGATACGTTGGTCAGCTGAAAGCCGTTAATCAGGAACCCGATGAAGAGTACGCTTAAAAAGGTGCCCGTGATCGTTGGGACCAGACGTCGAGAAAAAACAGTGCCGAGGAGGGGAGTCAGGACGATAGAAAGAAGTATCGCGCCGGACCCGGTGGAACTCCCGTTCAGCAACGATGCAGATAGAACGGCACCAGCAGCGCCGCAAATGCCACTGAGCAGATAGCTCCCTGCGATATAGCTCTTCACGTAGAGACCAGCCGCGCGCGCGGCTTCCCGGTGGGCGCCTACGGCATAAAGCCGGAGCCCGACCGGGGTAAACTCCACTCCGAGGACCAGGACAATAGCAAGTGCCAGCAACACCCAGGCAAGGTAGGAGATTCCCAATGGCCCGCTGTCAGTCAGGCTGGAAAGTAGTGGCGACGACGCTGGAATGACCGTGTTCTGGGTTAGCACGAGTTCGAATCCGGCGCAGATATTCATCACTGAAAGCGTGGCGATCAGGGGCAGGATGCCCAAGCCGACTACCGCGAAGGCGTTCAGGAATCCGACGGCAAGCCCGGTCGCCAGAGTGAGTAAAAGGGCGGTGGCGTCAGACTGCCCATTCCGCAGGACCGATGCATAAACCGCGGCACAGAGACCCAAATTGTTAGCCAGCGACAAATCGATTCCTCCTGTGATGATGTTGGAACCTCCGCCAATCATGACAATCGTCATTCCAAACGACAAGACTCCCAGAATTGCGGACTGCTCCAGGACGTTGGCAATATTGCCAAAACTCAGGAAGGATGGTGCAACGATTACGAAATAGAGCATCGCCGAGGCGAACGCGAATAGAGAACCCGCCCGGATCAGCAGACTTGGCCATCCGGCGGTTGGACGGCTTCTCCTGGCGTTTGGTAGTGGCTCCCCGAGGTCTGCTAAGGATGTATGCATGGAGACCTCATCCGTCGACAGGGAGAGCGGTCAGGTCTGCGCCGGTCGCACAGGCCAACAGCTCGTCGCTGTTTGTTGCCGCAGCCGGGAACTCTTTTGCCAGTTGTCCGCGGTACATGACCAGAATCCGATCGCAGATCCCCAACAACTCCAACAGATCTGCTGAGAGAGTTAGAATACCGGCCCCCTGCTCGGCAAGTTCTCCGATCAGACGATAAATTTCGACTTTCGAACCGATATCAACGCCGACTGTCGGTTCGTCCAGTATATAAAGGGATGAGCGGCGACTCAGCCACTTGGCGAGTGCAACCTTTTGCTGATTCCCTCCACTCAGATGCCGTACAGCTGTGTTACGATGCGGGGTACGGATCGACAGCCTTGATATCAATTCGTCGACCGTATCTGCCTCTCTCGCTGATTGAAGAAAACCTAACCGGCTATATTGCCGCAAGCTAGCCAGCGTCATGTTTTCGCGAACTGATAAATCCAGGGCGACGCCGTGCTTACGCCGATTCTCCGGAACGAGTGCGAACTTCCGGCGAACTGCTGCAGAAGGCGAACGTAAGAACACTGGACGCCCATCAATCGCAATTTTCCCGCCGTCGGCTGGGAGGAGGCCGAAGAGGCAGCGAACTAACTCCTTAGCGCCCGAACCCAGTAATCCCGTGATTCCAACAATCTCTCCACGCCGGACGTTAAAGGAAACGTCATTGAATGCTCTGCGCCGATGAAGATTTTCCACAGTAACGATGGGAGTGCCGACCGTAATCTTTTTCTTAGGAAACATCTCGTCGATGTCCCGCGCGATCATCATCGACACGAGCCTAGTCGCTGGAACTTCGCTCGGATTGAAGGTGCCGACGTCGACACCGTTGCGGAGCACGGTTACGCGATCGCATAACATGGCAATCTCACTAAGATAGTGCGAGACGTAAACGATGGTCAGACCCTGGACGCGCAACCGCCGGATAGTTTCGAACAGCCGGTCGGCTTCCGGCTTTGCCAGAGCCGCCGTGGGCTCATCGAAGATCAGCGCGGACGGACTTCGAAGCAGAGCGCGGGTGATCTGGACAATTTGCTGCTGTGCCGGCGTCAGTTCTCCAATCAGCGCGCCAACCGGGAGTTCAACGTCAAAATAGTTGTAAATTGCTTCCGCAGCCTGACGTTTCATACGCTTGCGGTTGAGCAATGGCAACCGACCGAGACCGGGCTCACTGCCCAGGAATAGAGCTTCCCCAACGGTGAATGTCGGCACCAGGAGTCGTTCCTGATGAATGAAATGGAGCCCGAGCTTTTCCGCTCGGTGTGGGGTGAGGTGATGATAGCGCTGTCCAGCAATTTCAATGCTTCCGGCGTCAGGTCCGTGAATGCCCGCCAGAATCTTGATCAGCGTAGACTTACCGGCGCCGTTTTGTCCGACGAGCCCGTGGATCGTCCCGGGCTGTACGTTGAGATTGGTTCCTGCGAGCGCGCGCACCCCTCCAAAGCTCTTCACGACTTCGCGCATCGCCAGCAGCGGTTTCTGGCCATCTAGACTCATACATCAGAAAACCAATCTATGGGCGCTGACCGAGAAACTTCTGCATCTCATCCGCATTCTGTTTCGTAACCAGAACAGCCTGGACAAAAGTGTAAGGCGGCAGGTCGCGATCCCCGTTCAAGTAGCGAGCTGCATTATCCACCGCCGTTTTCCCGATCAGGTACGGTTGTTGCGCGGCAACCGCCGCGGCGCCCGAGTTAGAATCCTTCACCAACGCGACAACGTCAGGACTACCATCGACCCCGTAGGTCTTGATTTCGTTCCGATGCCCGGCGTCGACCGCTTCGGTAGCACCTACCTGCGGTACATCCCAGGCCGACCAGATTGCCGCGATCTGTCCTTTCGGGTATTTGGTTAACATCTCGGTTATCTGCGCATATGCGCTCTGGACCGTGTTCGGAATCACATCCCGCAGCTCCGGCTGAATGATTTTGATCTTGGGATAAAATTTCAGAACTTCCTTGAGTTCGTCGTATCGTATTGCGCAAACCGGAACCCCGTAGAAGCCGTTAAAAACGAGTATATTGCCCTCGCCGTGGATATCGTTGGCAAGCTGAACAGCCAACTGCTCACCGATGTAAAAATTATCCGAAGTCGTATCATTGATGGAAGAAGGGGAGGCGGTATCCGTGGTGAAAAGCGGGATGCCTGCTTTGCGGATCTTCTGCAGCCAGGGTTCCAATACGCTAAGAGTGCCTAACTGTTCAATAATGGCATCGGGTTTCTGGGCAATCAGAGTCTGGATCTGACTAATCTGGCGGTTGTCGTCGCGTCCGGCATCGAGAGCGATCGGTGTGCCGCCGAGGCGTTTGACTTCGTCGATCTGCGCTTGATAGCACCGGAGATCCCAATAGTGATCTGTGCCAATCACGGTGATCCCAATGGTCTTTCCTTTCAGCGAGAGTTTGGGATCAATTTCACTCGCGGGTGATGGTGCGGGAGTTGCATCACCGGCCTGGGTTGATCGGGCGACGGTCAAAAAGGCAACAACGCCTAAGAAAACGCAAAGCATCAGGGCGCTCCTTTCGCTTCCGCGTCGTTCTTTTGCAGGGAGATGAGTTGGATGGGGCCTTTTAGCCGGTCGTTCGAGATTCAGACGAAACATACACTACTAGATAAGTAGTATTACCAGTGGACGCAAGGGTTTTTCTTGGTGATTTGGGCGAGTGGTCATTTCGAGAAGGTAAGACGCCCCATGGCCTTAGGGTCCCACGCCGAGCCAATGGTAGTATGGCGTCCCGCCTGTGTTCTGTTCTTTGTCGAACACAGCCTCCATCACCGAACAGCGGCGCACTGGCGGGGCGCCTATGCTACTTTGAACTGACTGCCGTGCCTACCTCTTAGCTGAAGAAGTCGCTCTTCAAACGCCTTTCAATGATTTGAGCTTGCGGTCCGTCGATTATCTCTTAGTAAATAGCTAAAGAATACGTCGTGAGTATGGGATAGAGCTTCGAGGTTTGCCAAATGAAGATGCATGTTTTTATCCATAGCCTTGCCAAACGCCTTTCCGCCGGGGTCGCGAGGGGAATTCCGGCCTGCCATGGACTTGACATAGCGGTTTTAGTCGCGCTGTGTCTGTTCTCAAGCGCGCTTTTCATTAAGGCGGCAGGCGACAATGAGCAGTTAAGGACGGTTCGACTTGGTTACCAGAAATACGGTAGCTTTAGTGTGATCAAAGCCCAAGGGGCGTTCGATAAGCTATTAGCGGCCAAAGGGGTCCTCGTAGAGTGGTTCCTTTTCCCGGCGGGTCCGCAGCTCCTCGAAGCGCTCAACGCCGGTAGCATCGACATGGGGCACACCGGCGAGGCTCCGCCCATTTTCGCTCAGGCGGCCGGAGTTGCTCTAGTCTACGTTGGAAATGAACCGCCTTACCCGGCCGGAGAGGCGATTCTGGTTCCGAAAGATTCCAATATTCGGTCCGTCGCGGATCTGAAAGGGAAAAAGGTCGCGTTGAACAAAGGATCCAATGTCCATTACCTGCTGCTTAAAGCGCTGGAGCAAGCGGGCCTCAAGTACCAGGATATTCGTCCGGTGTACCTGCCTCCGGCGGATGCGCGGGCCGCTTTCGAAGGTGGTAGCGTGGATGCCTGGGCCATCTGGGATCCGTACCTTACTGCTGCCCAGGCGGCTACTGGTGCGCGGATCCTTATCGACGGCTCTAATCTGGTCGCCAATCGTGAGTTTTTTCTTGGTTCCAGGAAATTCGTCGAAGCGCATTCGGAGGTTATTGAAGTTCTCAGAGAGGCCGTTGACAAGGCGTCCGAGTGGTCCGCGGAAAGACCCCAAGAGGTAGCGGAATTCCTCTCCCCACAGGTTGGGATCGACGCGAAGCTTCTGGAAACAATCGTCCGGCGCCAGCCATCCGGATTCAAACCCATCGACGCATCGGTGATCAGCGATCAACAGCGGATTGCTGATGCCTTCTTTCAGTTGAATCTCATTCCGAAAGCCGTCGTCGTGAAAGAAGCAGTTCCGACACAACAATGAAAGCCGTTATGCACAGATGCGGGGAGAACCGCGTGCTCCAGGTCGCGGTATTGGCTCTCTTTTTATTGGTTGGCCGGGGAAGAGCCGAGAATCGCGTAGATACCATCAAACTGGATTGGGCCTACTACAATCCTCTCAGCCTGGTCCTAAAGGAAAAAGGCTTGCTTGAGGAGGAGTTTAAAAAAGACGGTATCAAGATCGAGTGGGTCCAGAGTCTCGGCAGCAATAAAGCGTTGGAGCTGCTCCGCAGCAAGAGCCTCGATTTCGGTTCCACAGCCGGGGCCGCCGCATTGTTGGGCAGGGCGAACGGCAATCCGATCAAAGCGATTTACGTCTATTCCAATCCCGAATGGACGGCGCTTGTCACGAGGCCAAACTCGGGAATCCAGCGGATCCAGGATCTGAAAGGCAAGCGGGTGGCGGTCACCCGGGGAACTGATCCTCATGTCTTTCTATTGCGTGCTTTGAATAGCGCTGGTTTTACTGAGAAAGATATTGAGCTGGTGCCCCTGCAGCACCCGGATGGCAAGACGGCTCTCGAAAAAGGGAGTGTTGACGCGTGGGCCGGTCTTGATCCGTATATGGCCCAGTTAGAAGTCGAAAAAAATTACATTCTCTTTTTCCGAAATAAGGAGTGGAACAGCTACGGGATTCTCAATGTGCGCGAATCTTTCGCGAAAGACCATCCAGAGCTTGTGAAGCTGGTGTTGGCGGTTTACGAACGGGCGCGGCTCTGGACAATTGACCACCAGAGTGAAGCAAGACAAATCCTCGCCGGTGAAGCGAAATTGACGGATGCCGTCGCGGCCAAAGTGTGGGAACGCACAGACTTTACAAACCCTGCGATCGGTCCGGTTCAGCGTGAAACCATCCGAGCCTCGGGCGATACCTTGAAGCAGAGTCAAGTCATTGATCCAGGGACGGACATAGATCGGGTGGTCGCTGATTTGATTGATCAGGAATTTTTACCGAGCCAGGTTGCCGGAAAATAGCGATGGACGCTTCTGCTAAAAGACGGGTCACCGGTTTTGGTGCGAGTGGATCTGGCAAGAGCACGCTGCTACGAGTGATCTCCGGCCTGGAGACACCATCGATGGGGCAATTATCTTGGAACGGACAACCCATTCAACGATCGCAGCGGAAGATCAGCTTCATCTTTCAGGAGCCTCGGCTGATGCCCTGGCTCAAGGTATCGCAAAATGTGCGCCTTGGCCTCGGACCTTCGCCCGACAGGGAAGATGAAAAGCTGGTGACCGAGGCAATTGCGAAGGTTGGCCTCGAGCGTTTCGCGCAGGCCCTTCCGCGTGAGCTTTCGGGAGGGATGGCTCAGCGGGTAGCAATTGCTAGAGCGCTCGTCGCCCGCCCTTCGTTAGTATTGTTGGACGAGCCATTCAGCGCGCTGGATGCCTTTAACCGGCTCAAGCTCCAAAATCATCTGCTGAAAATCTGGGCAACAGATCGTACCACTCTCCTGGTCGTGACACACGACGTCGAGGAGGCACTGGTCTTCAGCGATCGAGTGATTGTTCTGACGGGCCAGCCCGGGCGGATCAGCGAAGATTTTCTTATCTCTCTTCCGCGGCCGCGGAGACGAACAGATCCGGAATTTCAGTCGTGGAAGCAAACGATCCTCGGGGCCCTCGATCCCTCACTTCTCGAAGAGAGCGAGACGAAGTCTCGAGAACGCTCTGATCTCGTGGCTGCTTTTTGAAATACGACGTAAGGCGCTTTGGTCCGCGCGACAGCTCGGAGCCGATAATCTGCCGCCGCAAAATGTCCGCCCATCAGGAGATCTACGATGTCGGACGTAGTGATATCAATGACGCCGCTCAAGCAGCCTGATTCAAGAAGGCGCTCCATAGACTGCCCACCCGGTCCGGTTGCATGAAAGACCAGGCAATCAAACTTGTTCTTGAGCTTTTCCGTCACATATCGCACACAGGGCGTGGTTACTCCGTACATTGTGAGACCAATGGCTGGTTTTGTGGTCTCCGTTCGTTTGATTGGGCGTCCCATCATACCAACGAGAGCGTTCGCGGCGTTTCCCAGCACCACGCGCGATACTCTATTCAGCCCTGCGATATCGGTGACCGGGTTTACCATCTGGATATCGGAGGTTCCGACATAGGCCGACACATCGCCCGAGGCGAGTGTGGATACCAGAATCTTCGGAGTGCCGATTGGCAGAGTCTGTAGGGCCGGCGCAACAATTGCCGAGCCACCAGAACCACCCAATCCAATTACGCCACCGACGTCGGACTGATGGCACAAGAAGCAGGAGAACGCTTGCGCCATGGCCTCGATTGCACTACCGCGATCATCGGCAGCAACGGCTCCGAAACTTTTCCGAGGAAAAGAAGAAGGCTGATAATGAGCTGGTAGACGAGCTTAAGGCACTGGTACAACCGGGAGATTTGCAATTTAATGAACTCGCTTTGCAAAGTTCTTTCATTGGCACGCAACTCCCGCTGGAGCTCTCCCGGAAAAGGATTGAGGTCATTGTCTTCACGGGCATTCATCTTGATTGGTGCGTCGAAGGCAATGCCCGTGCGGCCCGTGACAACGGGTATTTGCCAATTGTCATCGGCGATGCCTGCGATTGCCAGAAGCCTGAGGAGGAACCAGCGGCCCTGCGGCGAATTAACAACTTCTTCGCGCCGGTGATCTCATCCGATGAATTCGTAAAACTACTGCAACCGGGTGCCGCAGCCGCTCAGGGGTGAGCAAGATGGCCGAAGCGCACCGAATCAAAAGCGAACAGGAAGCCCTAGAAGCTGCTCGGCGCATCGCCGAAGAGCTCCGACCTACTGCAGGAGATCGCGACAAGGATCGACGACTGCCATTCGAGGAGATCGAATGGTTTTCCCAGAGCGGTCTCTGGGGAATCACGGTGCCCAAAGAATTGGGAGGTGCTGGGGTCTCTACGCCTGTCTTTACCGAGGTTGTCGCCCTCATTTCCGAAGCAGACGCTTCCCTGGGCCAAATTCCGCAAAATCATTACGCGAATGTCGAGGAGATCCGATTGGTAAGTACGGAAGCGCAAAAAGCATTCTTCTTTGATCGGATTCTGAAAGGGGAGCGTCTGGGAAACGCGGCCGTCGAGCGGGCAGGGAAAACGGTTCTGGAAAACCAGACCAAGCTGGTCGCTGACGGAGATGGCTATTTGTTGAGCGGGGAAAAATACTACTGCACTGGCGCGCTCTTTGCAGATTGGGTCCCTGTTCGCGTGACCGACCTTGACGGCAACCGAGTTGTAGCCATCGTTAACCGGCGGAGCGAGGGGTTGACGGTAATAGATGACTGGTCGGCCTTCGGACAACGAACCACCGCCAGCGGGACAGTCATTCTCAAAGATGTGCGAGTGAACAAAGATCAGATCTTGTCTTCTTACCTGGCGTATCGGAGACCGACAACGCGAGGTCCGTTTTCCCAAATCATTCATGTGGCGATTGACGTTGGAATCGCGAGAGCGGCCATTCAGGAAACCTCATCGAGCTAGTAATCCCCGAATTGCAACAGCGCGGAGTTTACAAAAAAGAATATCGCCCTGGATCCCTGCGAGAGAAGCTGTTTGGCCAAGGGCCATTTTTGTCCGAAACACATCCCGGCCGACTGGGGTTGAAGTGATGGTAGTGGAGGATGAATGTGGCACGGTTGTTCGATTGTCACAGCGGACTAACTCCACCACAACGAGATGTGGCCATCAAGCGTCTAACCCGCTCACCGTTCTGCGGGCTTAAGATCTCCAAACGGCCCGACATAGGAGGCGGCAGTCGGTCGCGGTACATGATCAATCGGAAGCAACGGGAAGAGAAGTTCGGCCACCCTGTAAGCTTCCTCCAGATGCGGGTATCCCGATAAGATGAAAGTCTCTATGCCAAGAGCAGCGTACTCTTTCAGCCTCGCGGCGACTGTTTCCGGATCTCCCACGAGCGCAGTGCCTGCTCCGCCGCGCACTAAACCTACTCCGGCCCACAAATTCGGACTGATCTCAAGACGGTCGCGCTTCCCACCGTGGAGCTGGGCCATTCGCTTTTGGACTTCGGAATCGAAACGGGCAAAAGTTTTTTGCGCAGCTTCGATGCTTTCATCTGAGACATAGCGCAAAAGATCCTCGGCCGCTTCCCAAGCTTGCTTCTCGGTTTCACGCACGATGATGTGCACTCTCAGACCGAAGCGAAGCGATCTGCCAAAGGTTGCCGCCGCTTCCTTTGCGGAATCAACCTTTGCGGCAACGTCCGCCGGCGGTTCTCCCCAGGTTAGATAGACATCCACATGCTCAGCAGCGACTTGTTGACCGGCCAGGGATGACCCGCCGAACCAAAGTTCCGGATAGGGCTTCTGAAGGCCGGGCCGGAATAGCTTGGCATCCTGAACCTCAAAATACTTGCCCGCAAAATCGACCGATTCACCTGACAAAACGCGGCGAAAAATATGAAGAAACTCCCCGGTCAGCTCATAGCGTTGATCATGTTTGAGATGCAGACCATCGCCCGCAAGTTCGACCGGATCGCCGCCGGCGACGACGTTAATTAACAATCTACCGTTGGAAATCTGATCAAACGTCGCCACCATGCGCGCCGTGACGGTCGGTGTCATGAGCCCTGGTCTAACTGCAACCAGGAATCGCATCCTTTGCGTCGCCGGAATCAGCGCGGCGGCAACAATCCAAGAGTCATCGCAGGTCCGGCCCGTCGGAAGGAGCGCGCCATAAAAACCGAGGGTGTCGACCGCCTCCGCAATCTGGCGGAGATAGGCAGAATTTGTCTCTCGCGCCCCGCGTACCGAGCCGAGGTAACGGCCGTCACCAAAGGTAGGAATGAACCAAAGCAGATTCATCAGATTTGCCGGATAGTTGCTGTTGGATGAATGCGATAATTGTTAGCACGCCCAACCAATTGAGGCCACGAGGAAGAGAGGGCAGAAGGAAGATCAGGTAGTTGCGCATGCCGGGACTGCCGGCGTAAATGCCTGTTTACGAATAATTCCTGCAGGGTGTTGTTCGGGGAGCTTGGGGCCATTGAGGAACAGCTTTTCGCGAAGAGTTCCCGGTCTATACTCCTTCTTGTACCTGCCCCGTCTTTGCAGCTCCGGTACGACGAGATCGACGAAATCGATAAAGGAATCGTGAGTAACTGCGTAGGCCAGATTGAAGCCGTCGACGTCGGTTTCTTCAACCCACTCCTCCAGGGCGTCCGCAACCTGCTCTGTCGAGCCGACCACCAGTGGACCCAGTCCGCCAATCCCAACCCAGTTCGCCACCTCTTCGACCGTCCAAATCCTGGAAGGATCGGAGATGGTCAGCGACTCTGTTGCCGACTGGACCGCATCGTTCTCAATATACTCCAGACGTTGATCCCTTTTGTATTGACCAAAGTCGATACCGGTCCAGCCCGAGACCAGAGCCAGCGCGCCGTCATAGCTGACGTATTGTCGGTACTCTTCGTGTTTGCGTTTTGCCTCCGCTTCTGTCGGAGCGACGATCACCGTGAAAAGATTGAAGAAAAGTAATCGGGACGGATCGCGACCGAAGCTGGCGGCACGTCGACGAATATCCCGCACATAGTTTTTCAGGATTGTTTTGGAAGGTGCGGCGACGAAGACGCATTCCGCGTGCCTGGCAGCGAAATCTTTTCCTCGTCGAGAGGCTCCCGCTTGATAGAGAACGGGAGTCCGCTGAGGTGAAGGTTCGCAGAGATGGTACCCCGGAACTTGAAAGTATTCTCCGTCATGCTCGATCTGATGAACCTTTTCCGGCTCGGTAAAAAATCCACTTTGAGGATCTCGCAGCACGGCGTCGTCTTCCCAGCTAGTTTCCCAGAGTTTGTAGCAGACCTCCATATACTCGTCGGCGACTGCATAGCGATCATCGTGCTTGATCTGCTGCTTCATTCCAAAATTGCGGGCAGCGCTATCGAGATAGGAAGAGACAATATTCCATCCCGCTCGTCCTTTAGTGAGGTGGTCAAGCGTCGACATCCGGCGCGCGAACGGGTAGGGATGTTCGTAGGTCAGCGAGCAGGTGACTCCGAACCCCAAATTCCTGGTGACCAATGCCATTGCTGGAACCACCAGGAGGGGATCATTGAGCGGGATTTGAGTAGCGTTTCGAATCGCATGTTCCGCCGTGCCATGGTAGACATCATAAACGCCGAGCACGTCGGCGATGAAAAGGCCATCAAATTTTCCTTTTTCCAGGATCAAGGCCAGCTCGCTCCAGTATTCCAGATCTTTATAGGTCGCGGAACGGTCTCTCGGATGCCTCCATAATCCCGGGGACTGATGACCCACGCAGTTCATATCGAAGGCGTTCAGACGAATTTCTTTACCCATAAAAACTTCGTTGAAATTTAAATGGCTCCATTCCGGGGCGGCCGCACTTGGTTCAGAACAAAGTTTCCGATCGCAAAATGTTTCCAGCGAACCGGGTCATGCAGCGTGTGGGTTCGCGCGTTGCGCCAATGTCGGTCGAGATTCCAATGGGCGAGTGTAGAGGCTGTTCCGCTCAGTTCAAAAAGTTTGTTGGTGGCAGCGAGCGAGATTTCGGTGGTTAAAACCTTCGCTTCGGCTACCGCGACCGAGGCAGCCGCGAGAGTATCGAAATTTGGATCCGCCCATACGTTGTCCACCGCCTGTCCGGACAAGCGGAGTAGCTCTTCGGCTGCATGCAGGGCGACATGCAATTCCCCTATTTGGAACAAGCTCAATGGATCTTCCGCGGCGCGATCCCGACCGCTGTCGATCCAGGGACGAGCCCGTGTCCTTATCCACGAAATGGTCTCCTTGATCGCAGCGCGGGCGATCCCAAGGTCAACCGCGGCATGAATGATCTGGGCGAGCGGACCCAAAGGCGAGGGCTGGTCAAAGGATTTTTGATAAGCCATCACGAACTCGGCAGGTACATACACCTCGCCTAAGAGCGCTGTGCCACTCCCGGTCGTGCGTTGCCCGAAACTGCTCCAATCGTCAATAACTTCGAGACCGGGACTATCTTTCGGTACAAAAGCAACCCGCAGATAATCCGATGGATCTTTCGCGACTACCACGATCCAGTCTGCGAAGAGAGCGCCGGTGGAATAGAACTTTTGACCATCCAGGATAAAGCCCTCACCAGCCGGAGCAATGCGGGTGTTGTAATCAGCGACGGTCTTGGTATTGCGCTCCGATAACGCATTGCCGAAACGATCACCCTCCAGGACTTTTTTGAAAAAGAACTGTTTCTGGTCTTCGGTTCCGTTCCAGCGAACGACTTCAACCATGAAATAATGATTTTGCGGGATCTGACCGATCGAGGCATCCGCTTCAGAGATAAGCGCGACAACTTCGGCCAGCGTCGAAGCCGAAACATCGGCTCCACCGTAGTCGCGCGGAACCGTGATGGCCCACAGACCTGAGCGAGAGAACGCTTCGATCTCCGATACCGGAAGAATTCGCTTTTCATCCCGTTTGGCGGCGTCCACCGCGAAACTCTTACGCAATTCCTGTGCGATCTGGATCGCTTCACGATCGGAAGCGATTCTATGGGCTCTGGCATTCGATCCCGTAACGAGGTTTTCGGTGGCAACGGACATAGCGACTCCGATCGTGGAGGGTCAGTTCCAGGGATGCCTGGGCGGCAGAACGTTGTTCAGGAAATAATTGCCGATGCCGTAATATTTCCATCGGACCGGGTCATGGAGAGTGTGCGCTCGGGCGTTTCGCCAATGGCGATCGAGGCCATGGACGGCCAGCGTTGATTGTGTTCCTGCTAACTCGAACAGTTTGTTGGTAGCAAGAATCGCTGCCTCTGTGGTGAGCACCTTGGCTTCATTCACGGCTACGGCGACTTCAGCGACGCCTTCCTCGTCTGGCTCGGAACCTGCCACATCAAACAACCGGGCAGCACGCGCGAGAAGCGCTTCCGCGGCATGCACGCGAACGGTGATATTGCCGACCTCTGAAATGGTTAAAGGGTCGTCGCTGGCCCGATCGACCTTGCTGTCAATCCAGGGCCTGGAACGCTCTCGGACAAAACGAACCGTCTCATTCAGAGCGGAGCGGGCTATCCCGCCATCAATTGCGGCTTGGATGATTTGCGAAAGGGGGCCGGTCAGGGTCGGACGGTCATACGCCTGGTAGGCAGGAACAATCCAATCCGATTTGACCCGCACATTCTCCAGAATGACGGTGCCGCTGGCGGTGATTCGTTGTCCGAATCCAGACCAATCATTAATTACGGTCAGTCCTGGAGTTTGCCGTGGGATGATCACCAGCAACCCATTTTTCTGTTCGTTCACCGCGGCGGTGGGGACGTAGTCGGCAAAGAGTGCGCCGGTGCAGTAGAACTTCTTGCCGTTCACCACGAAATCGCCGCCATCCGGTTCGATCTTCGTTTTGAAATCCATTACGTTCTTAGTACCGGCCTCTGAAAACGCGTTCCCAAAGCGCTTGCCTTTGAGAACTTCCTCAAAGTAATGCCTCCTCTGCTTTTCCGAGCCATCGAGTCGAATGGCATCAACCACGCAGAAATGGTTGTGAGCGATTTGGGCGATGGAGGGATCTGCTTCGGCAATCGTTCGGAAAACCTCTACGATGGTGGCGGGGTTCACGCCCGGTCCTCCATATGCCTTGGGAATGCTGATGGCCCAAAGACCGCGGCCGGAAAACTCGTCCAGCTCGAGCATGGGAAGAATCCGTTCTCGGTCTCGTTCGGCTGCTCCCAGCGCAAATTTCTGAGCGAGTTCCTGGGCGATCGTCAGAGCTTCCTGACCGGATGCTATGCGGTAGGCGTCAGGGCGGCGGCCCGGCTCGAAATGTTTGTCGTTACGCGGCAAGGTTTCCGTGATGGCAGTAGACATACTGAGATCGTATATGTCTACTGTTTCAGTAGTCCTTGCAACAAAAAAAGGCTCACTTCTTGCAACCAACTGACGTCCGACAGGGAGTGATTGAGGCTGGAGACAGAAGCTGGAAGCCTATCTAGATTGTTCTCTTCGAGTAAATAAAGCTCTTGCCAGGAGTTTGATCCTCTACTTAAATGGTAGAATCTCCACGATTTGCTCTTTACACAAGGGATCCGCAAAATGACATTTTTACCCGTGATGCGGAAAGGCAGCTTTGATTCAGTCCGTGCAGACCAGCATGGCAAGATTAAAAAAGAAACCGTTTCCTTGGAAGGCGTTTCGGTGGCGAGGGTTACGTTCGGTGTCGGTGCAAGGTGGTCTCAGGACTTAAAAGAATACGCGGGCACAGAGAGTTGCCATTTACTGACAAGATATTTTTAGCTCGTGCAAATGGGAAACCTAAACCGTCACGTCGTCTTCGGAGTGCTGCTGTTGTTGCTTCTTGCGATGCTTCTCCCGTGCAGCGGAGCGGTCAACCCGAAGGAGTTTCGCATCGGTTATCAAAAGGCCGCCAACACGCTGGTCCTGCTCAAGGCTCAGGGTACGCTGGAACAACGACTTCGGCCTCTCGGCATCGAAGTAACATGGTCGGAATTTACAGCCGGCCCGCAACTGCTGGAGGGCCTGAATGTCGGCTCCATCGATTTCGGCTATGTCGGCGAGGTGCCGCCGATTTTCGCGCTAGCCGCAGACATTATCAACACCTCTATAGACCGATCGATGAAACTGTGCTGACCGACCAGCAGAAAATCGCGGATGCCTTTTACGAACTCGAACTCATTCCCAAGAAGATCTCGGTCCGCGATGCTGTGCTACCGGCGGCGCGCTAGGTAGTGTAAGCATAGCCTCCCGCTTTGCCCTGGAGTCGTAAGTAAGGCGTCCCGCCTTACCTTCCCGGGTTGACATTCCGAGAACTATTCAGGTTCAGCCGAAGTAAGGCGGGACGCCTTACTTACGGCTACTCAATCGCCACCACAGGCAAAAATTCCTCGTGATGGCGCAAGATGAAATCTTCCAGCGCTTCCTGTAGGAAGTCTCCGATCGAATTACCATTGCGTGTGGCATCTCGATGGCGGGTTAGCCATTCGGCAAGAACGTCGCTCATGATTTGCTCGCTACTGATGTTTAGTGCCTCGCCCTGGGTAGCTAACCATTGGCGTTGAAAATCGCTGAGATTTGATCGGATGTACGATGCAATCTGGTTTAGTTGATCTTCTGGCGATGATGCGGATGGGTCTGGATCTAGCATATTGTGATTAAGTTGTGATGCGACTTGCTCTGCGAAAGCGTGATAGACGAAGGGAAGAACAAAAAGGAAGAACATAGGGTTC
>Ga0302325_10015834_pt1 | contig 16008 bp, 8 predicted proteins | sample Palsa_T0_2_FD_201948 | JGI IMG/M metagenome (GOLD analysis project Ga0302325, IMG submission 201948) | Peat permafrost microbial communities from Stordalen Mire near Abisko, Sweden - Palsa_T0_2 | ecosystem: Environmental > Terrestrial > Soil > Palsa > Peat permafrost | place: Sweden: Abisko... | reverse complement strand
GCACCCGGTGCTCTATTTCAAGTATGTTTGGGTCAACCTCGTCGCATTCTTCGAGGGCATCGGGTACAAGTTCGACGTGGAGGGTTCCATGAGGTACCGCGAGAGCCGGAGGCACCCCGAGGCGGCCCAGGGCGCCGCGCCCGCCGCGCCGCCCGGCGTCGACGAGCGCGCCGTGGAGGGCCTGCAGCGCGGCTGGCAGACGGTCCACGGATGGATCTACCAGAACATCCTCTGGACCTTCGCCTACTTCGCCATGCTCGTCGCGAGCGCCGTGCAGCTTGTCCGTCATCGCGGGAGGCACCTCGGCGCTTTCCTCCTTCTTTTCCTCACGCTGATCCCGATCGGGGCTGCCTTGGTCGTCTGCCTCGTCGAGGTGGCGCTGGACCGGTACAGCTATGCCACCCAGTTCGTGTGCTACCTGTCGGTGGCCCTGTCGCCCCTCCTCTGGATGGCGACGCGCCCCGAGGCCGGACCGGCCGATGACGGGGCGGGTCGCTGACCATGTGCGGGATCGCAGGCTTCGCGGGATCGGGTGGGCCGGCAGACCTCGAGCGCATGGTGGCCGCGGTCGCGGCGCGCGGCCCGGACGACACGGGCACTTGGTCCGACCCGAGGCGCCCCGTGCACCTCGGCCACCGGCGGCTCTCGATCCTCGACCTCGCCGGGGGCCACCAGCCCATGGTGTCGGCCGACGGGCGGCTCGTCATCGTCTTCAATGGCGAGATCTACAACTTCGCGGAGCTTCGCGCCCAGCTCGTCGCTAAGGGCCACGTCTTCCGCACCGACCATTCCGACACCGAGGTGCTCCTGAACGGCTACCGGGAGTGGGGCGCGGGCCTTCAGGGCCGGTGCAACGGGATGTGGGCCTTCGTGATCCACGACATCGAGAAGGGCATCCTTTTCGGAAGCCGGGACCGCTTCGGCAAGAAGCCCCTGTTCTACACGTCCCAGAACGGGACGTTCGCCTTCGGGTCCGAGCTTACCGCCCTGCGCGCGCACCCCGCGGTGTCCTCGCGCCTCTCCCGGCGCTCGCTGAAGAAATTCTTCGCCTACGGCTACGTCCCCGCCCCGGGATCGATCCTCGAGAACGTCCACAAGCTCCCCGGCGGATGCTCGTTCACGGTCGACGTGGCCGATCCGTACCTGGCCCCGAGGGTCGAGAAGTACTGGGATTTCGTGCTGGAGCCCTTCTCGGGCTCCGAGATTCCGGCGGATCCCGAGGCAGCCTGGGGCGAGGAGCTGCGCTCGCTCCTGGACGCGGCCGTGCAGCGGCGCCTCGTCGCCGACGTGCCGGTGGGAGTGTTCCTGAGCGGGGGCATAGACTCCTCGGCCGTGACCGCCTTTGCCGCGCGCCATGTGCCGCAGGGTGACCTCAAGACGTTCTGCATCGGCTTTGAGGAGGAGAGCTTCGACGAGTCGGCCCATGCGCGCCGGGTCGCGATGCACTTCAGGACGAGCCACCATGAGGAGACGCTGTCCATGGCCCGCGCGTCCTCGATCCTCGGGGAGGTGGCGCGCCGCCTCGACGAGCCGATCGGGGACAGCTCGCTGCTGCCGTGCTATCTCCTCGGAGAATTCACCCGCAGGCACGTCAAGGTGGCCCTCGGCGGCGACGGCGGCGACGAGCTCTTCGCGGGCTACGACCCGTTCGTGGCGCTCGGAAAGGCCGAGCTTTATTCCAAGCTCGTTCCCGCGCCGCTCCACAAGGCACTCTCTCTTATGGCTGCGCGCATGCCGGTCTCGCACGCGTACATGAGCCTCGATTTCCGGATCAAGCGGGCGCTCCGCGGGCTTGGTCACCCCCCGAAGCTATGGCTTCCCCTGTGGACCGCCCCGCTCGACGCGGACGAGCTGGCCGATCTCTTCCACGAGCCCACGGACCTCGAGGACGTCTTCTCGGAGGCCATCGCGGCCTGGGAGGGATGCGCGCAGTCCGATCCCGTCGACCGCACGCTCCAGTATTTCACGAAGCTCTACCTCCAGGACGACGTCCTCGTGAAGGTGGACAGGGCGACAATGATGCACGGGCTCGAGGTCAGGGCGCCATTCCTCGACATCGACCTCGTTGACTTCGTGCGCCGCCTCCCGTCGTCCTGGAAGTTCCGGGATGGCCAGACCAAATACATCTTGAGGAAGGCGCTCGCATCCGTTCTTCCTGCCGACGTGCTCGAGCGCAAGAAACAGGGATTCGGCGTGCCCATCGGCGCGTGGTTCAGGGATGGAAGCCTCAACGTGGGGCGCATGCCCGCGGAGCTTTCCCTGCAGGAGGGCTTTGTGGAGCGGAAACTGGCGGAGCACCGCTCGGGAGGTTCAGACCAGCGGGCGTTCCTCTGGGACGCATGGCTCCTCCAGTCCTGGATGGGGGCCCCGCGTTAGGGCCGATCCTCACGCACCGTGAGGTTCACGGGCCTGAACCCGTCGCTTGCGATCGCGACGTTCGAGTCCGCGGCAAGGTTTGCGACATTGAGCGTGGCGCCCTTGTCAATCGTCGCCGGCGTGGCGGCCGTGCCGGTGCTCGAGGTCGTGACCTCGACGTTGAGCGGGGCGGTCCCGACATTCTTCATGTGGAGCGTGTAGGAATCGCCCCAGAAAGATCTCTCAAATGAGGCCGAGACAGGCATTGATCGGGGTGCGGTGCCTTGGGCCTCGGCGGGTTTGGCGACCGGCATCAAGGCCAGCTGCGCATCCAGGACGGCTACCTCGGCCCTCGCCTCTCCCAGCTGGCTCCTCAACCGGGTCAAGTCGGTCCTCTGCCGGTACACGGCCGAGCCAAGGAGGACCAAGATGACAGCAGCAATGCCGCAGGCCGCGCGCAGCGCCGTGATGCTGTTGGCTGCGGCGCGGGATCCCGACGTGTTGGGGACTCGGGACGAGGGAAGGGAGACGTCGGTCATGGCGGGTTGGGGTCAAGTAGCTTAGACCGCCAAATCCCCGGGTGGAGCGCGTGGGTTGAACGAAACTCATCCCATTATATCGTCCAATTGGGGTGGCGCGGGAAGCCTGCGTCCATTAGGTGTTTGGCGAGGGCGATAGCCCCCGGCCGGGCTCTTGTTCGCGGCGCCCATCCAGGCCAACTGGCAACCCCAAACCCCCCTATGACCTCGACGAAATCCATGCGGCGCCTGGCGGCGCTCCTCTGTGTTTCCCTTCCCCTGCTGGCTCGTGGCCAGGAGCTGCGCCACGTCCAAGCCCAGACGACCGACGGCACAATCGAGGGCGTCGTCAGCGCCGACGACCTGGTGCGCACGTTCAAGGGCATTCCCTTTGCCGCCCCGCCCCTGGGGGCGCTGCGCTGGAGGCCGCCGCAGCCGGTCGTCCCGTGGACGGGCGTCCTGCGGACGATCGACTACGGGCCGCGTCCGATGCAGGGCCCCATCTACAGCGACATGGTGTTCCACGATGCGGGCCCGAGCGAGGATTGCCTCTACCTGAACCTGTGGAGGCCGGAGCACGCCGAGGGCAAGCTGCCGGTCATGGTATGGATCTTCGGCGGCGGATTCGCCGCCGGATCGACGTCGGAGCCCCGCCAGGACGGAGGCAACCTCTGCAAGAAGGGGGTCCTCGTCGTCAGCATCAACTACCGACTCGGGGTCTTCGGCTACCTGGCGCTTCCCGAGCTGTCGAAGGAGGCATCGTATGGGGGATCAGGCGACTATGGCCTCATGGACCAGGTCGCCGGGCTGCAGTGGGTGAAGCGGAACATCGCCTCGTTCGGCGGCGACCCGGACAACGTCACGATTTTCGGAGAGTCCGCGGGATCGATGTCGGTGAGCGCGCTCGTCTCCTCGCCGCTGGCAAAGGGACTCTTCAACCGCGCGATCGGCGAAAGCGGCTCCTTTTTTGGCGACCACGACCACTTGAATACCCTTGCGGAGGCGGAGGCCTCGGGGACGGCATTCGCCGCCGAGGTGGGGCGGCCCTCTCTGGCGGCGCTCCGCGCCGCACCCGCCCAGGAGCTCATCGCCGCCGCGATCAAGCATCCCGTCGAGAAATTCTGGCCTGACGTGGATGGCTATTTCCTGCCTGCAGATTGCGCGACGCTCACCGCCGCCGGGGAGCAGTCTCACGTGGCGCTCCTCGCCGGCTGGAACCTGGACGAGCAGGGGTATGACGAGTACTTCAAGGGGGCCCCGCCCACGCTCGCGGACTACATTTCGATCGCCAGGGCAAAGTTCGGCGGCGAGGCCGACGCGTTCCTGAAGGCCTACCCGGCCACGACCGACGCCGAGGCGCAGCGCGCCGCGAAGGATTTCCAGGGAGACCAGTTCATGGCCTACGGCACATGGCACTGGCTCGAGATGCAACGGGCGACAAGTGGCGCCCGCACCTACCGCTACGAGTTTGACCTGCCCCTCCCGCTCCCCGAGGACGCGAAGCCGGGGACCGAGCCGACGGCCAGTCATTCCTGGGAAATTCAATATGTCTTCCGCGTCCTTTCCTCGAAGCACCTGCCATGGAGGCCGGAGGACCATGCCCTGTCCGAGCAGATGTCGTCGTACTGGACCAACTTCGCGAAGACGGGCAACCCGAACGGCCCGGGCCTGCCCTTCTGGCCGGCCTACGAGGCAGCCGACGGGAACCAGGTCATGCACCTTTCGCCTGACTCCGAGGCGCAACCCGATCGCCGCCGCGCGCGCGACGTATTCGTCGGCGGCCTGCCCCGGCAACCGCAGGCGCTCTGAGCTGGCGCGAATTTGCTCGGCAGGCTTCACCGGTAGGGCATCAAGGGGCGGATGCTCCAGCTCCAAACGCGCCGCGCATTGCCCCTCGGAACCTTTGCTGCGTTTGTGGCGCTCGCCCTGATGGCGGCCCGCCCCCTGCGGGCGGATTTTCCCTCGTGGGCCTACCCCGTGGCGGCGGACGGCTATAAGGACCCCGCGGATGACGGGAAACCCAGGCACGTGCCGGGCAGCGCGATCGCCCTGACGCAGAGGCGGATTGACGTCTACCCGGGCGGATTCCCGGATTGGTTCCCCGACGAACATCCCGGGATGCCTCACGTCGTCTCGGGCGGCAGGCCGCCCGCTGTCTGGGCTTGCGCCTTTTGCCATCTGCCCAACGGGGCGGGCAGGCCGGAAAACTCGAGCCTTGCCGGCCTGTCAGCGGGCTACATCACGCAGCAGGTCGCCAATTTCAGGAACGGGGCCAGGCCGGGCTCGGAGCCGCGCCGGGGTCCGCAAAAGGTCATGATCTCGATCGCCCTGGCTGCGAGCGATGAGGAGGTCGCGGCGGCTGCAGCCTACTTCGCCTCCCTGAAGCCCGAATGCCATACCACGGTCATTGAGTCGGCGACGGCCCCGGAAGTATATGTCGCGGGAGCGGTTTACGCGAAGGTCGCGGGCGGCGGAATGGAGCCGATCGGAGGCCGGATCGTCGAGGTGCCCGAGGAGCTAGCCCGTCACGAGGCCCACGACCCCCACGCGCCGTACATCGCCTACGTGCCGCCGGGCAGACTGAAGAAAGGAGCCGACCTCGTGCTGACGGGCGGCATGGGAAAGACGCTGCAATGTGCGACCTGCCATGGCCTGGGCCTGAAGGGGATGGGTGACATCCCGCGGATCACCGGGCGGTCGCCGAGCTACGTGATGCGCCAGCTTTATGACATCCGGCAGGGCAACCGGAAGGGCGCCCTTGCCGCGCTGATGACCGTGGTGGTGGCGCGCCTGTCCGACGACGACTTGACGGCGATATCGGCCTACCTCGCGAGCTGCCCTCCCTGACGGCGCCCGTCGGGTCGGCCGTCCTACATCTCATGCGGCTTGACCCGAGCAATCCCGGTCGAGGTTTTCGGACCGCTCATATGCGCTTTCAGGGCGCCCTGCAGATGGGTTGCAAAGGCCGAACCGTACTCCTGGGAACCCCCGCAATGGGGCAATCACCCAATATACTCGTCGAGGCTGACAGGCTACGGTGCTGCGTCATGAGCGAATTCGACAATCGCGAAAGAAACACGGGACTGCACCTAGACGAGATCTCATTCTCCGAGCTGCGCTACCGCCGCCTCTTTGAGGCCGCCCGCGACGGCATTCTCATCATCGATCCCGAGACGCGGCAGATCGTGGACGTCAATCCGTTCCTCATCGAGTTCCTCGGATATTCGTTCGACGAATTCTTCGGCAAGGAGCTGTACCAAATTGGCCTGCATAAGGACGAGGAAACGAGCAAGCTCGCCTTTCAGGAGCTGCTGACAAACGGCCACATCCGCTATGAGGATATCCCGTTGCGGGCCAGGGATGGCCGGATGCTTCCGGTGGAGTTCGTCAGCAACGTCTACATGGAGGGCGAGCGGCGCATCATCCAGTGCAACATCCGGGATATTTCCGAACGCAAGCGTGCGGAGGAAGCGCTTGGTCAGAGTGAGGAGCGTTTCAAGCTCGTTGCCAGCACGGTGAGCGACGCGATCTGGGACTGGAACATCGTGACCGACAATCTCTGGTGGAGCGACGGCTTGATGACCGCCTTTGGGTACGAGGCCAATGAAATCGAGCCGGGTCGAAAATTCTGGGAACGCCGCATCCACCCCCATGACTCCAACAGGGTTGTCGCGCTGATTGCCGAGGCCGTCGACACCGACGCGGAATTCTGGTCGTCGGAATACCGTTTCCGGCGCCGGAACGGGGGGTATGCCGTAGTGCTGGACCAAGGACACATCATGCGCGACGCCAAAGGCCGCGCCATCCGAATGGTCGGGGGCATGCGGGACCTCACGGAGCAGAAATCCGTCGAGGTCCGGGCGGCGCGTGCCCATCGCATGGAGAGCATCGGAACCCTCGCGGGCGGCATCGCCCACGACCTGAACAACGTCCTTACGCCCATCATGATGTCGATTGAGCTGCTCCAGGTCGGTTCTGAAGACGACCCGGACCGCCTGTCGATCCTCGACACGATCCAGATCAGCTGCCATCGGGGAGCGGATCTTGTGCGCCAGGTTCTCACGTTTGCCCGGGGGCTTGAGGGCCAGCGTGTTCCAATCCTGCTGCGAAAAAAGACCGACGATCTCAAGAGGATGCTCAGTGAGTCCTTCCCGCGGAACATCAGGATCTCGACCCGAATACCAGACGATCTCTGGCCGTTCACGGGCGATCCCGTGCAGCTCCACCAAGTATTGCTGAACCTCGCCGTGAACGCCCGTGATGCAATGCCGAAGGGCGGAGTCCTGACCATCTCCGCCGAGAATGTCACCCTGGATGCAAATGAGCTGGGCCTCAACAATCAGACGAGCGCCGGACGCCACATCCTGCTGCAGGTGAGCGACACGGGAACCGGGATTACGAATGCCAACTTTGAGCACATCTTCGAGCCGTTTTTCACGACGAAGAAGATGGGCGAGGGAACCGGGTTCGGCCTGGCGATTGTCCACACAATCATCAAGGGCCACGGCGGCTTCCTTACCGTCGAGAGCGAGGTCGGCGAGGGCACGACCTTCAAGATCTGGCTCCCGGCCGACCCCCCGCAAAGGGCGATAGATTCACCGCCTCCGAGCAAGTCCAGCATAAGGCGGGGTGAGGGAGAACTGGTGCTGGTCGTCGACGACGAGGCTACCATCCTCGAGATCACCCAGAGATACCTGGAGTTCTTCGGCTACCGTGTGATCACCGCAGCCAACGGGGCCGAGGCGGTGGCGCAATACGCGAAGCACGCCGGCAAGATCAGCCTTGTCATCACCGACATGATGATGCCGATCATGGACGGCGCGACGGCAATCCGGGAAATAAAGCGCATCAATCGCTTTGCCAAGATACTCGTCGTGAGCGGCCTGGACGTGGACGACGATGTCAAGTCCGGCGTCAGCGGATTTGTGACGAAGCCTTACACCGCGCCGGAGCTGGCGCAAAAGGTGCGCGATGCCCTCGACGGCGCGGTTGCCCGCAACTGAATGAAGTCCTGTGCCTTTGAGGCACGCAGCACGCGGATCTCGGCCTACCCTGCGAGCTGCCTTCCCTGACGCCGCCCGGCGGATCGGTCGCCCGGCTCAGGGCATTTCATACAGCTCCACCAGGGCGATCCCGGTCGAGCCGTTCGCGCCACTCACCTGCGCCGTGTAGGCACCGGGAGGAAGCGTCAGCAGGATGGCCGCGTCCGCCGAGGTGGTGGAGAGCTGGAAGGCCGACACGGCCTCGAACGCCGCCTGGAGGGCGGCTGTGCCGCCCCATCCCCCGTTGGAGCCGACGATATTCTGGTTGGAGTCGACGACCGTCAGCTGCGGGTTGGCCAGGGCTCCGGACACGGAGAAGGACGACAGGCCGGGGCCAACGCCGCGAATCAGGACCGTCTCGCCGGACGAACCCACGATCACAAATCCAACGGTCAGGACCTGGTTCCCTGTTCCCGCGAAACCGCGGGCCGAGACATTGGTGTAATGCGCGGTCGGCATCGCGGACGTGTCGGCATCGTAGGCCTCAAGAAGCACGACCCCGGTCCCGCCGGTCGTCCCGGTGACCACGGCGGTGTACGGCCCCGGCTGGAGGCTCGTGAGCACGGCCGAGTCCAGGGAGGCCGCGGGCAACGGGAAGGCGCCCGCCTGCGCGAAGGCCGACGTGAGCGCGGGCGTGCCGCCCCAGACGGCATCGGAGGTAATGGGAACGCCGCCCGCCGAGTTAAGGACAAGCTGGGGGGCGGCGAGAACCCCGGCGACCCCGAATTCGGAAAGGGTGGGCCCGACGGCCCGCACCAGAGCGGACTCGGTGCCCGAGCCCCCGACGACGAAGCCGACAATGAGCGCCTGGGCGCCCGTGCCGCAGAGGCCGCGCGCCGAGACATTGACGAGCCTGCTCGGTACCCCGACGGGGGTGACGACGAGGGCGGCCGGCGACGAGATCGTGGCGGAGAAGAGGTTGGAGACCTCGACGTCATAGCTTCCGGCGTCCGAGGGGTGCACGTCGATCACGGTGAATGACGGGGACGTTGCCGCCGGGATCGGGGATTGGTTCTTGCGCCACTGGTAGGTGATCGACGGGTCGCCCGTCACGGAGACGGTGAAGGTCGCGGAGCCGCCCTGCGTCGCCGCCGTCGAATTCGGCTGCACGACGATTGAAATGGGAACAGGCGGGCCCCCCGCAGGCTGAACGACGAGTGTCGCGTCGGAGCTCGACACGAATCCCGCGGGATCGGTGATGACGACCGAATAGGTTCCGGCGTCCGCGGGCTCTGCCGGCGAAAAGACAAGGGCCGCCGACGTGGCCCCGGGTATCGCGACGCCGCCCTTGGACCATTGGAACGTGGTCGGGGGGGACCCGACGATCCCGACGAGCAGGGTCGCCGTGCCGCCCGTCGTGACGGAGACCGAGCTGGGCTGGTACTGGAAAATAGGGGCGAAGGCCGCCGGGGAAACGGTGAGGACGGCCCCTGCGCTCGTCGACGACCCCGCCGGGTTCGTCACCACGGCGCTGTAGGTGCCCGCGTCCGCGACGCTCACGGAGGGCATCGAGAGCGTTGCCGCGGTCGCGCCGCCGACGGGGACGCCCCCCAGCAGCCACTGGTACGTCAGGGGCTCGGTTCCGGAGGCGCCGACGGTCAGGGCCGCCGGCGAACCGGCGGTGGCCGTGAGCTTCTGGGGCGCGGACGTGATGGACGGCGGGATAAAGAGCGAGAGGACGGTCAGGATGGCGGGCGACGACACCGCCGCGCCGAGGGGGCTGGTCACGGTGACCGTGTAGGAGCCGGCGTCCGTGGAATCGGCCAGGTCAAGGGTGAGAGCGGGCCCGCTTTCGCCGGAGATCGGCGTGCCGTTGAGCGACCACTGGTAGCCCAGCGTGCCCGTGCCGACGGCGTCCACGGAAAACCGCGCGGTCGAGCCGAGGACGACGGTCTCGGAGGCGGGCGGCACCAGGATGAGGGGAGGGGTCGGGCCACTGGCGCCGGTCGCCGGGTCGGTGATCGAGAACACAAGCGCCGCGGCTGGCCCCGCTCCCAGGGCGTTGTTCGCGACCGCGGTCACGGTGTAGGTCCCCGCAGTCGTCGGCATTCCGGAGACGACGCCAGTGGTCGGGTTGTAACTGAGCCCCTCGGGCAGTCCGGTGAGGACAAAGGTCGAGGGTGCGTTGCTGGCGGCAACCGTGTACGACAGGGTGCTGCCGGCGGGGCCGGTCACCGCGAGGGCGCTGGTGACCGAGGAATAGTCGCCGATCGTGAGGATCAGGTTCAGGGGACGGCTGCTGCCGAAGGCGTTGCTCTCCTCGATGGGGACGCTCGCGACCCCTGCCGTCGTGGGCGTGCCGCTGATGACCCCTGTCGAGGTGTTTAGTGTGAGGCCCGCGGGCAGGCCCGAGGCCGAGAACGAGGTCGGGCTATTGGTCGCGGTCAGGCTGAAGCTGAAGGGGGTCCCGACCTGCGCGGAGATGAGCGGCGTGCTGGTGTCGGCGGGAATCGGGCCCGCCGGGCTGATCGTGAACATCAGGACGAGGAGGGCGCCCTGGCCGCTCCCGTTGTTCGCGCTGGTCGAGGTGAAGAACAGGCCCGCCGTCGTGGGCGTGCCGGCGATTTGGCTGCCGGAAGCGGACAACCCCGGGGGGAGCTGGGCCACATTGTAGCTCGACGGGCCGTTGGTCGCCGCGAACGCATAGGAAAACGGGGTCCCGACGGTGCCGAACGCCGATCCCTGGCTTGTGATCGTCGAGGCGCCCGCCTGCGGGTCCACGGTGATCTGGAACAGGAAGGGATTGCTGACCCCATTGAGGGAAAGCAGGAGGGTCCCCTTGAACTCCCCGACGGTGAGCGTCGTGCCGGTCACGATGCCGGTGGACGGGTCGACGGAGAGGCCGGCGGGCAATCCCTGCGCGGTATAGGTCGTCCCCGCCGGCTGCGCGGGGTTGGTCACGATGCCGAAGGAATAGGGCTCTCCGGCGACGGGGTCGGGAAGGATGGATTGCGCCCGGACTGTCAGGACCAGGCCAAGGACGGCGAGGGCGACCCAAAGGCCTCGCAACAGCGGGAGTGCACGCCGTCCGACGGGGATGGCCCCAGGTGCCGGGCGCGCGGAATGAGGGGGCATGCGCCGAGGATATATCCCGAACGGGGCGGGCCGTAATGGGGCACTGACCTACCTTTCCGCCTGCCTATTGCTCCGTGGGCCGGCCGCGAACGGGAGGATGGGGACGACCCGGGAACGGCTACGCGACTGTCCGCACCCTGCGCCGCGCGCTCCGAGTCGGGCCGGCGTCCGGTATGCCCCGCCGCGGGACGGATGCCGTCAGCTGCATCTCGGTGCGGCCTGGCAGGTCGAGCTCCACATGCGACGCGTCGACGGCGACGGGGATGCCGTCGATGCGGACAAACTTGATCCTCGAGAGGGAGGGCGGGACGACGTCGGCGGCCTTGCGCCTCGGCTTGCGCAGGAAGCTGTGGCTATCGGGGTCGATCACGTCCAGGACGGACCTTCCCACCCATTGCGCCGGCTCCGCCGCGCCCGTCAGCTGGCAGAACGCGCGGTTGACGAACGTGATGATGCCGTCGATGTGGACGAGGTGGGCGTCGGGGGAGAGCATGAGCATCCGGCGAAAACGCTCCTCGCTGGCGGAAAGCGCGTACTCGGACAATTTCCTCTCGGTGATGTCCTGCACGGTGCCGGACTCCCGGAGCGGCCGCCCCCGGCCGTCGAGGACCGCCTCGGCGATGTGCCGGACATGGCGGACCTGCCCGTTGGGACGCCTGATGCGGTGCTCAAAGTCGCGGCGGCGCGAGACCTCCTCCCTCAAGTCGGTCTGCAGCGACACGAAGGCGAGGTCGTCGGGATGGACCGACAACAGGTAGCTGGCCAGGCTCGGGGCGCGGTCCTTCTTGGAGACGCCCAGTATCCGGTACATCTCCTCGGACCAGACGGACCCGCCGCCGGCAAAGTCGTATTCCCAGTCGCCGAGGAGCGCCATCCGCTGCGAGTTCTCGAGGCGCGCCGAGTTCAGGAAGTTCTCATTCTGGTGGAGGAGGCGGACCTCGAGCATGTTCTGGACCCGGACCAGCACCTCGGTCAGGTCGAAGGGCTTGCTCACGAAGTCCCTCGCCCCCGCCTTGAGCGCGCGCACCTTCTGCCCGGGCTGTGCGGTGATCACCAGCACGGGAAGGCATCCCCCGGGCTCGATCTTCTTGAGGCCCTCCATCACCTCGAAGCCGTCCATGCAGGGCATCTGGAGGTCGAGCAGGATGAGGTCGTAGCGGTAGCGCAGATGGAGGTCGCAGACCGTGCGCGGGTCGGTGGTCGAGGAGACGGAGACGTACCCGGCCTCGTGGAGCATCTGCTCAAGGAGTGCCACGTTGTCCGGCTGGTCGTCCACGATCAGGATGCCCGCGGCCAGGATGTCAGCTTGCTTGATCACGAGGTTCGGCGTCTATGCCCGGGAACGGACCACGGAGGACTCCGCGGCCGTGACGGCCGCGTTCAGGGTCTCCATGAAATCCGCAATCTTGATTGGCTTTGTGAGGTACCGGAAGAACCCGGCCTCAAGGCCGACCTCCTTGTCGCGTCGCATCGCATTGGCGGTGAGCGCGATGACGGGAATGTGGGCGGTATCCGGGTTTGTGCGAAGGGCCTTCATGACGTCCGTCCCGCTTATGCCCGGCAGATTGATGTCCATCAGGATGACCGTCGGTTTCTCCGCGCGGGCGACCTCGAGGCCCAGGCTGCCATTCACCGCGGTGAGCAGGCGTATGTCGGGGCAACGCCGGATGAGCTGGGCGACGAGCTCCATGTTCGCGGGATTGTCCTCGACGTAGAGGAGGCTGCGCTGCGGCGCCCCTTGCGGAAGCCTCGGGCGCTCGGAGACCCTCGACGCTTCCGCGATCGCGAGCTCGGGAGGCGAGGCGGAGGCGAGCTCGCACCAGAACATGCTTCCGACGCCCTGGGTGCTCTCCACGCCGATCGTGCCATCCATCAGGTCGGCAAGGCGCTTGGTGACCACGAGGCCGATTCCCGTCCCGGCCACCGCGCCGCCCTCCTGGCCGAGGCGGTTGAAGGGTTGGAAAAGCTGCCTGATCTTTTCGGGCGTGAGACCCTCCCCGGTGTCCCGGACGCTGAGGCGCGTGCGACCCTCCTTGCCAACGCTGCATTCGATGTCCACGGTCCCGTTGACCTTGTTGTATTTGATCGCATTCGAGATCAGGTTGATGATGATCTGCTTAAGGCGGGTCCGGTCGGCCCGGACATAGATGGCGCTGGGGAAACCGGGATAGGTGACGCGGATGCCGTGCTTCTCGGCCTGGGGGTCCATCATGGCCCGGCATTCGGCCAGGATCTGGGAAAGGGACACGGACTCCTTGGAGAGCGACAGCTGCCCGGACTCGATCACCGCCAGGTCGAGGATCTCGTCGATAAGCTTCAGCAGGTGCCATCCCGCCTGGAGGATCTGGGCGATGCGCGCACCCTGGACGGGTGTCGGGGGCGGGCTCGACGCCGACTCCATGAGCTGGGCGAAGCCGAGGATGGCGCTCAGCGGGCTGCGCAGCTCGTGGCTCATGCTCGAGAGGAAATCCGACTTCGCAAGGTTCGCCCGGTCCGCGGCGAACTTGGCCGCCTTCAGCTTGACGTTGGAGTCCTGGAGGGTCCTCTCGAACCGCTTGCGCTCGGTGATGTCGCGCGCCGAGGCGAAGACGCCCTGCAGCCGCTGGTCCCGGTCGTAGAATGTCGTGGCATTGTAGGACACGATCGTCTCGTCGCCGTCGCGCCCGCGGGCCGTGAGCTCGTAGTCGGTCACCTTGTTCTCAGCCAGGACCCTCTCGATCGCCTCCTGCGCCCTCATGGGCTCGGTGAAGTAGTTCTTGAACGGCGTGCCGATCAGCTCGTCGCGCGTGCAGCCGGTCAGGGCCTCCATCTGCTTGTTCACGTCGGAGATGATGCCGAGCGGGTCGGTGGCCATCAGCGCGTCATTGTTCGACTCGATCAGCGAGCGGGTGTAGAACTGCTGGTCGCGCAGCCTCTGGTCGAGGCGCTGCTGCTCCTGCTCGACATGCTTGCGCGCCGTGTTGTCGGTCACGATCAGCAGGTAGCCGATGATCGACCCGTAGGCGCCCCGCAGGGCGGTCACGGACATGACCGCCTGGAGGCGGCTGTTGTCCTTGCGGACGAGGATGAGGTCGTAGATGTCCTCGATGCCCCGGGAGGCCTTGAAGGCCAGGGCCTCGAACCCGGGCGAGATCGTGGTGCCGAGCTCCTCGCTCAGCGCCGCGGCGCGGGCGATCACCTGCTCGGGATCCGAGATCTGCGCCGGCGTGATCTTGTTCACGACCTCGGCCGCGGCGTAGCCGAGCATGCGCTCCGCGCCGACATTGAAGATCTGGATGACGCCGCTCTCGTCCGTGGCAATGCTCGCGAAGCTGACGCTGCTCAGGATAGCGCTCTGGAGGGCGCCGGCCTTCAGGAGGGCCTCCTCGGGCCGCGCCCTGGATCCCGCGTTCGGGCTCCTGGAGGCCGAACGCCTCGTCTTCTCGGCCGGCGGCGGTGGGGGAATCATGGATAGTTGACGGCGGCCGGTCCTGGCCGGGGTTTCCGGCTTGGCCGGCGACGACCGTAGCAGCCCTCGACCCCCCGAATAAGGGGGTGTAAACCCCACTGCCGGCCTCGCGGTCGTCAGAGGGGGGTCTCAGTTGTCCTCATAGACCTCCACGAGCGCGATTCCCGTCGCGCCGTTGAGCCCCACGACCTCGACCGTGTAGACCCCCGCCGGAAGGGAGACGAGCATGGCCGAGTCCTCCGAGTTCGCGGCAATCGAGAAGGCGCCGACCTGCGCGAATGCGGCCGTCAGAACGCTTCCGCCGCCCCATCCGGCATTGGTGGCCATCGCGGTGCCGGTCGAGTCAAACAGGGTGATCTGCGTTGCCGCCAGGACGCCGGCCACGCCAAACGCGGCCAGTCCGGGGCCAATCCCGCGGATGAGCAGGGTCTCGGTGCCGGTGCCTGCAATCACGAAGCCCGCTGTCAGGACCGCGCTCCCGGTGCCCGAGAGGGCGCGCGCCGAGACGTTGATCAGCCTGGCCGGCGGGCTTCCCGAGTCGGCGTCGTAGAGCTCGGCGAGGGCGACCCCGGTCTCGCCGTTCACGCCGCTGACCTGCGCGGTGTACGACGATCCGGCGGCAAGCGGGAGGTAGAGGGCGGAGTCCGCCGAGGCGGCGGGCAGGGCGAAGGCGCCCAGCGTGACGAAGTCGGCGGCGAGCGAGGCGGAGCCTCCCCACACCGTGTTGGAGTCGATGACGGCCTGGCTGGAGTCGAAGAGCGTGATCTGGGGGTCGGCGAGGACGCCCGAGACACCGAAGGATGCCAGGGTCGGGCCGTCGGCCCGGATCAGCAGCTGCTTGGAGCCGGTGCCGTTGATGACGAAGCCAACCGTGACCGCGCTCGCCCCGGTCCCGACGAAGGACCGGATTGAAAGGTTTATGATCCTCGCCGACCCGGTGGGACCGCCGCCGCCGCTGGTGCCCGTCACGGTGAGGGTCGCCGCGTCGCTGACGCTTGATCCCGCAAGGTTCTCCAGCTGGGCGCGGAACTCGTCGCCGTTCATCGACGTCGACGCCGCGGTGACGGTCAGTGTCGCCGTCGTGGCGCCGCCAAAGGTCCCGCTGTTGCCGACGCTGCTCCAGGTTGAGCCCCCGTCCAGCGACTCCTGCCACTGGTAGCTCACGGGCGAGCCGGTCACCGTCACGGTGAAGCTGGCGTTCTGGCCCGAGCTGACCGAGGCGCTGGCCACGGCGATGCCGGATGCCGGGGCGGCGAGGATGCCGCCGGAGCTCACGTCCTGGTTGTCGCCGTCCACAACGAAGATCGTTCCCGAGGCGTCGATCGCGATCCCCTGGGGATAATAGAACCGGGTCTGCGAGCCGTTGAGCGTCGAGACCGCGCCGCCTGGCGAGATCTCACGGATGGCGCGGTTGTAGGTGTCGGCGACGTAGACGTTGCCCGACCCGTCGACGGCCACGCCGTAGGGCTGGTTGAATCTCGCCGCGGCTCCCGCCCCGTCGGCGAAGCCCGTGCTGCCCGCGGTCCCGGCGACGGTCGACACGGTCCCGGAGGGGGTGACCTTCCTTATG
>Ga0302325_10015833_pt1 | contig 16009 bp, 12 predicted proteins | sample Palsa_T0_2_FD_201948 | JGI IMG/M metagenome (GOLD analysis project Ga0302325, IMG submission 201948) | Peat permafrost microbial communities from Stordalen Mire near Abisko, Sweden - Palsa_T0_2 | ecosystem: Environmental > Terrestrial > Soil > Palsa > Peat permafrost | place: Sweden: Abisko... | reverse complement strand
AATCCGGGGTTCTCATTAAAAAATCGAGAGCGGCATGGGAATTGCCTATTTGATCGTCGCGCTGGCCTTACAAGTTGGACGATCGGTTTGAAACGGCGAGATCGCTGAAAGGCGAGGCTTGCTGTTCGCACCTTGCGGCCTGATAAAGCGGCAAGGACCAGGCTGAATCGATGAATACAGGGTTATCGTTCGCGGGATGACTCCTGGCGCAATGTCGACCGGAGTAAATAAAAAAGGGGAAATAGCATGGCCAATAAAGCCACTAAGAATCGACACAAGAGCGTTCAAATAGTTGATCAAAAAATAATGAGGGACGAGGGTGGCGAGACCCATCAGACGGCGGGAGGCGATATTCCGCCGATGACCACCCAGCAAGGAGTGCCCGTCGCCGATGATCAGAACTCCCTGAAAATCGGCAGCCGCGGTCCCACGGCGCTTGAAGACTTTCATTTTCGGGAGAAGATTTTCCACTTCGATCATGAGCGGATTCCGGAACGGGTCGTGCACGCTCGTGGCTTCGGTGCCCACGGCTACTTTGCAAATTACCAGCCGCTAGCAGATATCACGCGCGCCGATCTTTTCCAGCGCGCCGGTGAAAAAACGCCCGCGTTCGTCAGATTCTCCACGGTCGCGGGCAACAAAGGCTCCGCTGATCTGGCGCGCGATGTTCGCGGTTTCGCGGTGAAACTCTATACGAAAGAAGGCAATTGGGATCTGGTTGGCAATAACATCCCGGTGTTCTTTATCCAGGACGCAATCAAGTTTCCGGACCTGATCCACGCCGCCAAGGAAGAGCCCGACCGCGGATTTCCGCAGGCGCAAACGGCTCACGATAATTTCTGGGATTTCATCTCATTATCGCCGGAAAGTATCCATATGGCGCTATGGATTATGTCCGACCGCGCCATACCCCGCGCGCTGCGCTTCATGGAGGGGTTCGGCGTTCATACGTTTCGCCTGGTCAACGCGAGGGGAAAATCGACTTTTGTAAAATTCCACTGGAAGCCCAAGCTCGGCATGCAGTCAGTGGTCTGGAATGAAGCGGTAAAGATCAATGGCGCCGATCCCGATTTTCACCGGCGCGACTTATGGCAGGCGATCCACGCCGGTCAGTTTCCGGAATGGGAGTTGGGGCTGCAACTTTTTGACGACAAATTCGCCGAAGAGTTTCCGTTCGACGTCCTCGATGCGACCAAGCTGATACCCGAGGAATTGATTCCCATCCGCAAGGTCGGCCGCCTCGTACTCGATCGCTGTGTCGATAACTTTTTCGCCGAGACCGAGCAGGTCGCATTCTGCACATCCAACATCGTGCCGGGTATCGACTTCAGCAACGATCCATTGCTTCAGGGCCGCAACTTCTCCTATCTCGACACCCAGCTCAAGCGGCTGGGCAGCCCGAACTTTACGAATCTTCCCATCAACGCGCCTAAGTGTCCCTTCCATACGCTTCAACAGGACGGCCACATGGCGATGGTGAATCCTAAGAATCGCGTGAACTATGAGCCGAATTCGTTAACCGGCGCAGAGGCCGGACCCCGCGAGGATCCCGATAACGGATTTCATTCTTATCCTGTGCAAGAAGAGGGTCCCAAACTTCGTTCCCGCCCCGAATCATTTGCCGACCATTACAGCCAGGCGCGCCAGTTCTATATCAGCCAGACGCCGGTCGAGCAGACACATATAGCGGACGCGTTCACATTCGAACTGAGCAAGGTCGAGAATCCTGAAATTCGTGCGCGGATGGTGTCGCATCTGATGAATGTCGATGACGGCCTCGCGGACAAAGTCGCCAAGTCGCTCGGCCTCAAGAAAATGCCCAAGGCGGCCCCTCCCGCCAAGCCGACGCGAACCGATCTCAAGCCGTCGCCGGCGCTGAGTATTCTGCGCAACAGTCCCGGCAAGTTCGAAGGGCGTAAGGTCGGAGCGCTGGTCACCGATGGCGCCGACATCGGCTTGATTACCATGCTAAAGAAATCTCTCGCCAAAGAGGGCGCGACGCTCGAGTTCATCGCGGCCACGATCGCGGGAATCAGCGCGAGCGACGGCTCGTCGATCGCGGCAAATCAGAAGATCGATGGCGGCCCTTCGGTGCTATACGACGCGGTCGCTTTGCTGGTGTCCGAAGAGGGGGCTGAGGCTTTGTGGAATTTGCCCGCGGCTCGCGATTTCGTGGCTGATGCGTATGCGCATTCAAAATTCGTCGCCTACAGCAACGCCGCAAAGCCATTTTTAGCCAAGGTCATCGGCGCGGAAAAGCTTGATGGTGGGTTTATCGAAATTAAAGCAAGCAAAGACCTGTCCAGGTTCGTTGAAGAATGCCGGAAGCTGCGGTTCTGGGAACGTTGACAGATATTCCGGACCGACCAAATCAACTCACGCATGCATTCGACGATCAATTCCGCCGCCGTCCGATTTGCGAAGTCTCTGACGGGCGAGATCGTTCTGCCGCGCGACAGAAGGTACGCCGAGCTTCGTCGGGTCAAGAATCGTGCGATCAACAAGCGTCCTTTGCTGATCGTCAGATGTGCGACTGGAAAAGACGTGCAGCTAGCTGTGAAGTTCGCACGCGATAAAGGTCTGTTGACCTCGATCCGCGCAGGCGGCCACAGTTTCGCGGGTCACGGAGTATGTGACAACGGCATCGTAATCGATTTATCGGCGATGAAGCGCGTGCGGGTCGATCCTGCGCACAGAACGATCGTGATTGAGCCTGGAATCGTCGCCGGCGAACTGGATTGTCTAACACAGGCATTCGGAATGGCCGTACCGCTTGGTTCATGCCCGACGGTGGGGGTAGCTGGATACTCGCTCGGAGGAGGCGAAAGTTCTCTCACTCCGAAATTCGGCTACGGATGCGACAGTATCGTCGGGCTTGAAGTCGTGACCGCGGATGGCAAAGTTCTAACCGCCAACGCCGAGAAGAATCCCGATTTGTTTTGGGCGATGTGCGGCGCCGGGGCGAACTTCGGCGTGGCGACGTCGCTCGAATTCCGGCTTCATCCCATCGAAACTGTCCTGTCGGGCAGTCTGCGATATCCGATCAAGCAGGCCCGGAAGGTTCTGCGTTTTCTTGATAGTTGTTCGCCGACGATCCCACCCGAGTTATTCCTGATAGCCGCCGTCCTTCCACACCCGGGCGAGCGGATGCTTGATGTCAAAGTCGTGTGGCTGGGAAAGCAGGAAAAGGGCGAGCGAATTTTGCGGCCGCTGCGCAAATATCTGCGACCCTTCGAAGATACGATCAAGCCCAAGGCATATCTTGACGAGCAACGAGCGGGCTATGACGTCCCGGAGGGTGAGTACTCGAGTCATCGGCGGGCCGGCCACTTCGAAAATCTTACAGAAGACATTATCGACGGAATCATCGCTCACGCGTCGAGCGCGCCTCATGAAGCGAGCGGAATCACGCTGATATATTGGCACGGACCATGGTGCGCCAAGCCGAAAGATAACGCCTTCGGCTTTCGACGCACCGGCTTCGAATACTGGATCCATTCCTATTGGCAGCGAGCGGGCGATCGGAATCATTCGTGGGAATGGGTCGAAGAATTCTACGCGACGCTGAACAAACTATCCACGGGTGCGGTGTATGTGAATGATCTTGAAAGCGAAGGTGAGGATCGAGTCCGCGCCGCCTATAGAGATAAGTATCAGCGACTCTCACAGCTTAAACGCAAGTTCGATCCGGGAAACTTCTTTCGCGTTAATCAAAATATCGTACCCGCAGGTGATATAGGATTAACGAACCGCGAGCGATCAAAAGGCATCTAACATTAAATTAGCATCGCGCAGATGTAGTTCGAGCAAATGCAAGTACGGACAATGTAATGCACTTCGGAATAGACCTTCCAATCTCCGGCCAGTTTGGCGACCCACGCCTGCTCGCGGACCTCGCGCGCGATGCCGAAGCCGCCGGATGGGACGGATGCTTCCTTTGGGATCATATCCAGCTCGGGCGGGCGGAACCGATCGCCGATCCATGGATAAGCCTGGCTGCGATCGCGCTCGCGACGACGCGCATTAGAATCGGGACGCTGGTTACTCCTTTATACCGCCGTAGTCCCTGGAAGCTCGCCCGAGAGACGGTAACGCTCGATAGGTTGTCTCAGGGTAGGCAGGTTCTGGGTGTGGGTTCTGGAAGCGATATTTTCGGCGAGATAAGCACCTTTGGCGGTCCGCTCGATGATCTCACCAGAGCGCATATGTTGGACGAAGGCCTTGCAGTTCTGATCGGCCTGTGGACTGGAGAGCTATTTTCATTCACCGGTCGACACTACAACGTCAACGAGGCACAGTTCCAACCGCTACCCCTCCAATCTCCCCGCATTCCGATCTGGGTAGCCGCAACATGGCCAAAGAAAGCGCCCTTGCGGCGAGCGGCTCGTTACGAGGGAGTAGTTCCTGTCGCGGGCGACTTCGCTCATTCGATCACACCGGCTCAGCTTTCAGAGTTGATCAAATATATTAAGCAATTACGGACGGATAACTCGCTATTCGAGGTTGTTCAACTAGGAAATACCGCCAGAGCGACCTCGAAGCATGAAGTTGTCGCCGCCTATGCAGCAGCGGGAGCAACCTGGTGGGTGGAAACGTTCGGACTCGGTCACGAGCCGATAGAGAAGGCTCGCGATCGAATCCGCGAAGGCCCACCCTGCTGAAACAATGTAAATGTCCATGGAACTGTCTATCCAGGAGTATAAAATGGCAAAACTAACGACAAAAGCTCGTAAGAAAATTCCCGCTACGGAATTTGGTGAGCCCAAGAAGCATGCGTACCCGATGCCGGATAAAGCCCATGCTGCCAATGCGAAGGCTCGCGCCGCCCAGATGGTGAAAAAAGGCAAACTTTCCGAATCAGAAAAAAAGAAGATTGATGCCAAGGCGAATAAGAAGCTCGCTAAGAAAGCGAAATAGATCGCAAGCATTTCAAAGACGACGCCCGCAGTCGGAAAAGGCTCCTCTATGCGATTCCAGATTGTCTGGTCGCCTCATAGATTAATTTGAGCTCCAAGGGCACCGAAGGGGGCGACGCGGGTGTTGCTCACCCTATCCCCGGGTGGTGGAACATACTGAAGCGGGTCTACGCCGACTTGTCTGTAAAGAACGTGTCCGTCCTAGCGGCTGGCGTAGCGTTCTTCGCGATGCTTTCGATCTTCCCCGCATTGGCTACTCTGATTGCAGTGTACGGACTGTTGGCGAATCCGGAGAGCGTGCAGCATTTGATTAGCGCGATGGGCGGCTTCGTACCGCTCGAGGCGCAAAAGCTGATTATCGATTACCTCCAGTCCGTCGTCACCTCGAGCCATTCAAGACTTGGAATCAGCCTCTTCTTCAGCGTGATTTTCGGGCTGTGGAGCGCGAGATACGGTGTATCTACGACGATAGCCTCGCTTAATGTCATTTATGGCGAACAAGAGCAGCGCGGGACCGTACAGTTGTACGCGATTTCTTTGGCGATTACGGTAGCGGCGATCATTTTTGTAGCGATCGTGCTCACTCTTGTCGCCGCTGTGCCCGCGGCGGCGGATCTCCTGCCGATTGGCGGAAAGTCGAAGATGTTCGGCGCGCTCGTACGATGGCCAATTCTGATCTTCTTTCTGATCCTCGGCCTTGCCTCGATTTATCGATTCGCGCCTTGTCGTGCCGAAGCCCGGTGGCGATGGGTGACCTGGGGCAGTGTCGTCGCAGTGATTCTCTGGCTCGCGGTTTCGGCGGCCTTCTCCTTTTACGTCGCGAGATTCGGCCGATACGACAAGACCTTTGGATCACTCGGTGCCGGCGTTGTCCTGCTCACGTGGCTATATCTGTCTGCATACGCCATCTTTCTTGGCGCCTGCCTCGACGCCGAGATGGAACGTCCCACCGCGAATTGAAAGCAGATTTGAGAACCGTAGCAGGCCGAGCCAATGAGAGAAGAACACGGAGTCCGCTACAAGTTCAATTTTCTCAAGTCGCGTTCGATCAGAGCGCGGGTCGCCTTCAATTCGACAATCTGTAAAGCGGCGGCGTAAGCTGCGCCCTCCGAAATACCGCCTCGCTTCATAATATCTCTGGTCAGATTCTCCACCGTTCTCGATGCGGCGGGAGCTTCTACCTTGTCTCGCGTAAAATCAGTATCCATTTTCTATGCCTCCGGAGTCGGAGATCAACCGACTGAGTTTGATTGTGGCTATGGAATTACAGGAATGCCCTTCGCACGACTGCACGCGCCAGCAGGATTCGGGAACAACAACATCACAAGGTTACTAACTACGGACTGGTCGTAGTCGTCGAAGTTGTTTCACTCGGCGAGTCGCCGTTTCCCCAGGTGGTTGTGCTTCTAGTTTGAACCGATCCGTCGTCCGAGGTGACCGTCTTCTTCTGGACGATTGCGCCATTATTCCAGGAGGTAGTGCTCGTCCGGCTGGTCGCGGTGGTTACCGGTGGCGGCGGTGGAATGACCACCGGCGGCTGGATCTCCACCACCGCTGGCGGTGCCTGGACTACAGTCGCGGGCACAGGCACGGTGTCGATCTCTTTGGTTGAAGAAAAGCATCCCGGAAGCGCCGAGCCGATCGCCATCAAAGCAAGTATCGATATGTTCCGAGTATACGGTCGCATGTTTGTTACCTTCCTTTGGTTGGTTCAAACGGACTCCAGACCCACAGGCGCGTTTTTATCGCGAACTTGCGAGATTCGACGCCCGCGAAACCCTTCAGGAAAAGGGATGAGCAACGCACATGCCAACGGGAAAATAGGTCGTAAAACTGGGACCGGGCGTGGGTTCGCGGAATTTCGAACGCCGAAAATATTACAGACTACAAGCGACAGTCCGGATCATGCAGACCTCTAATCCGGGTCGCGTTCGGCGCCGCTTACCGTGCAGCCTGAAAGATTTTCACGCCTTTTCGTCTCGCGAAAGACAATTAAAATCTCGGAGTTCTGGTTGGCAAATGTTTTGCTGTCTCCGATCTGGCTTAGTGACGAAGTCAGCTGGCCTGATGGAGAGGGATGTGATGGCGCTTACATACGACAGTGGGACTCAGCCGAATACACTCGGAAGAATCGGTATTCTCGGGCGGGGATACCGCGAAGTACGCCAGCTTCCTTCGAAGGGCGAACAGAAGCTGCTGTTCGCGATCTTGGAAGATGGAATTAAATGTTACCTTCGCGCTGCCGGCGAGGCTCCTCGCCGGAATAGTCCGGATTTCCTGACGGCCGCGGAATGGCTGACTTCTGAAGATGACTCAGGCCCGTTTTCCTTCATCCGGCTGTGCGCGGCTTTGGACATCGATGCGGATCTCCTGCGATCGGGCGTCGTGAACCACGGTCGTTTGTAATCGTAACAGGCACGCTACATCAGCCATGAACCGCCGTCGCAAACGCCTCGAGCTCCCGCGCGATGTCTGGTCCAGCCGGCTGGTAGGCAATCTCGGTAGCGCCAAGTGATTCGAGTTGTGCGGCGCGCTCGCGCCACCCAGCGCGCGTGAGGGCGAGACGCTCTTTTGCCAGGAGGGTGCCAGTAACGAACGGCCGGTCGCGCTCGTTGATAGCAATCAGATGTTTGTCGTGTAGCGCGAGATGGCGAAGCTTTTCAGGCACAGATGCATAGGCAGCCGCCCATGCCTCACCGTCGGCGATTCTGTTGAGCCGTCGCGACTCAAGAGCGGCATGAAAGGCCACCGCGGCACCGTGTCCCGCCGCCGCGAGCGCACGCGCCGAACCAGGATCCTCCCCCTCATCGAGCACAGTGCCGACGGTCAGGACGACGCTCCAGCGAAAGCCTGGAATCGGCATGAAAGCCGCGAGGACCCCGTCCCCCAACTCATTGGCAACCGCAATCCCTTTTGGCCCGCCTGCCGCGAAGATGAACGGCACATCGATCGGGCGCGCCGGGCCGTATCCCTCGGGATGGATCATTTCCAGAACGCCGCCCTCCCACTCGATCCGTTCGCCGCGTAACAGCGCCTTCAGAACAGTTACGTACTCTCGTACGCTCGACCACTTCATCGGCCGCTGCCCCAGTGCGAGCCGGCCCGTGAACCCGGATCCTACTGCTACTGCAACCCGCTCGATTCCCGCTATCGAGACGAGAGTTGCGATAGCCGCCGCGTTTACCATCGGATGACGCAGACTTGGAACCAGAACCCCCGGACCGAGGCCGATTCGCGTCGTTCTTTCCGCCGCGCGGCAAAGCTGCACCCAGACGTCGGGATACAGTGCCGGCGAGTCGTAAAACCACGCCCTCGCATAGCCAAGGTCTTCGGCAACGCGCGCATGCTCATGACTTGAGTTCGAGGTCGCGAACGCACACGACAATTTGATGGCCATGGCACACCTTCCTGCGAGGCATCCTAATTGACGGAATCCAGATTACGCACCTGCATACTGATTACTCCCAAATACTCCCTGGACACCATGACGCGTGTACAAAACTGTCTGATCGATTCTATCGCGACGGAAGCGGCAGTCGGCGCTACCGGAGAGCGGGAAAGCGGAAGATCGCCGCGCCGCAACATCCTGCGGCGCGCGGCTGCATCCTGCGGATCGTTATGCGGCACCCAGGGAGTGGGCGACCTCAGGGATCGTCATCACCGCGGGCGCCGCCCCGTACGAGTCACCGACGAATGCGGCCGCCGGGACTTTGCGCCTGGCGCGCTTGTCCGGCGCTGTCTTTGTCCGCCGATGCGCCGAAAATCGAGGCTCGCATCAACGGCTGATTCTCATCCACCGCCGCGGCGTTCGTGAACAGCCGCTTGTCGGAACGAGCCCACTGCGAAAGCCAGTAGGTAAATTCATCGCGGCGCAGCCGCCACGCACCGCCTACGCGGTAAGCCGGAATCTTGCCGCACCTGACCAGCTTATAGATCGTCGTTCGAGTCACCTGCAGTAGAGCGGCGACCTCGAGCGGCGTCATCATCGCCGGCGCGGATTCGAGTGAGTTGGCGTCTTTAATTGGTCCAAGCCTTGGTCGGCGGTTCATAATTTATGTTTGCGACGGTGGCCAAATCCAATCAAGTGATTGCCCGCTCTATTTCACTTTCGGAGCTTCTACCTGGTGGACGCCCAAGCTTGCGCCCGATGCTCCTGCTGCCTACCTTTGCGGAACTAGCGACGACTGGTCTATGCGCTGAGCGATTTCTGTTGCCAATCGGAGAGACGGCTGTGGCAACGAGCCAGAGTTTCGCAAGAGTTTTAGCAAGAGTTTTAGCAAGAGTTTTAGAATGAGCGCCGGCACCGGCATTGGCCGCAGCTTGCCCGACACGCGAGTCGCGGCACCCGATCAACCCAGCGGGTTCCTCGAATGGTTCCGCTCGTTCCTGGCACAGGAACTGGCACCGTCACCGCGGCGGCTACGTACCACCCTGCGCATCGCTTTAATGACAATGCTCGCCAGCGGGCTTGGATCCTCGCTGCAACTTCCCGACAGCTACGCGCCGTTGACGACCTGGCGCATCTTCTCGACCGGCAGTCCCGCGTTGGGCTTCGTGGAGCTGAATCTGCTCACGGCCGTGATGATCACGAGCGAGGCGTCATCGTTGGTGCTGGCCGGCATCCTGTCGGAAGCGCCCTGGTTGTCGCTCGCATTTATTTTCGGCGTCGCCACGACGTCGACCTACGTGGTTCAGGGGCTCGGTCTGAAGTCGGCCTGGGTTATGATCCAAATCAGCTTCTTTGCGACTTTCTTCACGATCGCGTTGACGCCGGCCGAAGCCGGTACGTCAACGGCCTACGCGTTCGCCGGAATCGCGCTGGCCTATGCGATTACCTACCTCGGCGATAATTTTATCTGGCCCGAACACGTCGAGCGCGATTTGCTCGACTCGCTGGGCGCGCGGATCGAGCGCAATCGACGCCATCTGGAAGTTGCCGGGGTCGGATATTTTTCGCTGGAGGCGGCCGCCCGGATTAAACCACCGCCGCTTTATACGATGCTCGCGACGCATCTGGCCCTGTTCGGCAAGGTGCGCAAAGAGCAGCCGGATCCGCGCCGGCGGGAAATTCTGTTGAGTGCGATCTCGCAAGGCGAACAAATTCATCATGCGGCAATCGTGCTCGGCTATCTGTCGCAGGCCGATGTTCCCCGGGTGATGCGCCTCAAGCTGCGCGACGAGCTGGAGGCGGTCTTTGCCGCATTCGACGTCAGCCTACGCGATCGCGCCACCCATACGATCGCAGGCTTGCGCGAAGGGGAGGGCGAAGCGGCCCGGCGCGCGGCGTGGACGCGGCTCACCCAGGCGCTGGAGGCGTTGCGAAACCGGACAACCGAGGGGATGCCCGATCTCGCGGCTACATCCGGTGCGGAAGCGTCGAATCTGAATTCATTCGTCCGCGAACTCCATCGGCTCGGACAGATCCTCCGCAGGACGCCCGAGGAGTTGCCGCCAGCGACGACCTACGCACCGCCCAAACGCGATGAGCAGATGCGGCTCGCGGCATCGCTGGGGCTGCCGCAGGACCCCCAGATGGTCCGGCATTCGGTCAGGACGGGTATCGCGGTCGCGGTGGCATTCGTCGTGTTGTAAATCGCGCACCGTCCTGAGCTGTCGGTCATTATCCAGACGGTACTCCTGGTCGGTCCTCCGACCCTCGGCGCCCAGGTGCGGAAGTCGTTATTGCGACTCGCGGGCGGCGTTGTGGGCGCGCTGATCGCGATTCCGACAATCATGATCCTGTCGCCCAATTTCGACGAAATCGGCGCCTATCTGACCGCGATTTTTATCGCGATGCTGATCATTTCCTATCTCTCGACGAGCACGACGCGGATCAATTACGCCGGTCTGCAGGCCGGTATCTCATTCATACTGGCGGTCGCCACACTGGCTCCGAGTACCGATGTAACCGAGCCGCTGTGGCGTATCTGGGGTGCCATACTCGGGCTCGTTATAGCGACGGCCGTGTTTCTTATCCGGCCCGAATTTTCGGGGCGCGCTCTGGCCGAGCGGATGCCGCCGTTTTTGCGCGCCGTGATTTCGCTGATTCCCGCGAACGATGTGCCTCCCTTGGACGAAGACCGGCTGCGGGCCTTGCAGATGTACACCTCGCGGGCCTACCAGGAAATGCTTTCGATCGCGGAGGATGCGCGGCTGGAGGGTTATCGCAGCGGGATTGACCATCGCGCGGTGGTTGACGCCGCGGCCAATCTCGCGAGGATCGGCTATCGGCTGGCTGATGTAACGATGGATCGCGGCGCCTGGAGCATCGAGATGCCGGCACCGATCGTCGAGGCGCGCGACGCTTTCGAAAACGCTTTGCGGCGCAATCTGGAGGCCTGGCTGGCCAGCTTCGAGCGGCTCGGTACGGGGGCGCCATGTGATATCCGCTCGGCCATCCATCCGCCGCGCTACGATGATCTCGAGCACGCCTTCCTCGCCCTTGACGAGATCATCACGGCGAACCACTTGTCGGAAGTGGTGGAATTGCCCGAAGCGGCCCGAGTCGCGCTGTTCTCCGACCTGGAGACTTATCGGAGGATTACCAACCGGGCGCGCAACCTCGATCGGGCGCTGCGCGCAGTGGTTGTTCAGTCAGAGGCCGTGGGAGCTTGAGTTGGGCTCTGAGACGACGATAAGGCGTGTGCCACGAAGGACGGGTCAGGCCCTGGCTACTTGATACCCCTGCCGGTCATCTGAACATGTTGCGGGCTTCCGGCCGCGTTGTCGGTAATCGACAGCGTCCCGCTCTTCGCACCCTTGCTGGCGGGCGTGAAGCTCACCTTGAACGCACAGGTGCTCCCGTTGGCAAGCGTGGTGCCGGCGCAGCTTCCGTCGGGCTCGAACTCCGGATCGGAAGAGGCTATCGCGCCGATCGCGAATGGCACTCCGCTGTTATTGGTCAAGGTCACCGATTCCGCGGCCGAGAGTACATGCACCTTGACCTTGCCGAACTTCAGCGTGCCTGGCGCCACCCCGAGAATGCCTTGCCGCCCCCTGCCGTGCAGTGTCACCGTCTGCGGACTATTGGCCGCGTTGTCGGTTAGAGTCAGCGTCCCGGGTTCCGAGCCGACGCCAGTCGGAGTGAAGGTCAGCTCGATCGCACAGGTCCCGCCCGCCGCCAATACGCTGCCGCAGGTGGTTGCGCCGTTGTCCAGCGCGTAATTGGCCGGACTCAGACTGATCTTATCGAGCAATACCTCGTCCGTCCCCGGATTGATCACCAGCACCGTCGCCGAATGGCTGGTTTCGCCCGTGGTTCCGAACGGTTCCGAGAATTGCAGCGCGCTCGACGAGAGCCGCAGGTTGTCCGGCACCGGAGTTACCGTGGCGGTCGGCGTGGCGGTGATCGTTGGAGTGACGGTGGCCGTCGCGGTTCGGGTTGGAGTCGCAGTCGCTGTCAGCGTGGGAGTCGCTGTCTTGGTTGCAGTCGGCGTTGCGGTAGCCGTCGCCGTCCGAGTCGCGGTCGCTGTCGCGGTGCGGGTCGGAGTCGCAGTAGGCGTCGCCGTGCGAGTCGCCGTTGGTGTCGCAGTCGCCGTTAGGGTAGCCGTAGCCGTCGCGGTCGCGGTAGCCGTTCGTGTGGGTGTGGCAGTCGCCGTCGCTGTACGAGTTGGCGTGGCAGTTGCCGTCGCCGTACGAGTGGCAGTCGCCGTCGCAGTAGCCGTCCGGGTGGGTGTCGCAGTAGGCGTTGCCGTGAGAGTAGGCGTAGCCGTCGCGGTCGCGGTAGCCGTTCGTGTGGGTGTGGCGGTTGCAGTTGCAGTCCGGGTGGCAGTGGCCGTGGCGGTCGCTGTCCGTGTGGGTGTGGCAGTCGCCGTCGCTGTGCGAGTGGCAGTCGCCGTCGCTGTGCGAGTGGCAGTCGCCGTTGCAGTAGCCGTCCGGGTGGGTGTCGCAGTCGGCGTTGCCGTACGAGTCGCGGTCGCTGTCGCGGTGCGAGTCGCGGTCGGCGTTGGAGTCGCCGTCCTAGTCGCTGTGGCAGTCGCAGTAGCCGTCCGGGTGGGTGTCGCGGTCGCCGTTGCCGTGCGAGTCGGGGTCGGCGTCACAGTGCGGGTCGGCGTTGGGGTGGGTGGCGGCGTCGGCGTCGGGCTGGGTTTGTCGAAGGCGGACGGGCAGGTGGTACCGATCGGATTCAACACCGTCAGGAAGCCATTGGTGACCTTGTTAATGATCGCCGCCTCGTTGTTGAGCTCGAATCCGTTGGGCGTGACGGGATAATCGGTCCCGTAGGTGACGCCGCTCACCACCATGTTGCCGTTGCTGTCGACCTGCAGACCGCTGGCGATGTCGATCATTCCCGTGCTGCTCAGCAGGGTCGAAAATACTAGCTGATTGGCGCTCGAGGTCGTGATGGTCGGATCGATCTCGGCTGCCCATGCGGTAACCGGAATAGTCGTGAAATCGCCGATCGGGATGCCCGACGTCAGGTTGCTGATGATCCACGGGAAGTTGCCGCACTGCTCGACATTGCTGCTCAAAGGAAAGAACGTCGTGCCCTGATCGAGACCCGAAGCGCTGGTCGTCGCGCCTGCGATATAGATCTTGCCGTTTACGACCTGCATCCCGAGGATGCCGTCGCCAAAGCCGATACCGGGAGCGCCGGTCGGGTTCATTATTTCGTAGCCGCCGCCGCCGAAGTATGTCGAGTAGAGAATCTGGGCGGCACCGCTCTGGGTGGTATCGATTTCGGTAACGAAGCCGGCGGTCGCCGGCTCGCCTGAGTTTGCGTTGGCCTGGTTGGTGGACTGAAAGACCGGCGAGACCGTTCCAGGAATATTCTGGAAATCGGTCGAGGCGGCAAAACCCGCCACCCATACCTTGCCGGCTTTGTCGACGGCGATCGCGTCGCCCACGTCACCGAGCGAGAGCGTGAAGTCGATCTCTCCGATCGACGCGGTGTTGCCGCTGCCGCCGAGGTAGGTGGCGTACGTGAGCGACTTAGTTCCAATTATCGATGGATCGAAGATCGCGACGAACACATCGCTGGTCTCGTTAGTGCCGCCTTTATAGCCGGTAGGACTCGGAAAAGCGCCGTTGGGGGTCGTAAGGTCGTCGGAGTAGGTGCCGCCAGTCAAGTAACCGACGCCCTTGCTGTTCACCGCGATAGCCAGCCCGACGTCGCCGTTTTTGCTCTCCGGAAATCCCGAGCCGCCGTAGTAGGTCGCGTAATCGAGCGACTGTCCGTCCTGATGCACCACGATAAAGGTCGCGTTGCTCTGGCCGGCGCTCGAACGCAGGTTAGTCTGGAACGCCTTGGCGGCGGTGACGGGAAAATGCTGGCTGTTGTCGCTCTGCGTCGAGCCGGCCATATAAGCCTTGCAGGCGGTGCCACCACATCCGATTGGGTAGAGCGTCACGGCAGCTTCGGTCGCATTTTCGTCGCCGTCGATGTAGCAGGCGTAGACCAGGTTACTGCCGGTCGGATCGAACTTGGCGATGAAGCCGACGTTGGTGCTGGCCGCCGCGGCGCCCTTGGAAATGCCGAAGCTCCCGCACGTCGTCGCCGCCGAATGGAGATCGGTCGAATAGGTCTGGCCGACGATATAGGCCTGGCCGTCGGCGTCAACCGCGATACCGAAGGCCAGATCGCCGTTGCCATGGCCGGAGGTCGTGTGGTCGCCGCTCCCGCCGTAATAAGTCGAATAGATCAGCGAGGAGTCGCCTGACAGCGCGTAGTCGAATTTAGAAACAAACGCGTTCGGATTCTGGTTGGGCGGCGAGTTGAAGCCTTCGAGGGTGCCCTGGAATTCGTTGCGCATCGGGAAGTCATTCGAAAACGCGATGCCGGTTACATAGGCATTGTTGCTCGGGTCGACGGCCACGCCGAGCCCGACGTCAGCCATCGGTAGCGCGCTGTTATCGGTCAGGCTTGAAAACTGCTCCAGATTGACGTTGGCCTGGCTCTGACCGCCACCGCCGATAAAAGTCGAATAGGGCATGATGGCGGTCGCCGGGTCGATCACAATCGCGCGCTTGCGATCGTAGCTCGCAAGCTTGAATGCGACCTGCCGGCTTATCACTCCCGCCTCGACCGTGCCGTGTTTGGACAGTATGAACGACCCGTCGATAGGCGTTTCGGAGCCGTCGGAGGCGGTCTGGTAGATATGCGGCTGGCGCATCGCGATCATTCCGGCGGCGGTCTGGATCGCGATATCGCCGTTTTTGTTGATCGTGGTTTCGGCCGCTCCCTCGATCGATAACCTGATCTTCGAGGTATCGGCGCCCGGGGCGGCGACGATGTCATATTCGAGTCTGTTGGGCGGTCCGTAATAAACGATGTCGATTCCCGGGTATACGCCGCTCATCCGGACCCGGCCGAAGGTCGGAACGCCGCGATGCCATTTCTTCGGATCATTGCCGACCAGGTAGTTCACCCGCGCCGGCAAAGGATCGAGACCGCTGAAGTGCGGATGGGGACTGGCGCCGATCAGGCGGATACGCACCGCTGATTCGACCAGGCGGTCCGGCGGTAGCGGCTTGGAAATCAATCCAGCCCCAGGACCCTTACGAAGGGCGCCGCCAACCAGGGTAATTACAGTTGAATCATCCGTGAGAAACAGCGAGGAACGGGGCGTATGGGAAAGATAGCGCACGCTCGGGTCGGACTGTCCGAGGTTGCGCTCGAAATATAGCGGCAGGCCGTTGACGTGGGCGAGCGCGGCTACTCGCGCACGATCGGGCCGCCCCGGGCTGGATTTGGGGGCGACATCGGCGCGCGAAAGTAGAGTCATCGCGACTGCTACCGCGGACACAATTCCGATCAGCATTACCCGGAAAAAAGCGCCTGAAGGGCGGCGATTATCGAGATCCAACGACATCCTGATTATTCCATCCCGCTCTTCGTAATAACGACGGCAAATGCACGCTACTCGCGACGGACGCTACCCCGTCAATCGTAGGTACGCAGGTAGCAGTTATCCGAGTGATTGAAAAGCAAAAATAGATTAATTGGAGTCAGACGCGCATCAGCGGTGATGTTTTGAATCAGCGCCCGGATACCATGATCATCACCGCCGGCCCGCGATCGCGTGATAGACGATCAGCACCACGACCGCGCCGACGAATGCAACCGCTATGCTCCCGAGATTGAAGCCGGTGAC
>Ga0302325_10015832_pt1 | contig 16009 bp, 16 predicted proteins | sample Palsa_T0_2_FD_201948 | JGI IMG/M metagenome (GOLD analysis project Ga0302325, IMG submission 201948) | Peat permafrost microbial communities from Stordalen Mire near Abisko, Sweden - Palsa_T0_2 | ecosystem: Environmental > Terrestrial > Soil > Palsa > Peat permafrost | place: Sweden: Abisko... | reverse complement strand
CCACCAATCCCCCGGCGAGGCCCAGCAGCGCGTGCCAGGAGTGGGCCAGCGCCCAGTTCGGGCGGCACCAGAACGGCTCGAGCTGGGCCGTTCGGCCGCCCGCGCTGAGTTCGTCCCGAAGCCACACCGCCGCCCGCCGCTCAGAGTCGGACCCTGGCCCGCGACGATCGAACGCGCTCAGGCCGGCAATCGTGTCGACGACGGTCATGGCGCCTGATGATCTCAGGCCCGCGCGACGTCGCGCGGCGATACTGTGGCCTCGGGCGACGATACCGCGGCCTCGGGCGGCGATACCCGCAGCGTCGCGTGCTATCTCGGTCTTCGAAGCCGTCTCGCGGTGGGCGGGCGGAACCCGTTACCCTGCCGACGGCGATGACCCAAGCCGAGGAGGACGCGCTCCTCGCCGTCGCGCTGGAGGCCGCCAGGCGAGCGGGGGACGAGCTCCGCGCCCGGTTCGGCCACCGGCAGCACGGCGTGCGCGCGAAGAGCGGACCCACCGACCTGGTGTCGGACGCCGATCTGGCGGCGGAAGCGGCGATCCGCTCGGTGCTGAGGTCCCGCCGGCCGGACGACGCGATCCTCGCCGAAGAGGGCGGCGCGACCGCCGGCGGCGCGCTCAGATGGGTCGTCGATCCCCTCGACGGCACGATCAACTTCCTGTTCGGGGTTCCCGCGTGGGCGGTGAGCGTCGCCTGCGAGGACGCCGACGGTGGGCTCGCCGGCGTGGTACTCGACCCGATGCGCGGCGAGTGCTTCGCGGCGACCCGCTCGGGCGCGGCTACCCTCGACGGCGAGCCGATCCAACCCCGTCCACCGGGCGAGCTCGCGAATGCCCTCGTGGCGACGGGGTTCTCCTACGACGCTGCGGTCAGGGTCCGGCAGGCCGAGGTCGTCACCCGGCTGCTTCCGCGCGTCCGCGACATCCGCCGCATGGGCGCCGCCGCACTCGACCTCTGCTGGACCGCGTGTGGGCGTTTCGACGCCTACTACGAGCGCGGACTGAAGCCGTGGGATCTCGCCGCCGGAAGCCTGGTGGCGGCGCGCGCGGGGCTCGAGGTGCGAAGCCTCGAACAGGCCGGGGAGGACCCGTCGGGCGTGGTCGTGACTCGCGCGGAGCTACTGAAGGACCTGCTCGAGCTGGTGGAGTGAGCGGTCGCCGGGTCTACACTGTCGGCCCAAGCGGCGGTGATGGAACGGTAGACATGGTGTGCTCAAAACGCATTGTCCTTAGGGACGTGTGGGTTCGAATCCCACCCGCCGCATCGGACCTCATGGCCCCGCGCCGGTGTCGGGCTACGCGGCCGCGGGCTTGACCGACGACGAGTTGGCGCCACGCCGCCGGGCCTCGTCGATCGGGGCCTCGACTTCGACGTTCCAGCCCTGTGCGAACGCCTGCATCGAGAACACGATCAGCAGCGCCTGAACGGGGATCAACAGGGCGGTCGCCAGCCCGAGCACGTCGGGACTGAGGCCACGCCCGCCGAACAGCGACCCCGGCGCTGCGAAGCCGGCATTGCTGCGGTCAAACCAGGACGTGCCGCTGGCGCCGGTGGTGGCGACCGCCGCGAGGATCAGCAGCAGGATCCCGGCGGCCGCCGCGATCGGGAGCAGCCCCCGCTTCCAACGGGAGATGTAGAAGGCGAAGAACAGATAGGCGAGGACGAACACGAAGTTGACCGGCTGCTCGCCTTCGAGCTTCGACCAGCCGCCGATCGTCACGACCAGCATCAGGACGACGGATACGAGCAGGATCAGGACGACGATCGCCTTCGTCGCCTTGGACGCAGCCTTGTCGCGGTTCGGATACACAATCGTGTTGCCCGGAGCGAGGTTCCGTACAGGCGGCATCACGCCGACCATACAATCTCCTTCGGCTACGCGTTGCAGTTTCGCGGGCGTGGCGGAATTGGTAGACGCGCCGGCCTTAGGAGCCGGTGGGCTACGGCCCTTGGGGGTTCAAGTCCCTCCGCCCGCACTCGTGTCGCCCCCGCCCGCACTCCTGTCGCCCCCGCCCGCACTCCTGCCGTGCCCACCCGCACCCCTGCCGCGCCCCCGCACAACGATCATGTCCACGCCCAAGCTCGATATCGGACTGACCCCCGCCGCGCTGTCGGCGAGGCGGTTCGAGCGGATCCCGAGCCGATTCCGCGACTGGGTCTCCGATGACGGCTCGACGGCCTACCCGGCCGAGCCGGGCCGTTACCACCTGTACATCTCCTGGGCCTGCCCGTGGGCGCACCGAACCGTTATCGGGCGACGACTGAAGGGGCTCGAGCACGTGATCGGGATGTCGGTCGTCGACCCATTGCGCGACGAGCGAGGCTGGACGTTCAGCGGCGGCGAGTACATCGATCCGGTCAACGGCTTCGGCTTCCTCGGCGAGGCGTACGAGATCATGGACCCCGGCTACGAGGGCCGCTTCAGCGTGCCCGTGCTGTGGGACGTCGAGGCTGGTCGGATCGTCAACAACGAGTCGGCCGACATCCTGCGCATGTTCAGCACCGGTAGGCTCGTATAAGGGAACCCTAATTAGGGTGCCCTAAGTGTGGTACGGTCCCGAGCGTGGGCGCCACAAGCGACTCCGGAAGGCCTTCCGCTCGGCCTGGCAGCAGCATCGCGATGTATGTCTGGACCGCCCTGGTGCTGGCGATCGGCGTCACGGTCGTGGTGCTGTCCTGGCACGCGAAGGGGGGGACGACGGACCCCACGGCGCTCCCTCCCGGTCACCGGCTGAGCCATACGACGGTGGTGATCAACAGCGCGATTCTCGTTCTCCGAGAGGGGCTCGAGACGATCCTCGTGCTCGCCGCGGTGACTGCGAGCTTCCTCGGGGGTAACCGCGTCTATCGCAAGCCGGTCGCGGTCGGTGGCGGGTTGGCGATCCTCGCCGGGATCGGCACTTGGTTGTTCGTGGTATGGCTGATCGGCCGTTTCCACGGCGCCGAGTTCGATGTCCAGGCGGCGACCGGCCTGCCCTCTCTGATCGTCCTGCTGCTGGTCATGAACTGGTTCTTCCACAAGGTCTATTGGACCGGCTGGATCTCCCACCATCACAAGCGCCGCCGCGGGCTGCTCGCCTCCGGCGGCGAGGGGAGCATGCGGGCGATGATGCTCGGCCTGCTGCTGCTCGGCTTCACGTCCGTCTACCGAGAATGCTTCGAAGTCGTGATCTTCCTGCAGAATCTGCGTGAGCTGTATGGGTCGAGCGTCGTGCTCGAGGGCGTGACCCTGGGCGCGATGTTCACCGCCGCCGCGGGCGTGCTCACTTTCGCGCTGCACAAGAAGCTTCCCTACAAGCGACTGCTGATCATCACCGGCGTGATGCTGTTGTTCGTGCTCGTCGTCTCAGTCGGCGAGGAGGTCAACGAGATGCAGCTGGCGGGCTGGATCGGCACCACCAACGTTCCCGGCCTGCACTTCCCCGGCTGGATGGGAACCTGGTTCTCGCTGTTCGGCAATTGGCAGACCATCGCCGGCCAGGTGCTCGCGCTGACCATCGTCCTCGGCTCCTATGCCGCGGCCCAGTACCTCCGCGTCTGGCGCCCCCGCCGCCGCGGCCAGCGGGCCGCCGTCGTAGCCCAGGCGCCTCCGGAGCGCCCGGCCGACGTGGCCACCGCGCCGAGGCGGGCGGGCACGGCCACTACGGCCTCGTTGGGGTAGCGCCGACGAGGGTCACAGCGTGTCGAAGCACCCGTAGATCACGAACAGCGGATTGACCACCTGGTGCTTCTGCGTGTCGCGGATCGTCTGCTGGCCGACAAAGGCCGGTGGCGACTCGGCTTTGTAGCAGCCGTCGGACTGAACGCTGACGTCATAGGTGACGGGTGCCTGCTGGAAAGGATTCTCGCCCAGCGTGGGGATGAACACATCGAGCGTGCAAGTCCAGTCACCGGGACCCTGTTGCGTGCTCGTGCGGCGGAAGCAGGTCGTAACGATGTTGAGCTTGGCGCCGGCCCGCACCTTGCGACCTAGCAAACGCTGCTGGAGCAGGGCGACGTTGTTGAACGTGGGCGTGAGGCTGCCGCGCAGGCGCGCACGCGTGACCCCCACCGGCCCCCAGTTGCTGGCGATCGCCAATAGCGCGATCACGACTAGAAAGACCGCCACCACGCGGACGGGCCGAATCCATCCGGGCCGGCCGGTCGCCGGGGTGCCGGCGAAGTCGCGGCGGCGGAGGATGAGCCAGGACGCTCCCAGACAGGCCACGATCCAGCCCACGCTGACGATGCTCTCAACCGCCAGCGGACCGTAGAAGGGATGCGTGGTGAACAGTCCCTGCCAACCGTCGAACGCCGAGCCGATCAGCAGCATGTGGACCAACACCCCCTTTCCGATCAGGTCCAGCAGCTGTGTCACCAGCGCGACGAGGCCCGTGCCGAGGACACCGACGATGCCGTTGCGCGTCGCCACCGAGAAGAGCACGGCTAAGCTGGTGAACGCGAGCACCGGAAGCACGCTGACGAGCCAGCTCGCGAGCACGAGTATCAGGCAGTGGCCCGGGGACAGCACCGCTCCGCCGAGACCGACGAGCGACTGATCCCCGACCAGCAGCAGCCCGGCGAGAAGGCTCGAGAGCGCCGTCAAGGCGACCAGTCCGAGCGAGAAGGTCATCGCCGCGAGCAACTTTCCGGCGAACATGTCCCGGCGCGAGCACGAGCGAGTGAGGACCGTCTTCCAGGTGCCGTATCGGTCCTCGGAGGAGAACATGTCGCCGGCGAGCACGCCCACCACCAGGGGGAAGCCCCACGCGCCGGCGAAGCCGAGTACCACGAGCGAGATCGCGAACCCAGAAGAGTGAACCCAGACTCCTAACAGGGTGTCGGCGGGAGTTCCATTCTGCACGTTGAGGATCGCCGCGAAGGCGAACGGGCCCACGAGGCACACGAGCGCCAGTACCCGCGTCGCGAGCTGCGCGGCAAGCTTGCGCCGCTCAACTCGGAAGACGCCCCGGACGCCACCACGCACCTCCCGTCCACCAGGTGAAGGCGGGGCACCCACGATCGGCGAGCGTGTAAGCGTCACGGCCCCGTGAGCGCGAAGAACATGTTCTCCAGCGCGCTCTCGCGCAGCTCGAGGCGCCGGACGGCGACGCCCGCCTGCCCGAGCGCGAGCACGTAGGGATCGAGGCACCCCGCCTCGACCGTGATCGCCACGCCGCCCGTGGACAACCGGTCAGCGCGCACGCCGAATTGATCGCCGGCCATCTCGAGCGCACGCTCGTCGTCGCTCGTGGTCAGCGCATAGGCTGACGCCGGCGCTTGCGCCCTCAGCTCCTCAGCGGTCCCGTTCCACACCACCCGCCCGCGCCGTAGGACCGTGAAGCCATCGCACACATCCTCGATCTCGCCGATCAGATGGCTGCTCAGGAGCACCGCCACCCCTTGCCCGGCGAGCTCGCGCACGAGCGAGCTGACCTCACGCGTGCCTGCCGGATCAAGTCCGCTCGTGGGCTCGTCGAGCAGGAGCAGCCGGGGCGAGCGCAATAAGGCCGCCGCGACGCCGAGCCGCTGACGCATCCCCGTGGAATAGCCGCTGACGCGATGGCCGCTGCGGCGGGCGAGATCCACCCGCTCCAGCGCATCGTCGATCTCCTGACCGGCAGGACCGCCGTCCAGCTCGGCGAGAATCTCGAGGTTGGCCCTTCCCGACAGGTAGGGGTAGAAGCACGGATCCTCGACGAACCCCGCTACGCCCTGAAGGGGCACAGCGTCGGGCGGGTGGAGCGGGCGGTCGAACAGCTCGACCGAGCCGGCGTCCGGCCGCACCAGCCCGAAGAGCATCCGCAGCAGCGTCGTCTTCCCGGCGCCGTTGGGTCCAAGCAGGCCCCGCACCTCGCCCTCCGCCACCTCGAGATCGACCCCGTCGACCGCGCAGGTCGTCTCGTAGCGTTTTACCAGGCCGGTGGCGCGGACGGCCTTCACTGGCCGGCAGGGCAGCTCGGCGTCGGCGTCAGGTCGGTCTTTGGGCACAGCGGCAGGATCACGGGCGCTCTCGGCGGCTGATTGAAGTCGAAGTCCGCCGTCAGGTCGCCCAGGATGGGCTCGGACTCGCGCACGTCCGGGCGGGGATCGGGCCGGCCGTCGGTCGCCGGATTGAGCTCCTGGCCGCCGAGGAAGTCGTCCTCGATGAACTTGTTGTAGGCGTCGAAGCTGAGGGTCTGATGGTCGATGTACCCCTGCTTCGCATACGGGCTGATTACGAGTCCCGGCACGCGCAGGCCATAGCCGTTGGCGTCTACGTGGGGCGGGTCGACCTGGTCATAGAACCCTCCCCAGTCGTCCCAGGCGAGGAAGATCGCCGTGCTGTCCCAATCGGGGCTCTTCATGACCGCGTCGATCAGACCGGTCACGTAGGTTTGACCGGCGCTGACGAGCCCGGGCGGATGCTCGGAGACCGTGCCGTTCGGGATTACCCACGTCACCGCGGGCAGGGTCCCGTTCTGGGCCGCCGTGTAGAAGTTGCTCAGCGACTGGATGTGGTCCAGCTGATTGTCCTCCTGGACATCGGTGAAGTGAGGCAAGGGGTTCCAGATGCCCGGCGTCTGGGGTGCCTGAGGAACCGGCGAGCACATCTCGGCGCCGGCGTCGTCGCAGTCGGGCTCGGTCCCATTGAACACGTAGTAGTCCCAGCTGACGTCGTACTTGTGGAGCAGGTATGTCATGTCGGTCCAGGCGTAGAGCGGCGCGTCGCCGGAATCCACGCTCGGAGAATCTGGAATGTTGTCGGCATTCGTACACGAGGAAGGGTCGTAGGCGTTGGCGCACCGCGCAGACCACCCCGACACCATGTACAGGTGCGCGGGCAGGCTCCACGAGGCGACCGGCTCGAACATGTGATCCTGGAGCACGAAGTCATGTGCGTAGGTCCAGTAGTTGGGGATGTCGCTCCCGGTGTGGTAGCCCATCACATCGATGCATTGGCTCTGTCCGTTGCCCGTGCACGGACTGCAGTTCGGGTTGACGGTCGTGCAGTTCGTTCCCGTCTCGGCCTGGCCGACGAAGCCATTCATTGCGCCGCTGTCCACGTCGGCGGTGGCGTTGGCGGCGGCGTGAGGACCCCCGAAGTTCTTGTCCTGGGTGTCGTGGTAGGGCTTGATGCAGCCACCGTACTTCGGGTCCGTGACGCAGGGCACGGTGCCCGGGTTCCCAGCCAGGCCAGGAATCCCGTCCGCCCCGGGATAGGTCCCGAAGTACTGATCGAAGGAGCGGTTCTCCTGCATGATGATCACGACGTGCCGGATCTTCTGGATTCCGAACGGCCCGCCGACCCCGACGGTGATGGCCGGCGAGTAGGAGCGGATATTGTCCTGGTCGCCGGGCAGGGCGATACGCACGTCGGTATTGCCCACCTTGGTGAATGTGTGGGTGATCTTGTAGTGCGACTTGTGGTCGAGGCGCACCTTGGCGATCTGGTGCCAGCCGCCGGAGCCTTTCTGCTGGAGCAGGATGGAGTCGCGCGCGTGCTTCGGACTTACGTGGCCGGTTAGGACCTCGCGATCGCCGGGCGCCGGAAACGGGTTGGACATCGCCAGCGTCACCGTCGCGTTAACGCGCTGGTTGATGGTCCGGCTCTGCACTGCCCCGTACGTCACGTACCAGTGTCGGTTGGTGTTGACCGTGCCGTCCGCGCGCACGATCGCGTAGCGCCCGCCGGTCGTGGTCCGGGTACGCAGGACGCGTCTGAACTTGCGCTGACCGGGCAAGCGATGCCAGAACTCGACCACCTTGCCGGCCCGGGCGCCACGCACTACGCCGCAGACGGTCACCGGTTCGCCTGCCGTCGAGGGATCCGGAGAGGAGAAGATCGACAATTTCCCGCGGGAGGCTGGGTGGCAGCACACGGACTTGCCGGCGACCGGACAGGTGACCGCCTTCGAGGCGGAAGAGGATGTGAGCGCGAACGCTCCGCCGCCGACCATGACGAGCACGGCGAATAGCGACAGCACGACTGGACGACGCATCGCGACCTCCGGTTCGGCAGGACTCCCGACAGTGACGGCCTAAACCCGCGTGGGCGCCGCAAGTTGCGCCCGACAAATAACGATCGGCAATGATACCTGATGCAGCTCTGCGCGAGAGGCCGGCGACCCGCGCGCACGGCCGCGGCGAGGACCGCCTCGTCGGGGCAGGAGCGGCTCGAAACGCTAGCTCTTCGGACCGACCAGTTCCTCGAGGATCGACACGCTGTCGCGGTGCGAGACGGAGAGGTTGCGGTGGTTCGACTTCGTCACGCGGATCCCGAGCAGCTCGCAGTGCTCGGCGAAGATACGCCGGACATCCTCGGATAGGTTCGAGAAGAAGTAGCGCACGTAGGAGTACGCGGCGGTCCGCCCGCTGGGCAGCTTGGTGCGAAAGCTGTTGACCGTCCGGCGACCGTCGGAATGGATCAGGCCCCGGATCAGGGCGCCGGGATGGCCTCGCGTGAGCGCCAGCTGCCAATCGGCGAGCACGATGGCGCGGTCGTGCTTGCGACCCGGTCCGTGCTGGGGGAAGGCGCGGGGGATCGCCGGGTGCCGCAGACAGAGCACGTCGGCGTTGCCGGACGACGATGGATGGACTCTGACAGCCCCGCCCGGGAAGGTCGTCCTCATCGCCGCGAGGATTTCCTGCGAGATTGACTGGTAGCGGCGATCGTTGTAGATCCGCAGGCACCACGCGGTTGGGGGATACAGGGTCACGAGTCCGTCGCCGAGATACGCACCCAGCAAATAGCAATAGATTGGATCGACCGGGACACACCAGGCCTCGGCGACCTGCCTTCTCAGCACCGCCGATGGAGGTTTCTTCGCGATCCGCCAGCGCCGCACGGTCGCGCTGCGAACACCCGTCATCTCCGCGATGGCGCTGTCGCCGAGCCCCGTGCCCACGAGCGATATGACCTCCAAATATCTGTCCGCCCCGTATGCCATAGTCGAACATATGTTCGCATGGGCTCCGGACGGTCCCACCGCCCCGACCGCTAGCATGGGCGCGGCGAGGGGGACTGGTGTAACGGTTAACATTACGGTCTCCAAAACCGTGGCTCGAGGTTCGATTCCTCGGTCCCCCGCTCTCAGTAGCCGAGGTGGCTCGCCCGAAAGTACGATCCACCGGATGAAGTCCCACACCGTCTACCGCATCTTCCGCACTGCCGAGCGCCGCGAGTTCGTGCGCATCACCGAGGACGTTGCGACCGCCGTGCGCGACGCGGGCATCAGCGAGGGGATGGCGCTGGTATCGGCGATGCACATCACCGCCGGCGTGTGGATCAACGACGACGAGCCCGGCATCCAGGCCGACGCGCTCGAGTGGCTGGACAAGCTCGCGCCGCCGAGCTGGAAGGAGCCGGCCAACGACGTCGCGCGTGAGCTGCTGCCGGATCCCGGCGATTACCGCCATCACCGAGGAGGGGAGGACAACGGCGACGCGCACTTCAAGAACCTGCTCGTCCACCACCAGGTGATCGTGCCGGTGACCGACGGCAGGCTCGATCTCGGCCCCTGGCAGCAGATCTTCTACTGCGAATTCGATGGCGGCAGGTCCAAGCGGCTCGTGATCAAGGTTCTCGGTGAATAGCGCCCATCCGGATGTTCGTCGGCGACCGGACGGCTCGCCGCCGCCCGGGTACCATCGGGGCGATCCCGCGGGCGAAGTGTTGTGGTTGCACAGGAGCCTTCCAAGCTCCGAGGGCGGGTTCGATTCCCGTCGCCCGCTTCTTCCATCCAAGCGGCCACCGCGCGCGCGTGGATACAAAGCCGGAGGGGGCCTGGCCGAGAAACGCAACCCACAGTCACGTTTCTCGGCCAGGGTCAGTTATCCGGCCCGCCTCCGTCCGCATCCACTCAAATCGACCGCCGACGAACGTTCGCATCCGGCCCGGACGTTCTGTCCCGGCAGCGTCGGCCCGCCTGCGGGCCGTAGAATCATCGAAGACCACGGGGAGTGGCGCAGTCTGGTAGCGCACCCGGCTGGGGGCCGGGCGGTCGCAGGTTCAAATCCTGTCTCCCCGATTGGAGGAAAGCCCCGCTCGGGCGGGGGTTTTTGTTTGAGGCGTTGAGTGTCAGAGCCAGGGAACTTGTACCGTTCATGTACCGTTGATGGGGCGTGCACGACGGCGCCCCCGATCTCGACCACTCCGGCGCGTATCTTCAAGAGATGGCCACGGCCGCAGTCCCGAGTGTTCGGCGATTAGCCCAATACCGCCCGTTCGAGCACGGCGGGCTGGACCTGCGAGCGGTGCTGCAGGACCTCGTGCTGGCCGCCGCAGCGATCAATGGCGGTGGCTTCGACTCGATCTTCTCCTGTAAACAGGGATTCGCTGATCTCTGGAGCATCGAGGTCGAGATTGACGAGCTGCGCCCCGCGCTCGAGAGATTGATAGAGCGAAGCCTGATCGTTGGCGACCGCCGACCGACGCGGCCGGCCCGTGCTGGCCACGGCTGAGTGGCCGGTCAAGATCCAGACGTCGACCGGAGCCCCGGTGCATGACGCGCGGTTCATGGTGTCCTATGCATATCGCGAGGAGAAGGGCTCCGACGTCAACGTGGCCTCGCATCTGCTTCTGGACACCATGCAGAGTGCGATCGACGCCGCCATCGTCATCTCGAACGACAGTGACCTACGGCTCCCCATCGAGCATGCGAGAGCTCGTGTGCCCGTTGGGCTGGTTAATCCGTCGCCTACGCTTCTGGCCGGCGCCCTGCGTGGCAACCGGTCCGACGGCGTCGGGATGCACTGGTGGCTCCAGCTGTCTGCTTCCGACTTTCGCAATCACCAGTTGCCGGATCCGGCTGGGCGCTACTCGAAGCCCGCCGCCTGGTAATCGGCCTGTGGACCATCTAGAATTGAGATCTAGATCACCCGGCCCCTCGTTGGGCCGGGTTTCTTTTTGGTTCTGTAGTGCCTGACGGGCCGCGAAGAGCCGGCTTTGGTCCCGCAGCCGGGGCGGACGAGTCCGCAGCCGAGCGCGCTCGCGTCGATCATGCCAATAGGGAGCGAGCTGCCCGTCGCGGCTATCTCGTCTTCGCGTCCGATCCCGAGCGTGGTCCAGACGAGCCTGGATACCGCGAGGTCTTCGCGACCGAGGCCAAGACGCCCGCAGAGGCGAGAGCCAAGGTTCGCCCCCTGGCGAATGGTCGGCGCCTCCGCGCCTTCCTGACGATGGGTCGGTACAAGAACGAGCTGGCCGACGCACGCTGGGTTCGATAGCCCGCCGCCAGCGCCACGATGCCGTCGATAGCTCGGCTCCGGCCATGGACTCCGCCGTGGATCACCAGTCCACGCCGTCCGCCCGCCCCGCCTGGGTTTGAGGTCGCGCCCGGCCGCTGACCCCGCCCCCACATCGTGTGTGACCGGGGTCAGCGGCCGGGCGCATGGGGTTGCAGGCGGGGCGGGCGGACGGGGCGTGGGATGCAAACCGGGACTCCGATAGGGACTTTTGAGCGTGGACGCCATACCTACGAAGGGAGGCAATGCAACCCAGGAGGTCCGATGATGCAGGGCGCAGCGAATACGAAGGTGCCGGTGCTGCCGGTGGTGCACCTGGCGCAGGTGATCGGGGCAGCGGCCATGTTGGGCGTGGTCGGCGTGGTGGCAGGGTCGGTAGTGATGCTCTTGATCCGCTGGCGCGGATGGGCATGGACGTGCGGCGTGCCGCTGCTGATGGCCGCCCCAGCTGCCGTGGTGCTGGGGTGGCGCGCCGCGGTCTGTTGCGACGCGTGCGCCGCGTCGACCGTCGGAGGTGGTCTGTGGCGACACCTCGTCGATCTGCGAGCTGGCGGCGATCTCGCAGACCGCGCACGGGACCGCATCGGCCCGATGACGCCGTATCGCCGGTGGCGCGGCTGGCGAAGCCTCCGCGCCGGCGAGTGGTTGACAGACGAGGGCGTCGTCATCGGGTTCTCCAGGAAGGGCGAACTCGTGCGCGTCCCGATCGCATGTGGACGGGCCGTCATGGGGATCGTCGTCGGAGCGACGGGCTCGGGCAAGACGATTCTGATGCTGCTGCTTGCGCTCGCCGCAATCAAGCGCGGCTCCGGGGTCATCTTCATCGATCCCAAAGGCGACGACTATGTGCTCGAACAGCTCCGCGAGGCTGCGGCGCGAAGGGGCCGCCGGTTTCTGCCGTGGGAGCCGCTCGGCGACCTCATCTACAACCCGTACGACCGTGGGTCGAACACCGAGATCGCGGACAAGCTGCTGGCGGCCGAGGTCTTCACCGAACCGCATTACCAGCGTCTCGCCCAGCGCTATCTCGGGCAAGTCATCCGTGCGCTCAGGCTCGCCGACGTGGATGTCAGCCTGGCCACGGTCGTCGAGCACCTACACCCCGGACGGCTGGCCGGCCTCACACGCAGGATGTCTCCAACGGACGCCAGGCCGCTGCTTGCGTACCTCGAGACGCTTACGCCGCAGCAAGAGCGCGATCTCGCCGGTGCCCGCGACCGACTCGCAATCCTTGCCGAGTCCGACGTGGGCCCCGCACTCGATCCGACGTCCGACGGCGTTCAGGTCGACCTTCGCGAATCGCTCGACGCCGGGGACGTCGTCCTGTTCCGCCTCGAAGCGGATCGCCGGCCGCTCGCGGCGGCGATGGTGGGCGCGTCGATCATCCAGGACCTCGTGGCCCTCAGCGACGAACGGCAGCACGGAGAGCAGCGACCCGGTCTCGTGATCATCGACGAGTTCTCCGCGCTTGGCGCATCGGGGGTTGGCAGGCTGTTCGGCCGCGGGCGTGGTGGCTGGCTCAGCCAGGTGCTTGGCACTCAGGACCTTGGCGATCTCGGCGTAATCGAGTCAGACGCAGTCGGCCTCGGCGGGAGCATTCTGAGCCGCACCGGCAGCAACATCGAGGTCCTGATGGCTGGCCGCCAGACCATGCCCGAATCGGCCGAGATGATCGCTGCGATCGCCGGTACTCGTGGAGTCTGGATCACGACCCAACAGACACACGCTCCCGTCGCGGGGCTCCTCACCGGCTTGGGTTCTCGCTCGAGAGGGCGGGAGTACGTGGTCCATCCCGACAGGATCAAGAGCCTCGGCGTCGGCGAGGTCGTCGTGGTCGAGCCCCCGCGGGGCAGAACCGTCATCGTCCGCGTCTTCCACCCGGATCTGCTGCGACGGGGAGGTGTCGAATGCTGACCGAGCGCGACATGACAATCGCCGAATGGATCGGGCGTCAAGGCGCTGTCCGTGCCGAGCATGTGATGACCCGGTTCGCGATCGGCAGGACGGCGACGTACCGGCGCCTGCACGAGCTCGTGGAGTTCGGGCTCGTGCGACGACACCGCCTCCTGTACAACGACGGAGGACTGCTGACAGCTACCGCGGAGGGCCTGCGATGCGCCGGACTCGATCGACTCGCGCCGGCGCGGATCAGTCTCGCGCTCGTCCCGCACATGATCGCCTCAGCCGCGCTGGCCGCTGAGCTCGAACCGCGCCTCGACGACCAAACGCTCCTCAGCGACCGGGAACATCGCGCCGCTGAGAACGCGGCGGGCGAGCCGATCGCCTCGGCGATCGTTGGAAGACAGAGCGACGGCGGCGAAGGACTTCACCGGCCGGACTTCGCTCTTATCGCTCAGGGCGGACAGCACATCACCGCCGTGGAGGTCGAGCTGACCCTCAAGACCCGGACCCGACTCGAGCGGATCCTGCGCGGTTATTTGCGAAACCAGAACGTGTCGGTCGTGCGCTACCACGCCGCCGAGCCGGTCGCCGACGCAGTGCGGCGCGCAGCTCGCGCGGTCGGCGCCGATGCGATCCTCGAGCTCGCGGCGCTGCCGTTGGCCTCGACCTGGACGATGCGGAGACCGTCGTGAGCGACGCGATCGTCCCGCTCGACCATCAGCTGCTCACGGCCGACGAGGTCGCCGACCTGCTTCGGTTGCCGGTGTCCACGATCTATGACCTCGCCCGCACCGGCCGCCTTCCGCACCTCAAGATTGGGCGGGCTCTCCGCTTCAGCCGGAGCGATCTCGAAGCGCACTTGGCCGAGCGCTGCCGCGCTCCTACCACGGCTCGGGTCTGAGGCCGCGGGTAGCCTCCGCAGTCCGGCCGTCAAGGGCGCCGCTTCGCGGCTCGCTTCGCTCGGCCCTGACGGGCCGCCCTTGACTGCCGATCCGCTCCGGCTATCTGGCAATGATCGGTCCGCCGGGGGCGGACCTCGGTACCTTGGGGTCATGTCCGACACGCTGCGACACGACGAGCGAGACCCGGCACGCCCTACGTTCAGTGAGGCCGCGGCGCTGATCATGACCGAGCCGTCGGAGGTCGCTCGTGCGGTGACGGCGATCGGGATCGAGCCGATTGCGCCGGAGAGCGGTGAGAGCCGTCTTGCGGTCGCTGACGTCTTTCGGGTTGCGATCCACGTACAGCGGGCGGCGCTGGAGGAGGTCGGCGGCGGCATGCTCGACTGGGCCGAGCGCGAGCACCCGGAGCAGGCCGAGGCAATCCGCGCCGAGATCGACGCGTTCTTTGCCACGCTGCCGGAACGGAAGGCAGCCGACCCGGACGAGTTCATTGCGGGCCTGCGAGCCGGGCTCCCGCCCGAAGCGGCGGAGCAGGCGATCGCGATCTACCTCGGCGTCAGAAGCCACACCGAGTAGCAGCCAGCCTGCTACGCCTCACGATCATGCATCGGCCGCGCGTTCGCCGGGCCGCAGCACTTCTTGTACTTCCGGCCTGAGCCGCACCAGCACGGCTCGTTGCGCCCGGGCGGCCACGGGACCACTTCGCCATCGCCGGTGAGATGCATCGCGTACGCGGCGCGCGCTTCCTCGGGGTCCTCGTCATGCTCGGAACACCACGCCACGAAGTCGGCGACGATGATCGGGGCGATGGCGCGGATCGGCACGCCCTGACTCCGCATCCATTTGATGTTGCCGTCGAGACGCGCGCAGTACTCGCCGTGGGGCACGTCCGCCCAGTCCTCGGCGAGGCTGGGCCAGCGGCGGATCGCCTCCTCGTACTCTCCTGACGGAAACCAAGCGAGCGACACGGCTATGTCCTCACGCGGGGTCTCGTCCACCCGGGGCGGGTCCCGAAGCACGGGCACGGAGTTCATGAACTCCATAATGCGGGCCTGCCGCCGTCGCTCCGCGCTCTCCTCGGACCGCCACTCCTCCATGAAGGGATCGACGCGCTGTTCGAGCTCGTCGAGGTCGCGATAGAGCGCGCGCAAGCTGTGCCGGCGAACGTCGGAGAGCTGATTGATGATTCCTTCGGGGTCGTCGGTTCGCATCGCGAGCTCGATCCCCTCGCCGAGCCACGCGACGGCCAGCTCGTGCTGTCCGACCTCGTTGTAGGACAGGCCAGCGGCGTTGTAGAGCCACACGTCGTCGGGCTCGGAGGCTTTCAACTCGGCCCAGATCGCGGCCGCCTGTTCCTCGCGCCCGGCGCGGAGGTGGAACTCAGCGATGTCTGATCGCGGGTTCGGGATCGAGTCCCAACCCAGCTCGATCGCCCGCTCGTGCAACGCGATCGCGTCGTCGTGGCGTCCCTGCCGGTCGTACTCGCGGGCGAGGTCGGCGTAGCACTCGGGCATCAGGAGGCCGCCGGTGTCTGGAAGCTCGACCAGCTCGGCGAGGATCGCCCGAGCCACGTCGAGGTCGCCATGCTCCAGAGCCTGCTCGAAGGTCATGCCGACTCAATACCGCACCGGACGGCGAACCACCGGCGGGTTGTCGCAATTTGCGCGCGCCGATGTAACGCGCCGCCGATCCCTGTGCAACTCTGGCGCCGATGACCGTCATCGAAGAGCGCACCGGAGCCCCCGAGCAGCTGGCGGCCGCCGCCACGGCTCCCGCACGATGGCTGCTGGAAACGGCGAGCGCCGACGGTGTCCCGCTGACCCAGACCAACGCGCTGGCCAGAACGATCGTGCGCGAGATCGCCGAGCGTTGGACCGAGTGGTGGACCGCCGACCTATTCGGGCCTCCGCACCGAGAGTTGGACATGCCGCTCGTCGGGGCGCTTCACGAGGGGCTCAGGCGCCGCCGGCTCGTTCGCCGGCGCTCGCGCAAGCTCCTCAT
>Ga0302325_10015828_pt1 | contig 16012 bp, 16 predicted proteins | sample Palsa_T0_2_FD_201948 | JGI IMG/M metagenome (GOLD analysis project Ga0302325, IMG submission 201948) | Peat permafrost microbial communities from Stordalen Mire near Abisko, Sweden - Palsa_T0_2 | ecosystem: Environmental > Terrestrial > Soil > Palsa > Peat permafrost | place: Sweden: Abisko... | reverse complement strand
AACCACTCCCCAGGAGGCCCGACGTGAGTACCACGACAAGCCGCATCGGCGCGATCAGCCTGGTGTGCATCCCCACTTCCGACCAGGACCGATCGATCGAGTTCTACGAGTCGCTCGGCTTCGAGAAGCGCACCGACACCCCGTTCGGGGACAAGTACCGCTGGGTCGAGGTCTACCCCCCGGTGGGTACGACGGGCCTCGCGCTCGCGCCGCCCCCAGGCGGTGAGATTACGCCGACGCAGACCGGGATCACCCTCACCACCGACGACATCGACGCCACCCACGCCCATATGCAGTCGCTCGGCGTCGACGTCGATGCCGAGGTCTCGCGCATGGGCGGTCCGGTGCCGCCGATGTTCTGGTTCCGCGATCCGCACGGCCACACCCTGATGGTCGTCGAGACCCCGCAGAGCTAACCGTTCGCCCGCGGCCGGGAAGCCGCGCTCTACGCCGCCACCCGCGCGTAGAACTCGGCTTCCTGGCGCCCGAGCTCGGTGGCCGGCGGGTCACCGTAGAACCACTCGCGGGCGATCCGGTGGAAGTTGCCGCGCGCGTGGAGCTGGGCGATCACCGCAAGGGTCAGCACCTCCATGCGCCGGCCGAAGATGTGGTCGGGGGGCGCGTTCTCGTGGCGCATCTGGCCGAAGTACTCAGAGCGCGGGTCGCTCATGTCGATCATGACCTGGGTCGCCCACTCGGGACTGAGCTGGATGTACTCGTCGACCGTGTACCACGAGGTCGCGGCACGGAAGTGCTCGAGCACGCGCTCGGGCTGAAATCTCTCGGGCTCGGGGAAGAAGCCGGTCTCGGCCCCGACGCGCATCACGGTCTCGATGTCTCCTTCGATCACGGCGCGCGCGACGAGGATCTCGAGCTCGACCGATCCCGGCGGCATCCGCTTGAAGAGCCCGAAGTCGAAGAACGCCATGCGCCCATCCTCGAGGAGCATCGAGTTGCCCGGATGGGGATCGCCTGAGAACTGGTGGTGGCGGTACAGGCAGCCGAAATAGAAGCGGAAGAGGATCTCGCCGATGCGGTCGCGCTCCTCCTGCGAGTAGGTCTTGAGCTCCTCGAACCCGGTGCCGTGGACGTACTCGCTCACGAGCACCCGCTCCCGGCTCAGGCTCGTGACCACCTCGGGAACGACGATGAACGGGTGGCCGCGGAAGAGCCGGGCCAGCGTGCGCTGGTTCTGAGCTTCGAGCTCGTAGTCGAGCTCCTCGTGGATGCGGTCGCGGATCTCCTCGCCGATCGCCTTGGGATCCATGCCCGGGGCGATGCGCTTGGCCAGGCGCAGGATCAAGCCGAGGTTCTGCATGTCGGCGCGCACCGCCGCCGCCACTCCCGGGTACTGCACCTTGACGGCCACGAGGCGGCCGTCGAGGAGCGTGGCGCGGTAGACCTGGCCGATCGAGGCCGCCGCGATCGGCTCCTCGTCGAACTCGGCGAAGATCTCGTCGAGCGGATCTTCGAGCTCCTCCTCGATCACCTTCCGCATGTCCTTGAAGGAGACGGTGGGGGCGGCGTCGCGCAGGGCCGCGAGCTTGTGCTGGAACTCCTCGCGGTACTCCTCGGGGACGAGGCCGACGTCGAGGAAGGACATGACCTGACCGACCTTCATGGCCGCGCCCTTCATCGTCCCCAGAGCGGCGACGATCTGCTCGGCCGCCTCGACGTGCCGGCGCTCGAGCGCAACCTCACGCCCCGCCGGCGAGCGGGCTACGTTGGCCGCGTGGGTGCCGGCCTGGCGGATCGCCTGACCCGCCGCAAGTCCCCCGATCTTGGCCGTCCGCCCCACGCGCGAGGTGGGGATCTTGTCTCGCGCCACTAGGCCCGATTCTAGTCGCCGGAGCCGGCGATTTCTCCGCGCACCTGGGAGCCGGGGACGATGTCGTCCGCGCCGTCGGGCCAGCGAACCCACGCCTTGTGGCCGCCGTCGTAATCGTCGCCCAGGAGGATCAGGGTGGCGGGCTCGCCCAGAGCCGTGCACGGCTCTGACCCCTCGGGGTCGACGCCGCGCCAGATGCGCACGAAGGCGTTCCCTTCGAGCTCCTCGGCGACCGTGGTCGGGTCGGTGTGACCGGGGTGGATGCGCGTGTGCGGCGGCAGCGCGAGCAGCTTGTCCATGATCGAGGTCCGGAGGTCCTCGTAGGTTGTATGCCCGGGCGCCCTCACCCCCCCGACCGACCCCTTGAACAGCGTGTCGCCGGTGAAGACGTCGGTTCCGTTGACGAGCAGCGACAGCATCCCCGCCGTGTGGCCCGGCGTGTGCAGGGGCTCGATGGTGAGCGCGCCGGTCTCGATCACGTCCCCGGGCTCCATCGTCCCGGTCGCGCCGGGGACGCGCTCGCGCTCGAGGGGATGGATCAGGACCGGGGTGCCGGGGTGGTGCTCGAGCACCGCCTCGAGATCGGCGACGTGGTCGTGATGGTGATGGGTGAGGAGGACGTGGGTGAGGGTGAGCTGCCCCCGCCGGAGCGTGTCCAGCAACGGGGCCACCGGCCCGCCGGCGTCGATGAGCACGGCGTGGCCGCCGAGCTCGTCGGCCACCACATACGTGTTCGAGAGCCAGTCCTCGCTCATCGAGCGTTCGATGATCATTAAGCTCAAGGCTAACGGGGTAGCCTCTCGGAAGGAGATCCATGAGCCTAATCCACACCTGCTATCGCATCACGGACATCGATCGCTCCGTCGCCTTCTACAACGCGCTGGGCTTTAAGGAGGTCGGCCGCCTCCCGATCCGCGACGAGGCGATCAACGTCTTCATGAACCAGCCCGAGGACGGCGACAATCCGCGCCTCGAGCTCACCTACAACGTCGGCCACACCGAGCCCTACGAGATGGGCACCGGTTACGGCCACATCGCCATCACCGCCGGCGACCTCGACGGCATGCTGGCAGCGCTGGCCGCGCAGGGCATCGAGCCCGAGCGTGCGCCCTATACCGTGCGCGAGGGCGGCTCTCGCCTGTGCTTCGTGCGCGACCCTGACGGCTACCGGATCGAGATCCTCGAGCGCAAATGAGCGCTACCCTGAAGGCCACGAGATGAGCCCGAGCATGCAGAACATGGCCAAGCTGCTCGAGTACTTCGCCCGGGGCGTGGGCGCCCACGACCGTGAGACGGACCATCGCGCGTGGGGGATCGGCTTGCACCCGTTCGACCTCGATCGCCTCGACCTCGACGAGGGGGAGGAGATTCTCCCCGGGATCATCCTCCAGGCCGACCGCGGCGTGACGGGAAACTTCCGGATCCTGTGCGACGGCCAGCACGACGGCGAGGACGCGGTCGTGGAGGAGGAAGAGATCCTCGACGCGGTCGCCACCGAGGCCGTGCCCCGGGTTACACCGCCCGTCTGAGCACGCGGGCGCCCGCAGCTTTACAACCTGTTTACCTAAAGCGCGAGCAGCACGGTCACGATGCTGCCATGAGCGCCTCGGACATCATCCTCGGGCTGGTCGTAGTGACCGCCGTCTGCTTCGATTTCACCAACGGCTTCCACGACACCGCCAACGCCGTCGCCACCTCGATTGCTACCGGCGCGCTCAAGCCCCGCGTCGCCGTCGCCATGTCCGGCGTGCTCAACCTGGTCGGCGCCTTCATCTCGATCAAGGTGGCGGCGACGATCGCCAAGGGCATCGTCAACGCGCACGTGCTCGCGGGCACCGCCGGTCTCTCGCTCGTGTTCGCGGCGCTCATCGGTGCGATCACGTGGAATCTGATCACGTGGTACTTCACGATGCCTTCGAGCTCGAGCCACGCCCTGATCGGCGGGGTGATCGGCGCGACCATCGTCGCCAGCAGCGTGCACCAGGTCAAGGTCAACGGCCTGCTCTCGAGCGTGATCTTCCCGGCGCTGTTCTCCCCCATCATCTGCGGTCTCGTCGCGATCGCCGGCACCTTCTCCGCCTACCGCCTGATCAAGCGGATCGGCGAGAAGCAGGCGCGCAAGGGCTACCGCTACGGGCAGATCGGCTCGGCGGCGCTGGTCTCGCTCGCGCACGGGACCAACGACGCGCAGAAGACGATGGGCGTGATCGCACTCGCCTTGATCGCCCACGGCGACATCAGCGCGAACCACTTCTACGTCCCCTTCTGGGTCAAGCTCGCCTGCGCGACCGCGATCGCCCTGGGGACGATGATCGGCGGGTGGCGGATCATCAACACGATGGGCAACCGCCTCACCGACGTTGAGTCTCCCCAGGGATTCTCGGCCGAGGCCGCGAGCGCGTCGGTCATCCTCGCCTCCTCCTACTACGGCTACCCGCTGTCGACCACCCAGGTCGTCTCGGGCGGCGTGCTCGGCTCGGGCCTCGGCAAGAAGCTCGCGAGCGTGCACTGGGGCGTCGTCGGCCAGATGGCCACCGCCTGGTTACTGACCATCCCGGCCGCGGGGGCCATGGGCGGCATCGCCTGGGAGGTCTCGCGCATCTTCGGCAAGGGCTCGGCCGCAGGCTCGATCGTGATTGGCGTCCTCGCCGCCAGCGGCGCGGCGCTGATCTTCCGGCTCGCCCAACGCAACAAGATCGGCGCCAAGGACCTCGACCGCTCCCACGTCACGGCCGAGTCCGAGGCCGCCACGAGCGGAAAGCCCGCCGCACCCACGGCGGCCGCAGTGACATGACGCTCCTGGCGACCCCGATCATCAACGGCAGTGCCCTGTGGAAGATCGTCCTCGCGTCCGCGTTGGGTGGCGTTGGCGTCGTCATCGCCTTCGGCTTGCTGGTGCTCTTCGTCACCCGGGCCGAGCAGGTACGTGCCGCCCACGGCGGCGAGCGTGTGCTCTACCTGCTCGGCAGCGCTGTGTGCGGGGTGTTCTGCCTCGCAGTGGTGGCCGTGGGCATCTACGCGATGGCCAAGAAGCCCGCGTCGCCCGCGCCCAAACCGGCCAAGGCGGCCGCGCTCGTCGCGCCCCTCTCCGCGCAGCGCTAACGCCGCAGGCCGGCCCGCTCGGCGATCATCGCGACCAGCCGTTCGATCGTCGGACAATCGAGTCCGTGGCGAGCGGCGGCCCTGAGCACCGACCCGGGGATCGCGTCGAGCTCGGGCTTCCGGCCGGCGGCGATGTCGCGCTGCATCGAGGAGCCGAGCTCGGCATGAGCCTGGTCGAGCTCGGCCAGCGCGTCGGCGGGGTCGATCAGGGCCCCGTCGGCGCCCGCGACCGCGGCCGCCTCCTCGAGACAGGCCACGAGCACCGGCCGCCACTCCGGGTCAGAGCGGATGAACCCGACCGGGCGGTCGATCGCACTCGTCGTGCACGCGAGCGCGTTCAGGCGCACGAGCTTGGACCACATGATCTGGGCTTCGCTGCGCCCGATCTCCACCGGGATGTCCGCCCCGCGCAGCCGGTCCGCGAGCCGGTCGAGCGCCGGGCGCAGGGCGGGATCGTCGGCGGCCAGGTCGACGCGCAGGAACGGGCTCGTGTGGGTGATGACCCCCGTGGCCGGGCGGTCGGCTTCGATCCGGATCGTCCCCGCCGCCACCCTCTCGGCCCCGAAGTGCTCGCGCAGGAGCGCGAGGTGGTCGAGGCCGTTGAGTAGGGGGACGACGAGCCCCGGAGGCGCGGCGATCCGAGCGAGCGAATCGCGCATCCCGTTCGCCTTGGTGGCGACGATGAGCACCTCGGCGGGGTCGGTCAACGAGGACACGGTGCGGGGATGCACGGTGAACTCGCCGAGCCGCACGCTGCGCAGCTCGATCCCGCGGACGGCGAGGGCCTCCGCGGTCGGCTCGCGCGCGACAACGACGACGTCATCGCCCGCGCGGGCGAGCGCGGCGGCCAGGAAGCCGCCCACCCCGCCGGGGCCGAGCACCGCGATCACGCCGGACATCGCGCCAAGGGTAGCCGCGCGTTCGCGCCGGGCCGGCGCGACTCCGCGCCCGCTCGCGTGTTCACGCCTATGCGGGACCGGGAATACCCACGTCGACCGCTCGACCAATGATCTCGACCATCACGCCAGGGGAAGCGTCATCGCCGTCACGGCCCAGAAGGCTGGCCACGCTGCTGCTCGCGGTCGGGCTGCTCACGGCGTCGATGATCGCGGCCGCGCCGGCCGTGGCCGCCGCGGCCGGCGACACCCTGGGCCCCGGCGCGACCCTGACCGCCGGTCAGGAGCTCGCCTCCCCCGACGGACATTACGACCTCGTCATGCAGTCCGACGGCAACCTCGTCCTCTACATCGCCGGCGGCCGCGCGCTGTGGTCGAGCAAGACCGCCGGTGACGCGGGCGACTACGCCGCCATGCAGACCAACGGGAACCTCGTCGTCTACAGCTCATCGGGCCAGGCCCTATGGAGCACCAACACCACGGGTGCAGACTGCGCGCACCTCGTCATGCAGGACGACGGGAACCTCGTTCTCTACGGGCCCAAGGGCGCGGCGTGGGCGAGCAGGACCGTCAACTCGGTGCTCGAGCCGGGCGACAAGCTCACGACCGGCCAGGTGCTCTACTCCTCCGACGAGGACTACCGGCTGATCATGCAGAGCGACGGAAACCTCGTCCTCTACACGAAGGCGAGCGCGGCGCTCTGGAGCTCGCGCACGCAGCGCAACCCCGGCGACTTCGCGATCATGCAGACCGACGGCAACCTCGTCGTCTACACCAGCGCCGGCAAGGCGCTGTGGTCCAGCCACACGGACGGCGAGAAGGGCGGGCGGCTCGTCGTCCAGGACGACGGCAACGTCGTCATCTACGTTGGCTCTACGCCGGTCTGGTCGACCGGGACGAGGCAGGCGAGCACGCGGCAAACGTCCAGCCCAGCCGCGAGTTCGGCGCCAGCCGAACTCTCAACGGCGCGAAGCGCCGCTGCCCCCGTCGCCAACTGCGGCGTGCCCGTGACGACCACGCCGGCGCCCGCCCCACCGCCGCCGGCGCCCGTGGTCGTCTACGTCCCGGTCGCCGTCCCCGTGCCCGCCCCCCACGCGCCTCATCACGTCAAGGTGAAGCTGACCATGAGCTGGACCTGGAATCGCGGGCGGACTCGGCTCTACGGCGCGTCCGGCCGCGGAATCCCCCGCCATGCGGCGATCACCGTCGCCTGCCGCGGCCACGGATGCCCGCCTAATGCGCAATTGGCGTCGGTGCACGTGAGACGGCTACTCAAGTCCCTAGCCGGCCGCAGCTACCGAGCCGGCGACCGCATCTTCATCACCATCCGCTCCCCGGGCGAGGTGCCCGAGCGAGTCGAGCTGTGGATCCGCTACGGCAAGAAGCCCAGGGTCAGGCTGCTCTAGGTCGCTGCCTTCCCGCTACGGTGTACGGGTGGCAAGCGCCCATGGCCTTCTCGCCCGCGGTCCCTGGTCCCCGGCCCAGGTCGAGGTGTCCTGGCGCACCGATCCGTTCCAAGCCGCGGAGAGCGCCACCGCGGCGGCGGACGTCGCGCTCCAGGCCCTGCGCGATCGTGGCTCGCCGAGCCACGATGGCCTCGCGGCCCGGCTCGCGCGCTTCGAGGTCGAGCGCGACCGCCTCGCCCTCGAGCTCCAGCCCGTGCGCTGGGCGTTGCGGCTCAACCCCGTGGACGGAGCGCAGAGCATCTCCGCGCTGTGCGTGGTCCGCGCCGCCGACGGCCGCTGGCTCGCCGGCCGGCGCGCGGGCTGGCTGGCCACGTGGGCCGGGCGCTGGGCGCTGGGCGCGGGCGGCTCGGTCGAGCTCGACGAGAACCCGACGGGCACGCTCCGCCGCGAGCTGCACGAGGAGTGGTCGGTCGAGCCCGAGCGGATGACGGTGGAGGCGTTGCTCCAGCTCCCGAGCGACGTAGTGCTCTTTGTCGGGCTCGCGTGGCTCCCGGAGGGGGCCGAGGTCACCCCCGACGCCGAGCACGACGAGTTCGCCTGGTGGCCCGCCGACGTCGACCGATGGCCGTCGGAGGCCGACGATCCCCTCAGGCGCGTGGGCGCGATGCTCACGGCCTGACCGAGGCGACGGCGTGGCCCACCCGTGCGCCTGATCACCTTCCGACGGCTCGAGATCGTCTCCTTCTTCCACTCGGCGATCTACCTCGCCCTGCTCGCCTGCGCCTTCGTGCTCGGGAGCCCTCAGCCCGAGACCTTCATCCTCGGACTGTCGCACGGCCTGCTGTGGATCGGGATGTCCCTGGTCTGCATCGCGGCCGCGCGGGCGCGAATCATCCCCTTCTGGCTCGCGGTCACAGTCGCAGTGATCGGCGGGGTCGGGCCGTTCGCGGGCTCGGTCGGCTTCGTGGTGGCCGATCGGCGCGGAAAACGCGCCGCGAGCGCGTAACTTCACCGAAGCGCCGCGTTACAGTTGAACGAGCATGGCTGTTGACACGAGCACCACTCAGATCGTCATGCCCGCGATGGGCGACTCCGTCGCCGAGGGCACGGTCCTCGAGTGGCACAAGCACGAGGGCGAGGCGGTCGAGGCCGACGAGACGATCGTCGAGATCTCCACCGACAAGGTCGACGCGGAAGTCCCCGCGCCCGTGAGCGGGACAATCGTCAAGATCTACGTGGCCGAGGGCGAGACCGTCGAGGTCGGCGCGCCGTTGGCGGAGATTTCCACGAACGGGCACGGGGCGGCGACGTCGGCCCTGCCCGTTTCCGCGGAGTCGCCGCCCGCGACCCCCGAGGAAGCCCTCGCCGGCGCGGCCATCGAAGCCGAAGGCGCGGCCGCCGCCGCGACGGCGGCCGGCGACACCGTTCTCGACATCATCACCCCCACGGGCGGCGAATCGGTCACCGAGGGAACCATCCTCGAGTGGGCGGTCAAGGTCGGCGACGAGATCAAGGACGGCGACACCGTAGTCGAGATCTCCACCGACAAGGTCGACATGGAGCTCCCCGCCCCCGCCTCGGGAACGATCACCGAGATCCTCGCGCAGACGGGCGAGACGGTCAGCGTCGGACAGGTCATCGCGCGGATGACGCCGACCGCTTCGCGGTCGGTCGCGAGTTCGCCTGGCGGCGAAGGGGCGCTTCGCGCCCTTGCGAGTTCGCCTGGCGGCGAAGGGGCGCTTCGCGCCCTTGCGAGTTCGCCTGGCGGCGAACTCGCGGCGCCAGGCGCTTCCGCCTCACCGCTTGCTCGCCGCGTCGCTGCCGCCGACGGGATCGATCTCGCCCAGGTCACGGGCACCGCTCGCGGGGGCCGGATCACGAAAAACGACGTACTAGCCGCGGCCGCCGGCAACGGCAGCCCGTCGGCACCAACCCCCACCGAAGCTCGCACTCTTCTCAAGGGTGGCGCGGCCGCCCTCGCGCGCTACATGGACGAGAGTCGCCAGATTCCGACCGCGACCTCGCTGCGCACCTTCACGGTCACGGTGCTCGACCAGCGCCGGCGCCAGCTCAAGGAGGCCGGGGAGCGCGTCTCCTACACCCACCTGATCGCCTACGCGATCGCGCTCGCCGCCGGTGAGCGCATGCCGGTGATGGCGCATCACTACGACGCCGTCGAGGGCAAGGGCTACCGGGTCGACGACGGCGCCGTCAATCTCGGCCTCGCCGTCGACGTCGAGAAGAAGGACGGCACGCGCACGCTGATGGTCCCGGTCATCCGCGACGCCGGGCGCCTCGACTTCGCCGCCTTCCTCGGCGCCTACAACGCGCTCGTCGAGAAGGCCCGCACCAACACGCTGACCGCGGACGACCTGGCGGGCGCGAACATCACGCTGACCAATCCCGGCGGCCTGGGCACGGTCGCCTCGGTCCCGCGGCTCATGGTCGGCCAGGGGACGATCCTCGCCACGGGGTCGATTGCCTACCCCGTCGGCCTCGGCAGGATCGGCGAGGCGATCGGCGCCGAGAAGGTCATGACCATGACCTCGACCTACGACCACCGGATCATCCAGGGCGCCGAGTCGGGCCGCTTCCTCCAGGTCGTCGAGTCCTACCTCCAGGGCGAGGAGAGCTTCTACGAACGGGTCTCCAGCGACCTCGGTATCGCGCTCCCCGGGCTTCCGAGGCCCGCGAGTTCGCCGCCAGGCGAACTCGCAACCGACCGCGAGGCGGTCGGCGCGGTTCCAGACGAAGAGCTCCTTCGCGCCGTCCAGGCCGCGACATCGCTGCTCAAGGCGCACCGGACGCACGGCCACCTCGCCGCCCACCTCGACCCGCTCGGCTCCGCCCCGGAGGGGGATCCGGCGCTCGACCCCGAGCATGTCGACCTCACGCCCGAGCTGATGGCGAAGATCCCCGCCCACATCCTGCGCATGTACGTGCAGGGCGCCACCCTGGTCGACGCCCTGCCCCACCTGCGCGAGACCTACTGCGGACCGATCGCCTACGAGATCGAGCACATCGCCTCGCACGAGCAGCGGATCTGGCTGCGCGAGCGGATCGAGTCGGGAGAGTTCCGGGCGCCGCTCCCGACCGAGGAGGAGAAGGCGCTGCTCCGGCGTCTGACCCAGGTCGACGCGCTCGAGCGCTTCATGCACAAGGCCTATCTCGGTCAGAAGCAGTTCTCGATCGAGGGGCTCGACATGACCGTGCCCATGCTCGACGAGACGATCCAGCTCGCGGCCTCCCGCGGCGCCCGCGAGGTGGTGATCGGGATGGCCCACCGTGGCCGCCTGAATGTCCTCGCCCACAACCTCGGTCGCCGCTACGACACCATCTTCGCCGAGTTCGAGGGCTCATCCACGCTCGACCCGATCACCACCATCCCCCAGGGAGGGACCGGCGACGTCAAGTACCACCACGGTGCCCAGGGCTCCTACCAGCTCCAGAACGGCGAATCGGTGATCGTCCGGCTCGAGTCCAACCCGAGCCACCTCGAGTTCGTCGGACCCGTCGCGGCCGGCGCCACCCGCGCGGCGCAGACCACGCGCCAGGGGCCCCACGCCCACCTCGACACCAACGCCGCGGTCAACGTGATCCTCCACGGCGACGCCGCCTTCCCCGGCCAGGGAATCGTGGCCGAGACTTTCAACCTCCAGGCCCTCGACGGCTACACGGTGGGCGGGACGATCCACCTGATCCAGAACAACCAGGTCGGCTTCACCACCGACTCCGACGACGCCCGCTCGACGCGCTGGGCCTCGGACCTGGCCAAGGGCTACGACGTCCCCATCATCCACGTCAACGCTGACGACGTGGCGGCGTGCATTTCCGCCGTCCGCCTCGCCTTCGAGTTCCGCCAGCGCTTCGGCCACGACGTGCTCATCGACCTCATCGGCTACCGGCGCTTCGGACACAACGAGGCCGACGAGCCCGCCTACACCCAGCCCGAGATGTACGCGCGGATCAAGAAGCATCCGCCCGTGCGCGAGCTCTACGCGCGCCAGCTCATCGACCGCGGCGTGGTCAGCGAGGAGGAGACCACGGCGATGACCGACGAGGTGTGGGCCATCCTCACCGACGAGCACCAGAGGCTCAAGGCTGCGATCGCCAACGCCACCAGCCTCGAGCAGCACACCGGCGAGTACCAGCTCGACCGCACCGCCTCCCCCGAGGTTCAGACCGCGGTCTCCGAGGGGCGCCTGCGGGTGCTCAACGAGGAGCTTCTCTCCGTTCCCGACGGCTTCACCGTCCACCCCAAGCTCGTCAAGCAGCTCGAGCAGCGCCGGGAGGCGCTGGGCGCCGAGGGCGGCATCACCTGGGCCCACGCCGAGGCGCTCGCCTTCGCCTCCCTGCTCACCGAGGGCATTCCCATCCGCCTCACCGGCCAGGATGCCGAGCGCGGGACCTTCAGCCAGCGCCACCTCGTCCTCCACGACGCGAGAACAGGACAGGAGCATTCCCCGATCCAGCACCTCCCCGGGGCGCTGGCGCCGATGGAGCTCCACAACTCCCCGCTCTCAGAGCAGGGGTGCCTTGGGTTCGAGTACGGCTACGCCCAGGAGGGCCCGGAGACCTTGGTGCTCTGGGAGGCGCAGTTCGGCGACTTCGTCAACAGCGCCCAGGTCATCATCGACCAGTTCATCACCCCAGGCCTGGCCAAGTGGGGGCAGACCTCGCGCCTCACCCTGCTCCTCCCCCATGGCTACGAGGGCTCGGGCCCCGAGCACTCGTCCGCGCGGCTCGAGCGCTGGCTCCAGCTCGCGGCCGAGGGGAACATCCGGGTCGCCAACTGCACGACCCCGGCGCAGTACTTCCACCTCCTGCGCCGCCAGGCGCGGGTGGCCAAGCAGCGCCCGCTCTTCCTCATGACGCCCAAGAGCCTGCTCCGCCTCCCGCAGGCGCAGAGCAGCATCGACGAACTCGCCGGAGGCCAGTTCCGCCCCGTGCTTGCCGAGCCCGGCGTCGATCCCGAGCAGGTCACCCGCCTGGTCCTGTGCTCGGGCAAGATCTACTACGACCTCACCGGGCACGCCGCGCGCCAGGAGAACCCGGGCGTGGCCATCGGCCGGATCGAGCTCCTCTACCCCTTCCCCCAGGGCGAGATCCTCGCCCTCCTGGCCTCCTACCCCAACCTCACGGAGCTCGTATGGGCCCAGGAAGAGCCGCGCAACATGGGCGCCCGCATGTACATGGCGCCGCGGCTGCTCCAGGTGATCCCAGATGAGCTCCACTTCGGCTACATCGGCCGGCCCGAGCGGGCCGCCTCGGGCGAGGGCTATCCCGTCGCCCACGCCAAGGAGCAGGGCCGGATCGTCTCGACCGCGCTAGACCTCTCCCAGCCCGTGTCGCAGTACCCGCGGAAGCTGCCCGGCGAGCGCTAGCCTCGCTCAGGAGGCGATGTTCGTCCGCAGGCGGGCGCAGGTGGAGCGTTCGGAGGCGAGCGTGTGGATCGGGCGCACCTCCCAGCCGTTGTCGTGGGCCTTGAACAAGACGATCGGCTTGCCGCTGTTGATCGAGCGGCCGGGCTTGAAGCCGACGTTGCCGACGTTGAGGCCGGTGTCCCACGCGAGGACGCTCTGGTGCCCGACGTCGGTCACCGGCTGACCGCAGGCGAGGATGCGCGCCGCGCCGCCCTCGCGCACGATCACCGCCTCCAGCGAGTTGTCCTGTGCAGCGAAGACGCGCGCGTCCTCGATCTCGCCGCGCGTGATCCTCGCCCGGTTGCGCGCGACGGGAACGAGTGCGACCAGGAGGACCAGCACAGCGACGGCCCCAGCCGCGCTCGAGACGCGGGCGAAGCGAGGCAGGCCGGCAAGCACCCAGCCCACCCCGGCGCCGGCAAGGGTCACGAGCACCGCCGCTGGCTCGATCAGGTACCGGGCGACGGCGGAGAACCCGTGGTAGGCGAAGGCGATCTCGACCGCGACCCACAGGAAGGCGGCCGCCGCGAGCCCGAGCGCGACCCGATCACGTCGGGCGACGGCGAGAATCAGGGTGACGAGCACCGCCAGCCACATGGGCAGTTCGTAGAGGCCGAGCAGGCGTCCGATCACCCCGAAGAACTTGTCGCCGTGGAGAGCATTGACCGAGTTCAGGTCGAGGTGGGCCGCGCTCAGCCAGCTCTTCGAGGTCAGGGCGGGAATGCCGAAGGTCAGGGCGGCGATCACCAGGAGACCGAGCACGGCGAGAATCCGCGTGCGCGGGACCGCGCGCCAGAGCCAGAGCGCATACAGACCGGCGAAGGGCCACGCCTCCGGTCGCCCGAGCGAGGCGAGCACGAGGAGCAGGAAGGCCAGGCGCGGGCGCTTGGAGAGGTGGGCGTCGATCGCCGCCAGGCACAGGGAGGCGACCATGGGATCGGAGTTCGCGATCAGGACCAGGTGCGTGTCGCCGCTGATTCCGAGCACGCCCAGTCCGGCGAATACCCCCGCCACGACCGGCGCGTAGCGGCGACCCGGGCTCGGGCCGGTGAGCCGGTAGGCGATACGAGCAGCGAACACCGCCCCGCTCACCGTGGCCGCGAGCGCCGTGACCATCCACAGGCCCATGGCTCCGCGACCCGCGAGCGAGTAGGGAAGGGTGAAAAGGAAGGTCAGCGCCTTCCACGACGGGGCCCCGTCGGTGTTGAGGCTGCCGTACAGGACCTGGTGCCCCCACACGAGCCATCCGTAGGCGTCGTAGGCCGGGCGCATCCGGGTGGCGGCGACAGCCCAGACGGCGAGGAGGATCACGGCCGCGGTCACGGCGCACCAGACCGCGATCCGAGCCGCGGAACGGCGCGAAGAACTCACGGCGCCCGGCTCGACTGACGTGGGCGCCGCGGGCGCTGAGGGTGCTTGCGGGGGCACGAACGAGGCGGCGACGCTACCAAGACGGGCGTCAGATCAAGCTAAGCTAAACGTGATGGTATTGCGCCTCGCGGCGGGAGCCGTCCGCGCGTAATGAACGCCGAGCGCCAACGTCGCATCCTCGATCGTGCGCGCGCGACGCCCGCGGGCTTCGTGCGCACGTACGGCGACGTCTCGCCCGGCGCGCCCAGGCTCGCGGGCACCGTGCTGCACGCCTGCTCGGACCCCGGCGTGCCCTGGCACCGGATCGTCCGCGCCGACGGATCGCTGACCCAGGGTGCGCGTCAGCGGGCCCTGCTCGAGGCCGAGGGAGTCCCGTTTCGGGGCGAGCGCGTGCTCATGCGCATGGTGCGCCTCCCCGAGGAGTAGCGCGCCGCGCGCGGGTAGGCTCCACCGCGTGTGGCTCCAGCGACAGCTCCAACTCGCGCCGCGCTCGCGCGGGTTTCACCTCGTGACCCGCGAGGTGCTCGAGGCGCTGCCGGAGCTACGGGCCTTCGACGTCGGCATGCTCCACCTGCTCATCCGCCACACCTCGGCGTCGCTCGCGCTCAACGAGAACGCCTCACCCGACGTGCGGCACGACTTCGAGACCTGGTTCAACCGAGCCGTCCCCGAGGGCGCGCCGTACTGGACGCACACGCTCGAGGGAGACGACGACATGCCCGCCCACATCAAGGCCGCACTCCTCGGCCCGACGCTGACCCTCCCGATCGCCGCCGGGCGCCTCGCGCTCGGCACCTGGCAGGGCATCTATCTGTGCGAGCATCGCGACCGCGGCGGCCCGCGCTCGGTGGTGGCCACGGCGTGGGGGCAGGGAGGCGACGCGGGCTAGCTCAGGCGCCAGTCCACACCGGCGCGCGCTTCTCCGCGAACGCCGTCGCGCCCTCGCGGGCATCGGCGGAACCGAACACCGGTCCGGTGATCTCGCCCTGGCGCTGCCAGAACTCGGCTTCGGGCCATCCCGGAGCCTCGGTGAGGATGCGCTTGGTGGCGGCGAGCGCGAGCGGGCCGTTGACTGCGATCGTCCCCGCCATCTCAAGCGCCTGCTCGAGTGCCGCACCGGGCTCGGCCAGGCGGTTGACGAGCCCGAGCTCGTGCCCGCGCTCGGCCGAGATGGGATCCCCGGTGAGCGCGAGCTCCATCGCCACCGCCCGCGGCAGCGTGCGCGGCAGGCGCAGCAGCGCGCCGCCGGCGGCGACGAGGGAGCGCTTGACCTCGGGGACCCCGAGCTTGGCCCCGCGCGCCGCCACGATCAGGTCACAGGCCAGCGCGACCTCGAGCCCGCCCGCGACGGCGAACCCCTCGACGGCCGCGATCAGCGGCTTGACGGGCGGGCGCTGGACGATGCCCGCGAATCCACGATCCCCGACGTAGGGGCGCTCGCCGGCGACGAAGGCCTTCAGGTCCATGCCCGCGCAGAATCCCTTGCCCGCGCCCGTGAGCACGCCCAGCGAGAGCCCGGCGTCGCCGTCGAGCTCGTCGAGGGCCGCCGCGATGCCCTCGGCCACCGCCAGGTTGATGGCGTTGCGCTGCTCGGGCCGGCTGATGGTCACCACGAGCACGCGCCCGCGGCGCTCGGTGACGACGGAGCGCTCGGGGCTCGCGCTCATGCCGCGAACAGGCGCAGCTCCGGCTCACGCTCGCCGCGGAGCACGGCGAGGTCCACCTCGACCCACGCGATCCCGCGCGCCTCGGCGAGCACGCGCGCCTGGGGCTTGATCGTCTGCGCGGTCAGGACCCCCCGGCACGAAGCCAGAGCGGGATCGAGCCGGATCCGCTCGAGGTAGCGCGTCAGCTGCTCCACGGCCTCGATCCCCGCCACCCGCTTGACCTCGACCGCCACCCACTCCTCCTCGGCGTCGCGGCACATGAGGTCGACCGGGCCGATGTCCGTGGGCCATTCGCGGCGCACGAGCCGGAACCCCTCGC
>Ga0302325_10015827_pt1 | contig 16014 bp, 13 predicted proteins | sample Palsa_T0_2_FD_201948 | JGI IMG/M metagenome (GOLD analysis project Ga0302325, IMG submission 201948) | Peat permafrost microbial communities from Stordalen Mire near Abisko, Sweden - Palsa_T0_2 | ecosystem: Environmental > Terrestrial > Soil > Palsa > Peat permafrost | place: Sweden: Abisko... | reverse complement strand
CAACCTCCGGCGCGCACCCTCCCCGGCTACACGGGGAATCTACACGATCCTGAGAGATGCCCTAAATCCAGCAGGGGGCCTCGGAATATCAAATCGGCCGCGTCGCGCGGCTGATGCGGTCGCGCACAGCAGTCCATTCCGAAGCGTCGGGCGGCTCTTCCACCCAAATCACGGCGAAATCCCCGGAGTCACAATCGCGCAGCGCGGAATAGAGGCTCGCCGCGTACATCTTCGCATCGGCGGGCATCAAAATCACGCGATGGCGGCCGGCCGGGACGAGAGCGTCAGGGCAATCGCATGGGTCCGAACGTATTTCCCCCTCCCCCGGTATTTCCGGGGGAGGGTTGGGGAGGGGGCCGAGCGCGAGGGGATCTTCACCAGTGCAAGCCCCCCTCCCGGCCTCCCCCGGAATACCGGGGGAGGTGAAAGAGCGCGGTGGCGCTGAACATGGGATTGCCCTGGCGAGAGCGTGAAGAGCGCTCGAATCTTCGCGCACCAATATCGCGGCCGATTGCTCTGGATTCTTCTGGCACCACGCCAAGACGCGGTGGGCCTGATCCGCGGTGAATCCAAACGCCGGCGTGATCGGGGCGTAGTGCAGCGCCTGCTGGCCGGGGCTGCTCATCGGGCCGTCCGGGGATGTGGGAGCAGTGACGAGATCGACCTCGCCGATCAAGTCGGCGATGCGCTGGCGCGAAATGCTGCCGGGGCGAAGAATGATCGGACGGGGCCCGGTGACGTCCACCACCGTCGATTCGATTCCGATCTGGCAGGCGCCGCCGTCGAGAATCAGAGCGACGGCGTCGCCGAGATCGTCGCGGACATGCTGGGCGGTGGTCGGGCTGATGCGGTTGCTGCGATTGGCGCTGGGGGCCGCGATCGGGCCGGCAAATTCTTCGAGCAGTTGCTGGGCCAGGGGGTGGCTGGGCGCGCGGAGGCCAATGGTGTTCAGGCCCGCGCCAACTTCCGGCGCGATGGACGGATGGCGGGGAACGACAAGCGTCAACGGCCCCGGCCACAGCGCCCGCGCCAACGTGTCGGCCGATGCCGGCCAACTCAACGCGCAGCTCTTGGCGGCGATCCGATCGGTCACATGCACGATCAGCGGATTGACCGACGGCCGGCCCTTCACCGCGTAAATCTTCCGCACCGCCGCGGAGTTCCGCGCATCGGCCCCGAGGCCGTAAACGGTCTCCGTGGCAAACGCCACCAGCCCTCCGTCGCGCAGGACCTGCGCGGCTTGCCGCACGAGCTCACTCATCTTCCGCTCCGGTCACGGCCACGCCCTGATCGATCAGCCAGCGGTGGGCGGCCGGCGCATCCGAGCAGATCAAAAAAACCTCCTGCGCGGTTCCGGTGGCGGTGAAAATGCACTTCAGCCCGGCACCGGTGGGATATTGAATCCGAAGCGCAGAGGCCGAGTGTCCCCGCCGAACTTTGATGCGGCCGGGCACGATCCGCGACACGTGCGGGCAGTCGCGCACGATCCGATCGAGGATTTTGTCCAGTCCTCCGACTCGGCCGTGCTGACGTTTGATTCTCCCGAATTTCATGCAAAACTCGTTGCCGACAGTCAGCGGCGGCGGCGCCCGCATTGACAGTGCGGCACAAAAGGCTGAAAATGCCGATCCTAACAATGCCGGCCGCGATGCGGCGGTCCGCGTCGTGTCGGCGAGGGTCGAATTCGCAAGGCTATCACACACTCATTCTATGAACGAACTTTCCGTCACCTCCATCAACGAACGTGCCAGTGAAGAATACTTTCGCCGCGGCCTCGAGGCCGATGGCCAGGGACTGCCCGAGCGGGCCGCCGAGTTTTACGAGCGCGCCCTGGGCGAGAACCCCGACAACGAGAAGGCCTGCTTTGCCCTGGCGGTCCTGTACGATCGCCGGGCCGAGGACGCCCGGGCGATCGAGCTGTACGAGCGCGTCTGCACCAGCCCGCCGGTGCATCTCAACGCCTTGATCAACCTCGCGGTGCTGTACGAGGACAACAATCATTACGACGAGGCCCATCGCTGCCTGGATGCGGTCTTGCGGACCAATCCCAATCACAAGCGGGCCCGGCTCTACATGAAGGACGTCGAGTCCGCCCGCTCGATGTACTACGACGAGGATTCCGACCGCCGCGGCGATCGCCGCAGCGCGGTGTTGGAGATTCCGATCACCGATTTCGAGCTGTCGGTGCGAAGCAGAAATTGCCTCAAGAAGATGAACCTCCGCACCATCGGCGATCTGCTGAAAACCAGCGAGGCCGAGCTGCTGGCATATAAGAATTTCGGCGAGACGAGCCTGAACGAGATCAAAGCGCTGCTGGCCCAGAAGGGCCTGCGTCTCGGCCAGACCGCCGACGATGGCAAGGCCGCGATCCGTCGTCCGGCCGCGCCGGATGTGGGCAATGTCGCGCCGGAGTTGCTGGCCAAGAGCGTGGCCGATCTGGAGTTGTCGGTCCGCAGCCGCAAGGCGCTGCAGCGGCTGAATATCAACAGTCTCGCCGAGCTCTCCAGCCGAACCGAGGACGAATTGCTCGGCTGCAAAAATTTCGGCCAGACCAGCCTCAACGAGATCAAGCAGCAATTGTCCAACTTCGGCATGTCGCTGCGAAAACTCGAAGAGCAGGTCTAGTCTGTTACAAATTCGTGACTAAACAGTGGAACTGAAGTTCCACCGCCGCGGATCCGTCACACTCCCGGGGCAAGGATGCCGATGGGACGATTCAACGCTCTGGTTCTGGTCCTTCTGCTCCTTCTCGCGGCGGTTCTGTTGCCCGGCGGCTGCGACCAGGGCGTCGAACCCAGCCATGTCACGCCCACCACGCCGATCGTCCGCGTGCTGCTGCTGGAAAATTGTCGGCAAGCCCAGTTCAGCGCCACCGAATCGCCGCTGATTCGCATCGGAGCCGGCCCGGTTCACACGCTGAACTTTCCCTCCACGGCAAGCGTCCCGGTTGTACTCGACACGACCGGCTGGACGATCGGCACGCTGCGCCTTCCGCGCGGCGTGCTCACCATCAATCCCACGACCGAAGGCTCCGTCCGCGTCAATAATCTGCCCTATCGCGGTCACTACCAGTTGATGCCGGTGGGCAACGATCAGTTCGACGTCGTCAATGAGGTCGATATCGAGGGATATCTCAAAGGCGTGCTGGCCCGCGAGCTGTTTTCAAGCTGGCACGAGGAGACCTACCGGGCCCAGGCGATCGTCTCCCGCACTTACGCCCTCTACGAATCCCGCATGAACGGCCCCGGCCGCGAGTTCGATCTCTATTGCGATCAGCGCAGCCAGGTCTACGGCGGCCTGTCCGCCGAGACCGCCAAATCCCGCGACGCCGTCGACGCAACGCACGGCATCGTCCTCGCCTACGGCCCGCCGGGCCAGGAGCGGATTTTCAAAGCCTACTTCAGCTCCTGCTGCGGCGGGATCACCCAATCCGCCGCCGACGCCTTCGGCGACCCCGCGACGCCGCCACTGTCAGAGCAACTGATCGGCCCGCGCTGCAACGCCTCCCCGCATTTTAATTGGGGCCCCGTCGTCATCGCCAAAACCGAGCTGGGCCGCCGCGTGCGCGCGTGGGCCGTCGAGCATAATCGGCCCGAGCGCACCATCGGCGACGTGGATCGCCTCGACATCCAATTTCAAAATCGCTTCGGTCGCCCCGTACGCTTCGTCCTGACCGACACCCACGGCGTGCGCTTCAGCATGTCCGGCGAAGATTTCCGCCAGGCGTTCAACACCCAACCCGGCGCCGGCCCGACGATTTTCAGCAGCTTCTTCAAGCCGGTGAACGAACCGACCGACATCCGCCTGATCGACGGCCACGGCTTCGGCCACGGCGTCGGCTTCTGCCAGTGGTGCGCCGAAGCCGAGGCCTGGCAAGGCATCAGACACGAGATCATCGCCACCAGCGCCTACCCCGGCTCGCGGCTGGTGCGGCCGTACTGACCTGGAACTGGTGATTGGTGATTGGTACGTGACAAGATGCGTGAAAACGTGAAGACGTGAAACGTGAAGAAGCCAGGGCAGCACCCTCGGGGCAACGGTTCTTCTCACGTTTTCACGTCTTCACGTTTTCAACGCTTGGTCCCTCCTCGTCACGAACCAATCACCAATCGCCATTCCACGGCTTCCCCAATCCCACCCAATAAAAAAACGATTTATTCCCTTGCATACCCCGCCTCACATACCATATACTCCGCCACACGAGGTATATCATGCGAATTGAACGTGAACTGATGCGTGGTGCGGGTCCGGCGGCGGTCATGCGACTGCTCTCGGGCGGCGAGAAATACGGCTACGAAATGATCCGCCTGCTGGATCGCCAATCCAATGGCGTGCTGGCGATGGGCCAGAGCACGCTGTATCCGCTGCTGTACAACCTGGAGGCCAAGGGCCTGATCGCCAGCCGCGAGGAGATCGCCGACAACGGCCGGCCGCGGAAATACTACCGCCTCACGAACAAGGGCAGGCGGCAACTCGTCCGCGATCGCAAGCAGTGGGAAGCCCTCTCCGTGGCGATGGGCCAACTGGGAATTCTTGGCGCGTGAGGCAACACATGACTGACCGCATCGAAATGAGTCTCGGTCGGCGATTGCGTTACACACCATTCCGCGACGTGATTCGGGGCCGCATCAGCGGCAGGCTGGATTGGCGCGGGCGACTGGCGGCGGCGAATGTGCCGGCCGAGGCACGGGAGATCATCGCGCGCGTCGTGAAGAGGACGCGCCTGCGACGATTGGAGAAAGCGGCGGTTGCCAACGAATTGATCGCGCATTTTCTCGACGGCCTCGCGGGCGGGGCGGCCGTCGGGCAGATCATTTCCACGTTCGGCGACGAGCGACAATCGGCGAAACTGATTCGCCGGGCGATGATCCGCAAGCGGCCGTTGGCCTGGCATGTCTGGCGGTGGAGTTGCCGCGGATTTGCAGCATTGGTCGCGCTATATGCGGTCATGGCGATTCCGTTTTTCTTCTCGCATCCGTCGCCGTCGGTCGATTATCTGGCTCAGTTGAATCAATCGCAGGCTGGATTGGCCGAATCGGATCGGGCTTGGCCGATTTACGAGAAGGCAGTCCTTGCGCTTCGGGATCAGCCGCCGATTGAGGGGGAGGAAACAAAACAATTCCCGGCCTGGTTGGGTGGGCCGCTCGCCGATCAAGACTCTTCCGCAGCGGTTGATTGGCTGCGAAAGCACGCCGTGGATGTGGAGGAGATACGACGGGGCACTGAGAAGCCGGCCTTGGGATTCGTGTTGGGTCCAGAGGGATCGATCAATGATGATCCGCTTTGGCCGGGCATGGGCTCGCGGTCCAAGGAAAAGTTCGAGAAGAATCCGATGCTGATCAACGTGCTGTTGCCCCAGCTGAATTATGTTCGCGTACTCGCGAATGTCCTGGGCGCGGACGCCCGTCTGGCCCGGCGCGAACACGATACGGGGCGATCGGACCGTGACATCCACGCCGCGCTGAACCTCGCCGGGCAGATTCGCCGAAACGACGGTCTTGTCATTACGGGGCTCGTAGCGATTGGGGTTGACTCCCTGGCACTTGACATGCTCGATCGCGCGCTCGCCACCGATCCGCGGGCACTGAGCGGCGAGGAGCTGATTCGTCTGGCCCACCAACTGAGTGGCCCGCAATCGGCGGCCGATTTCATCAGCCTTGATGCGGAGCGCATGATCTTCGAGGATGTGATTCAGCGCGTTTACAGCGACGACGGCCACGGCGACGGACACATTACCGCCCGCGGCTTTGGCATCTCCATGTTGCTCTTGCAGAGTGAGGGTGGGGCGACTGCAGGAGCGAATCCCAAGGCGGTTATTGTCGCTTATCTGGCTGGCCCAGCGATGGTGGTATCTTCTGCCTCGCGGCAGGAGTTGTTGGCCAAGTACAACCAGATGATGGATGCGCAAGAGGGAATGCTGCGTGTCTCCATTCGAAATACCGACACGCGAAGTCTCTCTGACATGAAACAGTCGTTGGGCGGGCCCGTGTCGGCAACGCTGAGGTACGGCATTCTTCCGACGATGTTCTTTACCTTCGGCGCCGCCGAGCGATCGGCCGAGCGCTATCTGGGCCGTCGTGACGGCATTGTCACAGCGATCGCATTGGAGTTGTATCGTCGGCAGCATGGCGATTATCCGAAGCGGCTGGATGAGCTGACGCCGCTGCTGTTGCCGGCGGTCCCGGCGGATCGGATCACGGGGGACCCAATCAAATATCGTCTGGTCAATGGGCATCCGCTGCTCTACAGCGTGGGGGATGATCGCCAAGACGACGGCGGCGTGCCCCCGATGACGGCGGATGGGCCCGACTATTCGGGCGCGGCGCGGTGGCCGCTTCCGGGCCAGACTGTGACGCGCGGGGATTGGGTGCTTTATCCGCAGACGCAGGGCGGCAACTGACGCACGGCGCGAGCGCGAGGTTGATCTCATGCTGCCCCCGAACGCCCAGGGAGCTTGCTCCCTGGGGTTTATTGAAATGCGTACGCGCTCGCAGCGGAAGTGGATCCCATGGAGCAAGCTCCATGGGCGTTCGGGAGACGCTACCTGCGTTGCGCGAGCTCCCGCGACGTCGTTCATGTTCCAAACAAACGATCGCCGGCGTCGCCGAGGCCGGGGAGGATGTAGCCGCGGTCATTGAGCTGGCGGTCGATGGCGGCGCAGAAGATTGGGACATCGGGATGCTCGCGCTCGATCAGGGCGATTCCTTCGGGGGCGGCGACGATGCAGACGAAGCGGATGCTGCCGACGCCGGCTTTTTTCAGCACTGCGATGGCGGATGCCGCGCTGCCGCCGGTCGCCAGCATGGGGTCCAGGAGCAGCACTTCGCTCTGGGCGATGTCGGGGGGAAGCTTCTGGAAATAGGCGACGGGCTTGAGCGTTTTCTCATCGCGGTAAACGCCCAGGTGACCGAGCCGGGCTTCGGGGAGAACCGCCAGCACGCCATCGGACATGCCCAGGCCGGCGCGGAGGATCGGCACCAGCGTCACCTTGCGGGCCAGCGCGCGGCCGCTGGTTTTTTCCAGCGGCGTCCGCACGTCGTGGGCCTCGGTTGCCCAGCCGCGGGTGACCTCGTACACCATCAGTGCCGCGATCTGATTCATCAGCGATCGGAATCGCCGATGATCGCACGAGATGTCGCGCAGCTCCGTCAGCTTGGTCTGGATGACGGGATGATCGAGGAGGGAGGGCATTTGGGAAAATAAGGCATCAGGCACGAAGGCACGGAGGCACGAAGTGGATGCGGGGATCGACGAACGGAGACTTCTGGCTTTCGCTTCGTGCCCACGTGCCTTCGTGCCTCTGTGCCTTATTTCTTCCCACTTCGTGCCTCCGTGCCTTCGTGCCTCTGTGCCTGATTCTCCCTCACTTCATCATCCCCGCCGCTTTCGCATACTTGAAGACGTCGCCGGCTTCGATGATCGGCAAGACGTCGCCGGGGGGACGCAGGGCGTAGCGCTGGTTTTTGGTTTTGTTCAGGGCGAAGCCGTCTTTTACGTGCACTTCCAATTCATCGCCGGTGCTGATTTTTTCGACCAGACGTTCGACGGATTCCAAGGGGACGAGGTAACCGCCGTTGACGCTGTTGCGGAAGAAGATGCGGGCGTAGAACTCGGCGATGACCAACGGCACGCCCGCCTCGGCTAATGCCAGCGGGGCATGCTCGCGGCTGGAGCCGCAGCCGAAATTTTTTCCGCCGACGATGATGCGGTAATCGCTTTTGAATTCATTGGGCCGGACGAAGGGGATGTGGCCGTCGGGCAATCCCATCTGGCCATCGGGGACGCTGCTCATGGCGTACATGCCAAAGTATTTGCGCTCGTCGGCCAGGGCCGGGTTGAACGAAAGATATTTGGCCGGAATGATCTGATCGGTGTCGATGTTGTCGCCGAGAACGTAGGCCTTGCCGCGGATGATGGATTCCATGGGGGGATTGTAGAGGGGAAGGGACGAAGGGACAAAGGGGGGAGGAATAAGGCACATAGGCACGAAGCGGCAGGAATAAGGCACATAGGCACGGAGGCACGGAGGCACGAAGTGGGGAAGGGGCCAAGGGACGAAGGGACGGAGGGACGAAGGCGCGGGGGGAACAGCGGTTCGGCGCGGGTTGTCTGTCCTTTATAGCCGCGGGCGGGAGCCCGCGGGCGTTTTGCGCACGACCGTCCTCAATGCGCCGGCACCGTGACCGGCGGCTGGGTGGCGGCTTGATTGATCAGCGCGGGCGCTTCGCTGGGCTGCGTTGCAGGCGGGGGCGGATACTCCGGGGCGTCGGGATCGATCTCCCATCCGCCGCCAAGGGCCTTGTAGAGGGCGGCCAGATCGGAGGCGACGGCGCCCTGGCTCTGGGCCAGCGAATCTTCGGCGCCGTACAGCGAGCGCTCGGCGGTGAGGACGTTGAGGAACTCGGTCAGCCCGGCGTTGTAGAGACGGGTGGAAAGGTCCAACGCCTGGCGATTGTATTGGACGGAATCGACCAGGGCGGCGCGGCGCTGCTGCTCGTTGGCGTAGGCGACCAAGGCATTCTCGACATCCGACAGTGCGGTCAGAACGGCCTGATCGTATGTGAGCAGCGCTTGCTCCTCCAGGGCGTTCTGCACCTCGATGTTGGCGCGAATGCGGCCGGCGGTGAAGATCGGCCAGGTGATGCTGGGGCCGAATTGCCAGACGTTGTTGGCCCAGTTGCCCAGGCCGTCGAATTTGCTGGATTGGACGTTGATGTCGCCGTTGAGGGAGAATGTGGGATAGAGCTGCGCGGTGGCAACGCCGACATTGGCGGTGGCGGCGTGAAACAGGGCGTCGGACTCGCGAATATCAGGCCGGCGAAAAATCAGATCAGACGGGAGGCCGATCGGCACGCGCGGCGGGGTGAGGGGGATCGGCTTGGTCTGGGAAAGTTCCTGGACCAGCGCCCCCGGCGGGCGGTCGAGCAGAATGCTCAGGCTGTAAATCTCCTGGCGGGCGGAAGTCTCGAGCGTGGGGATTTCCGATTGCGTGGCCGCGACCTCGGCGGCGGCCTGGGCCACATCAAGCTGCGCGGCAAAGCCGGCGCCGAACTTTTCGCGCGTGAGAGCTTCGATGTGCTGATCGGAAACCAGGTTTTGCTGGGCGATGGCCAGCTCAAGCTGAAATTGCCGCAGGGCGACGTAATCCGTGGCCACCTCGGCCAGCAGAGTGACCAGCACATCGCGGCGGTCCTCGATGGCGGCGGCGATGTTGGCATCGGCGTTTTCAACGCCGCGGCGCTCGCCGCCGAAGACATCGATCTCCCAACTGGCGTCGAAGCCGGCGATGTAAAAGTCGGACTTGGTGGAAGTGGATTCGGTGACGACGCGGCCTTTTTTGGTCGTGGTGGATTTGGTTCCGCCGTTGCCGGTGCCGCTACGGGTGTAGGAGCCGTTGGCATCAACTTGGGGGTAGAGCGCCGACCCGGCGATGCCGCGCTGGGCGCGGGCCTGGCGCAGGCGGGAGGTGGCCTGGCGGAGGTCGAGGTTGGCGTCGACGGCGCGGCAGATCAGCGAGTCGAGCTCGGGATCGTTGAAATTATGCCACCATTGCGCCACCTCGACGGGCTGGGCGCTGGTGGCGCTGGTCTGGGTGGTGGCGGGCGCGCTGGGATTGAGGAACTGCGCGGGCACGGCCGGCTTGGGCGAGTGATAGTCGGGGCCGACCATGCAGCCGGCCAGCAGGCCGGCCAGGAGGGCCAGCCGGCGGGCGATGCGCGAGGTCGGATCGTTAATCGGGTGCATGGATTTGCGTTATTCGTAGCGCAGGGCGTCGATGGGGTCGAGTCGCGACGCTTTCCATGCCGGATAGAAGCCGAAGACAATGCCGACGGCAGCCGAGACGACCACCGCGGAAACGACCGCCGCGGGCGACGATTGGGTGGGCCAACTCAGAAAGTAGGTCACCAGGAACGCGGTGCCGATTCCCAGGAGAATTCCCAGGGCGCCGCCGGCGAGGCAAAGGACGACGGCTTCGACGAGAAACTGCCAGAGAATGTCGCGGCCGCGAGCCCCGACCGCCATGCGCAGGCCGATTTCGCGGGTTCGCTCGGTGACGGAGACGAGCATGATATTCATGATGCCCACGCCGCCGACGAGCAGGGAGATGCAGGCGACGGCCAGGAGCAGCGTGGTCATGAGATTGGTGGTGGAGCTGAGGGCGTTGCTCATTTCGGTCATGTCGCGGAGTTGGAAATCTTCGGGATCGGCCGGTCGGATGCGGTGCCGTTCGCGGAGCAGTTGTGTGACCTCCTGGATGGCCGGCTGAACGTTCTCGGGAGAGCCGGCCGACACCATGATCTGATCGACGTTGATAAATCGCTTGGGTTGGGGCGTATCGGCCTGTTGGACGCTGTCGGGCGAGTCATAGAGTGCGACGCTGCCGGGATAGAGGTTGCTGAGGGTATTGACTGCGGTGGAGATGCCGGAGGACGACGCCGCGGCCGCGCTTTGGTTGGTTACCTGTGCGGAGGTTCCGGCGACGCGGAATTTGATGGTGGTCCAGGGTGCGATAAGGATGTCATCCTGGTCCCAGCCCATCATGTTCGCGCCTTTGGGGCTGAGCACGCCGACGACCTTGAACGCGACGTTCTGAACGCGCAATTCCTTGCCGATGGGAGATTCATTGGGAAACAGTTCGCTGACGACGGTTTCTCCGATGACGCAGACCGAGGCGGCGGCGCGGACGTCGGCGTCGGTGAAGGCGGAGCCCTGGTCCATCTGATTCCAGTCGCGCACATTCAAAAACGCCGGCGTGGTGCCATACATGGTATTGGGAACGCAATTGCGATTGCCGTACACGACCTGCGTGTGGACGCGGACGACCGGGGCGGCGTCGCGGACATCCGGGCAGCCGGTGAGGATGGCGTCGCAATCCTGCGGGGTCAGGTCCATGCCGGTGCCGGCGCCGTTGCTCACCCCGCCGACGGAAACCGCGCCGGGGAAGAGCAGCAAATTGTTGGCCCCCATGCTGGAGATGGTTTTCTGAATGGCGGCCGACGAGCCCTTGCCGATCTCCATCATGGCGATGACCGCCGCGATGCCGATGATGATGCCCAGCGTCGTGAGGATCGCCCGCATGACGTTGCGGCGCAGTGCGTGGAGGGCGGTGCGGGAGGTGCGATAGATTTTCATCATGGCAATGCCCCCTGCGGTTGGAGCCAGTCGGCGGAGAGCGCGGCGGCGCCGTTGGGCTCCTGGCCAAACGCCCCGGATTCGATGAGGCCGTCCTTGATGCGGATCACGCGCTGAGCGTGGCGGGCGACGTTGGCATCGTGCGTGACCAGAATGATGGTCAGGCCCTGCTCGGCGTTGAGCTGCTGGAACATCTTCAGCACCTCCTCGCTGGTTCGTGAGTCGAGATTGCCGGTCGGCTCGTCGGCGAAGAGCAGAGGGGGATGATTGATCAGGGATCGCGCGATGGCGACGCGCTGCTGCTGTCCGCCGGAAAGCTGGGACGGCTCATGGTGCCAGCGGTCGGCGATGCCGACGCGGGCCAGCGCATCCATCGCCCGCTTGCGGGCGGCGGTGTCGGACAGATGCTCGTGAGCATAAGTCAGCGGCATGATCACCTGCTCGAGCGCACTGGTGCGGGGCAACAAATTGAAGCTCTGAAAGACGAAGCCGATTTTCCGGTTGCGCACCAGCGCCCGCTGATCGGCGGAAATGTTGGAGACCTCCTGGCCATCGAGCCAATACTCGCCGGAGCTGGGGTGATCCAGGCAGCCGAGAATGTTCATCAGCGTGCTCTTGCCGGAGCCGGAGACTCCCATCAGCGCCACCAGCTCGCCGCGCCCGACGGCGAGCGAGACACCCTTCAACACCGGCACGTCAATCTCGCCGAGGTGATAGGTCTTGTAAACTTGTTTGAGTTCGATCAGGTGCATAGATCTTCCGGCCTAATGGCGACCCCCGCGGAAGAGTTGCGGCGCGAACGGGTTGGTCGTGGTTGCGGCATCGTGGGCCCTGATCTCGCCCTCGACGACGGTGACGCCCTCTTTCAGTTGGTCGTCCTCGCTGGAGAGGACCTGCGTCTCAATCCCGTCGGTGCTGCCGATCCGTACGCTGACTGGGCGGACATATTCGCCATCGAGAATCCAGACCGTGCCACGGCTTGAGTTTTCGCCGCTTTCGTTGTGTTTGTGATGCGAATGGGCCGGCTGCGTCGTGGGCGCGGGCTCAGGAGAGGCGGCGGCGTCGGACTCGCCAGCCGTAGCATCGCCGGATTTCGCCGCCAGTGCCGCTTTCACGTCTGGGGCCACCATCTCCGGCTCCGGGTACCAGCGCAACGCCGCGTTGGGAACCAGCAGCGAATCGTGGAAATGAGCCACCTCGAACTGCACGTTGGCCGTCAGATACGGGAGCAACTTCCCGTCCGCGTTGTCGGTATCCACTTCGACGGTGTAGGTCACCACGTTCTGGGTCATCGTCGCGTTGAGCCGAACCTTGCCGACCGTTCCCTCGAACGTCTGACCCGGATAGGCATCGACCGTGAACGTCACCCGCTGGCCGGGATGAATTTCGCCGATGTCCGCTTCGTTGACCGAAACCCACACCTGAATCTGTGTGAGGTCCTTGGCAATCAGAAACAGACTCGGCGTGTTCAGGCTGGAGACCACGGTCTCGCCGATGGTCACCCGCCGATCGATGATGATCCCCTTGACCGGTGAGGTGATCGTGCAATACGCCAGGCTCTGCTGCGCCTTCTTCAAAGCCGCCTCGCTCTGGGCGACGGTGGCCTTGGCCTGTTCGATGGCCGCCTCGTCATCGCCGACATTGGCGACGGCGACTTCATAGTTGGCCTTGTAGGTGTTGTAATCACTCTGCGAAAGGGCATCCGAGGGACCCAGCTTCTGGGCTCGCTCCCAATCACTGGCCGCTTGATCGAGCTTGGCCTTCATCTGCCCCAGGTCCGCCACGGCCTTGGTGACCCCCGCCTTGGCCTGCTGGAGCGTGGCGGCCGCGTTGTCGGCGTCGGCGGTGTAAAGCGAGTCGTCGATCTTCGCCAGAAGCGTTCCCTGGTCCACCAGCGAGCCGTAGTCAACCAGTTTTCCGTTAACGTCCTTGCCGAAATAGAGAATCTGTCCCTCGATCTGAGCCCCGACGTCTATCACTTCCTGCGGCTCGACTGTCCCTGAGGCGCTGATCGTCGGCATCAGGTCGCCGCGCGTCACCGCTTCGGTGCGGAAAGTCACGCCCGCGCTGGAGTTATGATGCCAATACCACCCCCCCGCCGCCCCGACGGCGATCAGCCCACCCAGACAGATTCCCAGTTTCTTGACCAACGGACTCATTGATGCTCCGCCAATTCTATGCAGACGAATGACTTAGAAACCATCTGGCAGCGCTTTCGCGGTGCCTGCGCCTCATGCCCGGGTTCATCATCGGAATAAGCAATACGATTCAACACCCTGCCGGATCGCTATCCATAAAACGCTCTTCGGGCCATTTCGTTGCAAAACCGAGGAAGCGATGCGGTCGGCGGCCCAATCGCGTCCCTTTGGGGCCGCCGCTAAAAGGGGGCGATCGAACCCGCCGCCACACAATTTGGCCGCACCCATCGGCATTTGCCGACTTGCGATGCCTCGGCGGCCGACGACGGCTCAAAAACCTTAAGTTGCGACGGGAGGTTCATCCCGTTTAGACTACCCCCACACAGTATAGCGGAGGATCGATCATGTCGCGCGCAGATGGTCGTCGATTCGATCGCCGAATCCCAAAGGGCGGGAACCCAAACCCGAATTTCGTCGCCGAGTTTCTCGAAACCCGAGCGTATCTCTCTGCCGTCGTCTTTCCGACCAGTCCGCCCGAGTACCTGATCGCCTCCGGGCCGACCAACGCCTATCCGGCGATCGCCGACTTCAATGGCGACGGCGTCCCCGACATCGCCATCGCCAACGACTCGCTCGAGGGCCAGGACGGCACGATCAGCGTCCTGCTCGGCACGGGCGGTGGAAAGTTCGGGCCGGTGGAGACCCTTCCCGCCGGTGAACGGCCGTTCCAGGTCATCGCCGGTGTCTTCACCAGCAGCGGGAAAGAAGATCTGGTCGTGGTCAACGCCGAGGACGGCACGGTCGGTTTTTACGCCGGCCTGGGCAACGGGCAATTTGCCGCGCCCGTTCTCTCCAGCGATGGCGGCGCGAACGACATCGGCGGCGATGTCGTCCACGTCGCCGCCGCCGATCTCACCGGCAACGGCATCCTCGATCTGATCATCACCGGCGTCATCAACACCAACGCCAACCCCGAGGACCAAATGGTCATCATGATGGGCAACGGCGATGGAGTTTTCACCGTCAACCAAACCATTCCCGGCGAGTTCGACACGGCCGTGACCGGCGAATTCCTCGGCGACGGACATCCCGATGTCGCCACCGTGGAGAGCAACAGCAACGTCATCGATATCTTCCAGAATGAGGGCAACGGAATGCTCTCGACCACGCCGGTGCAGTTGGACACCAACGCGCTGGGCGGTTCGCAGGGCGCGGGGCTTGTCACCGGCGATTTCAACGGCGACGGAAAGCCCGATCTGGCCCTCCTGACCGCCTCGGTAGAGTCAAACACCGCTCCCCTGACCGTCTTCCTCAACCAAGGCGGCGGCACGTTCAGTGCGCCCATCACCACAAATTTTCAGTTGGCCGACGATCTGGCCGTCGGGGACTTCAACGATGACGGCAAGCTCGACGTGCTCACCACCAACGGCACCAATCTCGACGTCTATCTCGGCAACGGCGACGGCACGTTCCAAACCACCCCGGCCTTCGATCTGGAAAACTTCGACACCTCCGGTGGACCGGCCGTTGCAGACCTCAACGGTGACAGTCTGCCCGACATCGTCATCGACGGCGGCAACAGCAATACTGTCAACGGCAACGGCATTTCGATCCTTCTCAACGGGCAGAGTGGTAACGGTGGAGGTGGCGGCGGAGGTGGAGGTGGTGGTGGCAGCGGCGCGACGCTCACACCGACGATTGCCGGCAAACTTCCGGAATTGGTGATCGCCGGGCAGAAAGCCCCCGTCAGCGAAACCATCACCATCGCAGACTCCGGAGCCGCATACGACGATCCGGCAACCACCCAACTCTTCCTCTCCACCGGCGACACCATCGACAGCAGTTCGATCGCCCTTCCCGCAAAGGTCACCAAGACCCTCAAGCTCAAGGTCGGCGCCCGCACATCGTTCAAGCTCAGTCTTAAGTCCCTGCCGCCTTCCGTGCCGGATGGCGTGTACCACGTGCTGGTGCAGGTAACCGATCACAGCGGCAACACCAGCGTGGCTGCGTCGAGCGGCACGATCACCGTCGGTCCGAAGGAGATCGATCTGTCCGTCACGCTGGCAAAATCCGTTTCCACCACCAAGGGTGGAAAGAAGTTCACGGACACCATCCGCGTCGCCAACGCCGGTAACACCGCCGCCGTCGGCTCATTGCCCATCCTCGTGGACACCTCCCCCGACGGACTGCTCACCGACGCAACGACGCTGGGCACTTCCTCCAAAGGCATCAACATCAAGCCCGGAAGTTCGATCACCATTCCCGTGAGCCTGACCGCGCCGCCCAGCGGGACCTCGGCGTTCCTGATCTTCCAGATCGACGCCAGCGACAAATTCCAGGAGACCAACCTGGCCAACAACATCGTCGTCACGCCGTCCATGGTTGGTTTCACCTAAATGGCCTTGCGCGATCACGCGGCATTGCGATCAGCGAGCCGCGCACGGAGCGTACTCGCGCAGTAAGCGGTCTGCGCGACAGTGAGCGTTTGCCGCTTACTCCGCGAGCACGCTTCGTGCGCGGCCCGCGCAAGCAGGTCGCGCCGCGGCGCACAATTTTTCCGATGCCCTCGGTTTGCTGATACATTTATGTCGCCGAATAGTTATTATTCGCCTTGCGGCAGGCCAGCGCTCTCCCGATGAAAAGGACGTGGAGGGGAACCGCGACGGTTCGGCGACGCGCTGACGTTTGCGGCGTCAACGGGAAGCACAGTTCATGGCCCACAGCGCTGCAGAAATCGGGCGGC
>Ga0302325_10015826_pt1 | contig 16015 bp, 13 predicted proteins | sample Palsa_T0_2_FD_201948 | JGI IMG/M metagenome (GOLD analysis project Ga0302325, IMG submission 201948) | Peat permafrost microbial communities from Stordalen Mire near Abisko, Sweden - Palsa_T0_2 | ecosystem: Environmental > Terrestrial > Soil > Palsa > Peat permafrost | place: Sweden: Abisko... | reverse complement strand
GCTACCCGTACCCGATTCGCTACTACGTTGTAAAAGGCGACTCGGCGAACGCCTTCTCCGTCCCCGGAGGCAACATCTACGTGAACGAGCCGCTGCTTCGGCTCGTGAAGAATCGCGACGAGCTCGGGGGCGTCCTCGCCCACGAGACCGGTCACATGGTGCTGCACCACGTCGCGAAGAGCATGAAGAACGCGGAGACGGCCGGCATCCTCGGGACGATCGGCAGCATCGCGGCGCAGATTCTCCTCGGACCGCTCGGGGCGATCCCCGCGAACTACGCGCTCGACGTCGCGACCGACGCCCAGCAAAACAACTTGTCGCGCCATGTCGAAGCGCAGGCCGACGAAGAGGGCGCGCGCATCGTGGCGGCAACCGGCGAGCTGAATCCGTGGGGCATGATCTGGTTCTTCGACACGATGAAGAAGCTGTACGGCAATCACGGCGCGTACTGGGAGCAGAACCACCCGTTCGACGATCAGCGGATCGCCGACCTCATCGCGGAGTTCAAGGCGGATCCTGGGACGTTCGGAAAGTTCTCCGACACCAAGCGCGGCAACGACGTCTACTGGTAGCAGCGTACGCCGCCTACACGAGGTAGCGGGGTACGCCGCCTACACGAGGTAGCAGCGCACGCCGCCTACACGACGTAGCAGCGTGAGCCGTTACCCGTCCGCAGCCTTTCGGACCACGTAACCTCCGTCGCCCGTCCGCTCGAGGAACTGTGCCTCGGCCAGCGCTTCGAGCACTTCGTGCACGAGGCCACGCTCGTTCTTGTTGGGCATGCCCGCCCAGCGTAGCGCGACTTCGTCGGCGTCGAGGCGCGCGCCCGGTTCCAGCAGTGACGCGACGAGCGCGCGCGGCAGGTTGAGGCGCTCCATGCGCCGCGCATGCGGCGCGAGCACCGCGTCGAGATCGCCGTCCGGCTCGCTCGCCGCAGGTACCTCGAGCGCAACCTGCGCTGCGGGTGCGTCGGGACCGGCCGGCGTTGCAGGTGCGCCGGGCGCGGCCGGCGCTGCGGGCGCGCGCGGCGCCGCGGCAGGCGCGCTCAGTTCCGGTGGCGCCGTTCCGACGAGCCCCGGCATGCGCGCGAGCAGTGCATCGGTCGCGGCGGGAAAGAGCTCCGCGAGACCAACGAGGGCCGCCTGCCACGGCACCGCGTTCAGCACCGCTTGCCGCGTTGCGATGGCGCCCAGGATCTTGCGCGCGACGACGTGTGGGGAAACCGCGATTCCGGGCGGTGCACCCGCGAGCCCCGCGCGGCGCATGAACTCCGTGTCGATCGCGCCCGGATCGACGTACGTGACCGCGATGCCGTCTGCGCGCAGTTCGGCGCGCGCGATTCGCGCGGCGTTGCGCACCGCGGCCTTCGCGCTCGGATACGCCCCGAGCCCACCGACGGGGACGCGTGCGACGCCCGAGCCCACGAAGAACACCTGACCCTTCGTCGCTCGCAGCTGCGGCAGTGCCTCGCGCACGAGCGCGAGCGGTGCGATGACGTGCACGACGAACTGCTCGCGCAAGGCCGCATCGCTCTGCTCGCCGATCGGCCCCACCGCGACGGCGCCGGCGTTGTTCACCAGCACGTCGATCCGCCCGAACCTGCGCAGCGCGGCCGCCGCGATCTGCGCCGGTGCCTCCGGGGCCTGCAGGTCCAGCGCGAGCACCTCGATCGCTCCCCGTGCGCCCGCCGCGCTCGCGGCGAGGCCGGCCAAGAGATCCGCGCGGCGAGCGACTGCGAGCACGTTGTAGCCGGCGTCGGCAGCGCGCGCCGCGAGCGCACGGCCGACCCCCGACGAGGCGCCGGTCACGACGATCGTGCGCGTCATCCCTTCCTCACCTTCGCTCGCGCGCGCCGGCGTAGCACGCGTAGGCGTCGACCGTCGAACCGGGGAGCCCCGCATAGTACGCGCCTTCGTCGAGCTGCGCGGCGTCCGCCTGTGCCGCAACGGAGCGCCGCTCGCGAGCAAACGCTGCGAGGGCGCGTGCGACCGGCTTCTCGCTCCCGTCCGCGCGAACGATGCCGAAGCCGAGCTCGTGCGGCGCGAGGTCGAACGGCGGCGACGCGGCGAGCGCTGGATCGTAGTCGGTCCAGCACCACCAGAAGGCGCCGAGCGCGCCGCGTGCATGGAGCCGCACGAGGACGTCGCCGGCGTAGGCCGCCATCGCGTCCTCCTCGAGGCAGGGCATACCGCTCGCGCGGGTGCGGCCGGAGCACGCGGGGTTGCCGAACTCGGAGAACAGCACCGGCTTGCATGAGAACCCTGCGGTGAGCGCTGCGAGAAATGGCACGACCTCCGGGTCGGCGATGGACCGGGCAAACGCGCTGTACGCCGGGTAGCCATGCATCGTCGCGAAGGGCCAAGGCACCGAGATCGACGACGGCCGGATCCCCCGATCCTCCGTGAGATCCTCGCCGTGGAGCCCGCCGGTGCTCGGCAACTGCGAGGCGTTCTGCAGCTCGTGCGTCAGCCGCGCGCTCCAGCGTGCGGCATCCGACGGCGACGCCGCCTCGCGCATGTTCGAAAACTCGTTGCCGAGGTCCCACGCCAGCACGGCGGGGTGCCGGTCGGCGCGCTCGCCGACGGCGCGTGCGTGCGCGAGCTGCGCATCGAGCAACGCGCCGCCGTAGAAGTCGCCGATGCCGTAGCTGGAGGCGGCGCCGCTGGAGATGGTGCGGAACCTGCCGGCGGCCCGCGCCGGGTCGAGCGACCACGCGGGTAGCCAGTTGACGCCGCTCATGTGGCCCGTGAACAGCGTCGGCATCGTCCGCAGGCCGCGGTCGCTCGCCAGCGCGATCACCCGCTCGAAGCGGCGGAGCGCGCCCGGGTCCATTCGGTCCGGCGCGGGTTGGAAGGCCTCCCACAGGAGGAAGAACCGCACGACATCGAGCCCCAGGGCGGCGATGTGCGCGAAGTCCTCGTCGATTTCGCCCTCGTCGAAGCGCGACCACATGGCCATTGCCGACGACTTCGGCCAGTAGTTGATCCCGAGTAGGAACGGATGCGTCACCGGCGGCACGCCACACTCGCCGGAACGCAGTAGCCGGGGTCGAGGTTGCCGTTTGCACGCGCGCGAACGGCGTGTGGATGGACGGACGGCCGCTCGTCGGCATCATCATGGGCAGTGTCTCGGATCTCGAGACGATGCGCGCCGCGTCGACGACGCTGCGAGAGCTCGGCGTACCGCACGAGATGCGCGTGGTGTCCGCGCACCGCACGCCCGACCTCCTCTACCGCTACGCCGAAGAGGCCGCAGGACGCGGGCTGCGCGTGATCGTCGCCGGCGCGGGCGGGGCTGCGCACCTTCCCGGGATGACGGCCGCGAAGACGCAGCTTCCGGTGATCGGCGTGCCGGTTCGGGGCAAGACGCTCGACGGACTGGACTCGCTGCTCTCGATCGTGCAAATGCCCGCCGGCGTGCCCGTGGCAACGGTCGCCATCGGGAACGCGACCAACGCGGCACTGCTCGCAGCCCGCATCTTGGCGCTGTCCGACCCCGCTCTCGCCGGGCGCCTGGCCGCGCGCGCGGCGAAGGCCGCACAAGAAGTCGAGGCGCAGACGCTGTGAACCGCATTCGTTCGATCGGCATCCTCGGCGGCGGACAGCTCGGGCGGATGCTGACGCTCGAGGCCAAGCGCATGGGATACCGCGTCGTCACGCTGGAGCCGCACTCCGACTCGCCGACGGGTCAGGTCGCCGACGAGCAGATCGTCGCGGCGTACGACGATCCGCGCGCCATCGGTGAGCTTGGCGCGCGCAGCGACGTGGTGACGTACGAGTTCGAGAACATACCGCTCCGCTCGGCCGTCGCGCTCGAGGAGGACCGGCGCCTGGTGCGCCCGAGCGCAGACGTGCTCCGCATGACGCAGGATCGGCTGCTGGAGAAGACCTTCGTCCGCGACACTGGCTGCGAGACCGCCGCGTTCGCTCCCGTCCGAAACGCGGCGGAGTTGGCGCTTGCGCTGTCCTCGATCGGGCTGCCCGCCGTGATGAAGACCGTGACCGGCGGCTACGACGGGAAGGGGCAGTGGGTCGTGCGAGATCCGGCGCAAGCCGAAGCAGCTTTGGTCGCGGCCGGCGGCCGGGCCCTGATCTTCGAGCGCTACGTTCCCTTCGATTGCGAGATCTCGGTGATTTGTGCACGCGGGGAAGGCGGCGACCACATCGCGTTTCCAGTCGCGGAGAACGTGCACGATGCGGGCGTCCTCGCGACGACGATCGTGCCGGCCCGGATCTCCGAGGCCGTCGCCGTCAACGCGCGCGCAGCCGCGGCGCTCATCGGCGAGAGCTTGGGCATCGTGGGCGCCTACTGCGTCGAGTTCTTCGTTCGGGGCGACGTCGTATTCGTCAACGAGATCGCGCCGCGCGTGCACAACAGCGGGCACTACTCGCTCGACGCCACGCAGATCTCCCAGTACGAAGCGCACGTGCGCGCGATCTGCGACCTGCCCCTGGTCGAGCCACGCCTGTTCGCGCCGGCAGTCATGGTGAACATCCTGGGGGACGGCACGGGCGACGAACTCGTCGGGCTCGAGCGGGTCCTCCGGGATCCGGGCCTGAGCTTGCACCTGTACGGAAAGCGCCACGCCGCGGCACGCCGGAAAATGGGGCACTTCACGGTCCTCGGCGGGTCGATCGAAGACGCGCTGGAACGAGCGGCCCGGGCGAAGGAACTCCTCTCGTGGGCTCCCGAGGGTCGCCGTGCCGAGGCGGCGGCGCCCGCATAGCGGGGGTCACCGCCGCGAGCGCGTCTAACCGCAGGGCCAAAGGTCCTGGCACAAACAGTGACTGAAGGCGCCAGGGATCGTCACATGAAGCGATAAAAGTCGAACTCGCCAAAAGTCGTACACGTTTCTTGCCGAATACGGATACGCGGCAGACGAACGGCGGACCGGCGCTCCTGCGATATCCATACGGGCCTGGCCCATGGGTCGCGGGACATGCACGGAGAGCAATGAACGCCGGCCGGCACCAAGGAGCGACCTGGGGATGCACCTTCAACGCCTCGCAAATAAGCGGCACGGACCCGCAGCCCTTCCGCAGGCGACCGACTTAGCTGAGGCGCGCTTTCGACGCATGGCGGAGGCCGAGTGCCAGCGGCAGCTGGAGGCGTTCGTACGCTGGTCGCACGGTGCCGTCTTGGTGACCGACGCGTCGAGCGACCGGGTGATCCTGGACCTGAACGCAGCGTTCGGACGGATGACGGGGTACGATCGCGACGAACTCCTCGGGCGGCCATTGTCGACCGTGTTCGGTCCAGTGCACGCGCGCGCGGACCGCGTCGACGCCGAACTCTCCGGCTATCGCAAGAGCGGCGAGGCCTACTGGGCCGAGGTGTCCATCGAGCCCGTTCTCGACGACGCGGGACTCCCGCAATGTTTCGTCTCGGTCTATCGCGACGTGACGATCCGCCACCTCGCCGACGAGATCCAGCGCAGGCGCAACGCCATCCTCGAGATGACGAGCAGCGACGCCCCGCTCGACGAGATCCTCCGGCACGTGGTCGACCTGTCCGACCTTGCGAACCCCGGCACGCACGCCGCGATCGCCTTCGTGCGCGATCGGCGCCTCTATCACGCGGTGTCCTCGCGCGCCTTGCCTCGATCGCACGCCGACCTCATGGACGGCCTGCAGATCGGAGCCCTCTGCGGCCATTGGGGGATGGCTGCGCTCGCCGAGCGCGCCATCATCGTCGAGGACACCGCGATCGACCCGCTGTGGGTGCGCGATCGCGGCTACGCACACTCGCACGGGCTCGCAGCGTGCTGGTCGACACCGATCGTCTCGCGTGGCGACGACGTGGTCGGCGTCTTCGTCGCGTACGCCGGCGTCCCACGGGGGCCGAGCCCTGCGGAGCTCGAGGTTCTGCGCGAGGCGGCGCACCTTGCTGGGCTTGCGATGGAGCGCGACGCCGTGTACGTGCAGCTCGAACGGATGGCACTCCGCGACGCGCTGACCGATCTTCCGAACCGCGCGTTGTTTGAACGGACGCTGGGCGTCTGCATCGAGGAGGAGCGCAGGAGCGGCACGCGCCTCGCCGTCGGCCTCGTCGATTTGGACCGGTTCAAAGTCGTGAACGACTCGCTCGGGCACGCCGTCGGGGACCAGTTGCTCGTCGAGGTCGCGAAGCGGCTCGCGCGCGTCATGCGGCCCGAAGACAACGTCGCGCGCATGGGCGAGGACGAGTTCGCGATCTTGATCCGCGGCGTCGAGAGCCGGGACCACGCCGCCCGCCTCGTGCGGTCGGCGCTCGCCAAGCTGGACACGGCGTTCTATCCCAGTGGCAACGAAGTGTTCGTGCGGGCGAGCGCGGGCGTCTCCGTCTTTCCCGACGACGCCTCGCACCCGGACCAGTTACTGCGCGTCGCCGAACGCGCGCTCTACGCGGCGAAGGCGAGCGGCTGCGGCGTCGCCGTATCGACGCGCGCAAATCGCACGCAGGGCGCCACGCGCGTCGCACTCGAGACCGCGCTGAGCCACGCCATCGGAAAGCGCGAGCTCCAAGCCCACTACCAGGTCATTCGCGACCTCGCCACGGGCACGGTCTTGGGAGCGGAGGCGCTCCTTCGCTGGAAGCACCCGAGGTTCGGACGTCTGCCAACGAGCGAGATCATCCGCGTGGCGGAAGAGACCGGGCTGATTCTTCCGATCGGCGCATGGATGCTGATGACCGCGTGCCGCCAAGCAGCACGCTGGCGGCGCGCCGGCGGCCCCGGGTTCGTGATGGTCAACGTCTCGCCGCGGCAGTTCGAGGATCGTCAGTTCGTCGAGCTCGTCGGGCGCGCGCTGCGCGCGGAGCGGCTCGACCCGAGTGCGGTGCATCTGGAGATGACGGAAAGCCTGGTCATGCGCTCGCCGGAGGCTGCGACCGTGACCCTGCGCGCGCTCAAGGAGATCGGCGTTCAGATCGTCATCGACGATTTCGGCACCGGCTATTCGAGCCTCGCATACCTCAAGCGGTTCCCGCTCGACGCGCTGAAGATCGACGCAACGTTCGTGCGCGACGTCGGTACGAGCGCGCACACGGCGCACGACGAGAGCATCGTGCGTGCGATCGTCGCACTCGCGGCGGCCCTCGGACTCCGCACGATCGCCGAAGGCGTCGAGACGGAGACGCAGATCGCGTTCTTGCAAGCCCTCGGGTGTACGACGGGTCAGGGCTACGCGCTCGGGCGACCCACCCAAGCCGGCTCCCTCGACGTCGCGATCAGAACGGCTGCGACTGCGGTTTCGGCGGCACCTCGGTAAAGGCCATCGGCCGATCCCACCAGTCGTGCTCGCGCCACGCGCGCTGTCCGACCGTCGGCTCCGGCGGCGTGCGCTCGCGCAGCACGGTTCGATAGGCGTCGCAGTAACGGTCGATCATCCGCTCGAGGGAGAACGTCGTTTCCACGTGCCGCCGGCACGCGGCGCGATCGAGCTGCGCTAGCTGCGGCACGCGCGATGCGGCCTCCTCGACGTCGGCGCACAGGAAACCGGTGACGCCCTCGACGACGACTTCCGGAAGCGACCCCATCCGGGCGCCGAGCACCGGGGTTCCGCACGCCATCGCCTCGACTAAGACGAGGCCGAAGCGTTCGGGCCGTGTCGTCATATGCACGAGCGCAAGCGCCCCGCCCAGCAGCTCGTTGCGCCGCGTCCGGTCCACCGATCCGAGGAACTGCACGCGGTCGCCATCGATGTGCGGCGCGATCTGCGTGCGGAAGTAGTCCATGTCCTGATGGATCGCGGCGATCTTGAGGCGGATGCCCGCGCGGCGCGCGATCTCGATCGCGAGATGCGCGCCCTTCTCTTCGTGGAAGCGCCCGAGGAACACGAGATAGTCGCCGGGCCGCTCGACGAACGTGAACGTCGACGCGTCGATGCCGTTGTAGGTGGTTGCGACGTAGGACAGCCCCGGGTCGCGGTCGGCGTCGCTGATCGAGCAGTAGAAGCTGCGCCGCGAGCATGCGTAGAACGCGGCCAGAATCGGTGGGCTCGAGAACCCGTGAATCGTCGTGAGCAGCGGCGGCCGGCTCGTCGCGAGCGCGTAGGTCAGCGGCTTCCAATCGAAGCTGTTGTGGATCAGGTCGAACTCGCCTGCGCGCGCGAACAGCGCGCCGGTGTGGAGCGCTCCGTACACGTCGCCGTTCAGGTGGGGATCGTCGTGCAGGCTGACCGGGATGACGGACGCGAGCATCGCGGTAGTCCGCGAGTTCCCTGCGGCGAAGAGCGTGACGTCGAGCCCGCGTCGCACCATCCCATCCGCAATATCGCCGGCGACCTGCTCCCACGGCCCGTATCCTGGCGGCGGCGCCGGCCACGATATCGGAGCGAGGACCGCCAGGCGTAACCCGCGGAGATCGCTCGCGTCACTCACTGATCGCCCGGTCGAATTCTCCGCGCGAGCGGCCGAAGGGTACTCGGACGACGGCCGTTGTAGCAAGCGCTACAATTGCCCCTTCGTCGCCAACAACGAGAGAAAGGGTGGTCACTATGCCCCTTGGGAAACGGGTCGCGGCCGAACTCGTCGGGACCTTCTGGCTTGTCTTCGGCGGCTGCGGCAGCGCGGTTTTGGCCGCCGCCGTCCCGCAACTCGGCATCGGGTTTGCGGGCGTTGCGCTGGCATTCGGACTCACGGTGGTCACGATGGCCTACGCGTTCGGGCACGTTTCGGGCGCGCACTTCAATCCGGCGATCTCCTTCGGACTCTTCATCGGCCGGCGCTTCCCGGGGCGCGACGTGCTCCCGTACATCATCGCCCAGGTAGTCGGGGCGATCGGAGCGTCCGCGGCGTTATATGTGATCGCGAGCGGCAAAACGGGCTTCAGCCTGGCCAACGGTTTTGCATCCAACGGGTATGGCGACCATTCGCCGCTCGGATACGGGATGGGCGCCGCTCTGTTCATCGAGATCCTTTTGACGTGCGCCTTTCTCATCGTCATCATGGGCTCGACCGACAAGCGCGCGCCGGCTGGGTTCGCGCCGCTCGCCATCGGGCTGTGTCTGACGTTGATCCACCTGATCAGCATTCCGGTGGACAACACGTCGGTCAACCCGGCGCGCAGCACGGGTCCCGCGCTCTTCGTCGGGGGGTGGGCGCTGCAGCAGCTCTGGGTGTTCTGGGTGGCGCCGCTGATCGGCGGCGCGCTCGGCGGGTGGCTGTACCCGATGATCACGGGCGAGCAGCCGGCGGCGTAACCGGCTCGCCCCGGCTCACGAGCGCGCCGTCCTTCACGACGGCGATCGGCTCGCGCAGGGCGCGCGGATCCTCGTCGATGTCGCGACGCAGGAGAAGCGCGTCCGCCGGCGCGCCCGGCGAGAGCCGGCCGCGCGCGACCCCGAGGAGATCGGCCGAGGCGACCGTCGCCGTGCGCAGCGCCTCGCGTGGCGTCATCCCGAGGACGCTCTGGAGCAGCTCGACTTCGTACCAATAGCGCTCGTGCAAGTTGAACGGCGTGCCCGCGTCCGAGCCGCCGGCGAAGCGCACTCCGGCGGCGCGCGCGCGCGTCAGGTTGTGGGTCATCCGATTCGCGATGTCGCGTGCCTTGCCCACGGCCCACTGCGGGATTCCTGCATCCGTGCCGAACTCGACGATGCACGTAACTGCGGCCAGCGTCGGGACGAGATACGTGCCGCGCTCGACGAACAGCGCGATCGCCTCGTCATCGAGCAGCATACCGTGTTCGATCGAATCGACGCCCGCACGCAGCGCGTTCTTCACGCCGTCCGCGCCGATGGCGTGTGCGGCGCAGCGCAGGCCGTGCGCGTGTGCTTCCGTGACGCCTGCCCGCAGTTCGTCCTCGTCGAGCTGAGCGATCGCCGGCACGGCCCCCTTCGTCAGGACGCCGCCGGTCGCGATGAACTTGATGCAGTCGGCGCCGGCCTTGCGCTGCTCGCGCACCGCCTTGCGCACGTCGGCGCCTCCGTCTGCCTCGCGCCCGATCCACCAGCCGTGACCGCCCGTCATGCAGACGACCTTGCCCGCCGCGAGCACCGTCGGTCCCTCGAGCGTGCCCGCCGCGATGGCGTCGCGCACGTCGATCGCGAGCGTCTCGCTTGCCCCGAGATCGCGGATCGTCGTCACGCCCCCGTGGAGCGAACGGCGCGCGTTGGCGGCGCACGTCAATGCGCGCTGCGTCGCCGTCAGCAGCAGCATCACCGACGTGGTTTGTGCCTCGCCGCTGAGTTCGAGATGGGCGTGCGCGTTGATGAGCCCCGGCACGACGGACGCGGCTTCGAGACGGCGGGCCTCCGCCGGTATCGCAACGTCCGGACCGCAGTCCGCGACCAAACCGTCGCGCACGAGCAGCGTCACGTTGCGCAGCGGGGCCTCGCCTGGCTCGGCGTGCAGCGTGCCGCAGCGGATCGCGAGCGGGACGCCGCTCACGACGGCCGCTCCGCCAGGAACACGCGCGTCCGGTAGACGAGCGCGCAGGTGCCGTCGGCGTCGGCGAACCGCGCGTGCAGTGCGCGGAGCCGCTCCGCGACCTCGTCGTATTCGGGTCCACCGCGAGGAACGTACGAGGTGCTGCGGGCGCGCCCGAGCAGCCCGTCGCAGTCCAAGCGCTGCCGAGACGGGAACTCATGGACGCGGACGCTCGCGTAGCCCTCCGCCCGCAGCAGGCTTTCCACGCCCGTGTCGCCGTGTGGGCGCGCACCCCGGGATCCGCGCCGCACAGCGTCGGCGATCAAGCCGTATTCTGCGGAGAACGGATCGCCGTCGTCGCGCAGGTTCCACACGATGGCGAGCCGCCCGCCCGGCCGCAGGATGCGCGCAAACTCCGCGAGCGAATCCGCGGTCGCAAACCAGTGAAACGCTTGAAAGACGCAGACGACGTCGGCGGCGGCGTCGGGCAGGCCCGTGCGATCGGCCGTGCCGTCGCGCGCGTCGACGCCGCTCGCGATGGCGGCCTCGCGCATCTCCGGGTTCGGTTCGATCGCGACGACGCGCGCGCCGCGCTCGAGGAGCAGCAGCGACGCGATGCCGGACCCGGCACCCACATCGACGACCGTCAGCGCCGTGGGGTCGCCGAGGCCGCCGAGCACCGCGTCGATCGCCGCGGACGGATAGGATGGCCGGTAGCGTCCATAGTCGGCCACCCGTCCGAGGAAGCGCGCCGCCGTCGGAACGATCTCGTCCGTCATGCGAGTTCGACGAGCGTCGCGCCGGCGGACACCAGCGCGCCCGGTACGACCGCGATGCGCTCGACCGTTCCGGCGTGGGGCGCCTCGATCCGGTGTTCCATTTTCATCGCCTCCAGAACGACGAGTAGGTCGCGCTCCGCGACCGCGTCGCCTTCGGCGACGGCGACCTTCACGATCTTGCCGGGCATTGGCGACGTGACCGAGCCCGCCGTGCCCGCGTGCTTCGCGTGCGAGCCGGCACCGACGCGCGGCGGGTCGAGAAACGCGAAATGGTAGGCGGCTCCGGACAAGGTGACGTCGATGCCGCGTTCGCCGACCGTCGCGCGGCCGGCGTGCCGGACCGAGCCGGAGACGACGACGCGGTCCCCGTGCGCTGCGATCGCGACGTCGGCGACGATGTCGCCGGTAATCTGCCACCCATCGTTCGCTCCCGTGCGCGACGCGACCACGCGGACGCTGCGCTCCGCGCCGCGCAGCTCCACGGGGATGCCGACGCCGCCGATGCGCCACGTGCGTGGGTCCGAAACGAGCGCGCCGATCGCGAGCAGCACGGCGCCGTCCGGCTCGTCGGCCGGATCCGCATGCATGAACGCCGGCCGCTCTCCTAAGAACGCCGTCGTGGTCTCGCCGTCGCGAAATCCCCGGTCGCGGACGATGCGCAGCAACAGCGGCTGGTTCGTCGGAACGCCCTCGATGCGAAACGTTTCGAGCGCTCGGGTGAGCCGCGCGATCGCGCTCGCCCGATCCGGGCCCCACGCGATCAGCTTTGCGATCATCGAATCGTAGTAGATCGAGATCTCGCTCCCGGCGGCGACCCCGCTGTCCAGCCGGATGCCCGGCCCCGATGGCGGTTCCCAGGCGGTAATGGTGCCGCTCGCCGGCAGGTAACCGGTCGCCGGATCCTCCGCAGTGATGCGTGCCTCGATGGCCCAACCCTCGGCGCGCACGGCGTTCTGCACGATCGTCAGCGCGTCGCCAGCGGCGATGCGCAACTGCCAGCGCACCAGGTCGACGTCCTGCACGGCCTCGGTCACCGGATGCTCGACCTGCAGGCGCGCGTTCATCTCGAGGAAGTAGTACGCGCCGTCCTCGTCGAGCAGGAACTCCACCGTCCCGGCGTTCGTGTACTCGACCGAGCGTGCCGCGCGCACCGCGGCGGCGCCCATCTCCGCGCGCAACTCGCGACCGAGCGCGACGGACGGCGCCTCCTCGAGCACCTTCTGGTGGCGCCGCTGGATCGAGCATTCGCGTTCCCCGAGATGGATCGTGTTCCCGACGGCGTCGGCGAGGATCTGGAACTCGATGTGCCGCGGGCGGCGCAAGTAGCGTTCGAGGAGGACCGTCGCATCCCCGAACGCGGCGAGCGCCTCGCGCTTCGCGGCCTCGAGCGATTCCGCAAAGCCGGCAAGATCTTCCACGACGCGCATGCCCCGGCCGCCGCCGCCGGCGCTGGCTTTGATCAGCAGCGGCGTTCCGATCGTCGCGGCCTCGGCGCGCAGGCGTTCGAGCGATTGGTCGGAGCCGTCGTAGCCGGGGACGACGGGCACGCCGTGTTCGCGCACGCGCCGCTTCGCCTCAATCTTGTCGCCCATCGCCGCGATCGCATCGGGCGTCGGCCCGACGAACGTGAGTCCCGCGTCGACGACGGCGCGCGCAAACGTCGCGCGTTCGGAGAGAAAGCCGTAGCCGGGATGGAGTGCGTCCGCGCCGAGGGTGCGAGCCGCGTCCAGGATGTGCGCGGCGTTGAGGTACGAATCGGCGGCGGGGGCGCCTCCGATGCAGACCGCGTCGTCCATCGCGTCGAGAAAGTGCGCCATCGCGTCGGCCTCGGAGTAGATGCCGAGCGGCACGATGCCCACTTCGCGAGCGGCCCGCGCGATGCGCACGGCGATCTCACCACGGTTCGCGATCAGGAGGCGCCGAATCGGGCGCGCGGTCACCGTGCCCACGCCGCCGGCCGGCGCTCGATGAACGCGCGCAGGCCCTCCTGTCCCTCGGCGCTGGTCCGCTGCGCCGCGATCGCGCTCGACGTGAGCTCCAGCGTCTCCGCGTATGCGTGCTCGCGCACGGACCGCAGAAGTCCCTTGGTAGCGGCGACGCCGGTCGGCGACGCGGAAAGCGCCTCGCGCACGACGCGGTCGACCGCAGCGTCGAGCGCGTCCTGCGCGACGACCTCGTGCACGAGGCCGATCGCGAGGGCACGCCGGGCGTCGAAGCGCTCGCCCGTCAGCGCGAGCGCGCGCGCGTGCGACGGGCCGATTTTCGCGAGCACGAACGGCGAGATGACGGCAGGCATGATGCCGAGCTTCGTTTCGGTGAAGCCGAAGGCCGTGTCTTCAGCTGCGAGCGCGACGTCGCAGACGGCGACGAGGCCGGCGCCGCCGCCGAGAGCCGCGCCGTGGATGCGCCCGACCACGACCTTCGGCACGCCGTCGATCGAGCGGAACATTCGCGACATGCGGCGTGCGTCGGCGAGATTCTCCGCTTCGCTGAGGTCGAGCGACGCGCGCATCCAATGGACGTCGGCGCCGGCGCTGAAGACGTTCCCGCGACCGGCGAGCACGATGACGCGGACGGCGTCGTCGGTCGCCAACTCGTCAAACGTGGTGTGGAGCTCCGCGATCAGCTCGGCGTTGAACGCGTTCCGGACCTCGGGACGCGTGAGGGCGACGTAGGCGACCGCGCCGGACCGCCGGACCTCGAGTAGCTCCGAACCCATGGCCACGACCTTCGCGGGCCACCGTCGGCTCCCTTACGAAACGGTGCAGGCCTCCCGTGGTAGACTCTACACGACATGGACGCCACCGTTGGGACCACAGTGCCGCGCGTCGCGCGCGAGGAGCGCGGGCCGATCGTCTACCGGCACACCGTGACGACCCGGCTGACGCACTGGCTGTCCGCGCTCGCACTCGTGATCCTGGTCGCCAGCGGGCTCCAGATCTTCAACGCGGCGCCCTACCTGGACGCGTCGGACAAGACCGATCCCGCGCGGCGCGTGCTGCAGATCGGGGCCGGTACCGATGCATCCGGCGGGGCGACCGGCACGACCGTGATCTTCGGTCACACGTTCCGAACGACGCACCTGCTCGGCTACACCGACAACGGCATGGGCGAACAGAGCCAGCGCGCGTTTCCGGCATGGCTGACCCTTCCCGGCTACCAGGACCTCGCCGACGGCCGGCGCTGGCACCTGTTCTTCGCCTGGATCTTCACGTTGTGTGGGGTCGCGTACATCGTCGCCGGCGTCTTGCGCAAGGACTTGGCGGACCTCGTTCTGCGCCCATCCGACCTGCCGAAGCTGTGGCCGATGCAGGCGTACTACCTGCGCTTGCGCAGCGAGCCGCCCGCGCACGGCAAGTACAATCCTCTGCAGAAGATGGCGTATACGCTCGTGCTCTTCGTCTTCTCTCCCCTGATCGTACTGTCCGGGCTGGCGCTCTCGCCGGGCATCGACGCGATCGCCGGCCCGCTGACGACGGCGTTCGGCGGGAGGCAGTTCGCGCGGCTGTGGCACTTCGTGTTCATGGTGGCGCTGCTCGGGTTTTTCGGCGTGCACCTCGTGCTCGTCGCGAGCACCGGCGTGCTCAACAACCTGCGCTCGATGATCCTCGGGACGTATCGGGTTGGGAAGCACGAGGGCACCGGACCGTGAGGCGGCGGCTGTTCATCGCGACGAGCCTCAGCGCGCTCGCAGGCTGCGGCGTCGGCAACAAGCTGAACGACGCCGCGACGTCGTCCGGGTTCAAGAACGTCCTGGAATCGGCGGAGGCGCTGAATCACCTGGTGATCGGGACGCGAGGGCGCGCCAAGCTGTATGCGCCGGGGGACGTCGATCGCGACTTCCGCACGAACGGCTTCGACACGCCGAGCGACGCAACGTATCGCGGCATCGTCGCCGATGGCTACAGCTCCTACCGCCTCGTCGTCGACGGCGAGGCAGAGCGCAAGCAGGCATTCACGCTCGCGGAGCTGCGCGCCATGCAGTCGCTCACGCAGATCACGCGCCACGACTGCGTCGAGGGATGGAGCGCGATCGGCGAATGGGGCGGCGTGCCGTTACACGAACTCCTCGCCGTGGTGCGGCCCACGGCGCGAGCGCGCTACGTCATTTTCCATTCGATGGACCGTTCGCCGGACGGTGATCCGTACTACGAAAGCCTCGACATGCACGAAGCGGCCCATCCGCAGACGCTGCTCGCACTCGACCTCAACGGCAGGCCGCTCGACCCCGACCACGGGGCGCCGGTGCGCCTGCGCGTGCCGACGCAGCTCGGGTACAAGAGCGCGAAATGGGTGAACCGCATCCAGCTCGCGGCGTCGTTCGCCGGCATCGGCGACGGCAAGGGCGGCTACTGGGAGGATCAAGGCTACGAGTGGTACGCGGGAATTTGACGCCGGAGATCCGCCTGGGCGACCTTTCGCGCGATCAGTCCGCGGTGCGCACCGACGAACGGGCCAACAGATACAACACGGTCCCGGCGGCGAGGAACGCCGCGGCGGTCGCGTACGCCGCGGCGCTGACCTGCGTCAGCAGACCGGCGCACACGGCCATCGCAAGGACGGGCACGGCCGCTCCGCCCGGCAGACGCAGGGCACCGGGAGCGTCGCGAATCCGTCCGCGCACTCGCGTCAGTGCGGCGGCGCAGCACAGGTAGACCGCGAGCCGAGTGAGGACGCTGAGGCCCGCCAGCCAGACGAAGCTACCGGATTCGGCCAGCACGAAGCACGCCGCACCGAAGAAGATGACCGAGCGGTACGGCGTGTGGTACGCCGGATGGACGGCGGCAAACCACCGTGGCAGGTATCCCTCCAGCGCCAGGCGATACGTGATGCGCGGCACCGAGAACATCGATGCAACCAAGTTGGCGCCAACCGAGGCGACGACTCCG
>Ga0302325_10015825_pt1 | contig 16016 bp, 14 predicted proteins | sample Palsa_T0_2_FD_201948 | JGI IMG/M metagenome (GOLD analysis project Ga0302325, IMG submission 201948) | Peat permafrost microbial communities from Stordalen Mire near Abisko, Sweden - Palsa_T0_2 | ecosystem: Environmental > Terrestrial > Soil > Palsa > Peat permafrost | place: Sweden: Abisko... | reverse complement strand
CCGCCCGCCACGACATTTGAATCCAGGAACAGGCGGATTCTGCGCCGGCCGCTCATTTTTTGGGCTTCTTGCTTATGCTAGGCCGGGAACTGCCAGTGGTGTCCCTCCTGCCATAGCGGCGCGCGTAGACCCGTTCACGCGCCGCCGGCAGCGTCGCCAAGAATTCGTCCGGAGTCACACCCGCGGCAGCCAGAGTTGAGCTCACTTGGGCACAAAGCTCTTCGAAACGCTTTTGCTCCGGCAGAAGAATGAGACCATCTCCCATGCGCAAGACCGCCACGGGCGCGCCGGTTCCCAGTCCAAGGTCCTCGCGAAACTGCTTGGGGACGGTCAACTGGCCCTTTTCGCCGATTTTCGTGGTGGTCAGGTATTCGAGGGTAGCTGAGTGCGGGTTCATAGCCGGTAGGAAAATCCTACCACATCCTGGCGCCGCCCGCAAGTGGTGCCCACGTCTCTCGTCACTCGAGCCTCTCCCATAAGCACGCGAACTCCTCGACGGCGATTTGTTCGGCGCGCAGATCCATCTCCGGCATCGCTTCGAGTGCCGCGCGCGAATAGAACGGGCGCAAATTGTTGCGGAGCGTTTTCCGCTTGTGCGCGAAACAACGGCCGATGAATTCGATCAATCGCGGTGAAGGCGGCGGCCCAGGCTTTCGGATCAGCTTCACGGCGGCCGAATCGACTTTAGGCGGCGGAGCGAATGCGCCCGGCGGCACTTTCACCACCAGCTCGACTTGACACTGCAACTGCGTCTTTACGGAAAGAAACCCGTAGTCGCGCGAATGCGGCTTGGCCCGTAGCCGCTCGGCCACCTCCCACTGCACCAGAAACACGGCGGCGCCAAACGCGGCGGGCAGCGCAAGAAAGCGATCGATAATGGGCGAGGTGATGTAGTAGGGCAAATTCCCGGCAATCACCGCCGGCCCCCACGCGCCCAGATCGGTTTCGAGAACGTCAGCGCGGTGAATGTGAACGCGCGGATCGGAAGCAAATTGCACACAAAGCTGCTCGGCCAGAGCCGCATCCAATTCCACGGCATGCAGTTCATCGGTGCGCGTAAGCAGATGGCGGGTGAGCGCTCCGCGGCCCGGCCCGATCTCCACCACGCGCGCCGCGTGTTTGCCGCAGGCGGCCACTGCCAGACGCTCGAGGATCGACTCCGCGATCAGAAAATGCTGGCCAAGCTTGCGGGGCAAGCTTCATTGTAGGGCGGACCTCTTTGATGTGGGGCAGGTTGACAACCTGCGGCCGATTGACAATCGGCCTGCCTGCGGCGCTGCGGGTTGCCAACCCGCTGCAGGTTGACAACCTGCCCCACATGCCTTTCATTGAGCATTCCATATACTTGTCGATCATGCGCATCTTCGTAATCGCAGCTCTCTCGGCCGCGCTCCTGTTTGCCGGCGTCGCCGCCGCGCAACAAACCGGCTGGCCGGCCTATGGCGGCAACGCCGAGGGTACGCGTTACTCCTCACTCAAGCAGATTCACCGCGGCAACGTCGCCCGGCTTAAAGTGGCGTGGACTTACGATACCGGCGATGCTTTCCAGGATTCGGAAATGGAGTGCCAGCCCATCGTGGTGGATGGCGTGCTCTACGCCACCACGCCGAAGCTGCGCCTGATTGCACTCGATGCCGCAACCGGCAAGCTGCTCTGGCAATTTGATCCGTTTGGCGGAAAGGGCGAGATCGGCAAGCAACGCAATCGAGGCGTCACTTACTGGGCTGCGGGCGCCGACCACCGCATCTTTCTGGCCGCCGCTCACTATCTCTACGCCGTGAATGCCTCCACCGGCAAACCTGTCCCCAGCTTTGGCGATAACGGACGCGTCGATTTGCGCCAGGGGCTCGGCCGCGAGGTGGAAGGCATGTCGATCGGCGCAACCTCGCCGGGAATCATTTACAAAGATCTGCTGATTCTCGGCAGCATCTGCAACGAAACGCTGCCCGCCGCGCCCGGCGATATTCGCGCTTTCGATACACGCACGGGCGCCGTCCGCTGGCAGTTCCACACGCTTCCGCATCCTGGCGAGCCCGGCTACGAGACTTGGCCGAAGGATGCTTGGACCTACATTGGCGGCGTCAACAACTGGGCGGGTATGAGCCTGGATGAGAAGCGCGGCCTCGTGTTTGCAGGCACTGGTTCGGCGGCATTCGATTTTTATGGGTCAAACCGCCTGGGCGACAACCTGTTCGCCAATACCTTGCTCGCCCTGGACGCGGCCACGGGGAAACGTGTATGGCACTTTCAGAGCGTCAAACACGACCTGTGGGATCGCGATTTCCCGGCGCCTCCGACGCTAGTGACCGTGGAACGCAACGGCAGCAAAGTGGACGCCGTGGCGCAGACCACGAAATCGGGCTATGTGTTTCTCTTCGAGCGTGAGACTGGCAAGCCGCTGTTCCCGATTGAAGAACGGCCCGTGCCGAAGTCTGATGTCGAGGGCGAAGTGACGGCCGCAACACAGCCCTTCCCGCTGCTGCCGCCACCCTTCGCGCGGCAAGCGTTCACCGAAGACATGGTGACCGAGCGCACCCCGGAGGCGCATCGAGCGGTGCTCGAACGCTTGCGGCGCTTGCGCAGCAACGGCCAGTTCGTGCCGCCCAGCTTGCAAGGCACCGTGATCCTTCCCGGCTTTGACGGTGGCGGCGAATGGGGCGGCGCGGCCTTCGATTCCTCAAACGGCCTGCTATACGTGAATGCGAACGAAATGGCCTGGATCATGAAGCTGGTCGAAAACGAGAAGACCGGCGACGCACCTACCGCCCGTGGCCTGTATTTGGCCAGGTGCGCGGGTTGTCATGGCGCCGAGCGCCGCGGCACGCCTCCAGAGTTTCCATCGCTCATTGGAATCGCCGAGCGCCACTCGACGGCCGAGATCGAAAACGTGATCCGCCATGGCAACGGCCGCATGCCTGCTTTTGGCTATTTGAGCAAGCCGGAAATCGCAGCCGTTACTGCCTTTATTTCCACCGGCGAAAACAAAGAGGTGGTGCTCGCATTGTCCGGCGCCGCGGCGGCGCTCTCGGCGAAGGAACACCAGAAGTACCGCTTCGATGGCTACAACAAGTTTCTCGATCCCGACGGCTACCCCGCGGTCGCGCCGCCCTGGGGCACACTGAACGCCATCGATCTGAACAAAGGCGTGATCGCCTGGAAGATTCCCTTTGGCGAATATCCGGAACTGGTCGAAAAGATGGGCATCACCGGCAGCGAGAATTACGGCGGCCCGCTGGTGACCGCAGGTGGTCTGCTGTTCATCGGCGCCACTACCCACGACCGCAAATTCCATGCCTATGACAAGGACACCGGCAAGCTGCTTTGGGAGGGTCTCCTGCCTGCCGGCGGCATCGGAACTCCGGCGACGTATGAGATCAACGGCCGCCAGTTTGTGGCGATCGGCGCGGGCGGCGGCAAGAGCGGAGCGCCATCGGGTGGAACGTATGTAGCGTTTGCGCTGGAGTAGGCGGCGAGCTCCATCCGGCGCATTCCTCGATGTGCGGGGAAGAACCGCAGCGCAGATTCTTGCTGTTGAGAAATCTAAAGTGCAATCTTAGAAAACTCAATGGTAAGAATCCGCGAAAACTAGAAGCGCTGGCTCATGTGGTCTGCTCTACGCGTGCCGCAAACAGGGCCAGCAGCCCGCCCCAGCCGCCTTGAGAATCCACGCTGGCCTTCATCGCTTCCCACCCTTCGCCGTGACGCTCGAAGTGCCGGTGCTCCAGATCCACGCGAGTCGAGCCGTCAGCTTCCGGTGTAAAACGCACTTCCACTTCGCTCGTTTTCGCAAGATCCGCCTCGAACTTCCACGCAGGAGTGATCTGCCACGCCATCACAAACCGGCGCGGCGGCTCCCATGCCAGCACGCTACCCCAGGGGCATTCGGTTCCGTCGATCTGCTCGCTATAGCAGCGTCCACCCACGCGCCCTTCGATAACTGCCCTCTTCAACGGCGCGTTTCCAATGTGGTGACCTCGCGGCCACCAGGTGTCAAATCCTTCGGTGAACACTTGAAACGCGTGTTCCACGCTCGCCTTCACTGTAATGCTCTTTCGAACGGATGCTTCTATTACCTGCTGTGTCGTCATTTCCTTGACTCCTTTTTTGAAAAGCTTTCTTCTGCCTTCTTCTTGAACTCCGCCAATGCCACCGTCCAAAACTGATCCAGATACTCGCGAAGCGAACGGAACCCCTCCGGGTTCAGCCGGTACAGCCGACGGTTTCCCTCGCTGCGGTCGGTCACCAGCTTCGCCTCTTTCAGAACGCGCAGGTGTTGCGAAATGGCTGGCCGGCTAACCGGAAAGTGCCCGGCAAGCTTTCCCACGCTCTGTGGGCCATCGAGCAAGCGCGCGAGAATCGCCCTGCGCGTCGCATCGCCCAAGGCGTCCAATTGCGCTGCTTGGTAAGTTTGCACTTACGGTAAGTATATACTTACCAATGATCCGCGTCAATGGTTTCTTGCGAACAATTCGGTAGTGCTGAAGCTGGGGCCCTCAGCCTTACGCGCTTTGGCCGCGAATCTGGCTGACTGCGCGTTTGGCTTCGAGAATCGACATGCGATGATCCATGATCCCGGCCAAATCTGAATTCGCGAAAGCAATGCGGCCGAAGGCCCGCTCGCGGAGGACGTCGCCCGGACCCGGCTTCCCGTTCTTGCCGAAAAAGAAACCGGGCTGCGGGCTCAGGTATGCGTGTCCCCACCGGTTCAAAATGACGCCCGCAATATCACGCTCGGCCCGGAAGCCGCTGCGCGCAAACATCGCCGAAAAGTGCTCGCGGATCTGCCGCTCGTAGGTCCGGAAGGGCGTGGAAAGAAGCTCCATGCGCCCGCGCGACGTCTGCTCTTCGATGGCGAGTCCGGGCTTCGAGAACAAGATCTTCAAATTGATCACAGCAGGCTGGTTGGGGTCGAGCTCGCTCGAATCGGTCCCAAACGTCGCCACTTTGCGCATGGTCAAATAGCAGCCGATCCCTTCAAACCACTGGCATTCGGTCAGACCCAGATCGTACAGGAAGCGCCAGTTCCGCACGGCCACGTTTGCCATCAAACACGGCGACCGGTGGAACTCGGCATACGCTTCGCGGCAGGCCGTGGGCAGGTCGCGCACGATGTGCTTGGTGGTCCAGCTTCCGCCCGCCATTACCACGGACTTCGCCCGCACCCGGTACAGTTTGCCGGCTTTGCTGTAGAGGATTGTCACCGCGCGCGCCTGCTCAGCCCCGCCTTCATGCTTCACGGAGATGACCGTCGCGCCCAGCCGTACGCGCGTCGCCTGCTCTTTGTGGTCCAGCGCATCGAACCGCACGCTGCCGCGGCAGATCTCCGCCATCGACGCTCCGCCCGCAATCGCATCCGGAATGAGCTGCTTGAGTACGTGGCGCGCCACGCCCGTGTTGCCGCCCGGGAACATTTGCGCTCCCTGCTTGTAGTCCCAGGGCAGCAGCACATCGGCGGCATACTCGCAGTAACCCGAGAGAGCATCCGCTCCGAGGCCCGAGCCCCCGCCGCTAATGGGCGAAAGAAACGTGCGGATGGTCTCGGTGCTCAGGCCATAAGCTTCCATCAGGTGCTGTTCCAGCGTCATGGCGTCAAGCCGCCTCGACGCAGCATCTCCGTGCACTTGCGGTTGGTAGCGATGCTCGGAAAACGGCTTTCGGTCGGCCTCGCGCATGCTCAGCAGTTCCCGCTTTGCCTGTTCGGAAATTGGCGCGCCTGCCAGTTCCTTACCCCACGGATCAGTCACCCACAGACCTTCCGGATGCCCAAATTTACTTGCAAAGAAAAAGCCCGACGTTGTCCCGCCGACCGGGTAGGGCGCCGTCTGCACCTCCAGCTCGCGTCCACTGCCGCCCCATTTCTGATATTGAAACTGGCGCCAGTCGATGCCGGCCGATTCGTAGAATTCGGCCAGGAAGCTGCCTGCGAGCGGTGGGAAACACGCGGCCGATCCCTGGTGCGCCATTAATCTGCGCCCTTCGACCACGAACTCGTTGCGCTTGGCCTCGCCGCCAAAGATGGGGTGGTTGTCTATGACCAGGCAAGTGCCGGCCGGCCGGTTCCCTTTTCCGCTCCGGCTGAAAAAGAGGGCCGCTGCCAGACCGCTGATTCCGCCGCCCACGACCACGCAATCAAATTCCTCGCCGGTGTCGAAGGGCTCCACTGCCTTGCCGTCGAACACATGATCGCGGATCTGGTGGCCCGCCATCATCACCTCGTAGGTGTTGCCGTTTGAGCCGGCGTAATCGCCGACACCACCGAATCCCGTCCAGTCTTCCTCGGCGAGCAAATCGAGCGGCGCAATCGAGGCCAGCAGACGGCCGCCCGCGGCGAGCAGCGTCGAGTTCAGAAAATCGCGCCGGTCGATCGGCGTGTTCATTCCCAATGCGGTGTCGCTGCGGCTGCTGCTGTCCCTGGCATCGGGCATGCCGGTAGGCTATCGCACTTCATTCCCGCGCCTTCCAGCGGCATGGAGACGGAATTGGCCTGCACCTGCCTATGGCATCTGCGGGCGGCCGCTTTCCAGGATCTTCGCAATCCAATCGGCATGCGGGACACCACAATGCGAGAGAGCCACTATCTCCCTGTCGACGTCATATTCCACGCGCCGGATTACGGGCTGGGATTCATCCAGCAGAAGATACGCCGCGCGGCGGTCGCCGTCGTAAGAGAGGCTCACGCTGCCGGTGTTGGCGACGATCATTTCGGAAATGTTGCGAATGCGGGAGCGGATATAGGCCCGATGAATGTGCGCATAGATGGCAATTGGCTGGCCGAGCGGCGAGTAAACCGACTCCAGTTCGGCATCGCTCGCTTCCGGCGCGGGGGCGCGCCACAGACTCTCAGGGCTGGCATGTACTAGCGCCATGGGCCCATGAATTTGAATGCGCGGCAGGTCGCGCAACCACGCGAGCCTCTCTTCTCCCAGGGCTGCGCGGGCCGCCGCGGCCATCTCCTCGATCACGGTGAAAAGGGGTTTCAGATGGGGCGACTGATTTGCAAACTCCTGGAGCGACTCGGGCCTGAAAAGCATTTCATCCGTATTGCCAACTACGCCCTGCCAGCCGAGATCGCGAACGCGATCCACAATCTCAACGGGACTCGCTCCTCCGTCAGCGAGGTCACCGCCGTGGAGGATCAAGTCGGGCGAGGTTTGCCGCAGATCCGCCAGGACCGCCTCGAAGGCAGTTCGGTTGCCATGGATGTCGGATACGATTGCGATGCGCATGGGCAGGTCTCGTGTGTTGGGTAGCGCTACGATATCATCAATCTCCCGCGGCGAATTTGACAGACGGCGTCGCCGCGGCCGGCGATCAAACCACCCCCTATGAACAAGAGAGATTTTCTAAGAACGTCCGGCGCTCTTCTCACCGGCAGCATGTTGTCACAACATTTGCACGCGCGCGCCGCGAGCCGCGATGCGGATGAGGCCGCGGGCGCGCCGCGCACGAATTGGGCCGGAAACTACACGTACAAGGCCAAGCGCTTGCACCTTCCGAAGACCGTCGCCGAGGTGCAGGAGGTGGTGAAGAGCTGCGACAAGCTGAAAGCGCTCGGCGCGCGCCACTCTTTCAACGGCATTGCCGACAGCACCGAGAATCAAATCTCGCTCAAAAATCTCACTCAAATGGATATTGATCGCAAGGCGCGCACGGTCACTGTTGGCGCCGGGGTCACTTACGGCCAATTGGCTCCTTACCTCCACGAGAATGGGTACGCCGTGCACAACCTGGCTTCGCTGCCGCATGTTTCCGTTGCCGGCGCCTGCGCAACAGGCACTCACGGCTCCGGCAACCGGAATGGCAATCTCTCCACAGCCGTTTCCGCTCTGGAAATGGTGACCGCCGACGGCAACCTGGTGACTCTTTCCCGAGCGCATGACACGGAGTGGTTTCAAGGCGCGGTAGTCTCGCTCGGCGCACTCGGCGTGGTGACGAAGGTGACGCTCGATCTTCTTCCGACATTCCTGGTCAGCCAGGTCGTGTATGAAAACCTGGCGCTGGGTCAGCTCGAAAGCCATCTCGAGGAGATCTTCTCGAGCGGCTACAGCGTGAGTCTCTTCACGGACTGGCAGAACCATCGCGCCACTCAGGTATGGATCAAGCGCCGCGTCGAGCCGGGCGCGCCGCCGCGTTTCGACCCGGAGTTCTTCGGAGCCAAGCTCGCGACCCGGAATCTTCACCCGCTTGCCGGGCACTCGGCTGAGAACTGCACCGAGCAAATGGGTGTCCCCGGCCCCTGGTATGAGCGGCTGCCGCATTTCAAAATGAACTTCACGCCCAGCAGCGGAGCTGAACTGCAATCCGAGTACTTTGTTCCGCGCCAGCGGGCCTACGAAGCGATTCTCGCCGTGGAGCGGCTGCGCGCCCACGTCACACCGCATCTCTTCATTACCGAGCTGCGCACGATCGACTCCGACACGCTTTGGCTGAGCGAGTGCTACAAACGGCAGGCCCTGACCATTCACTTCACGTGGAAACCCGAATGGCCCGCGGTCAGGAATGTTCTGCCCATGATCGAACAGGTGCTCGCGCCCTTCAATGCCCGGCCGCATTGGGCCAAGCTGTTTACGATGCCGCCGGCGCGTCTTGAATCCCTGTATGAGAAGCTTCCCGATTTTCTCGAGCTGGCGAAGCACTACGATCCCCACGGAAAATTCCGCAACGAATATCTGCAAACCGAGCTTTACGCGAGCTAGCGCCAAATTGCAATAGCTGGCGTGCCCCGTCTTCCGCTTGCTGACGCGCGCGGTTCAGTGCTCCCGGCCGCTCGCACTGAACCGCGACCGTCAGGGAGCGGACGTGGACTTGCGCAACGTGGCATTAGGGTGGGGAACGTGCTTCCTTCGTATCGCGGCTCAGCCGCCAAAGCGTAATTAAGGGCTGCCGCCGGCAGCGACCGCTTCCCTCACTAATCGCACCAGACCTTTCATGTCGAAATCCGTGCTATGAGTGAATCCCATTCGCACGATGACCAGCCCGGCTGAGGGAACGATGACGATGCGCTGTCCCAGGTTGCCCGAGGCATAAAACGAATCCGCAGGCATCCCGTGTTGGACGCGCCACTTTGCGTCTTCATTAGAACCGGCATTGGTCCAGAAGCCGGCGCCATAGGCACTATCCAGGGTCGGGCTTGTCGAGTACTTCACCCATCCTTCGGGCAAAATGCGCCTTGAGCCGACGAAGCCGTCATTCAGATACAGCATGCCGAATCGGGCCCAGTCTCGCGCCGGGGCGAACATGTACGTGGACCCCACGGGTGTGCCGGCCAGATCGAACTCCAGCGTTGCGCCGCCCATACCTAGAGGCTCGAAGAGCTCTCTCTGGGCGAACGCAACCACATCTTCGGCTCGTCCGCCGACGGCGTCCCGAATGATTCTCGACAGAATCAGCGTGTTCCCGCTGGTGTAATTCCAGGTGCTGCCAGGCGCCGCTTCGAGACGGGCGCGCGCGGCGAACCCAGCCATATCCGGTTCCAAGAACAGCATCCGGGATACAGGATCGAAACCGCTATCCGATTCATCGAGAGCGAGGCCGGATGTCATCCGCAAGAGTTGATTGATCGTAATGGCGTGACGAGGATCGGCGGAATCGCTCCACTCGGGCACGGGCGCGGGTAGGTCAACATTCAGTTTCCCCTGCCGAACTAGAATGCCGATGAGAGCACTGATCACGGACTTCGTCACGGAGTATCCGGGGAGCGGCGTGACAGCGCCATAACCCGGAGCATAACGTTCGGCGGCAATTTTCCCCTGGCGCAGAATTACGATCGCCTTTACGCGCCGGTAAGTTGGCTGGCTAGGTTCCGCAAAGGCGTGGTCAATCGCCAATTCGAGCGTTGCGGACTTAGGCTCGACCTCGAGCGGCGCAGCCGCCGGCGCCAGAGACATGGAAGCTGGATGACTGCCGGCACCGCCGTTGCTTGCAACTCCGGTTGGCCACCCTTCGGGTACGACCACGCACCCAAGCCCGTGGCGGTAGACGGCCCGACTCTCGAACCCTCCGGCCCACGTAACCACCACTTGCCCTCGGTCCCGGTCGATCACGTATTTGAGCCGCTTGGATAGCCGTTGCAGGCCGGCATTGGGTAGCAGTGCTTCGGCGTACAAACGATCGGGATCCAGGCCCGAAACGAAGACTCCTGAACACAGCGTGTGGCTGACTACGCCGGTGCCAGCTCGAATGGCGCGGTCAGGCCGAATTCGAAGCCAGCCGATCGCGCACACGGCGATCAGTCCGGCTCCCAGAACGACGAGGGCAGTCCGTAATCGTTTCTTCAATGGAACGTCAAAACTCCGAGTACCTTCAACAGCAGCGATGGAGGGGGCCGGCTCTGATATTGTAAGGGTTTTGCCAGAAACGAAGTCACCATGCCGTATTCCGTAGTTCCTCTCAAGCATTTCCTGGTTCGTCCGGCAATTCCCCTTCAATTGAACCGGCTGCTTGAGCTGGCTTACAACCTGGTTTGGAGTTGGGACCATTCCTTGCGGGCGGTGTTCCGGCGGCTCGATCCCGCCGTGTGGAAGGAGTCGAACCACAACCCGGTGAAAATGCTAGGCATGCTGCACCAGTCCACCCTCGATCGGGCGGCCTCGGATGCACGCTACCTGGCGCTCTACCGCCGGGCCTGCAATGCCTTCGATGAGTATGTCGCAGCGCGACAACTGGACGCCGGTGGGCTGGCGGTGGCGTACTTCTCGATGGAATACGGTCTGCTCGATTGCATGCCCATTTACGGCGGCGGTCTGGGCGTGCTGTCGGGCGACCATCTGAAGGCAGCCAGCGATTCGCGACTTCCCCTGGTCGGCGTGGGCCTGCTCTACCAAAAGGGCTATCTGCAGCAAAGCCTGAACCCGGACGGCTGGCAGCAGGAGCGCACGCCGATCAACGATTTCTATACGCTGCCCGTTCGCCCGTGCGTCAATGAGCAGGGCGACGAAGTCCTGGTGAGCGTCGATCTGCCGGCCGGTAGAGTCTGGATTAAGGTTTGGCACATTGACGTCGGCCGCGTGAAGCTCTACCTGCTCGACACCAACGTCCAGCAGAACTCGAGCGCGGAATGCCGCGAGATCACCGATCAGCTTTACGGCGGTGATTACAATAAGCGGATCCGGCAGGAAATCGTGCTTGGCATCGGCGGTCTTCGCGCACTCAAGGCCCTCGGTTATCGGCCCACGGTCTTTCACATGAATGAGGGCCACTCGGCCTTCCTCGCCATTGAGCGAATCCGCGTGCTGATGGCCGAAAACCAATTGACCTTCGAACAGGCTTTAGAAGCCACGCGGCTCAGCAACGTCTTCACTACCCACACCTCGGTGCCCGCCGGAATCGACCTGTTTGACCAGGCCCTGATGCTCGAATACTTCGGCAAGTACGCCGAGCAGGGCGGCTTTCCGTTCGAGAAGCTGCTGCGGCTTGGGCTGAAGCTCCAGAACGACGGCTCTGAGCGTTTCTCGATGGCGGTGCTGGCGCTCAAGACTTCGGCCTTCCGCAACGCCGTCAGTGTGCTTCACCGCCAGGTGTCCCAGGAGATGTTCCAGGACCTGTGGCCAAAACTACCCGCCGCCGAAGTGCCGATTATGCCGATCACCAACGGCGTGCACCTGCCCACCTGGCTCAATGGCGATCTCGCCACGCTGTATGACCAGTATTTGCAGCCGGATTGGCGCGAGCGCGTGGCCGACCCGGCAGCCTGGAAGCTGGTTTACGAGATCCCTTCGCAGGAGCTCTGGGAAGTGCATCGCAAACGGAAGCGCCGCATGGTCACGTTTCTTCGCGAGCGCGCCGTCAGCGCGGCGATGCAGCGCAAGGCTCCGCCCTCGGAAATCAGGCGCATGTCGGAGGTCCTCGATCCTGAATCGCTCACGATCGGCTTTGCCCGCCGGTTTGCCACCTACAAGCGCGCCACGTTGCTGTTTCGCGACGCAGCGAGGTTGAAGAAGATTCTGAACAATCCGGCGATGCCGGTGCAGATTGTGGTTGCCGGAAAGGCGCACCCGAAAGACCATCCAGGCAAGTCGCTGATTCGTGAGATCGTGACTCTGTCTCGCGACCCGGAGTTCTCACGCCGCCTCGTCTTCATCGAGGACTATGGCATCCAGGTGGCCCGTGAGATGGTTCAGAGCGTCGACATCTGGTTGAACAACCCCCGCCGCGGAGAAGAAGCATGCGGCACCAGCGGCATGAAGGCCTCGATGAATGGCGTGCTTAATCTCAGCGTGCTGGATGGCTGGTTCGATGAAGCTTTCGAGGAATCCGGCGGTTGGGCCATCGGCGGCCGTGAACCCTATAGCGAGGAGCAGGACGAGATTCACGCAAGTTCTATCTACTCGATACTCGAAAACGAGGTCGTTCCTCTCTATTACGAGCACCGCGAGCAGGGTGCGCCGCTCGAGTGGCTGAAGCGCATGAAAACCTGCATCGCCAACATCAGCCCTCGATTCAATTCCGGCCGCATGGTGGCCAACTACAGGCACGCCCTGTATGAGCCGGCTTTTCAACAGTGGCAGCGGGCTTCTGAGTACGATTTTGCCGCCGCCCGGCAGAAAACAGTCTGGGATCAGCGTATCCAAGAGACCTGGAGTCAGGTGCGCTTCGTCGAGGCAAAGGCCGACATCGGCCCGTCGGTGATCAACGGAGAGTCAATTGCCCTGCGAGCCATCGTCCACCTGGGTGGACTCAAGCCGAGCGAGGTCCGCGTCGAAGCCGTCATCGGCCCGGTGGCGCCCACCGGCCAGCTCGACAATGCCGAAACTGTGTCGCTGGCCGCAATCGGCCAGACCGGCGAGGATTACCAGTTTGAAAGCGAATACACTGTGCGATACACCGGCCGCCTGGGTTTCTCCATGCGCGTCAGTCCGAATCATTTTGAAAATCCCATTACGCGGCCCTGTAATTCGCTGTTGAAGTGGGTAGCCGAGTAGGCTGGTGTAGGGCGCGTAAACCCGTTTGCGAGGGCGTACTACAGGCAAGTGGAGCCGGTTGGAAGCAGGGACGTAGCCGGATAAGAACCTGGGAAAGTACGCTTCGACGTTAATTTCATCTGGCACGCTCAGCGAATCCGTGGTACATAGATATCAGGTGCCGGCGGGGCGATCTGTTCCGACCTCTTCGACTGTGGGTCCCCGCGTTCTCCCCGAAAGGAGATCCAGCGCCTCTCTCGAGCAGCAGTAGTAGCGTCTCAACAAGCACTCGCAGCACACATCGCCTCAGCCCGGACCCTCGTTCTTCGTTCCGGCTGGAAGCCAGTGTGGACGCATCAGCAAGGAGTCCATTCAAGCATCATGGACGACGATCGTAAATACAGACAGCGCGGATACCAGGATTCCGGGCGGAACGATTTTCCTCGCCCTGATCGCGGTAAGCCGCCGGGCCCCAGGCCTCCCCTCGATATCACCGGACCAAAGCTCCCCAGGCTGGTCCAGAGCGTCACTGCCGCGCGCTGCTATAACTGCGCTGTGGCTCTGCCGGCCGATACCGATTTTCAACGGGATTGCCCCAAGTGCGGCAAGCCTTTGCACTGCTGCAAGCAATGCGCGCATTTCGAGCCGTCCACGCGGTTTCAGTGCTTGAAACCGATTCCGGAGCGAATCGCCATAAAGGACGCCGCCAACCAGTGCGGGCTCTTCTCGCCGCGCGTCACCGTAGCGCGCGATGCGCTTCCCTCGGCCACCTCCATGCGTCCGGAAAATGGCTCCGCCCACCAGGCTCCGCGCAATTCAAACGACGCGCGCGAAGCCTTCAATAGCCTCTTTAAGAAGTAGTCAGGCGTCTCAGCCCCATGCGGCTGGACTTCTTCCCCCTGACCTCTGCCTAGACGTACGTTTTGAACTCAATCACATCTCCGTCCGCCACTACGTATTCCTTACCCTCGGTCCGTAGCTTGCCTAACACTCGAGCTCTCGCAAACGAGCCGGCTGCCGCCAAATCGTCGAAGGCGACCACTTCGGCCGAGATAAAGCTCTTCTCGAAATCGGAGTGAATCACGCCGGCGGCTTGCGGGGCCTTGTCTCCGGCATGAATCGTCCACGCCCGCGATTCCTTTTCGCCCGTCGTCAGATAGGTTCGCAGCCCTAGGAGATAGTACGCCTCGCGGATCAGGTTCGGGACGCCCGTGTCGGCCACGCCCAGTCCGGCGAGATACTCAGCACGTTCCTCGGCCGAGAGCGTCACTAACTCGGACTCGATTTCCGCCGAGACCACGACCGCCCTGGTGTCGTGATGCTTGGCCGCGTAGTCTCGTACCTGACGCACCAACGTGTTGTCGTCCGCATGCGCAAGGTCGCCTTCGGCAATGTTGCAGGCAAACAGCGTCGGTTTGGCCGTGAGCAGGAAGAAGCCTTTCACCATGGCTTTCTCCTCGGGCGCCACCTCCATGGTGATCACGGTCTTTCCCGTGTTCAGATGAGCCGCGAGCCGCTCGAGCAATTCCACTTCGTGCACAATCTTCTTGTCGCCGCTCTTGGCGGCTTTCTGCTGCTTCGTCTTGCGCTTTTCCACCGATTCCAGATCAGCCAGCACGAGCTCGGTATTGATCACCTCAATGTCGCGCACCGGGTCTAAAGTGTCCATGACGTGCTCGATATTCGAATTCTCAAAGCACCGCACCACTTGAATGATGGCGTCCACTTCGCGAATGTGGCCCAGGAACTTATTTCCAAGGCCTCCCCCTTGGCTTGCGCCCGCCGCCAGCCCGGCGATATCGACAAACTCGAAGGCTGCCGGCACCGTCTTCAGCGACTTGCTCATTTTGGTCAGCACGTCCAGGCGGGCATCCGGCACCGTGACCACTCCCGTGTTGGGCTCAACCGTAGAGAAGCGGTAATTCGACGCCAGCGCCTTGCGCGTCTGGGTGACCGCGTTGAACAACGTGCTCTTACCCACGTTGGGAAGTCCGACAATTCCGGCTGTTAACATTTCTGCTTCTAGTTTCGCAGGCGGCGGGAACCTGGCGCCCAGAACCGCCCACCGTGGCAAAGCCGCGACCAAAATGGCCACTGCACGGGCGCAACCTCACCGTTGCTTTGATATCTCCCTAGGATGGACGACGTGGAGGTCACGGAACCGTCGGAAGTCTCGAATATTGATAGTGAGGATTTGTCTTACGCCATAGACGTACATGCTCGCAGCCAGCCGCGCGTCGTGGACCTGCACGCCTTGAATGTTATGAGCGACAAGCAACGACCGCCAGCGGTTATGGACTTCATGATTGTCCGGCAGGAACTCGAAGTTCCGTTCGATAACCTGGGCCAGGCGATCTGTCTCGGCAACGCTCAAGCCAAAACCGTTCTTATCGATAGGGCGGGTACAGGCGTTCCAGAACTCGGCCAGTGTTTGCGAGGTGTAGCAGAGCCGTACTCCTTGTTCTGCCAACTGCGCGAAGCGCATGGTTGATGGCAGCATACTGAGGATCATCGCTCTTGCTTACCCGCAACAGGATGTTGCTGTCGAGGAGACATGCCTCGCCGCTCGGCATCAGTCGTGATCCCGATACAGACTCTCGCGCGAGAAGGCCCCATCCGGCAGCGAAGGAATTTTGTGCGAGAACTGCGCAAGCTCCCGGAGCGTATTGTCGAGCTGGATCTGGCCCAGCGTCTTGGTGCCGGAGGGTGCGTAGGCCGCCTCTTCCAGAAGGCTGGCGGCATAAGTGCCGAGGTCAACGCCACGGGCGGCAGCCTTGCGGTTCAGCGCCTCCTGAACATCGGGCTTGATCTCAATAAGGATCGTCATCGGTGTGCCTTTCTCTCTTTATTATTGCCTGTGCTGTCATGGATTTCATGAACTCTCTTTTCATCCGTCTGGTGCTGGTGGCCGCCGCCCTAGTTGCAAGGCCCGGCCACGCGCAGGCGCCTCCCGTCTATCCGGCTACGCCGCAACACCCCGTCACGGATACGTTCTATGGCGTACAGGTGACCGACTCGTATCGCTGGCTTGAGGACGCGAGCAATCCCGATGTGAAAGCGTGGGTGGCGGCGCAAAATCGCTTTACGCGATCCATCCTCGACGCAAGTCCGGTGCGC
>Ga0302325_10015824_pt1 | contig 16017 bp, 14 predicted proteins | sample Palsa_T0_2_FD_201948 | JGI IMG/M metagenome (GOLD analysis project Ga0302325, IMG submission 201948) | Peat permafrost microbial communities from Stordalen Mire near Abisko, Sweden - Palsa_T0_2 | ecosystem: Environmental > Terrestrial > Soil > Palsa > Peat permafrost | place: Sweden: Abisko... | reverse complement strand
TCGAGCAGATGCTCGCGGGCGACGAGGTGTCCGAGCCGTGGCTGGCGCGGGAGCTGGCCGGCGCGCTGGTGCCCCATAAGCACGGGACGCTGTTTGTCGCGTCGTCGATGCCGGTGCGCGACCTCGAGACCTTCTGGCCCCGACTGGACGCGCCCCCGCGAGTGCTGTGCAACCGGGGGGCCAACGGCATCGACGGCACCGTGGCCGCCGCGCTCGGCGCCGCGGCGGCCAGCCCCGGGCCGGTGGCGCTGCTGATCGGAGACGTCGCCCTCGCGCACGACGTCGGAGCGCTCGCCTCACTCGCCCGGCACCCCCGGCGCCTGACCATCGTGCTAGTCAACAACGGCGGCGGCGGGATCTTCGACTTCCTGCCCATCGGCCGCACGCCGAGCGTCGCGCCGGAGATCTACCGTGAGCACGTCGCCACGCCGAGCGGCCTGGACTTCGAGCGCTCCGCGGCGCTGGCCGACGCGGTCTACCGCCGGCCCGAGGGTCGCCGCGCCGTGGGCGAGGCGCTGCGCACCGCGCTCCAGGCGGGCGGGCCCACGCTCATCGAGGTGCGCACCGATCGCGCCCGCAACGTCGAGCTGCACGCGCAGGCCTGGTCGGCGGTGCAGCGCGCCGTCCGTGACGCGAGCTAGCGTCCGGCGCCCGTGAGTCCACCCGAGCGACAGCCCCGCCTGATCGACGTCCCCGCCGGCCGGACGCCCCCCGCGGCGACGCCGCCACCCGCACCGCCACGCACCCGCCGCACCTCCTCGAAGGCGATCGGCCCGGGAGACATCGTGGAGATCGACAAGAAGGGCCGGCGCTTCCACGCGCTGGTCACCGAGATCGAACAGGGGGACAGCGGCCGGTTCGAGCTGCACGTCCGTCCGCTGGACTCTCGGGTCTCCTACCACCACGCGACGGTACGCGAAGTGGTGGGGGTCTGGCGCAAGGCTCGGGCGCGGCCGCCCGGCGCGCCGAGCGGCACCTGACCGCGCACCCGCCAGGTTTGCGCAGGTATTCGGCGCTTTAGGAATGCCGGCGGGCTGCCGATGCAGACCCGGTGGCGGTCGCACGTCGTACCTGGTCAAGGGCGTTGGGAGGGTCGACTCCTCTGTGGGAGCAGTCCCCCGGGCTCACCTGGACGGTGAACACGGCGCTCGCCGGCTTCGGCGGCCTCACCACGCTGGTGGTGGCGCTGGCCACCGCCTCGAGCTCACCGCACCTCGGCGTGGTCATCGTCGCGCAGTCGTGCTGGCTGGCCTACGCCGCCGCGCAGCTGCGGCAGGTCAACCGGCGACAGCGACGTCCGCGGGCCGAGGCGGTCGCGCTGGCGGCCGCCGCCGGGCTGAGCGTCATCACGGTGTGGGCCGCCGGTGGCCCACACACCCCGGTGGGCAGCATGAGCGCCAGCTATCTCGCCCTGCTCGTCGTGCTCGCCGCCGCGCAGCTGCCGGTGCCCCTGGCGCTCGGCTTCGCCGGGCTGTGCACGGTCAGCCGTGTCCTGCCGCTCGCCTACGGGTCCGACACCCCGTCGCAGGCGGTCTCCAGCCTGATCGCCGGCGCCATGATCGCCGCGGCCACCATCGGGCTAGTGCTCGTCGCGCGGGTCACCGTGGGCCAGCTCGAAGCCACCTCCGCCCGCTTGCGGGCCCGGGACGCCGCGTTGCGCGAGCTCGCCACGCTGATCGCCACCGACGCCCCCCTGGAGCACGTCATGGCCTTTGCCACCCACACCATCACCCGGGTATGCGGCACCGACGGATCATGCGTGCTGGCGACCCACTCGGGACGCGGGCTGGCCATGGGCTGCTCCAGCCTGCGCGACGACCTGCGTCCCGGCCGGGACTTCCCGATCACGCCGGGCTCGGGTCTGGCGCGGATGCTCGACACCGGTGAGATCGTGGCCGGCGTGCCGGCCACCGGGGCCGACGCCGCGCTTGGCTACGCATCGCTCTCGTTCGCGCCGATCGTCGTGCGGGGCCGGGTGTGGGGCGCCCTGACCGCGTCGCTGCGACCCGGAGGTGAGCCGCCGGAGCAGTTTCTCAGCCCCCTGAAGGCCTGCGCGGAGCTCGTGGGGGTGGCGATCGCCAACGCGGAGCAGGCCGAGATCCTCCGTTACCAGGCCACCACCGACGCGTTGACCGAGCTGCTCAACCACCGCGTGCTGCACGACCGCATCGTCGAGGACGTGGCCCGCGCGCGCCGTCACGGTCGGCCGCTGTCGCTCGCGGTGTTCGACATCGATCACTTCAAGCAGATCAACGACAGCATGGGCCACTCCCACGGCGACCACATCCTGCGGACGATCGCCGGCGTCCTGCGCGACATGTCGCGCACCGAGGACGCGCTCGGGCGTATCGGGGGCGACGAGTTCGCCCTGCTCATGCCGGAGACCGCCGAGCACGACGCGTTGCGGGCGCTGGAGCGGGTGCGCCGGCGGATCGCCGCGGACACCGGGCACACGGTGTCGGTCGGCGTGTGCGGGATCGAGCACGCGGCCGACGCGGGCGCCCTGCTGCGGCGGGCCGATTGCGCGCTGTACTGGAGCAAGGCCAACGGACGCAACCTGTCCTGCATCTTCGATCCCCACGTGATGGACGACCCGTCGGCCGACGAGCGCGCCCAGGCGCTGCAGCGTTCGCAGGCGCTGGCCGGGCTGCGCGCGCTGGCCGCCGCGATCGACGCCAAGGACGCCTCGACCCATCAGCACTCCGAGCGAGTGGCGAAGCTGGCCGCCCAGGTGGCCGAGCGCCTCGGCTGGCCACCCGAGCGGGTCGCGCTGATGCACGAGGCGGGACTGGTGCACGACGTCGGCAAGATCGGCGTTCCCGACGCCGTGCTGCTCAAACCGGCCCGGCTCAGCCCGGCGGAATTCGAGCAGATCCAGACGCACGCGGCCCTCGGCGCTCGCATCGTCGAGTCGGTGCTCACCGCCGAGCAGGTGGCCTGGGTGCGCTCCCACCATGAGCGACCCGACGGGCACGGGTACCCCGACGGACTGACCGCGCCGCGGCTGCCCGAGGGCGCGACGATCATCGCCGTGGTCGATGCGTTCGACGCGATGACCTCGCAACGACCGTATGGCTCCCTGCGCACCACGGCCGAGGCGATCGCCGAATGCGAGTCGCTCATCGACGCGCACTTCGCCCCGGCGCCGGTGGCCGCGCTGGCCGGTCTGCTCGGTGATCAGTTCGACGAGCAGCTGGCCGGCGTCACCCAGCGAGAACCGGAAGCAGCGCGGCCAGCTTGATCTCGGTCTCGGCGAGCTCGCTCGCCGGGTCGGACTCACCGACCACGCCGACGCCGGCGTAGCAGCGCGCGTCACGATCGCGCAGCAGCGCGCAGCGCAGGGCGACGCAGAACTCGCCGTCCCCGTGACGGTCGCTCCACCCGACCGGGCCGGCGTACCAGCCCCGGTCGAGTCCCTCCAGCGCCGGGATGAGCGGCCCGGCCCGGTGAAACGGCTCGCCGCCGACCGCCGGCGTCGGGTGCATCAATCCCACCAGCTCGATCGCGTCGATCGGACGCGCCAGCTGCGCACGGATCGGCGTCGCCAGATGCTGGATGTTGGCCACGCGGACGATCTGCGGCTCCGGCGCCGCGGTCACCCACAACGCGTGGGGACGCAGCGTCTGCTCGATGCGTCGCATGACGATCGCCTGCTCGGCGCGGTCCTTGTGCGACTGCAGCAGCTGTTCGCCGAGGTGATCGTCGACCGCCGGATCGGCGCTGCGCCGAGTCGAGCCGGCGAGCGCGAGCGTGCTGGCGCGCAGCCCTTCGCGGCGGATGAGCAGCTCGGGGCTGGCCGCGACCAGCGTGGCCTCGCCGCGCCCGACACAGAAGCTGAAGCAGGCCGGGAACGCCTCGCGCAGCAGCCCGAACACCGCGGCGGGGTCGTGCGCCTGGGGCGCGCGGACCAGTACCTCGCGGGCGAGCACGATCTTCTCCAGCTCGCCCGCCGCGATCGCCGCCACCGCGCGCGCCACCGCCTGCTCGTAGTGCTCGGGCGGCATCACGCTCGACACGGCGAAGCGACCGGCCGGGGACGGATCGAGCAGCGGCAGCGGCGCCTCGCGCAGCTCGGCCGTGCGGGCGAGCAGTCGGGCCAGCAGCTGCTCGGGCAGGTCGTCGGGCATGGCCAGCGCGGCCAGCGTGAGATGCACCTGGCGGACGCCGTCGCGTTCGCCCCGGGCGATCGCGAGCTCGGGAACGACGAGCGAGGCCGGGGCGAACCCGTCCCAGGTCGGGCTACGACCACCGTCGTCGGCGAAGCTGAACCCGCCGACCGCGACCGGTCCGGTCGCCCCGGGGGCGCCGGGATCGTCGCCCACCGCTCGACCGGCCAGCGCGCGCCACCGCTCGGCCAGCTCGACGAAGCGGCCGGGTCCGCTGGCCTGCAGCGTCGCCGCCGCGCCGAGGGCGGCCAGGGCCGCGCCTCCGTGGTCGGGCTGCTCGAGCACGAACCACTCCTCGCCGGGGCGGCGCGAGGCGCACACGATCGCGCTCGGATCCCGCTGTGACGACAGCGCCACGGTGACCGAGGCCAGCACGCCCTCGCGGCGCCGGCGGGCCTGCCGGATGGCGGCAGCCAGGTGCCCGAACAGCCGCTCCCGCTCGGCCTCGTCGAGGCCGAGCGGCGGCGGGGAGACGGTACGGGTCGACACGCCCCGCGAGTCTACGACGCTCTAGGTCTCGCCGCGCCCGCGCGAGATGGCGATCTCGCCGGTGCGCATCATCTCGATCAGGCCGAAGGGACGCACCATGCCCTCGAACGCCTCGATCTTCTCGGTCGTGCCCGTGACCTCGACGATCACCGCGCGCTTGGTGACGTCGACGATCTTGCCGCGGAAGATCTCGGCGATCTGCATCAACTCGCCCCGCTGACCGCCGTCGACGGCCACCTTGAACAGGGCGAGCTCGCGCGCGACCGTGTCGCCCGGCTCGAGATCGCGGATCTTCAGGACGTTGATCAGCTTGTGCAGCTGCTTGGTCACCTGATCGATCGGGTGCAACGCCCCGTCGACGGTCAGCGTGACGCGCGAGATCGCCTCGTCGTTGGTGGGCCCGACCGTCAGCGTGTCGATGTTGAAGCCCCGCCGCGCGAACAGGCCGGCGATGCGACTGAGCACGCCCGGCTTGTTCTCGACCAGGATGGACAGGACATGCTTGCGGCCGGTGCGCAGCCCGGCCACCGCCTCGAGATCCTCGAGGCTGAGGGGTTCCTTGGTGCCTGGTTCGCCCATCAGCCCACCATCTCCCTCGCGGCCTGACCGGCCGGGATCATCGGGTAGGTGTTCTCCTCCCGGGTGACGCGCACGTCGACCACCACCGGCCCGTCGATCGCCAGGGCCTCACGCAGATCGCTCACCAGCGTGCGCTTGTCGTGCAGGCGCAGCCCGGTCGCGCCGTACGCCTCGGCCAGCTTGACGAAGTCGGGGAACTCGCCCATGTCGACGTGGCTGTAGCGCTTATCCCAGAACAGCTCCTGCCACTGGCGGACCATGCCGAGATAGCCGTTGTTCATGATCAGGACCTTCACCGGGATCTTCTCCTGGGCGCAGGTGGCCAGCTCCTGGGCGTTCATCTGCACCGAGCCGTCACCGGCGATGCAGATGACCAGCTGATCCGGGCAACCGACGGCCGCGCCCATGGCGGCGGGCAGACCGAAGCCCATCGTCCCGAGCCCGCCCGAGTTGATCCACTGACGCGGCTTGGCGAAGTCGTAGTACTGGGCCGCCCACATCTGGTGCTGGCCGACGTCGCTGGTGACGATGGCCTTGCCCCCGCTGGCCTCATAGACCGCCTGAATCATGTACTGCGGCTTGATCTCACCGTCCGCGGAGTCCTCGTAGCCGAGCGGGTGCTTCTCCTGCCAGCCGTGGATCCGGGCCCACCAGTCCTCCAGGCGCGTCGGATCGGCGCTGAGCGCGCGGTACTCGATCAGCAGCTTGGCCAGCACGTGGCGGGCGTCGCCGACGATCGGGATGTGGGCCGGGACGTTCTTGGAGATCTCCGCCGGGTCGACGTCGATGTGGATGAACTTCGCCCGCGGGGCGAACTCCGACAGCTTGCCGGTGATGCGATCGTCAAACCGCGCGCCGACCGCGCAGATGAGGTCGGCCTCGTCCATCGCGTAGTTGGCCGTGCGGGTGCCGTGCATGCCGAGCATGCCCAGCCACTGCGGGTCGGGAGCCGGGAAGCCGCCGAGGCCCATGAGCGTGCAGGTGACCGGAAACCGGTCCGAGCGGGCGAACTCGGTCAACTCGGCGGCCGCGTTGGCGTTGATGACGCCGCCGCCGGCGTAGATGACCGGCCGGCGGGCGCTGGCCAGCGCCTTGGCCGCCTGGCGGATCTGCTTCTGGTTGCCCTCGGTGGTGGGTTGATAGCCGGGCAGGCGCACGTCGGTGACCGGCTCGTAGTCGATCTCCGCCCGCGACAGATCGGTCGGGATGTCGACGATCACCGGACCCGGGCGGCCGGTGCGAGCGATGTGGAACGCCTCGTGAATCGCCCGCGGGATCTCCGACGGGTGCTGGATCATGAAGGAGTGCTTGACGACCGGCATGGTGATGCCGATCGTGTCGGCCTCCTGGAAGCCGTCGGTGCCGAGCAGGTCGGTGCGCACCTGGCCGGTGATGAACACGACGGGCACCGAGTCCATCATCGCGTCGGTGATCGGCGTGATGAGATTGGTGGCACCGGGTCCGCTGGTGGCCAGCGAGACCCCGACCCGGCCGGTGGCCTTGGCGTAGCCCTCGGCGGCGTGACCGCCGCCGGCCTCGTGGCGCACGAGGATGTGGCGGATTCCGGCATCGACGAACGCGTCATAGGTGGGAAGGTTGGCGCCGCCGGGCAGGCCGAATACGACGTCCACGCCCTCCGCCTTCAGGCATTCCATCACGGCATCGACCGCACGCATTGCACCGACCTCCTTCCCGTTAACTCGAGATGAGTAAACCGCCACGGGCGCTACGGGGGCCCGAGCGGCAGCAGAATCGCCAGTGTACCAGCGGGTTTTTCGCCGGCAAGCGGTGCCGGCCCAGGGTCAACCGGGCGGCGCTGAGACGTCGGGCTAGGAGCGCCCGGCGGCCTGTCGGCTCCAGGCTTCGGGCGCGATCGCCACCTCGGGGAACTCGAGCTCCTCACCGCAGCGCGTGCACACCGCGTCGTAGAGCTTGGTCACCCGCCCGCAGCGCGGGCACTCGCGCAGCAGCTCGTCGGACTCATAGCGATAGACGATCGCGGTGATCAGGCCGATGAACGGCACCACCGCGGAGATGAGGAACCACAGGAAGAACGAGCTGCCCTTGATACGTCCGATGATCCCTCCGGCCAAGCCGAAGCAGACGGCGATGACGACGTAGGCCATCGCCCGGTGCTACAGCACGACGCGGATGGCCCAGACGAGCGCAACCACCGCAACGACGATCACCACAAAGCCGGCAATCGCGGCCGCGATGTGGATGAGGAAGTGGAGCAGCACCCACGCCGCCACGAGCAACACGAGGACGGCGATCGCCTTCATGCCAAGCGAGGTGTGCGGGGTCTCCGATGGAGGTGTCGAGTTCATACCCCTAGGTTAGTCCCTTCCTGACCGCGTGGGGGTTGGAGTCCCCGATCGGTCGCGCGGACGACGCGTCGGCCGATGCGAGCTCAGTCCTGCGGCCGGCGCGGATGACCGCAATCGGCGGCACGCCGTAGCGGCTCCGGACCGGCGGCCGAGCCGTCACCCGGGAACCGAGTGAGCCGGTAGCGGCGGATCCGCGGGCGCCGCGGATCGGGCGCCGCCGTGACGGCCGGATCCTCGGGCAGCAGCATGTAGCGCCCAGGCTCACGATCCTCCGGCTGGGGGATTGATTCGGTCATGCAACCATGATCGGGGCGGCGACGCTTGTGACATATGGCCCAAAGGCCAAAATCGGCCGGCGACATCTGTACCGGGTGGCCGGGTGGCCCATCCGGAGGTCAATCGGCGCTCTGGGCCGCCGCGATCGCCTCACGCATCGGCGCCGGGAGCCGCCGAGCCACCCGCCAGGCCGCGCCCGAGAAGGCGAGGTTGGCCACGGTGGCAAACCCGGACTCGTCGGCCCGCAGGGCGAGCAGCAGGTGGGCCACCCGATCCGCCCCGGGCAGCGCCCGCGCCGCCGCCGGGTCGCCGCCGCCCCGGGGATCCACCGTCACGCAGTAGCAATAGGCCCGGCGGCCGCGGACGAGCACGGCGCCGGAGGGGCCGATCAGCCACACCCCGAGCCCACCCCGCTCGAGCACCAGCCCGGTGCGAGCGAACAGCTCGCGGGCGCGGTGGCTGACCAGGTCGCCGAGCAGCCCGAGCGCGACCAGCTCGGCCTGCGGCGAGGCGGTCCCGCTGAGCCGCTTGGGGCGGACCACGTTGGCGCCGCGCAGCGCGTACAGATCGGGGATCACCCAGGCGTGGGCGAGCGCGATGAAGGCGACCGCGAAGGCGAGCGGCTGCAGCGCCATCAGCACCACCGCGACGGCGATGAACGGGACGGTGTGGGCGACCGTGGTGGCGGTCCACAGCCGGCCCGAACGCGCCAGCGCGGCCTCGTCGACCCGCGGCCGCCAGTGCACCGCGGCGCATTCGGGCAGCGGCGCCGCGACGCCAGCCGGGATCGGATTCGCTGCGGCGAGGGAGGGCATCGGCACCGCGGCGGCTCAGCCGCCGGCGATCGGCAGGCGAAGGATGACCAGCTCGGCGTCCGGGGGCAGCTCGCGGACCTGCTCGGCCTGCCCCTCGCCGTCGCTGACGATCCCGAAGTAGCCGCGGTCCAGCTCCTGGCGAAACGCCCGCGCGGCCGCCTCCACCGCGTCCGCATCTGCCGCGGTCCATTCGGCCAGGGTGGTGTGACCGGTCTGGTCCAGACGGATGAGACGGGACAAGGGCGTCCTCCCGGTGACGTGACTTGACGGCGTCGATGCGGCCGACACCGCCCGTCCGGGGAATGCTACGCCTGTGCGCGCGTCGGCCGGCCGGGTCAGAGGCCGAGCTGCTCGAGCACCAGCCGGCGCACGTCGCCGCCGTCGGCCCGCCCGCCGGTCTCGCGCATGACGTGTCCGACAATCGGCCCGATCGCGCCGAGCTTGCCCGAGCGGACCTTCTCGGCGGCGTCGGCGTTGGCCTCGATGGCCGCGGTGACGATCGGCCCGAGCTCGGCAGCCACGTCTCCCGTGGTCAGCCCTTCGGCGGCGACAATCTCCGTCGGGTCGCCGCCCTCGGCGAGCAGGCGCTCGAGCACGGCGCGGGCGCTGCCGACGTTGACCTCACGGCGGGCCACCAGCGCCACCAGGGCAGCGAAGGCGGCCGGGGTGACCTGGCTGTCCTGCGGCGCGGCCTCCCCGAGCCGGGGAGCGAGCTCGGCGCTCACCCACTGGGCCAGCGCCTGGGGCGGGGCGCCGTCGGACCCGTCAGTGTCCAGGGCGGCCTCGAAGTAGGCGGCCAGCTCGCCGCGGAAGGCGACGGCCTCCGCGGTCTCGGCGGTCAGGCCGAGCTCATCCTCATACCGCTGCGCCCGGGTGGCCGGCAGCTCGGGCAGCGCGGCGGCGGCCGCGCTGAGCATCTCCGCCGAGATGGCGATCGGCACAAGGTCCGGCTCGGGGAAGTAGCGGTAGTCGTGGGCCTCCTCCTTGGAACGCAGCGAGGTGATGGCCCCGCTGGCCGGGTCGAAGGCCAGGGTCTCCTGCTCGACCGCCTCGCCCGCCTCCAGCAATCGGGTCTGGCGCTCGATCTCGGCGCGCACGCCCTGCTCGAGGAACTTGAACGAGTTCATGTTCTTCAGCTCGGTCTTGGTGCCGAGCTCGGTGCTGCCGACCGGTCGGATCGACACGTTGGCGTCGCAGCGCAGCGAGCCCTGGGACATGTCGACGTCGGACACCCCGAGCTCGCGCAGCGTCGTGCGCAGCAGCCTGAGCCATTCGCCCGCCTGCTCGGCCGAGTGCACGTCGGGCTCGGTGACGATCTCCACCAGCGGCGTGCCGCCGCGGTTGAAGTCCACCACGCTGCGGTCGGAGCCCTGGATGCGCCCGCCGCCGCCGACGTGGATGAGCTTGGCCGCGTCCTCCTCCAGATGCACGCGATGGATGCGCACGTCGGCCAGGCGGCCGCCGAGACACAGCGGCTCGTCGTACTGGGAGATCTGGTAGCCCTTGGGCAGGTCGGGATAGAAGTAGTTCTTGCGGTGGAAGATCGAACGGGGCGCCAGCTCGCTCTCCAGGGCCAGGCCGATCATCAGCCCGAAGTGGATGGCCCGGGCGTTGACCACCGGCAGGCTGCCGGGCAGGCCGAGACACACCGGGCAGGTACGGGTGTTCGGCGGCTCGCCGAAGGACAACTCACAGCCGCAGAACATCTTCGTGCGGGTGGACAGCTGGACGTGGATCTCCAGCCCGATGACCGGTTCGTAGTCGGTCATGCCCGCGCCGGGCTCCCGTCGAAGCCGATGGCCTGCTGCAGCGCGTGGGCGCAGTCGAGGATGCGGCTCTCGCTGAACGCCGGGCCGGCGATCTGGAAGCCGATCGGCAGCCCCGGTCCCTCGGGCGCTCCGTCCGGTCGCCCGAGGCCATTGGGGACGGAGATGGCCGGAATGCCGGCCAGGGACATCGGCACCGTGCAGAAGTCGTTGAGGTACATGGCGAGCGGATCGCTCGTCTTGGCCCCGAGCTCGAAGGCCACGGTCGGGCTGGTCGGGGTGACGATGAAGTCGAAGTCGGCGAACGCTGCCGCAAAGTCCTCGGAGATCTTCGTGCGCACCCGCTGGGCGCGCCCGTAGAAGGCGTCGTAGTAGCCGCTGGACAGGGCGTAGGTGCCGAGCATCACCCGGCGCTTGACCTCCGCCCCGAAGCCGTCGTGGCGGGTGCGCGTGTACATGTCGATCAGCCCGGCGTCACCCCCGCTGCGCAGCCCGTATCGCACCCCGTCGAAGCGGGCCAGATTCGACGACGCCTCGGCGGGCGCCAGCACGTAGTAGGCCGACAGCGCGTGCGGCGCGTGCGGCAGGCGGCAGGCGCTGACCGTCGCCCCCAGGCCCTCGGCCACCCGCAGCGTCGCCTCGAACGCCTCCAGCACGGTCGATTCGATCCCCTCGCCGGACAGCTCCTCCGGGACGCCGAGCCGGATCCCGCCCAGCCGCGTCGCGGTCGGCAGCTCGATCGGCTCGGGAAACCGCAGCGAGGTCGAGTCCATCGGGTCGCGTTCACCGACCATGTGGCGCAGCAGCAGGGCGGCGTCGGTGACGTCGCGGGTGAGTGGACCGGCCTGATCGAGCGAGGAGGCAAAGGCGATCATCCCGTAGCGTGAGACCGCCCCGTAGGTCGGCTTCAGCCCGACGATCCCGCAGAGCGCCGCCGGCTGGCGGATCGAGCCGCCGGTGTCGGTCCCCAACGCCCACGGCGCCAGTCCGGCGGCCACCGCGGCCGCGCTCCCGCCTGAGGAGCCACCCGGCACGCGGGAGCGCTCCCAGGGGTTGAGCACCGGGCCGAAGGCGCAGTTCTCATTCGAGGAGCCCATGGCGAACTCGTCCTGGTTGGTCTTGCCCAGCAGCGGGGCCCCGGCCTCGGCCAGACGACTCACGACCGAGGCGGTGTAGGGCGGGCGGTAGCCCTCCAGGATGCGCGAGCCGGCCTGGCTGGGGACGCCCTCGGTGCAGAACAGGTCCTTGACCGCCAGCGGGACGCCGCCGAGCGGCGTGTCGCCCCTTCCGCCCTCCGGGGCCGACTCGGCCACCCAGGCGAACGCGTTGAGCTCGTCGGCGGCGGCGCGCTCGCGGTAGGCCTCGAACAGCTCGGGCGAGGAGATCTCTCCGGCCGCCACCCGGGCGGCCGCGTCGGCGGCCGACCACTGCACGACCTCGCTCACCCGTCACCCCCGGCCTGCGGGCTCGGGACGGCAAAGCCGTCGTCGACCACCTCGGGCGCCGCGGCCAGCACGACGTCGCGGGGCAGGCACGGGATCGGGACATCCTCGCGCAGGGCGTTCTCCACCTCGACCACGTGGGAGGTGGGCGGCACGCCCTCGAGATCGAGCGTGCTGATCATCTCCACGTGCTCGAGCACCCGGGCCAGGTCCGCGGTCATCGCCAGCACCTCGTCCTCGCTCAGCTGCAGGCGGGCGAGTCGGGCGACGTGCAGGACCTCTTCGCGGGTGATCACGCCGGCGATTCTATGCCGGCGGCGCGGCGCGCCGGGGCGAGTGGTCGGGCTCATAGCGACCGGTGCGCTCGTCACGCATCGACTGCCAGGCGCCGACGAGGATGAGCGCCGCGGCAACCAGGGCCAGCCAGCTGGCCACGCAATGCCCGGTCGCCCCGTCGGGCTTGATCAGCACCCACACCAGGATGGCCACGAAGGCGATCAGGGCGAACAGCGTCGTCCACACGGCGCTGGCCACCGGCAGTGCGGTGGTTCGCTCGGTCAGCGTGGTCACGGTCAGCGTGAGGGCCGAGATGACCGCGATGACGATCAGCACGTCGACCACGCCGAAGTAGTCCCAGGCGGTGAGATTTCCGTCGGGCCCCTGAAACCAGGGCAGGAAGGTGAGGACGGCCAGCGCCAGCGCGCCGACGGTGGCGAGCAGCTCGCCGAGACGAAGACGGGAGAGCTTCATGAGCAAGAAAGGACGGGGGTCAGCCTATTCGTCATCCTGGGAGACCGATCCAACCTGTGCGTCGGCCGCGTCAAGGGTGTTGCGCAGCAGCATGGCGATCGTCATCGGACCGACGCCCCCGGGCACCGGGGTGATGGCGCGCGCGACCTCGGCCACGGGCTCGAAGTCGACGTCGCCGACCAGGCCGGACTCGAGGCGGGTGATGCCGACGTCGATGACCACGGCGCCCGGCTTGACGAACTCGCGGGTGACCAGGCGCGGCCGCCCGACCGCCGCGATCAGCACGTCGGCGCGGGCGCACACGCCGGGGAGATCGGTGGTGCGGGAGTGACAGACGGTGACGGTGGCGTTGGCGGCCAGCAGCAGCTGGGCCATCGGCTTGCCGAACAGGTTCGAGCGCCCGATGACCACCGCCTCGGCACCCGACAGCTGCGCCTCGACGCTGGCCAGCAGCCGCAGCACGCCGAGCGGCGTGCACGGGCGCAGACCTGGCCGCCCGAGCGCCAGGCGTCCCGCGCTCACCGGGGTGAGGCCGTCGACGTCCTTGGCCGGATCGATCAGCCCGGTCAGGGCGGTCTCACTCAGATCGCCGGGCAGCGGCAGCTGCAGCAGGATGCCGTGCACGTGCGGGTCGGCGTTGAGGCGCTGGATGACCGCGGCCACGTCGTCATGGCTGGCCGTGGCCGGCAGCGTCTCGCTCACCGCGGCCATCCCGACCTCGGCCGAGGCCCGCTGCTTGCCGGCGACGTAGACCGCCGAGCCGGGATCGTCGCCCACCAGGATGGTCGCCAGGCCCGGACGCTCGCCGTGCCGGGCGGTGAAGGCCGCGACATCCGCGGCCACCTCGGCGCGCACCTGCGCCGCTACCGCCTTGCCGTCGATGATCGTGGCCGCCATTGGGGGGGCCATGTTAGTGGCGAGGCCGGGTGTCAGCGGCGCGTGACCGGCGCGAAGTCGGCCATCAGCTTGCGCTCCGAGCCATCGCGGGCAAAGCGCACGACGATGATGCCGCCGGGCTCCACCCCGGTGACCACGCCCTCGCCGAACGCGGCGTGGTCGACGTCCTCGCCGAGCCGGAAGCTGACCTTGCTCGGCTCGGTGCGGGCGGCGGCCCACGAGCCCGAGGGTCCGCGCGCGGCGGAGTCACCACCGGCGCCACCCAGCGCCAGTCCCCCGGCGCCGTGGCGGAGCACCGGCTCGTCCTCGCGATCGGTGAGATCGGCGGGGATCTCGTCGAGGAAGCGGCTGCGCAGGCCGTAGGTCTGCGAGCCGAACACCGCCCGCCGGCGGGCGTAGCTGAGGCACAGGTCGCGCATGGCCCGGGTCACCCCGACGTAGAACAGCCGGCGCTCCTCTTCCAGGCCACCCTCCTCGATGGCCCGCGAATGGGGGAACACGCCGTCCTCGCAGCCGATGATGAACACGATCGGGTACTCCAGGCCCTTGGCGTTGTGCAGCGTCATGAGCGTGACCATGTGCTCCTCGTCGCGCCGGGTGTCGGCGTCGGCCACCAGGGCGACCTGTTGCAGGAAGACGTCGAGCGTGTCCTCGCCGGGCTCGGAGGAGGCGTCGAACTCGCGCGCGACGCTCACCAGCTCCTGCAGGTTCTCGATCCTCCCCTGGGCCTCGATCGTGCGCTCGGCCTCCAGTGACTCGACGTAGCCGGTCTGGGCCAGCAGCGCCTCGAGCAGATCGCCGACCGGCACGCGCTCCTGCGCGCGAGCCCGCAGCGAGACCATCGTGTCCATGAACCGGTGCAGCGCCTTGACTGCGGCGGCGCCGAGTCCGGGCACCGTCTCGGGTTCGGCGGCCGCGTCCCACACCGGCACGTCGACGCTGGTCGCGTGGGTGATCAGTCGCGACAGCGACGTCTGCCCGATACCGCGCCGGGGCGAGTTGGCCACCCGGGTGAAGCTGATGACGTCCCGCGGGTTGGCCAGCAGCTGCAGGTAGGCGATCGCGTCCTTGATCTCGGCGCGCTCATAGAACTTCGTGCCGCCGATCACCTGGTAGGCGATCTCGCGGCGCACCAGGGTGTCCTCGATGACCCGGGACATCGCGTTGGTCCGGTAGAACACGGCGATCTCCGACCGCGAGCAGCCCTCGTCGACCAGGCGCTCGATCTCGCCGACCACGAAGCGGGCCTCGGCGTGCTCGTCCTCCAGCTCGCGGATGCGGACCGGGTCGCCGGCGCCGAGCTCGCTCCACAGCGTCTTGGCGATTCCGCCCCGGTTGCGGGCGATCACCGCGTTGGCGGCCGAGAGGATGGTCTGGGTCGAGCGGTAGTTCTGCTCGAGCTTGACCACGCGGGCGTCGGGGAAGTCGTCCTGGAAGTCGAGGATGTTATGGATGTCGGCGCCGCGCCAGCCGTAGATCGACTGCGAGTCGTCGCCCACCACGGCCAGGTTGCGATGCCCCTCCGCCCGGACGCGCTCGCCCCGCTCCGGTGCCTCCCGGCCGCCGCCGACGAGCAGCTGCAGCCAGCGATACTGCGCGTGGTTGGTGTCCTGGTACTCGTCGACCAGCACGTGGTGGAACGCGCCGGCGTAGCGCTCGCGCACCTCCGGGAACAGCTCGAGCAGGTTGACCGCCCGGAACAACAGGTCGTCGAAGTCCATCGCGTTGGCCCGATGCAGCTCACGCTCGTAGACCTCGTAGACGTCGGCCACCGTCTGCTCGAAGTAGGAGCCGACGAGCTGCCGGTAGGCCGCGGCGTCGCGCAGCAGGTTCTTGGCGTCGGAGATCTGCCCGTGGATCGCCGTGGGGGTGAAGCGCTTGGAGTCGAGGCCGAGCTCGTCGATGCTGCGCTTGGTCAGCCGCCGGGCGTCGGCCTGGTCGTAGATGGTGAACTGGCGCGTGTAGCCGAGCCGGGCCCCGTCGGCGCGCAGCATGCGGGCGCAGGCCGCGTGGAAGGTGAGCAGCCACATCCCGCGCGTGCGCCGGCCGAGCAGCAGCTCCACGCGGTCGCGCATCTCCTGGGCCGCCTTGTTGGTGAAGGTGATGGCGAGGATCTCCCCGGGCTGGGCCACGCCGGTGAAGATGAGATAGGCGACCCGGTGGGTGAGCACGCGGGTCTTGCCGCTCCCGGCGCCGGCGAGGATGAGCAGCGGACCGTCCCCGTGCGTCACCGCCTCGCGTTGGGGCACGTTCAGACCCTCCAGCAGGTGGTCCAGGCGCTCCTGCAGCTCCGGTGGATCCTGACCGGGCGGCGCCGGCTCGTGCAGGGCGTATTCGGACTCGGCGCTGACCTCGCTCACGACCATTGAGGATAGACCGGCCCACGGCCGCGATAATGGCGGCATGTCGATCTGCGACGAGGTGCGTCGCCAGTCCGCCGAGGTCGCCGCATCGGCTCGCTGGGTGCGCATCGATCTCGAGGCGGCCGCCGGCGTGACGCCGGCGGCGCC
>Ga0302325_10015823_pt1 | contig 16017 bp, 15 predicted proteins | sample Palsa_T0_2_FD_201948 | JGI IMG/M metagenome (GOLD analysis project Ga0302325, IMG submission 201948) | Peat permafrost microbial communities from Stordalen Mire near Abisko, Sweden - Palsa_T0_2 | ecosystem: Environmental > Terrestrial > Soil > Palsa > Peat permafrost | place: Sweden: Abisko... | reverse complement strand
AGGCGTGGCGCGCAAATGATCGCTTGCCCCGCGGTCGGGTTCAGACCCCATCCAGCCGTAGAGCGCAGCGATCACCAGGCCCGGAATGGCGCAGACAAAGAATGGAGCGCGCCAGCCCCATAGCGTTCCGAGTTCTCCACCCGCCAGGTAGCCCATCGCCGCGCCTACGGGAATGGCCAGATAGAAGATTGACAGGATCCGGTTCCTGTCCCGCTCGGGATAGAAATCGGCCAGCACGGCCGGGGCAAAAATACCGAAGGTCGCCTCGCCCACTCCAACCAAGGCGTGGCGGACAAAGAGCGTCCAATAGTCGTGAACCCAGGCCGTGCCCAGCGTTGCCAGGCTCCACAGCACTGCCCCGGCAATGATCAGGGGCTTGCGCCGGAAGTGATCTCCCAGCCAGCCGGTCAGCGGCGCGGCAAGCATGTAAACCACAAACAGCGCCGTCGTCAGCAGGCCCATCTGCTGATCGGTTGAGTGAAACTCCCGCTGGATCAGCGATACTTCGCCGGGAAGGATATATCGGTCGATGTAGTTGAGCAGGTTCAGCCCGATCAGCAGCGCCAGCGTACCGGCTGCTGGGCTCCATGGGAAGCGCTGAACGGAGATTGAAGTGGACAAGTTTCCTCAGTGCGGGTGATCTGCTGGACCGAGTTTACACAATCCCGGCGAAGCTACGCCTAAGAAACCCCTAGCCCTCAAGGGACTTCGGGCTCCTCCTTGATTCCCTGAATAATTCCCGCTGGACGCCGGGCAGATAGAAGACCCGCGGCTGAAGCCGTTCGGAATTATGCTCATATTCAGTGGCCTGAAGGCCACTGCTCCCTCCGGAACAAGCAGCACGCCGTCATCAGGCGGACGGACGCGGCCACCGCGCTTCGACCGTGGTTCCGATGCCGCCGCGGGGCCTGAACTCTCCTCGCACCACGGCCCAGACCGGGTCGCTGGCCTTGACGACATCCTCAAGAACCTGGTTGACGATGTTCTCCTGGAAGATTCCCAGGTTGCGGTAGCTGAACAGGTATTCCTTGAGCGACTTGAGCTCCAGGCACTTGTCTCGCGGCATATAGCGGATGGTGAGCACGCCAAAATCCGGCAGACCGGTTTTTGGGCAGACGGAGGTCAGCTCCGGGTCGTCAATAAGAATCTCGTAGCCGGGAAACTGGTTCTGCCAGGTCTCAATTGCCGGGAAGGCAAAGTCCAGCCCAGCCTTGGCGTGTTCGTCGGTGTAGCGAGGGTCCAGTGCCATGACCCCATTGTACCGGGGAGGGCAAATGCGACCCAAATCCAGCCCTGAGAGCATCTTCAGTCAATCGGAAATGCATTTTTCTGATTCCATAGCGGATTTGCTGAGTCTTATATACTGACTCTGGTCGATTGAATGGTTGAAGAGAGAAAGCAATCAAGCCGGCTCTGGCTTTGGCTGGGTGCGGCGGTCGTTCTGGTCATCGTGTTTTTCGCGGTGCGCGCGCTCACGCGGGAGCAACTTCCGGTGCGCGAGGCACGGGTAAGCCGGCAGCGATTAGAGAATGCCATCAGCACCAACGGCCGGGTGGAGCCGGAAGCTAACTACGAGATCCACAGCCCAGTGTCCGCAACCGTGAAAGCAGTCTATGTGCATCAGGGAGACCTGGTTCAGGCGGGAAAGCTGCTGCTGGAGCTGGATGACGTGCAAGCGCGCGCGCGCCTAGCCTCTGCCGAGAGTGGGGTGAAGGCCGCTCAGGCCTTACTGGATGCGGCTACCCATAACGGAAGCCTGCAAGAGCGCCAGGGCGCGGCGGCAGACCTTGCCCGCACGCGGATTGAACGCGATCAGGCCCGTGCCAGTCTGGACGCTCTCACGAAGCTCAAATCCGCCGGCGCGGCCTCAGCCAGCGAGGTGACCGCGGCCCAGGAGCGCCTGGATACAGCCGACGCGGCCCTGCACGCCGCCGAACAAAGCTCGCAAAGCCGTTATGCACCAACCGATATAGCGCACGCACAGGCTGCGCTGGCCGAAGCCGAATCCGGTCTGGCCGCCGCGCGCGATGTGGAGACTAGAACCGCGCCTCATGCTCCTGTTGCGGGAACCGTTTACGCGCTCAACGCAGGACGCTCGGAGTTTGCCCAAGAGGGCCAAATGCTGATGCAGATCGCGGACCTGCACCAAATGCACGTGGTCGGCTACTTCGACGAGCCGGAGATTGGGAAGCTTGCCGTAGGCGAGAGCGCGCAGGTGAAGTGGGACGGCGACTCCAAACCCGGCCGTATCTGGCAGGGGCATATCGCGCGCGTGCCAACAACCGTGATCACAATAACCGGCGGGACCCGCACTGTTGGCGAAACGCTTGTCGAACTTGACGGCGGCGATGGCGGCCTGCTGCCGGATACCAATGTCACAGTAACGGTGACCACATCCGCTCAGGCCGATGCTCTCACAATCCCTCGCGAAGCGCTGCACGTAGAGAACGGCAAAACCTACGTATTTAAAGTGGTCGGCGATGGCCTGGTTCGCACCCCGGTCAATGTGGGAACTTCAAGTCTCGTTCTGACGCCCATTCTCTCCGGATTAGAGGAGGGTGACATAGTGGCCACTGGAACAACAAACGGATTGCCTTTGCAGGAAGGCATCCCAATCAGGATTGTGCGGTGAGTCTACGGTTTGCCATAGCGGGGTTGCCGGCGGCATTGCTGTCGGCGGCGATTGGCATCGCAGCTGCTCCGCAGCCCGTTCGTGCGCCCATCGCGGCGTCGATAGTTCTGGCGGAGACAGCAGCGCCAAGGCCCGATGCGGCCCCCGACTCGGCCCTTGGACAGGCCCTGATTCAGGCCAACGCAGCGCTCCAGGCGGGGGAGGCAGACAAGGCGCTGGTTTTGCTTGATTCTGTAATCGCGTTGGCGGCCGCTTCCAACAACAGCCTTGCTCGAGGTCACAACCTGATCTGCCGCGTACGGCTGACGCTGCAAGAGTGGCAGGCCGCGGCAGCGGAATGTGAGCTGGCCGCGAAGCTCGATACGCAGAACTCCGATTTCCATCTGTGGCTTGGCCGCGCCCTGGGCGAGAAGGCTGACCGCGCCTCGTTCCTCAACGCCTATTCCCTGGCCAAGCAGACGCGCGCCGAGTTCGAGGAATCTGTCCGCCTGAATCCGCGCAATGCGGAGGCACTCGCCGATCTTGGCGATTTTTATCGGCAGGCCCCCGGAGTGGTTGGCGGCGGAATCGACAAAGCTGAAGCGATCGCCTCACAGCTTGACAAGGTCGATGCGGCGCGGGGCCACCAGCTTCGCGGGCTCATCGCAGAACAGCAGAAGGACGACACCACGGCCGAACGCGAGTTCAAGCTGGCCATCGCGGCCGATGCGCACTCGGCGTTGAGTTGGACGAATCTGGCCGGCTTCTATGCTCACCGAAAGCGCTTCGCGGAGATGGAATCGGCAATCCACAGTGCGGCCAACGCGGCGATTCATGACAAGCAAGCAGCAGTTTCTCTTTACGACGGCGCAGGCCTGCTGATTGAATCCAATCGCAACCCCACACTGGCCGCCAGCCTGCTCGAAGATTACCTGGCCAGTTCATCCAAAACCGAGGATGGTCCGGCGTTTGTCGCTCACATTCGTCTGGCCCGCCTGAAAATAAAGCTCGGCGACGCGGCAGCCGCCGATCGGGAACGCTCGGCAGCACTGGGACTGGCCCATGAATACAAGCCGGCTCAGGAATTCAAGGCGCAGAGCGGCTCGCAACCAAAAGATGCAACCCAGCAAGCGGCAACATTCTGATCACTGCAATGCACGCCGAACCAGCCTCCAACCCGCGCCCGGCCTGGCAGCAACTGCTGCTGGCGCCAATCTGCCTGTCCTGCGCTTTTTTGGCCTGCGCACTTGCGCCCGCCAGGATGCAGGCCCAGGTCTCTTTGAGCACGGTCGTCAGCCTGGGGCAGGACTACTCCAGCACCGTGAAGCTTGCCGAGGCCGATTTGCAAAAAGCGCAAGCCGCCCTGGCCCAGGCACAGGACGCGTATATTCCCAATTTCGCGATTGGATCTACGGTTGGTTACTCGCATGGCTTCCCGACCGGCCAGCCGTCGGTGGGCAGCGCCAGCATGCAGTCACTTGTGTTCAGCTATTCCCAGCGACAATATCTCAAGGCCGCACACGCCGGAATTGACGCAGCCACATTGAGCCTCAAGGACGCCCGCGAACAGGTGGCACTGGACGCCTCGACCACATATATTGAGTTGGACACCGTACAACGCGAACTCGAGGCGGCGCGCCAACAGGAGAGTTTCACAGCGGATCTAGTCCATATCGAACAGCAGCGCGTCGAAGCCGGCGTCGATTCCGACCTGGATCTCTGGCAAGCCCGACTGAAGACTGCCCAGCTCAAGCTTCAGCGGATTCAACTTGAAAACCGCGCTGTCACGCGCGCTAAACAGATTGCCGTCCTCACTGGGCTGCCCGTCGGCTCAATCCTTCCAGACCACGCCAGCATTCCGGAGATTCCCGCCGTCACCGCGGATGAAGCGCCACGCAGCCTCCCGGGGATCGAGGCGGCCGACGCCCTTGCGCGCTCAAAAAAGCTCCAGGCCAAGGGAGACGACCTGTCCTGGCGCAGGCCCCAAATCGGGTTCGGAGCCGTGTACAACTACGATTCCAACGAACTCAACAACTACAGCACGTATTACAAAAATTTCACGCCCAACAACGTTAGTTTCGGCCTACAGATCACGATTCCATTTTTTGACTTTGCCCTGCGCGCCAAGGCCAAGGAAACTGCTGCCGAAGCCCTCCGTTCCACCGTGGAGGCCGAACAGGCAAGGCGTCAGAACGATGTGCAGATCGCCACGCTCACGGGAAGCTTGCGCGAGCTGGACGCCCTGGCCGAGGTGGCCAGCCTGAAGCAGCAGATTGCCGACGCGCAGCTCAAGACCGTTCTTGCCCAGCTCGAGGTCGGCAACGGAGCCACATCAGGCCCCAATGCCCAGCCGCAACTTACCCCCAAAGCCGAGCAGTTGGCTCGCATCGACGAACGTCAAAAGTATCAGGACGCGCTTGACGCGTCACTGGAACTGGCCAAAGCTCGCCTCGGTCTTTTGCGCGCGCTAGGCCACATGGACGACTGGTTGCACGAGTTGCACACAAAGTAGACCGAAATGGTCGGAATTCGTCTGAAAAAACGACGGGAATGGTAGAATTGAAGGGATGACTATGCCGCTTAAAACGCTTTTGCTGAATCCTCCCTCGTTCGAGAACTTTGACGGCGGCGCGAGCTCGCGCTGGCCCGCCACGCGCGAGATTGAATCCTATTGGTACCCCGTCTGGCTGGCTTACCCCGCCGGACTGCTGGAGGGTTCGCGCCTGCTGGACGCGCCTCCGCACCACGTCTCAGCGCCTGAAACTATAAGAATCAGCAAGGATTACGAGTTCCTTGTCCTCTTCACCTCGACCGTTGGCTGGGAAGGTGACCAGCGGCTTGCCGAGGCTATCAAGGCTGCTAACCCGGCCATCAAGATTGCGTTCGTTGGGCCGCCGGTGACCACTTCGCCCGACAAGGCTCTCAATGAGTGCTCTGCCCTCGACTTCATCTGCCGTCGCGAGTTCGACTACTCCGTTGTCGAGTTTGCGCAAGGCAAGCCGCTCAATGAAATCCTCGGCATCAGCTACAAGCTGGATGGAAAGGTCGTGCACAATCCTGACCGGCCCCAGATTGAAGACCTTGACGCCATGCCCTGGGCCACCAAAATTTACAAGCGCGATATGGACGTCACGCGCTACAACGTCCCCTTCCTGCTCCATCCATACATTGCGCTTTACTCTACGCGCGGCTGCCCAGCGCAGTGCACCTTCTGCCTGTGGCCGCAGACCCTGAGCGGTCATGCGTGGCGGAAACGGTCAACGGATGACGTGGCGGCGGAGTTGAAATGGGCTCAAGCGAACTTCCCTGAAGTGAAGGAGTTCTTCTTCGACGACGATACCTTCAACATTCAGAAGGTCCGGACGATTGAGTTGTGCTCGAAGCTCAAGCCACTCGGGATCACATGGAGCTGCACCTCGCGCGTCACCACGGAATACGAGACCCTGAAGGCCATGAAGGAAGCCGGCTGCCGCCTGCTCATCGTGGGCTTCGAGTCCGGCGACCCGCAGATCCTCAAGAACATCAAGAAGGGTGCGACTGTTGAGCGTGCGCGCGCCTTCGCCAAGGACTGCCACGACCTGGGCCTCACCGTTCACGGCGACTTTATCCTTGGGCTGCCGGGCGAGACGAAGGAGTCCATCCGCAACACCATCAACTTCGCAAAGACGCTGGATTGCGAAACCATTCAGGTGTCGATCGCCCACGCCTATCCAGGGACTGAGTTCTACGACTACGCCAAGGTCAACGGCTTCATCACCAATGAGCGCATGGAAGACGGCGATGGCCACCAGATGGCTCACATCGAGTACCCCGGCCTGCCGACCGACTACGTGATGGAGATGGTGCACCGCTTTTACGACGAGTACTACTTCCGTCCCAAGGCCGCGTTCCGCGTGATCTGGAAGGCTGTTATCAACCGCGATGTGCCCCGCCTTTATGTGGAAGCCAAGGCCTTCCTCAAGCTGCGGGCGCAACGCAACAAGATGGTCAAAGCGACGCGGGCGGCTCACCTCGCAGACCCAACGACGCCCGCAAAAGCCGGCGCATAGGTCGATCGGACGCACCAATCATCGAGGGCGGTCGCGCTTGCGCCGCCCTCGATTTGTATCTGAGCTCTGCAAGGAAAGCCAAAGCATAGATGGCTCACCACAATCTGTCGCCGCGTCAATACACGATTCTCGCGCTGGTCGCCATCTGCGCCCCAACGGGAGACACTTGCCTTTCGCGCGGCATGACCAATCTGCCGGCCATCTCACTCGCCCATCCCGCCACGCTTATCGCCGCTGTCTTTACCCCCTGGATTGCCGCGGGAATTGCCCTGCTGATCGGTTTCTTTGCTTCTTATCTCACTGCGCTCTCATGGGCCGACCTCACGTTCGTTCTGCCGGCAACCGCTTTCGGCAACGTGATTGTCGCCCTCTTCGCGCGCTTCTGGCTGCATGAAAGCATCTCTCTCGAACGTTGGGCTGGAATTGCGCTCATCACTCTAGGCGTGGGCTTCGTGGCTCGTGGTCCGTCACTCACCGAACGGCCAGTTGCAGCCGAGGCAGCACATTCCTCCGCGGAAGTCGAGGAGGCCCAGCCTCGATGACTCACCCCTCTGCCTGGTCCGCGGTCGCCATGATTGCCGCCGTGGTGCTCCTATCCACCACTGGCGAAGTTCTCACCGCGGCAGCCATGAAATCCATTGGAGACCTCGACGACATCCGCGCCCATTCCGGCCTAAAGGGCGCTATCCGCGCCGTTGTGACCTGCCCCCTGTTTTTTGCCGGCGTCAGCTTTCTTGCGCTTGCTTTTTTCTCGCTGCTGTTTGCGCTCAACCACCTCAACCTTTCGCTGGTGGCGCCGGCCGGTGCATCGCTGACATTGGTAACAAACGCCATCGCCGGCAAGATCTTTTTGAAAGAGAATGTCGATCGCCGCCGCTGGACCGCAGCCGTGCTGGTGTGCGTGGGAGTTTACTTGCTGGCGCACTGAAGATTGGCAGCACGAGGGATCCTGATCATCCCTTGTGCAGCCGGAGCAGGCTTGACTCTATCGGATGAATGTGGCCGGATTTCGGGTCAGCCTGTCAGATGCCTTGAGGAGCAGCCGCCCGGAAGGCGAGTCGAGCCGGTCTGCAAGCGGGAACTTCCACTGCGCCGGTACTTCCACTCCAGCCCCGGTAGCAGGCCACGGGTACTCCACGTTTTCGGGCCTTCGGCCGTCGTTGTCGACCTGCGGGTGAAGCAGATCGATCTCACTGCATAGCTCACGGATCGCTTTGATCCTGGGCTGCTGCTCAAATCCAATTCGTCGCCAATGCTCCTGGATCAGGCTCGGCAGAACTTTAGCCACGACCTTGTGCGTACTCTTCAGCGCATCAAGGTTTGCGTTGTGCACGTAAGCCTTGCAAAGTTTCTCGAGCCACATTTGGAGGTAATGGAGCCTGTGACACTGCGGCAGCGGACTCCTCGACAAATGCTCGTAGGCATCCAGATCAGAGGCAGCCTCTGCGGCGAACGGTTCACTCCATGTCTTCATCAGGCCGCGCTCGGATAGAGTGTGTCGCCGAGCCGCCAGCCATCGGGCAGCGGGAGTTTGCCGGCCAGGATACTTTCGAACTCTGCTTCCGTCACCTCGATGACAACCGAAGGAAATGGGATCCTCGGCGGGTCGGGGCCAAAAGCGATCGGAATGATACCGGAAGGCGAAGTTTCCGGATTAACTTCCAGCAACTTTACCGGCTCATGGGATGCCGGTTCCTCTTCCGCGACGACGCGCACAATGCGGCTGATTGCCGGCTCAGACCTTCGGTGCGCATCCGCCAATACTTTCGCAACGCTACCCTTGTCAGGCGGATTCGTCATCGCAAAGTCATCCTCAGCAAGATCGTAGCACAGCTTGATCTCGATTCCTTACTGTCCACTCCCTGCCTTTACAAACCGCATCAGCCCCTTTGGCTTCAAATCCGCATTCAGAATCGTGCGTGGTTCCAAAATCGCCGCGCACACTGCCTCCGCAGCGAGGTGCCCGCTGCGCGCCGCGCTCTCCATCGTCGAGGGCCATCCTGTCCGCACCCAATCGCCGGCGAGAAAAAGATTCGGCCACGGCGACTCCGCACCGGGGCGCGCCGCATCAATTCCCGGAGGGACGCCGAACGTCGCTCGCACCTCTTTCACGAGCGCGGCCTTTTCGAGCTTTGCCTCATTGACGAGCGGAAAGAACTCCGCGAGCTCGCGCATTGTCTGCTCAATCGCCGCGTCCCTTGATAGAGCCGCGAAAGCCCGCGTCGCGCTTACCACCAACTCGATGTAGTTCCCGCCTCGCTGCTGCAAGCGCGACTGGTTGAACATCCAATGAATTTCCCGGTCAAGCAGCACCGCGTGATCCAGTTCCGTAATCTCGCGGTCAAACCACAGGTGCACGCTGCAAATCGGCCAGTGTTCATGCCGCTCAATCTTCGCGGCCAACTCATTTGCACCCTCCGCCGGCGGCAGGTTTGGCAGCAGCTTTGCCATGCCCTCGAATGGAAGTGCCACTACGACGAAATCTGAAAGCAGCTCACCGGCGCGCGTCCTCACGATCCACTGCAAGATCTCCTCGTCCCATTCCGCGCCCTCGACATGTGTATTCAGAAGCACGCTTCCGCCGCGCTGTTCCAAATACGGCGACACATGCGCATACAACTCACTCAGCGGCACCGTGCTCAATCCCATGCTGCCCGCAGCCGGTGAATTCATGAACAGCTCGCGAACCACCTTGGCCGCGTAGGGCAAAGCAATCTCGTCGATCTCCGCATTCAGCGCGCTGGCAATCACCAGCCGCCAGAAGCGGTCGAGCGCGCCCCGCGTCTGCTTGTGCCTGTGCAGCCATTCACCCAGGCTCTCAGTCGAATCCTGCGCTACGGGACGCATCAATGCGGTGAAGGCGCGTCCGAGTGCAAGCTTGTCGGCCCACGTGAACGCCTTGGCCGCCATCAGCTTCGGCAGCCCATGCAGCGGCGCCGGCAAGAATGACGCACCAAGCGCGGAGCGTCGTCCCCCCGGCTCGATCATGGTCATCGCGCTGGTGAAGTGAATCTTGTCCAAAACATTGACGCGCCGGTAGAACCCTTGCAGATTGGTGCAGCAGCCAAAAAGCACATGCTGGCAGTTGTCAATCACTTCGCCCACGCCCGGATGCAGATACGAAGAAGCGCGTCCGCCCAGATAGCCGCGACGCTCCACGAGCCGCACAACGAAGCCGGCCTCGGCCAGCGCGCATGCCGCGCTCATGCCAGCTACGCCGGCTCCGATGACGGTGACGGTCTTGCCCGCTGCTCTGCCAGTTGATCCCAATCGCTAGTCCCTATTCCGTAGTTCTTAGTCCTAAGTCCCTAGTGCTCTGACCGCTTGATTTCGTTCCTTGAGGTTTTTGCTTTCCCACCCATTCGCCAGAAAGAAGCGAATGGATGGGGCACGGAACTGATACGAATTCGCATGGTCAGAGACCAAGTTCATCAGTCCCCTGCCATCCGCACCCACGCCATGCGCACCAGGCCCATCGACAAGATGGTGAGCTTTTCCACCAACGGCACGCTCGCCCTCCGCGAGAACACGTCGTAGTCCGCCCGTTCAATTCGCTTCAGCAGCGCATGATAGATCCGCACCAGCACCCACAGCGCAGGCCGGCTATCCTTGTCGATCAGCGGCATCAGCTGCTGCGCCGACAGGTAATACCGCTCTGCTCTCTGAGCAATATCTTTCAAAAGCGCCCGCTCCGCAGTCGTTGGAGAAGCGTCCGCGCTCCGATTCAGCAAACCATCGAACGAGACTCCATGCGCCTTCAAATCTTCGAGTGGCAGGTACACCCTGTTCCGCGCCGCATCTTCTGCTACGTCGCGCAGAATGTTGGTTAGTTGAAAGGCGATGCCCGTCTCCTCGGCAAACTTTTCCGCACGCGCATCGGTGTAACCAAAGATGCGAATGCACACGAGGCCGACAACTGAGGCCACCAGATAGCAGTATCTGTAAAGTTCAGTAAAGGTTGCGTAAGTATCGGGCGCGTCGCTCTTCGCGGAGTTCAGGTCCATCGTGACGCCCGCCACCAGCTCATCCAATAGCGCCAATGGAATTTGATATCGCAGGGTCGCGTCGCGCACTGCAAGGAAAACCGGATCGTTTGTTTCGCCACCCGCACTCGCCGCGCGCCACGCCGCCAGCCACGCATTCAACCGCTTACGCCTCTCGCTGATTGGAATGGATTCGTCGTCGGCCAGATCGTCGGCCTGACGCATGAATGCATAGATGGCGCAAATCCCATTGCGCTTCGGCCTGGGCAGCGCAACAAAGGCGTAGTAGAAATTCTTCGCCTCGCGCCTGGCGATAGCCCGGCACGCAGCATAGGCTTCGTCCAGTCCTATTGCGTCCGCCGTGTGCCTGTCCAATTGCAATTCTTGACTCAATCCGCCTGCTTTGCGCCTCGCCCGCTTCTGCCGAGTCTCATAAACGGCAGCAGCTTGGCCGTCACCGCGCGCAAGGCAAGGCCCGCCTTGGTGGTCTTCGAGATTGCCGGGCGCGCACTCAGCACGTCGTAGTCGCGTTGCTCAATGGCTCGCAGAATCTCAAGGCCACCGCGGCTGAACAGGTCGAGGTCGAGCGCCAGATCGCGATTTACCATTCCGATCAGCGGCAGTCCTTTTTCGAATAGCCCGCGCGCATAATCCACTTCAGTCCGCATCAAGCCGCGAAACCCCGGCGTGGCGATTCCTTCGGCGATGGATTGATCGCTCACGTGAAAGAATTCCATGTCGTTCTGCGGCAGATAGACGCGGCCTCGGGCGTAGTCTTCGCGCACATCCTGCCAGAAATTTGCCAACTGCAATGCCGAACAGGTCGAGTCCGAGAGCAGGAACTTCTCTTCGTCAGCCTCGCCGCTCGCATAAAGAACAAGCCGCCCTACGGGGTTTGCCGAGTATTGGCAATACTCGAGCACGTCGTCCATTGTTTCGTAACGTGTCACCATCTGGTCGTGACGGAATGCAACGAGCAGATCGGCGAACGGCTGCTTGGGAATCGAACACTCGCGAATCGTCTCCGCAAGAGCTACAAACACCGGGTGCCGCGCGCGACCTGCGTAGCACGCATCCAGTTCTTCGCCCCAAAGCTCAAGCAGTGCAAGCGCCTCGGCAGTGCTGCCCACCTCATCGCCCAGATCGTCTGAGATTCGGCAGTAGGCATAAATTGCGTGAAAATGCGGCCGCAGCGCCTTGGGCAGGAACCATGTGGCCACATGAAAGTTTTCGTAATGCGTCTCCGCCAGGCGCTGGCAATAGGCTCGAGCCTCGTCGAGCGCTGGCGCAACTGCAGGAATGCGATAGCTCTCGGGAAGCGCCGCCCAGCCGCGCGCAAGCAATTCGTCTCTTGTTGGCTCGGCTTTGCTTGTTGGCTCGGTTTTGCTTGTCGGCTCGGCTTTACCGTTTGGCTCGGCTTTGCTGGGCGCCTGCGCTTGCGGAGACAGCGGCATCGGTGTCCTGCAGTCCAAAGTCCTGCGGTCGAGCTCGTCTGCTGCGTTGCCAGTTTCAGCTGTAGCAATCTCCATCGCTTCGCCTCAGGGAACAATCGCCGTCTTGATCTCGCTGCCCCGGTTCATGAGCTTCTCAAAGACACGGTTGAGCTCGTACAGATGCGCGTGGCCGGTAATGAACGCCTCCGCCTGAAATCGTCCGCCGCCAATCAGGTCCAGCGCCTTGCGGCAAGTTGCCGGCGTGTGATGGAAGGTGGCCCGCAGGGTGATGTCGCTATAGTGAATTCGATTGGTGTCCAGAGTTACATGCGTCCCTACGGCGCAGCCGCCGAAGAAATTCACGCATCCACCCTTGCGCACCAGTTCCACTGCCTCCTGCCACGCGTCGGGCACGCCCACGGCCTCAATGGCAATGTCGACGCCGCGGTTCTTGGGCGTCAGCGCGCGGGCCTCCCGAATAGCCCTCCGGATGCTGGTTGTCTGCACCACGTGCGCCGCGCCCAATTGCCGCGCCGCTTCCACTTGCCCGTCGTGCTTCACAATGGCAATTGTTTCGCAACCTGCCAGCGCCGCCACGTGCAGAATCATCAATCCCAAAGGCCCGCCGCCGATGACTGCCACCGTATCCCCGGCGCGCGGCCGCGAATCTTCGAATCCATGCACCGCGCAGGCCAGAGGCTCGGTCAGAGCGGCGTGTTCAAGCTTCACATGATCGGGAATGTGCAGCGTATTCTTGGCAACAATCCGCGCGGGAATCCGGATAAATTCCGCATACGCGCCATTGTTAAAGAGCAAGTCATCACAAAGGTTTTCCTGCCCGCGTTCGCAGAAGAAGCACTGGCCGCAAGGGGCCGAATTCAGCGCCACCACGCGGTCACCTGGAGCGAATTCCGTGACGCCCTCGCCCGCCTGCACCACTGTGCCTGCTTGCTCATGACCAAATAACGCCGGTGGCACAATCATGCGCGCATGGTAGCCGCGCCGAAAAACCTTCAGGTCGGTTCCGCACGTCAGGGCCGCGCCCACGCGCACAATTAATTCGCCCGGCAACGCCTCGGGCACTGGTACGCGCTCGATGCGAATATCTTCACGACCGTGGAGGACTGCAGCCTTCATGGTTGTTGCCATCAAGACCCTCCTACTTTGCTCCGCCCCCGAGCACAGGCTCCAGCATAATTTTCATCGAATCCGCCTTGGGGTGCGACGCCACTTCAATCGCTTCCACCGCTTGCTCCAGCGGATAGCGATGCGAAATCAATTGTGTCAAATCGAAACCGTTGCGGTAGCCGCCAAACGCCAGGCTGGTTACCTCGTCAAGAATCTCGAACGAAGAAGAGTATGACCCCGTCAGCGTCTTCTCGTCCATGCAAACCGCGGCGGGGTCGATCGTTACTTCCCCATGCTGCGTCTGAGCAAACAGCATGACGCGCCCACCCGGGCGCACGGCATCCATCGCTGTCTTGATAAGCGCATTGCCACCGACGGCAAGAATCACAGCGTCAGCGCCACGGCCGGCTGTCTCTTGAAACACGCGCTCGACGACATTCTCGCTGCCTGCATTGATTGGATTGCTGAGCCCGAACTTGGCCGCAATTGCGTGGCGCTCGGGATACAGATCGGAAGTGAGCACCCGCGCACCAGTCTGCTGCGCCAGCGCCGCGTGCATCAACCCGATTGGACCCTGGCCAATCACCAGCACCGTATCGTCCGCGGCCAGGTTGAGCTGCTTCACGCCTTTGAGCACCGTGTTCAGGGGCTCTACAAACGCCGCCTGTTCGAATGGAACGCCGTCTGGAATTCGCACCACTCCGCGCCCTTGAACGATCCAGTCCATTACGCGGATGTACTCGGCGAAGCCGCCGCCCGAGGGCTCAAAGCCAGCCGTGACTCCGACTTTTTTGTATAGCTCGCACTGCGTCGGCGTCTGCTTCCGGCAGTAGTAGCAGTCCCCGCACGGAACGTGATGGTGAACAACCACGCGCTCGCCCACTTCGTAGCGCGTGACACCCGCGCCGGTTTCCACAATGGTGCCGGACATTTCATGCCCAAAAATGCGCGGCGCGGAATGCGACCCGGTGTGAATCTTCTTCAGATCCGTTCCGCAGATGCCGCAAGTGGCCACCTTGATCAGCAGCTCTCCCGGCCCTATCTTCGGCACCGGAACTGTCTCCACGCGCATGTCGTTCACGCCGCGATAGACGACGGCCCGCATGGTCGATGGGGTCTTCGAACCGATTTGACTTTCAATGTTTGAGATTTGGGTAGCCATTGCGTTCTTTGATGTCACCTCGTCCATCTAGAAAATCGAGCAGACTGTGCCGCAAGCTCAGGGAAGCCTTGCTGCTATTCTCGCCCATCCGAATCAAGCTGGGCCAGTGCCAGGGCCTCAGAATCGAAAAAAGTACCATTCCAGCCATATTGAACTGTCCGTCGGGGCGAATAAACCGATTGAAATCAGGCAGCTTGTCCTTGAATCCGTCGCTGACGCCCTTAAAGCAGTAAAACGGAATACCGCGCATTTGGGCAAGGCGAGCAATGGCGGCGGCTTCCATGTCGACGAGGTCGGCTTTGTAGGCGGCGGCCAGGCGCCGCTTCTCCGCCGCGTCAGCCACGATGGGGCTGGTGACCAGCCAACGGTCGCCTGCGCCGGCGTCGCAGTTGAAGCGCTCACCTGTACGGACGTCAATAACGCCGGCTATGTTGTGGGCTGAGCCGGAGGCGATGCCAGCCGTTAGGGCACCGACCCATCCGTAAGAGATAACGAGGTCGATGGGGCCGCCGGCCTCGATGGCAGCGAAGGCACGGGTTGCGGCGGCCTGGCCGGTTCCGGAGCAGGCGGCCATCCATTCTTCTTCTTCGTTGCGCTGCGCCCAGAAGTGGATGTTGCCGCGGGTGCTCGAGGGCCAGCCACGGACGAGGGGCTTGAGTTCGCCGGGCATGGCGGCAATGATGGCCACGCGGGTCATGCGCGGTCCTGCGGCGCGTAGCCGTTCGCGCGGAACCACTCGATTGCTGCTCGCATCGCCGGATAGACAGGCACAATTCTGAAATCGAGTTCCTGCTGGGCATGTGCGCTGGAGGCGAACATTTTCTTGCGGCCCATGCGTACTTCTTCGAGCGTGGCCCGCGGCTCCTTGCCACGAATCCGGCCCGTAATCCATTCCTCGAAGAATGCGTACGTGGCCGCCACGGCGAACGGAATCTTTACCGTCGGCGATGGAATCCCGGTGATCGCCGACATCTTGTCCAGAATCTGCTTCAGCGTCAGGTTTTCTCCGCCCAGAATGTACCGCTTCCCCGGCTTCCCGGCAGTCAGCGCGGCCACATGCGTCCGCGCCACCTCTGAAACGTCGACCAGGTTCAGGCCCGTCTCCACGTATGCCGGAAACTTCCCATTGAGAAAGTCGACGAAGATGCGTCCCGTCGGCGTCGGCTTGGAGTCGTTGGAGCCAATGGGTGTGGTGGGATTCAGAATCATCACATGCTGCCCCATCTCGGCCGCCTTGATCGCTTCGCGCTCGGCCATGAACTTCGACCGCTTGTAGTGGCCCACCATATCCTTGAGCGAGACTGGCGTGTCTTCGTTAATCACCAGGCCATCTTTCCTGAAGTGCATGGTTGCCACGCTCGAAGTGTAGACGACGCGTGGGATGCCGGCTTCGCGCGCCATGCGCAGCAGTTCGCGCGTGCCCTCCACGTTGGCGCGGTACATTGCTTTGGGATCGCGAATCCAGAGGCGGTAGTCGGCTGCCACATGCATCACCGCGTCGCAACCCATAATTCCCGCACGCAACGATTCAGGTTCAAGCAAGTCGCCCTCGTGGGTCTCGCCTCGAATGCCTTCAAGATTTTTCAGGTTGCTGGTCTTGCGCACCAACATGCGCAGCTTTGCGCCCTCGCCGGCAAGCGCCCGCGCCACG
>Ga0302325_10015822_pt1 | contig 16017 bp, 13 predicted proteins | sample Palsa_T0_2_FD_201948 | JGI IMG/M metagenome (GOLD analysis project Ga0302325, IMG submission 201948) | Peat permafrost microbial communities from Stordalen Mire near Abisko, Sweden - Palsa_T0_2 | ecosystem: Environmental > Terrestrial > Soil > Palsa > Peat permafrost | place: Sweden: Abisko... | reverse complement strand
ATACTCTCCATCGACGTAAAACGCAAAGCGGCCATCGTTGGCGCTGGCGCTGAACCCGGTGATGTTATTGACGCCTTGCCAGTAGGGACGCCCGTAGTCGTTGATGAGGGTTTGCCCAAAGTGATAGCTGTCGTTGACTGGAGTTCCGGCGATGTCCGTTACTCGCGTGTAAACCGAATCCAGCTGCAGTGACTCCATCGGATGCCCATCCCAAGCCTGGATCTCAGGAGCGAACTCCTCATCGAGCGCCTTCTTGAGCTTCCAGATTTCCGAAGGAATGTCCGTGTGGTACTCCACCTTCGCATTCATTTCGATGAGCATCTGTGCGCATGCCATGCGCGTCCAGGGCCGTAGTCCCACGTAGCCGGTATCGATGTAGGCGCCGCCGATCAGGCGCTCCATGGCTTGATAAATCCAGCTGTCCAGCGGGACGTAAACACTGGCGAAGTTCGTGGGACGCGGCGCTGAGGTCTGCTCGGCGACAATCTTCAGATCGTCGTCGATTTCGGGATTGTGCCGCACCTTGTAAACATGCCGCCCGATCTGGTAGCCCAGCAGCCCTCCGATGAAAACATCAGAAAGGAAGTGCTGGTCCGATGCAGCTCGCGCCAGGCTGACTCCGAGCGCCAGGCCGTAGGCGCCGAATTCGGGAACCAGGTGCGGATACTCCTGCGCAACCACTGAGGCGAACGCCCAGGTTATGGCCGCATGGTCCGAGGGAAACGATGTGCCGCCGTGAAAGAAAATGTTCTGGAAGTTCGAGGGGAACGGCGGCTCTCTGCCGGTAATGCCCTTGAGCGCGTAATCGACTCCGAGGGCATTGATCATGGCCTCCGTCGCCAGCACTCCAGTCTCTCGCGCGCGGTCGTTGTGAGTGATACGGCCCCAGATGTACGCCGCTCCAGTCATTCCGCCGGCGGCAACCAGGCCCGCGTTAGCGGCGAGGTTCAGCGCGTGCTGGTTGTCCAGTCGCATCGCATACGAGCTTTGCGGGTCGGTAACAAAGAGGCCCGTCGCGATGCCGCCCATCGGAACCAGCCACTTGGCGTCAGCCGGATTCAGATGAAACGGGCTGGTCCAGATGTCCTTTTGATCTTCTGCCAGGTGGATGAAGAATTTGCTCTCGTTGGGATGAGCAACGGTCGCAGCAGGCGGAGGCGAGGCAGGTTGGGATTGTCCGGATGGCGAAGCTGGAGGGGACAGCGTTTGCTGGGTAAATGCGGCGAGGCTTGCGCACACGCTCAGCGTGGCAGTAAAGACGATGATCCTCGGCCAACGGTTCGTCAAGAGCGGCTTCCACTGGACCAGGGTGGAGCACGCCTTCAGGTGTGCATGAAGGCGTGCCGACCGTAATTCGGCTTTAGCCGCTGGGGTAAGGTTTCTTGGGACGTCCACCTCGGCGGCTAAAGCCGCCCCTCCCGCGCAGCCGTCTTTATGCCCTTCAACTGTTCGACTTTGGGACCCAGACCGATCCAGCGGCTGCGAAGACACTCCACGACCGAGGCAATCTCGGCATCGCCGATTACCGGCGCCCCAAACACCAGCCTCGTGTCACGGGTACGGATCGGTCTCCCGCCTGCAATCGCGGGACGATCATCCTCTTGCAATGGAATGGAGGGTCCGCCAGCCAGCGGAGCACGTTTCATAGGTTCCTGGGCCCAGTCCTGAAGTCGTAGTGACTGCTGATTGTAATTGATTTTGTGAAGCATGCCTGCTGGCGGCGTGAGGTCACCTCTCGGCTATACTTGAGGAAGTAGCGTTCGTCACTTTTAAGCGTCACCCGGATGCCTTTCACGGTTTCTCACGCCGCCGCCGTTCTGCCCTTGCGAAAACTCAATCTGATTTCGTCCGCCTTTATTGTCGGCAGTATGGCTCCGGACCTTCCCTACATCATCGGAAACACCGAGTACCGCGATCTGGGCCACCGGTTTCCAGGACTCGTCGTGTTCACTCTACCAGCTTCGCTTCTCGCCCTATGGCTCTTTCACAACGTCATTAAGCGGCCGGTGATTGAGCTGCTACCCACTGGAATGCAAGAGCGGATTCACCACCAAACTGGAGAATTCAAGTTCCTCCCGGCTTCCCGCTTCCTGGCAATCCTTGGCTCAATGTCGCTCGGAATCTTGAGCCATGTGGTATGGGACTCCTTTACTCACCCCTACACCTGGCCGTGGCGGCAATTTGTGTGGCTGCGAAGCTTCGTACACGTTCCCTTCGTACATCATCGCCTGCAGGTGTTTGCCGCGCTGCAATACAGCAGCACGATTATCGGGATGCTCGCGCTCGCCATCTGGGTCGCGCTGTGGTACCGGCGATCAGCCCCCGGGGTCAGGGTACCGCCGAACTCGCCTCGCCAGTCTCGCTTCGGACTGGCAGTCGCGATGGTTGTCCTCGCAGCGATTGCGGGAACCGTCCGCGCCATGCTCATCATCGGGCCGCCGGCAAGTATAGGGAGAGCTGACCGTTTTCTGCTCGTCTGCGGCGTGACCTCTCTCGCCACAGAGTTTTGGCAGCTTCTGTTTTACTGTGTACTCGTGTCCTCCCACCAAGTCTGGATCATCCCGTAAAGCGGCGCTGCCCGGCCTATCCTATGCCTCTGGTCAGCATCATCATGAATGTTCGCAATGGGGCGCTAACCTTGCGGGAAGCCATCGACAGCGTCCTGGCGCAGACTTGCAAGGACTGGGAGCTCATCGTCTGGGACGACTGTTCCACGGACGACAGCGCGGCGATTGTTACCGATTACCGTGATGCCAGAGTCCACTACTACCTCTCCCCGGAAGATGCGCCTCTAGGCAAGGCGAGACGCGAGGCCATTCGCCAGGCCAGGGCAGAATGGATTGCTTTTCTCGATCAGGACGACATCTGGCTGCCTGGAAAGCTCGAGAAACAGTTGGCGCTCGCCGCCGACGACACCGGTCTCATCTATGGCCGGACGGTCAGATTTTATCCCAGCGGCCGGGAACGCGATTACGACCAGGCCCATGAGTACAAGCTCCTACCCGAAGGCGACATTTTCACTCAACTGTTTACCAAGTCCTGCTTCGTCGCCATGAGCTCCGCCATGTTCCGCCGCTCGGCCATCGAAGCCACCGGGGGCATACCGGACGAAGTTCGCGTTATTCCCGACTATTATCTTTACGTCGCCGTTGCCCGCAAGTATGGTGCGCGCGCGGTGCAGGAAGTGGTTTGCCGCTATCGTACACACTCCGGCAGCATGTCCCACGTTGTCGCAGTCGAGATGCATCGGGAAGTACTACGGCTCATCGATAAATGGGCTGACCAGATTGATCTCCGCACGGTGGCGCTTTGCCGCAGGCGGCACTTCACCGCCATCGCCGTGGAGGAAATGCGGAACCGCACCACGTTGCGCCAGGGAATTGTCCGCTTATTTACCGAAGGCTCAGCAGGCTCGCAGCTAGCGCGTCCCTTCGCGTTTGTATTTCACCTGGTCCGCCGTACTGTCTGGCGCCCGTACTGGCGAAGACTGACGAACAAGTCGAGCGTGTAGGATCGATCCAGCAAGACGCACTCTCATGCCCCTGGTCAGCATCATCATGAACGTTCGCAATGGCGCCGCTTTTCTGCGAGCAGCCCTGGACAGCGTGATGTCGCAGACCTTCGCGGACTGGGAGCTCATTGTCTGGGACGACTGTTCTAGCGATGACAGCGCGAAGATTGTCGGCGAGTACCGCGACCAAAGGATTCGTTACTTCCTGTCGCCCGACGAGACACCCTTGGGCGAGGCCCGAGACCAGGCGATCCAGCAAGCCACCGGAGAATGGCTCGCATTCCTCGATCAGGACGACATCTGGCTGCCGCGCAAATTGGAAAACCAAATGGCGCTCGTCAATGACAATGTCGGCATTATCTATGGGCGCGCCGTACTATTCGACTCCCGGCGCGGGGACCTGCGCGATTACGACTATGCTCATGAATTCGCGCCCCTTCCGGAAGGCGACATCTTCGCCACACTCTTTCGCGACGCTTGTTTCATCGCCATGAGCTCGGCCGTACTGCGCCGTTCGGCGGTCGCCGAGGTGGGAGGGATACCCGATACCATCCAGGTTGTTCCCGACTACTATCTCTATATTGCGATTGCCCGCCGCTACCAGGCACGCGCCGTGCAGGAAGTCGTCTGCCGCTACCGCGTTCACCCCGGCAGCATGTCGGCGTCGCACCAGCACCGCCTCCGGCTTCATGCCGAACCGCTGTCGATCGTCAACCAATGGGCCGCTTGCCTGGATCCTCGAATCGCAACTTACCGGCGGATGACCTACTCGACTGCCCTGGCGTTGGAAGAGATGCAACGACGGTACACGGCGCGGACAGGCCTGCGAAGGCTGCTGTCTGAAGGCTCCTTGCTCTGGCTCCTGCCGCGACCCATCGTCTGGGCCTGGCGAGCAGTTCGCCGGCGATTACAGCGAGCCTATTGGCGAAAGCACCAGCTCACCAGTAATTAGCATCGGACGAGGCGCATGCAGAGGAATGGCGCCCTTGCGCGGAAGCGAAGAGGCTGCGGCTAGTCAGACATTGAGGCAGCATCAGAACTAGACCGGACGGGAGCAACCGCTTTCTCGTCTATGTTGGTGTCCCGGAATCCACCCAGCTCCGCTCTTATCACCATCCGTTTTGCCTCGGAGGCTACCTCCCTCTTGGGAGCGCCTGGCCCTTTAATGACACGCTTATCGGAACTCAGATAGTACCCCAAGACCTTGGTGTAGTAACGGACTCGAACCCCAAACCTTACAACGGCTTTTGTGATCCGGCTTTTCCCGAAGTAGTCGTAGGCATCACTGAAATCGATCAAACCCTGACATTGCTCGCGAAGCGCTCTGAGCACATCCTGGCTGGCGGTCTGTCCGCTAAGGTGGACTACTTCTGCGCAGGGCGTGTAATAGACCTTATAACCCAGCCGATGCAGTGTGTAGTTGTAGGCAAGATCAGGCATCGCCCAACGAAAGCGTTCATCCAGCAGGCCGACAGCTTCCCAGGTAGAGCGACGAATCATGTAAACGCTGGTCCCGATACATTCCACCGGCTGGGCCGTGGAGTAATCAAAATCGGTATTGTAGTAGCGATTCATCAGCCTGCTTTTCGGAAACACCTTGTGCCAATTGAGAGTCTGCAGAAAAAACACGCCAAGGCTGGCGAAGCAGCGAATGTGGTGCTGCACGCTACCATCGGGATTCAGCAGTTTCGGCCCGCAAACCGCAATCTCCGGATGCTCGTCCATGAACCGTACCATCGGCTCAAATGCGTTCTCAATCAGCAAGGTGTCGCTATCCAACAGACACGCATACCGTCCCCGTGCCATTCGAATACCTTGATTCACGCTCCGGGCATAGGATTCGTTGGACGTGTTCCTGATAAGAATCACCTCGGGGAACTTCGCCGCTACCATCTCGGGGCTGCCGTCCGGAGAGTTGCCATCCACACAGATGATCTCGAGGCTGATGCCTTCCGCGTGCCGGTAGATCGATTCCAGGCAATTACGCAACAGCGCTCGCGTGTTGTAGTTGGCGATGATAACCGTAAGATCGAGGGCCGGCTTTGTCATTCAGAGGTCCTTATTGATGATGGTACTACCCGAGCGGGCACGCCGAAAACAGTTTGATTAGGTGCAATCGAAGCCATAACGACCGAATTGGCACCAACCGTGACGTTGTTCCCGATATTGTACGGCCCCAGGACCTTACAGCCCGCGCCCAAAAGCACGTTGTCGCCGATTTCGCATCGCAGTGCCTGGTTGAAAGTCATGTCCGGATAAAGTGCGCCCAGTCCGACCCCCTGGAACACCGTCACATTACTGCCGATCTTCCCGGCGCCAATCACGCAGCCCACGGGATGCGCAAAGAAGATTCCTGGACCAATCTCGCACCTCGGCGTCACTTCCAATCCAAACAGAACCAGGTTGAGATAGGTCAGCAAGTTCGGCACGACCGGAATACCGGCCAGCATCGCTGCCCGGCTACTGCGGCAGATGATGTTGGGCAGAAACCGGAAATGCAGCGACCGGCCGAGCAATCGCACAAGATTCGGCCGCGTGTTGGTTCGGCCTTCCAATTCGTATTGCCGGGCGAGATCGCTGTACAGCAAGTGTTTTAGCTGCGACATCTCTCACGAAAACCTCGCAGGTCACTTGAGTCGGAAACGAATGCTGTCCCGACATTGTCGCAGATTACTGACATTGGCGGTACAAGGCCAGCGTCTGTTGGCCGCATTTTTCCCAACTGTACTGATTCGCCACTTCCGTGCCCCGTTCAACCGATTGCTGGCGCGCTGTTTCATCGTTCATGGCCCGCAACAATTCTCGATTGAAAGCGCTTTGCTCTTCAGGATCGAAATAGAACGGAGCATCATGACAGACCTCCATGATCGCCGGGATGTGGCTCGCCAATACCGGACAGCCCAGCGACATCGCTTCCAGCGGGGGAAAGCCGAAGCCCTCGTTGAACGACGGATACACGAAAAGCTTCGCTCCCGCATAGGCCTCACCGAGCAGTTCGTCGGAGACGGCTGGCAAGCTGATGACACACTTCTGGATTCCCAGGCTGGCCATGCGCTTCTTTTCGTCTGCCGTCAACGATTTGCCGCCGAGCAGCAACAAATCAAACGAATCACCCAGTCCGGTATCGTGGAAGGCTTGCAGCAGGCCGTCGAAATTCTTGAAGGCATCTCTCATTCCAACATACAGGATGTAATCGCGCCGCAACTGTTTTCGCAGTCCGGCAGCCGCTTCGGCGCTGCGCGGCAGCCTCGTCAGCCCATGATGGATTACGCAGGTCTTGGCCGGATCCACATTGTAAAAGCGGAGCAGGTCCTGGCGGCACGACCCGGAGACACAAATGATCGCGTCAACCTTGGGGAAAAGCCGCTTCCGCGCCCAAAGAACTTTCTTGACGTCGGGAAACATCTCGGGAAATCGCTCGTGGGTGCAGTCATGATGCGTGGCCACGACGCGGCGTGATCGCACCATGGGCATCCGCATATAGGTTGTCGGATGATAGATGTCCATTTTCCCGTGCCACGGTGCAGCCAAATTACTCAAGGCTTCATTGGCGATGTAGCGCAAAGTGCCGGGTGGCAGCCACTCGGGCAAACTCATCACGCGAAGTTTCGACGAATCCAGCTCGCGAAACGGATATACCGTGCCGCTGATTCCCAGCAGGAAGTCGGTTTGCACATCCGGTACGCCGGTCAGGAACCTCATCAGCTCGTAGAAGTACCGGGACGCGCCGCCTGCGTTTTGCAGGGAGAATACCTGATGGTCGTAAAGTATCCGCACCTACGCGATCAGCTCCGGCATAGGCTTAGCCTCGGCGTTGAGTTCTCTGGCGGAGCGTCCAGCCAGCGCCAGGCTTGCCAGGAAAATTACGTAGCTGATGAGGGTATTGACGGCAGCCGCAGTCGCGCCATAAGCGGGAATTGAGAACAGGTTCAGAGCAATGTTGCTGCCGGCGGCGATCACCGTACATATCAAAATCTTCTTTTCCATGCCCCAGGCGATATAGGCGTTGCTCAAGTACGAGGTCAGAAAATCGAGTGGGATGGCCCAGGCCAGCAGAAGCAGCAAGAGTGTCGCGGGCAGGAACTGACGGCCAAACAACAGCATCAGCAGAGGCCGTCGCACCAGCGTCAGCAGAGCGGCAACCGCCGCGCCCGCTCCCAGCAGTGTCAGCAGGATTTGCGGCCTGAGCATCCGAACCCGCTGCCCTTGCTTCTGCCGCGCCAATTGCGGATAGAGCACCTGCGTCAACAGATAATAGGTGTACAAAACCTGGTTCACCACGCGATACGACGCGCTATAAAGTCCCACCTGCTGGGCATTGGACATGACGCCCAGCATCATCATGTCAATGGTAACGAAAGCCAGGTTACACAGCCACGCCAGTCCCATGATGCTGGTGCGCTGCCAGGCCAGCGACTCGCGAATGGCCGAGACCACGACACGCTCCTCCAGGGTTGGCTTTTGTTTCTCCCACCAGCCCCAGAAGATGAGGCTTTGCAGAATAGCGCCGAGAAAGCTTCCCAGCACCAGCCACCACAGCACATTCTGCGAATTCCTTCCCACAAGAAGACAAACTAGTACGGCAACAGGAACGACGCTTCTACCCAGCCCATAAAGTCGAAGATGCTCTTTGCCCCATGCGAGCCAGTCGAGCGAAAGCGCGTACAGCGTCCAGACGGCGGCGAACGCCAGCAGGCAAAACTTCAACGGCCACGGCAGGCGGGTGAGGGCAGCGTAGGCGACAAGTAGCGGGAAGAGAATAAGCGCCATCAGCAGGCGGCGCCGCTGCACCCGGCCGACAATCTCGTGCGCGGCTTGCGGATATTGCGCCACCAGCCGCGCTCCCACATGGCGCATTCCGAAGTCGATGAACGGTATCGAGTACTGCGCCATGCCCTGCGCCAGTGCGTAGACGCCCACCACGATCACCCCGTAGCGGTGCGCCAGAAACAGGGTGGTGACAATGCCGCACGCGCGCGCCAGGGTCTCGCCCGAGCCGAGACGCAACACGTTTCGCAGGACTTGTCGCAGGGACGCCTTCATGAAATGCAATCACTTGAAGCGGGCATAAACGTCACCGCCGGCAGGGGCAGAAGTCCGACGGCGCCGAGCGCCTCCTTGGCAACATTCTTTACTCCCGACATTCGATCTTCCCAGCTCCTGCTTGCAGCGCCATCGCCATTTCTTCCGGCAAGGCAAAGTAGTCTTCGGCTTCTGTGAAACGTCGACGCGGTTCGAGCGCCCGTCCACGAAATCCGCCGCTGAGGAAGCGATAACCGAAAGCCGACAGAAAATCGAAGACAGCCTGCTGCTCGTATCCGAACTCCTCAGTGTGCCCCCCGGCCTCGAAAAGAACTACAGGCCGCGATTCCCGGACAATCCGCTCGGCACCACGAAGCACGAATAACTCAGCACCTTCTACATCGATCTTCATAAAGCTGATCTTCCCGGCGAGCACATCGTCCAGGCGTACGATCTCGCACACAAAAGGAACGCCTTCACCGCCCTGCCTAGCCCCGCCCAATCCCAGCAGTCCATCCTCCACGGGCACGGTAAAGGTCGTCCGCTGCGCCTTGTCACTGCAAGCCCGGGGATGCAGCGTAACGTTGCTCAGTCGATGTCGCCGGATGGTGTAGCGGAGGATTTTCAGGTTAGGCGGCATCGGCTCGAAGGTATGCACGCGCCCCGACGGCCCGACTAAGCGGCTCAGATGATACGTGTACAACCCATGATTACCGCCTACGTCAACCACGATATCGCCGGAACGTACAAAGTTGGGCAGGTGCTCGATTTCAGGTGCCCAGCGTCGTTTCGCCGCAATATCACGCGCGGCGATGCGGGCGTTGATCGCCAGGTATACCGTGCGGGGTAGGACCTTCGCCAATGTGCGCTTAATCGTGCGGCGAGGATTCATCTTGGTCGGCATACCCGTCTACTTTTTTGTGGCACACGCTCCCAGCGCCATAGCCAGATTGACCGATTGTCGCGGCAGGAACAGCCGCAGACGCAGGGCAGCAAGCAGTTCGACGATATCCTGCGCGGTACGCTGCACAAGGCGCAAGGGGGTCTTCGGCGGAGTGCGGCAGCCATACACCGTGACCTCGCGAAAACCGGCGTTGCGCAAGACAAAGCCCAGGCTCTGATCGGTGAAGCCGGCGGTGTGGGTGAAATCGTGATAGCGGTTGTAAGCTCCCATAACGGGATGGGCAATGTTAGGCACCTCCACGATCAGCTTGCCATTGGTCTTCAGGGCACCCCGCAGCGCCTCCAGCAGCGGCATCACAGAGTCCCTGGGCACATGCTCCAAAACGTGAAACATCAGGACCAGATCGAATTCGTTCGGTCGCTCGCGCAGGAACGCGGTCGTATCTTCTGCTAATGCGGTACTCCCCGGAAGGACATGGTTACAGGCCGCAACCACCTCTGGCGAGACGTCAACCGCGCTGACATTCCGGTATCCGCATTGGCTATGCAGGTGTTCGATCAGGTTACCAAAGCCCGGTCCGATCTCCAGAATTGCCGCGTCCTTGTCGGCGGGAAAGTCCTTTCCGTGGTGAGCGATGGCTGCAATCGCATTCCACCGCAGCGTCGCCGGAGCAGCGATGCGGCGAAAGTGTTCGGTCAGATAGTGATCGTATTCAACGCTCATGGCCGCAGTTTGGTTTGAGCTGTTTCGCGGGCGGAAGCGCAATCCTCTGCTTCCGGTTGCGCCTTCCCCACGTCGTACGGACCCAGGATGTAGCCGCGCAAAAGCCCGGCAGCACGCAAAAGATAAGCTCGTGCGTTCTGCCGGTCGAAGCGCGCGAGACTCACGAGAGCGCCGCCGATAGACCGCATCAGGACGTAAAGCAGCCGCCAAAGTGGATAGCGATGAATCCGCAACGTATAGCCGCCGCCGAGCGAATACGAGTAGGCCCTCTCGAGTATTCGGTCCAGGCGATGAAAGGAAGGGTGATGAACGGTCAGCGCCGGGTCATACCAGATCTTCATGCCCAGCTGCAGCGGGCGTACAAAGTAGTCGACATCTTCGCCAGACTGATATGGCGTCGACGCGCCGATTCCGATCCTCTCGTCGAAGTATCCGATCCTCGCCGCAGTTTCCCGCCTCACGAATCCAGCCGGAGAAATGGCGTTGGTCCACACATCTTCTTTCGTCCAAAACCGGGCGTGCTGCGGCCACTTAGGTCCGACCGTCCGGTTGTTCTCGTCCCGCAACGCCGCAAACAGCGCGGCTATTTCCTGGTCCGAGCCGAACGCCTGCGCAACGGATCCCAGAAGCCGCGGAGGATACCAGCAATCGTCATCCGGAAAGCCGATAATGTCGCCCTTTGCGTGCGGAAGTGCGACGTTGCGTCCGCGCGATAGTCCTCGTCCGGATTGCAGCCGGTGAATGACCAGATCCGGATGCCTCGCAAGAATTGGCGTCAGCCGATCATCGGAATTTTGGTCGACGACGATAACTTCCAAGTCCTTATAGGACTGTTGGCCCAGGCTGGCGAGCAATCGCTCCAATTCACTGGTGCGGTTCAGGGTGGCAACAATGAGAGATACCATCAGGCACCGGACAGCTGCTCAGGAATGGAATACTGCGTTCCCCGAGGAGTGTGCCTCAACCAGAGTATGAGCGAATAGAACATCCATCCCACAGCCAGAATGAGAACGAACAGCAGCGTTCTGGCAAGCACCGAGAGCCAATCCAGCAGGTCGCCGCGCGGCATAGAGAGAAACTCGGGCAGCAACATCAGGACAACCAACAGCGAAAACACATTATGGCTGAAGCGATAGAGGAGATGCAGCATGTACCCGATCAGCAGCGAGATCAGCACGACTGCGGCAATACCGCCAAGCATGTACTCTTCCGCGATATAGGAGCCGGCGGTGCCGGAACCATGTGCAAACGCCAGCGGATTGAGCAGCACGGAGACGTCGTGACCGAATTCCCTGCCGCGAAAATAATGTTGCAGGTCATGCGGCGAGAATGCGAAGTGCAACTCGTTCCACAGGTAGGAGCCGGCATAAGGAGCGAACAGGTCTCGGTATTTGACCGCAACCTCGGTGACGTCGAGTGAGTTGCCCGCCAAAGTGACGAAAGCCAGCGGATCGACGGCGTAGGCGGTGGTTTCGTTCTCCTCACGCAGGGCTTGAAACACCCCAGCCACCGCGAACAGTACGAGGGCCAGGACGATGGCGGCAACCGCGCGGCTCTTCTTGCCCGACTTGATGCCAGCGGCGTACCAGAGAACGACGATCAACGCCAGCGTGCCCATGCGGCTTCCCATCAGCAGCAGCAGCAGCGACGAGCCGAAATAGCAGAAGGTTGCAAAGTAGAGATACTTCTTCCTGGTTTCAAGAATGAAAATCCCCAGAAACGCCGGAAGAGTTGCCAGCGAGACCAATCGTACCCATAGCGGTACGCTGGCGGCAAAATCGCCGTGGTTCACCCAGAAATAGACGTACCCGCCGTGCTCCTGCGCATATTGGTAATAAGCGTAGTTCTTGAATATCTGGATGGGCACCGAGCCATAGAACAGCCAATAGAGATAGGGCAGATAGCGGCGCGCCTTGGCCGCGCTGGGCGGGCCGAACGAGCGGTAGTTCCAGCGGCAAGGAGCATAGACGCATATCGCCGACAGCACCACGCACAGCAGGACCGTGCCCGCCTGCGCGCGCGAGAGATCGAAGGGATAAGGAGTATCCAGGCGCACCCGCAGCGGATCGGGTTCGCTTCCCAGGCAATAGGTCAGCAACCTTCCTCCCTGCAACAGCAACAGCATCGACAGGAAGAGAAAACAGGGATGGCGTCCCTGATTGAGGTGCCTCCAAGACAGCACCAGCAATGTAATCAACAGCAGCGCGGTTAAGACCGCAACCTGATTCGGCGTCAGCCAAGCCAGCACGAAACAAAGCGAGGCTATCGCCACAGCGCCGAACAGGGTCAGGATCTCGATGGCTGCCGCTGGCGTCGCCAGGGAAATCCTCATCGGCTTAGGCAAGCTTTGGGCCGGCGGATTCATAAGGAGGAAGACTTCAGCGAATGGCGCAGCAGCGCCAGGCGCTCCCGATCCTGGGGGTCCTGCTCCTTACGGCGGACGATTTCCGTCAGAAGCATGCCCACGCAGGACACGATAAAGGCCGCGATCGCCGTCACCAGCACAATCAACATGCGGTGCGGACTCGATTTCCCCTCCGGCAGGACAGCCTTGTCCACCACCTGGACCACAACCGCATCCTTGGCTTCGTCGAGCCGGGCGGCTTCCAGTTGCTTGTTGAGAAAATCGTAGAAGGCTTCGTGATATTTGAGGTCACGGGCCCGCCGGATGTATTCCAACTCGGCTTGCGGGAGTTGCCGCGTCGGCAACTCGACATTGCCGTTGCCAATCTCGCCAGTGTTGCGTTCCAGCTTTGCCAACTGGGCCCGCAAACCGCCCAATTCCTGCTCCGCACGGCGCAAGTCGGGATTTCCGGCAGTAGCATAACTGCGCATGGCCTCGAGTTGGACCTCGTGCAGGGCAACCTGCGCCCGCATGTCGGCCACGCTCTGGATAATCGCCCGGGCCTGGGCGTCGGGCTGCAGCAGTCCGCTGTTCTCTTGCGCGTGTTTCAGCGCAAGCTCGGACAGCGCCAGCTGTTCGCGTTCGGCATCGAGTTTTTGCTGATAAAAGACCCGGCGCTGGGCAGCTTCGGAAACTGCCAAATCCGAATTCATGACGTGCAGTTCTTCCACGTAGCCGTTGGCCAGGTCGGCAGCCCGCCGCGGATCACGGTCGGCAACGCTGATCGAGATCAAGCCTTCCCGTTCGGCAACAATGTAGCTGAGGCTTTCCAGGTACTTGCGGGCGCCCTGATAACTTTTCACCCAGTAGACCTGGCGCAGATCGAAACGATCGATCAACCGGTCTTCAATGGTGCGGCTCTTCAACATCGCGATAAACAGGTCGGCGGGATTCTTAAATCCCAGATCGGACTCATTCAGCCCGGCCACCGAGCTCAGTTGCCCCAGCATCGCAGTCAGCGCCGATTGGCTTTGCTGTGGCGGCAGGATGGTCGTGGTCGCGGTGTACATCTTGGGGAGGAGCAGCGAGACAATTACCGCAATGACGATCGCAGACAAGGTGAGCTTAAGAATCGCCGCCTTCTTCTGGGAGAGAATGAGCAGCAGCTCGATTACATCGATCTCGCCGTGGCTTGCGTTCTCAGACTCGATTCGCGATACCACGACAGCATCGTCCAGCCCGGCATCGCTGCCGGGATGCAGCTCGGATGTCTTGGAACTTTCGCGCATACGCTCACTTCCCAACTTATGTTCGCTTGTTTGCGGCGGCTGCGCCCCGCCGCCTGCTCCTAAACTACGGAGTCAGCACTTTGACCGCCGCGGCTGCCAAGCCAAAATTGAAGAGAATCTGCGACCAGTCCTTGAAGTTACGCAGGGCAGCGCCGGGATTCAACTGCTCCGGAACCACCACCGTATCGCCCGGCATCATCACCATACTGACAAAGCCGCCCGACCAGAATCCGGAAGCAGCATCTTTGCTCACCACGGCACCGTTGGCGCGCACCACGAAGATCCTGCCCTTGTCGGCATTGCGGGTCGGCCCTCCCGCATCGCGCAAGTAACGCGAAACCGTCTTTCCAGGACGCTGGATGAACGATCCCTGGTTATAGACGTCGCCGACCACACTCACGATGATGGGCCGGCTGGGAACGTAGAACTGATCTCCATCCTCCAAGGGAATGTCGGGGATGGCGTCCACGCTGGCATCGTCGGGATGCAGGTTCAGCACGATCCTCCCGTCCGCTTTCAACTGGCGAAGCTTATCGAGACTGGCGCGTTGCGCTTCCAGCGCAGCCCGGGCGGCGTTGGCTTCTTCCGAGGTACGAGCGTTCTGGGACGACTGTGCCGCCTGTCGCGCCAGGTCTCGTTCCATCTGCGCAATCACCATATCCAGGCGTTCCTGCTGCTGAATGCGCGTGGTCTCTCGCGTGAAGACGGCAGCGTAGAGATAGGCTGAGGGTGCCAGGCCGCCGGCTTGGGCCACCAGTTCGCGCAGCCCTTGAGCCGATTGAGCGCGGTAAATTCCGGCCGAGGCAAACTCTCCCTCCAGCCGCACCAGCTTGGTTTGCTGCTCACGGGGCACGCGCAGATCGGCCTGGGAGAAGATGGTGACAATGTCCCCAGGCGTCAAGACCAGATTGCTGGAGTCCTGATGTTCCAACACTGCTTTTCCCAGATTGAAGGGGACCAGCTCGGTGGACAGGTCCTTACTGCTCATCCGCTGAACCACAGCGTAGTCCCAATTAATCTCGGGAGCATTTCGCCTGACATCGTTCAACTCTCCGCTGAGCCGGGCTCCGCTCGCCTGCATCTGCAAGTTGATGGCGTTCTGCTGGCTCCAGTACTCGCGCGTGATCAGAAACTCGCGATTGGGAATCAAATCGCTGATCCGCATCCCTTCGTGCCACGGATAACGTCCCGGAGACGCTACATTGCCGCGTAGCGTCACCGAGTTCACAAAGCGCGGCGAGATGGGGGTAAAGTTCAGCACGTCCCCATCGGTTAGCGGGAGAGCCAGTCCAGAGGCGTCCAGTTCGATTTCCTCGATGCTACGGTCCCGCCGGTTCTTGATTTGCTCAACGTAGACCTTGCCTCCATAGGCGGTCGTCCCCAGCCCCCCGGCCAATTGCAAAACATCCCCTAAACTCGCTTCCGTCTTGAGCTCATAGATCGCCGGATTGTTCACCTGTCCACCCATCGCAACCTGGGCTCCGATGGGTGCGAAGTAGATGACGTCTTCCGGCTGCAAGGGCACGTCCTTGCTCTTGTCGCCCTTGATGAGCAAGTCATACAGATCGAAGTCGGCGATGACCCTGGAACCGCGTTTCAACTGGATGTGGCGCATGGATCCGCTAGGCGACGGGCCTCCTGAAGCGAAGACCGCATTGGCCAGGGTGCTTAAGGAACTGACCGTGTACCGGCCCGGCCGCCTCGCCTGACCCACGACGAAAACATCAATCGAGCGCAGCTCACCCATACTGACGTTGAGATCGAAATTCTGATAAATGCGTCCGATGTGGGACTTCAAGAAATCCTGGAGCTGACTGTACCGCAGCCCGGCGACATTCAGATTGCCGACCTTGGGGATGTAGATCGCACCATTGCGATCAATCCTGGCGTGAACGTCGAGATCAATCTGGCCCCAGGCGCGGATCAATAGCTCGTCGCCTGGGCCGAGCACATAATCCGCCGTCACCGGTACACGGTCCACGGGAGCAAACGTCGTCGGCACGTTCTCGAACAGATTTTCTCCGTAGATCGGCAGCGTCTGCCCCAGAGAGGTGGCAACCAATTGTTGAAAGTCGGTGAGTTCGGCTGTCCTGGTTCCGGGCCTCTGGGCTTGTTGCGCCGGCGTTGGTGGGGTTGCGGGCGCAACCGTTCGGGTATCATCCAAGACGACAGTTGGAGTTGTGCTCGGTACTCCCTCCGGCGTCCCGCTAGTCTGCTGCTGAGC
>Ga0302325_10015818_pt1 | contig 16020 bp, 15 predicted proteins | sample Palsa_T0_2_FD_201948 | JGI IMG/M metagenome (GOLD analysis project Ga0302325, IMG submission 201948) | Peat permafrost microbial communities from Stordalen Mire near Abisko, Sweden - Palsa_T0_2 | ecosystem: Environmental > Terrestrial > Soil > Palsa > Peat permafrost | place: Sweden: Abisko... | reverse complement strand
GTCCGAGTAGACCGCGATCGAGCGGATCCCGAGCGCGTTGAGGGTGCGGATCACGCGGACGGCGATCTCTCCCCGGTTGGCGACCAGCACCGAGTCGAACATCACCGGCCCCCGAATCGCGGCGGGCGCTTCTCCAGGAACGAGCTGAGCCCTTCGCTGAAGTCCGACTCGCGCGTGTTGTCGGCGAACATCCTGATCTCGTCATCGAGCTGGCGGGCGAGCAGACCGTCCTGGGCACGGCGCAGAAGTGCCTTCGCCGCCGCGTGTGCCAGCCATGGGCCTGCCGCGATCCGCGCCGCGAGTTCGCCCGCCACGGCGTCGAGCTCGCCCGCCGCGACGACGCGGTTGACCATCCCGAGCTCGTGGGCCTCCGCGGCGTCAAGCCGGCTATTGAGCAGATACAGCTCGAGCGCTCGGCGGTAGCCGACATCGCGAGTCAGGAAGTAGGTGTTCCCGCCGTCCGGGTTCGTGCCGATGCGCGAGTAGCCGAGCGCGAACACGGTCCCCTCCTGGGCGAGCACGATGTCATGGGCGAGCATGATCCCGACACCGCCGCCGCCGACTGCGCCATGGACGGCGGCGATCGTGATCTTGTCGCACTCGTGGAGCGTCCTCACCAGCGCGTTGATCGACTTGCCGAGCTCGAGCATGTACGCGTGCATGCCGTCGCCGACTTCGAGGAACGCGTCGATCGCCCCGCCGACGCACCAGGCGGGACCGTCGGCGCGGACGAGGATCACGCCGACGTCGTCACGGCTCGCGGCCTCCTCCACGCTGGCGAGGATTTCGGTGGACATCGGGATGTCGATCGAATTTCTCGCCTTCACCTTCGCGAGCGTGATCGTCGCCACCCCGTCGGCCACCGCGAGCCGGACGTTCTCCCCGGCTGCCCGTGGGGCGCTCACAGTCCCAGCACCTCCTGGGCGATGATCAGCTGGCGGATCTCGGTCGTGCCGGCGCCGATCTCCCAGAGCTTGCCGGCGCGGTAGAGGCGGTTGATCTCGGTCTCCCAGATGTAGCCGGCGCCGCCGTGAATCTGCAGCGCCTTGTCGGCGATCGCCGTGAACGTGCGCCCAGCCTTCAGGACCACTGCCGCCGCTCGCTTTGCCACCTGCCGGCGCGCCGCGCCGTGGGCCAGCGCGTTGACCTCCGCTCCGACGACGTAGGTGAAGCTGCGAAGCGCCTCGAGGTCGGCGTACATGTCCGCCACCATCCCCTGCACGAGCTGGAACTCGGCGATCGCGCGGCCGAACTGACGACGCGAGCGCGCGTACTCGACGGTGAGCTCGAACGCCCGCTCCGCCATCCCGATGATCAGGAATGAGAGGCCGATCCGCTCCAGATCGAGTCCGCTCATCACCACCGCGACGCCGTGGTTCTCCTCGCCGACGAGGTTCGCCGCCGGCACGCGGCAGTCGTCGAACACGAGCTCCGCCGTCTGGCTCCCGCGCAGACCCATCTTGACCAGCTTCTGGGCGACCGAGAAGCCCGGGGTGTCTGCCTGCACTACGAACGCGGAGATTCCGTGCGCACCCGCGGCCGGATCGGTCTTCGCGTAGACGAGCACGACGTCTGCGATCGGGCCGTTGGTGATGAACAGCTTGGTGCCGTTGAGGACGTAATCGTCGCCGTCGCGACGCGCGGTGGTGCTCATGCCCCCGAGTGCGTCCGAGCCGGCCCCCGGCTCGGTCAGCCCGAGAGCGCCAACCAGACGGCCTTCGCACATCCCGGGGATGTATCTAAGGAGCAGGTCCTCACTGCCGTTGGCGAGGATGTTGTTCATGCACAGGTTCTCGTGCACGAGAACCGAGAGCGCGATCGCCGGGTTCCAGCGCGCCACCGCCTGGACGACGAGGCCGGAGACGAAGAAGTCCAGTCCCGCGCCGCCGAGCTCGGTCGGTGCCATCACGCCGAGGTAACCGTTCTCACCGAACAGCCCGAAGGTCTGCTCGGGCCACCACTCCTCGTCGTCCATCCGCTGCTGTAGCGGATATAGCTCGGTACGCGCGAACCGGTCTACCTGTGTGAGGATCTCGCGCTGGTCATCGGTCAGCCCGAACGCAGCGTTCGTCATGACTGCGTCAGTCGGCATCAAGGAAGGCATTAATCTCCTCGACGACGCTCTCGGGCTCGTCAAGCAGGAACGCGTGACCGCCGCCTTGCACCACATGGAGCCTCGCGTTGGGAATCCGTCGCGCGAGGAAGCGCGCGTTGGCAAGCGGGATCACCCGGTCGTCGTCGCCGGCGATCACCAGCGTCGGCTGGGCGAGCCGATGCAGGTAGTGAGCGCTCGTCCAGCCGCTGGCGGCGTACAGCTGGAACGCGTATCCCAGCAGATCCGGCGGTCGCGAAAGGCGCGCCTCGGCCTGCTCGGCGAGCCGAATCGGATCGCGCGCCGTGCGCCCTCCGGAGAGCCGCGGCATGATGAATCGGAACAGGGCCGGATGGTAATAGCGCGCCGGGGTCATCACCAACAGAAACGGCAGCGGCTTCGGTGGCACGCATACGATCCCGGCGCTCGTCGAGCACAGGACCAGCCGGCGTACCCGATCCGGGTAGCGGCGCGCGAATTCCTGCGCGAGCGCTCCGCCGAACGAAACACCCAGCACATCCACGCGTTCGTGCCCGAGGGTGTCGAGGAGCTCGCACACGATCTTCGCCAATCCATCCATTCTCCGCGGCCGTGTCAGAGATTGCGATTCGCCCGTGCCTGGAGCATCGAACGCGATCACCTGGCGACCGTCCAGCATGTGCTCGAACGGGCCCCACATGTCGATGTGAGCGCCGATCCCGTGCAGTAACAGCAGCGGTGTACCTCCGCTCCCGCGATGGGCGACGCGCAACTCGAGCTCGCCTACGCGCAGCTTGTAGGGCGTCCAGCCCGACGAGCGTGGCGGGGTTCCGTTGATCAAGTTGGTCAAGGTCGTCTCCATGATCCGCCCGAGTTTCGGGCAGTTACCGCGGCCGGGATGCTGACACGATCGCGGCGCGCCGACCGGACGTCACACTAGCCCAGGCCGAGCGCCCGCTGCTTCCTCCCACAGGGCGAGGAATGCACCCCATCCGGGCGATGACGGGGCACACCGAGCCGAGTTGAATCTCCACGGCGCGCGGGAACCCGCAACAACGAGGACGTGGAGACCACGACGATGGACGCGAATAGATCTACTGGACTACGGCCGCTTGGGAACGACGGAAGTCAGGCCGCAAGCGTGACGAATGGGCGCGGTGAGCCACCGCCGCCTGTGGTTGGCGGCGACGATATGGGCCTCGATCAGCTGCTCGCTCAGGTCGGGGGTCGCCGGCTGCTGCCGGGGCCCGAGGCCGGCCGGCTCCTGCTCGGGCTGGCCCGGCGGCCACCGCGGGTCGCTCGGCGGGCGGCCAGTCTGGCGGGCGGGCTGACGCGGGCCGCCGCCGGATCGCCGGACTGGACGCCTCCAAAGGGTGACCGCCGGTTCAGCGATCCGGCGTGGGCCGAGAGCTGGCTGTTCCGGCGCCTCGCACAGGGCTACCTGACGATCGCCGATGAGGCGCGCGGGCTGATCGATGATGCCGAGCTCGATTGGAAGAGCGAACAGCAGGTGCGACTCGTCGTCGACAACCTGATCGATGCGTTGGCGCCGACGAACTTCCCATGGTCGAATCCAACCGCGATGAAGGCCACCATCGATCAGGGCGGTCGAAACTTCGTCGTCGGCGCCAGGCAACTGGTGCGTGACATGAGCTCGGCGCCAAGGATTCCCGCGAACGTCGATAAGACCGCTTTCGTGGTCGGCGAGACCGTCGCGGCTACGCCAGGTGCCGTCGTCGTCCGCCAGCCGAAGTTCGAGCTGCTCCAGTACCAGCCGGTGACCGATGAGGTGACGGAGTTCCCGGTCGTCTTCATTCCCCCGATGATCAGCAAGTTCTATTGCGTGGACCTGTCCCCCGGCCGCAGCCTGATCGAGTATCTGGTTGCGCGTGGCCAGCAGGTCTTCACGATCTCCTGGAAGAACTCGACGAAGAAAGAGGCGCACTGGGACTTCGACTCCTACATGGAGGCGATCATCGAGGCGCTCAAGACCGCCGCCGCGGTCTGCTCGACGGACCGGGTGCACGTGGCCGGCCTCTGCTTGGGCGGCATCATGTCGACGTGCGCCGTCGCTCACCTGGCCGAGATCGGGGAGCAGGACCTGGTCGCGGGCCTGACGCTCAACGTCACCGTGCTCGACACCGAGCGTGCCGGCCCCGTTCCGGCCATGGTGTCGCCGGCGACGGCCGCTCTGGCGACCGCCAGCTCCCAGCGCCAGGGCTATCTGGCGGGCACCGAGCTCGCGACGACGTTTGCCTGGCTTCGGCCGAACGAGATGATCTGGAACAACGTCGTCAACAACTACCTCCTCGGTAAGAAGCCTCCGGCGTTCGACCTCTTGTTCTGGAACGCCGACTCGCAGAACATGCCCGCCGCCGCTCACCGCGACCTGGTGGCGTTCGGGATCGCGAACCCGTTGCCGCGCGCCGGGGGGGTGACCGTGCTGGGAACGCCGATCGACGTGTCCAAGATCACGGCGGACGCCTACGCGGTAGGCGCGGAGACCGACCACCTCACGCCGTGGCAGAGCTGCTACCGGACCGTGAACATGCTCGGGGGTAACACGCGTTTCGTGCTCTCGAGCAGTGGTCACATCGCCGCGATCATCAATCCGCCCGGTAACCCACGCGCGCGCTACCACGTCGGCGACGAGTACCCGGAGAACGGGGCGGAATGGCTGGCGTCAGCCGAGAAGAAGCCGGGCACGTGGTGGGAGGATTGGGCTGCGTGGCTCGGCGAACGCTCGGGTCCGCTCAAGGCGGCACCCAAGAAGCTCGGCAACCGGCAGCACAAGGTGCTCGGCCCGGCGCCGGGTACCTACGTTCTCGAACGATCGGTGGGGTAGCTAACTCAGATGACGGGCCCTCTACACGGACTCAAGGTAATCGAGGTCGGCAGCATCGGCCCCGGCCCGTTCGCTGCGATGATGCTGGCGGACATGGGCGCCGAGGTACTCCGCCTCGTCCGCCCGAAGACAGGCGCCGGCAGCGGCTCCGTCGTCGACTCTCCGAACATCGTGTACCGCGGCAGAGCAACGCTCTCGGTCGATCTCAAGCGCGACGAGGACCGGGATCTCGTGCTGCGACTCGCCGGCTCCGCCGACGCTCTGATCGAGGGGTTCCGACCTGGGGTGATGGAGCGGCTCGGCCTCGGACCCGAAACCGTGCTCGCCAGCAACCCGCGACTCGTCTACGGCCGCGTGACCGGCTACGGCCAAGACGGTCCGCTGGCGATGGTGCCGGGGCACGACATCAATTACATCTCGATCGCCGGCGTACTCGGTGCAATCACTCGCCGCGGCGAGCGACCGATGTTCCCGCTCAACCTCGTCGGCGATTTCGGCGGTGGAGGCATGCTGCTCGCTTTCGGGATCCTGTGCGGGCTGTATGAGGCCCGCATCTCGGGGCAGGGCCAAGTCGTCGACGCCGCGATGGTCGAGGGAACCGCGCTGCTCGCCACCGTCGTTCATGGGCTACGGGCGTCGGGGCACTGGGACGGGGAGCCCGGGACCAACCTGCTGGACTCCGGCGCCCACTTCTACGAGGTCTACGAGACCGCGGACGGGGGCCACATCGCCGTGGGCGCAATCGAGCCGCAGTTCTATGAGGAGCTGCTGCGGGTGATGGAGCTGGATCCTTCCGAGGTGCCGCAGTGGGACCGTGCGCGGTGGCCGGAGCTCAAACAGCGCTTCGCCGAGGTGTTTCTGGGCCGCACCCGCGATGACTGGGCGAAGGTGCTGGAGACGGCAAACGCCTGTGCCACTCCTGTCCTCGGGCTCGAGGACGGTCCACGGCATCCACACAACGTTGCAAGACAGACCTTCGTGGAGGCCGATGGCGTGATGCAGCCGGCGCCGGCGCCGCGCTTCAGCCGGACTCCGCCGGCGATCGCGGATCCGCCGCCCGCCGCGGAGACGCTCAGCGCCTGGGGGCTCGCCGACGCAGAGATCGCGGCACGCGCCACCTAGCGGTCCGTCTAGCGGATGCCGACGGTGGCGGTTCCCTTGACCACCACATCTCCGGTCTGCCGCGTCGCACTGAGCTTCAGGTGCGCGACCCGTTCGGCACCGGAGCCCTCTACGCCTTCGACGCGTCCGGTCAGCGTCAAGACGTCGCCGGGCCAGACCTGCCCGGTGAACCTGACGCCGAAGCGACGCACGTTTCCCAACCCCACCCACCGCGCCACGTACTGGCCCAGCAGTCCGGCTGAGTGCATCCCGATCGAGAAGACGCCCGGCATGCCCGCCGCGCGCGCGAACTCCTCGTCGTGGTGGATCGGGTTGAAGTCACCGCTCGCGCCGGCATAGCGGACGATGTCGGTGCGGGTGATCGGGCCGACCGTGACCTCGGGGCCTGAATCCCCCTCCGCCAATGCGATCGGCGCGAACGGCATCTGTGTCGTGGTCGTGCTCACTGTGCGGCTCCCGTTTCGATTACGACGTCGTGCTCCCGGAGGACCGTGTCGCCGTGCTGGTTGACGAAATCGATCTCGAACGTCACGAGCGTCATGTCGCCGCCGCGCTTGCCCGGCCGCGTCGTGACGTCGACGATGCGCCGGCGCGCGGTGAGCTGGTCGCCGACGCTCACTGGGGCGAGGTACTCCCACGAGGACTCGCCGTGCAGAACTCGGCGCAGGTCGAGGTGGAGCGTCTCGAATAGCGGCAGGTCGTCACGGAAGTGCATCGAAGCGGCGGCGAACGTCAACGGCGCCGGGATGCCGGCGAAGCCGGCCGCGCGAGCAGCCTGCTCGTCCTGGTAGATGGGATCGTCATCGAGCAGCGCTCGGGCGAACTCGCGGACTTTCGTGCTCTCGACCGGCAGCGGGAACTGATCAAGCTCTCGGCCGACCACGGAAGCGTCGGGCATGAATCCCCGTCCTCTCATCGTATTTGGCGATGGGTTGAACCAGGCATCTATCACACGGCATCGCGCGTCGGTAGAGGGTTCCTAGCGTCGGAGGTACGAAAATCCCCCGATGGGCGTTGACAGTGCCACGATCTGCGCCATAGCTTCCATCCGGATGCCTTTCACCCGGGAGCCGCGCCTCTTCTTCGAGGACCGCGGTGCCGGCGAACCGTTGCTGATGATCACCGGCTTCGGCGCTTCCTCGGCCGTGCTCGAGCCTCTCGCCGATCTCTGGTCGACACGCTTTCGCTGCATCACATACGACCACCCGGGGACAGGCCGCTCATCGAAGTGGCCGTGTGCGTTCTCGACCGCCGGGCTCGCGGCGAGCGCGACACGGCTGCTCGACGAACGCGGAATCGACGCCGCGCACGTCGTCGGGTTCTCGCTCGGCGGCGCGATCGCACAGGAGCTGGCGATTCGTTTCCCCGATCGCGTGCGCGGCCTGGTTCTCGCGGGAACAAGCACAACTGGCCCGCTGAGCTCGCCGCCAGATCCACGAAAGCTGGCTGTGGCCGGCGCGCGCGTCCTGAGGGAAAGCCTGGTGCGCCGTCGTCTGTGGCTCGCGCCGGCGTTCTTCTCGGACGGCTTCCTCGAGCGCGAGCCGGACCGAGCCGAGGCGCTGACCCGTCCGCTTACCGCCCATCCTGCCCCGCCCTGGAGCCTCGCCGGGCAGTACCTTGCCGCCGGCCTGCACGATCGCGCTCTCGATCTCCATCGCATTCATGCAGCCACGCTCGTACTGCATGGCGAGCGCGACGTCCTGGTTCCATGCGCAAACGCCGAGCTCCTCGCCCGCGGCATCCCCGGCGCTGAGCTTCGCATCCTGCCGAACGCGGGGCACGGGTTTCCGGTGGAGCTATCTGCGGAGACTTTCGAGATCGTGTGCGATTGGCTCGACCGCAGCCGGCCGCTCGCCGGTGAGGAGCCGGCCGCGTCAGCGCTTCGTACTGAGCGCGTGACGCGAAGAATGGCCGTTCCGCTCGGCGCGCTGCGCTTCGGTCGCAGCGCATTGACACTGGCGGGGCGGATACTCGCTCGCCGTTCGGGGGCGTCTACCCCTTAGGGCGGACCACGATCACCCCCCAGTGGATTGTTTGCACCGCGTGCCACGGACAGAATCGTGTCAATCGACCGATCCGACTGAGGGAGCACGAGACATCATGGGCGTTGGCAAGCACGCAGTCGAAATGTCCGAGGCGGAGCGCGAGCAAGCGGTACAGGTTGCGCGCGACCTAGCTCCCGAGTTCGACAAGGTGGGCGCGGAGGCAGACGAAAAGAACGAGTTTCCGTTCTCGCTCGTGCCGCTCTACAAGGAGGCCAAGCTCCCCGGGATCGGAGTGCCGAAAAAGTTCGGCGGTGGCGGCGCGGACATCTGGACGCTCGCCCGCATCTCATATGAGTTGGCAAAGGGCGATCCGGCGTGCGCGCTCGCGTTCAACATGCACCAGGTGATGGTCGGCATCCTCAAGGGCCTGATGTCCGAGCAGCAGCAGGAGCTCTGGCTGTCGCGAATCGCCGCTGAGAACCTGCTCATGTGCGGTGCCTTCAGCGAGGAGCGCGCCGGCTTCAGCGGCCTGGCGGACATGACCGCAGTGCCCACCGACGGCCAGTTCCGCGTCAACGGACGCAAGGTCTGGGCGACCCTGTCCGAGGCCGCCGACCTCGCCACCTTCAACTGCACGATCACCGACGCAGATGGCTCCATCCCCGAGGACCACATGCAGCGCATGGCGCGGGAGAAGGTGTTCATCTGTAACAAGGACGTTCCCGGGATCAGCATCATCAGGACCTGGGACACCCATGGGATGCGCGCGACCGGCACGCAGACGCTCGCATTCGACGACGCGATGATCCCCGCCGACTCCGAGGTGGGTGACATGCGCGGCGGCCTGGTCTCCGAGTTCGAGTGGGCGGCGCTGCTGTTCGGAGGGGTCTACTGGGGCCTGACCGAGAAGGCCTACCAGGCGACGCGTGAGATCCTGATCAGTAAGTCGCTCGGCGCGACCGCGGCTGCCGCCGACGTCCCGCTTCGAGAGGTCGGCTTCATACAGCACGGGCTCGGCGAGATGAAGGTCAAGGTCGAGCAGTCTGGTCGCGTCCTCGAGCAGACAGCCAGCATCCTGCGCGAAGGCCGCGACGCCGAGTGGAGCCCGCTTGCGCGTCCCGCGCTGATCGACGTGGTGAAGGTCACCACGACTGGCAACGCGCAATTCGTCACCAGCTCCGGCATGCGGCTGGTGGGCGGCTCTACCTTCCGCCGCGGTCACGTGCTCGAGCGCCTGTACCGCGACGCTCGTAGCGGCCAGTTCCAGCCGCTGACCACCGACGCGACCTACGACCACCTCGGCAAGTTCGAGCTCGGCCTGATGCAGATGCCGGGAGCGGATGCGCCTGCCCCCGATCCGGCGGCAGATCCGGTAGCCGTCTAAGCCGCCGAGAGGGAGAGGAGAGGGAGCATCATATGACTGACCACGTCTACAAGACCGTAGAGATCACCGGCTCCTCGAGTGACGGGATCACGCAGGCGATCTCCAACGCGGTAACCAAGGCCTCGCAGTCGTTGCGTCACATCGGCTGGTTCTCGGTGGAACACGTGCGCGGTGTGGTCGACAACGACCAAGTCGCCCACTACCAGGTGACACTCAAGATCGGCTTCCGGCTCGAGGACTAGCGGCGCAGGTAACGCACCGCCAACGCCGCGGCGCTAACGATCCAGGCTGCGATCACGATCGCGAGCTCGACCGGCTGGTGGCCACCGAGCACGAGCGCGCTCGCCGTGATCCCCACGAGCAGGAAGAGCACGGCCAAGGGGATCGGGAGCTCGAATCCCTCCTCGGCGTGCCGGGCCCGTCGCGGGAACGGTTGCCCCGCGATGTGGCCCTCGCCGGCGAGCGAGAGTGGGCCCTCGAGCTTCCCGTTGACGAGCTGGTCGACCTCCGCGCCGGTAGACGTGAGCACCTCCTCCGCCGGTCCCTCCTCGATCACCCGCCCTCCCCACAGCACGACGATGTCGTCCGCGAGCCGGCGAGCGACTTCCATGTTCTGAGTGGCGATCAGGTAGGTCCCGCCGATCTCATCGTGCCGCTGGCGGATCATGTCGCACAGCCCCATCAGCCTCACCACGTCGACGCCCAGCTCGAAGCTGTCGAGCACAGCGAAGTCCGGATCTGCGACGAGCGCGCGGGCTAAGGCAACCCGCCTGCGCATGCCCGCCGACAGGTCCGACGGCGTCAGCTTTGCGCTATCGAGGAGGCCGACCTCGCGTAGGCGCTCTTGCGAGCGCCGGTAGATCTCCTCCTCATTCCAGTCGACCTGAGCCTGAAGCTGGTGCATCAGGTTCTCCTCGACGGTCATCGAATCCCACAGGGCGGATCCGTACAGGCCGCTGCCTTGGAGCAGGACGCCGAAGCGCCGGCTCAGCTCGAGCCGCTTGGACTTGCTCATCGCGAGCGTCGATCGCCCCTCGACGAGCACATCCCCCTTGTCCGGCGTCAGCAGCCCGACGACGTGGCGCAACGAGGTGGTCTTGCCGACGCCCGACGGGCCGAGCAGGACCGTGATCCGGCCGGGGAGCGCGGCGAAGCTGACCCCGCGCAGCACCGGGGTCCCTTCGAGCTCGGTGTGAACATCGATCAGCTCGATCGCAGGAACGCCCGGCGGCGAAAGGGAATGTCCATCAAACCCGGGCATGCCAGCTCACCCGGTGATCGCGATCGTGCGCCACGCCTCGGGGCGGCCGCCTGGCCAGTACCCGAGCGCCAGTACCCCGATGCTGCCAATCCAGCCGATGAACATCGCATCCCCGATCGGCAGCAAGACGAGCGCGACGCACGCCCCGAACCCCCAGTAGGCGAGGAACCGTTCGAGCAGGCCGACCCTCATCATCTCCAGCGATGTCAGACCGATCCAGAACGCGAACACGACACGGCTGGCGAGATCGAAGATCGCGGCGCCGTGGAGCGCGCCCGAGCCGGAGATCAGGTGCTGCGCCCGCGCGGTCGTGCGAGCTCCGGTGCTGACAAACGCGGTGGCGATCTGGTCGAGCGCGAAGTAGCCGAACACGCTCGCGCCGGCCACCAGGGTCGCGCCGATCAGCGCGCTCCACAGCATCCAGTGTGAGAGGCCGGGCCGGCGGGTGCGAACCAGCGAGTACAGATAGATGCCGACCGCGGCAGTCAGCATCAACCCCACGCATCGAAGTGTGGTGGCAAGTGCCTGGTCTGTTACGCCGGCGTGGAAGTCGAGAAGTTCGCGGGCGCGATCAATCGGTGCAGGCTGGCCCACAGCGGCCCCCGGAAGGACTGGAGAACCCGCATCCGTGTTCGCGTTGGCGAACTGCAGCGCACCGAGCCAGCAGGCGACGCCGGCGAGCGCGCCCAGCCCAGCGATCCGGCCTAGCCGGCGCTCATCTGGCGCGGGCACTTTTCTTCAAGCTCGGAGGCGCCTCAGCCATTATGCGCGGGTATGTTCCCGTGAACGGGTTGTTCGCGGCGGGTAGGGAGCCCGGGGCTCGTAGCGGATTGTCCGTCGGGTTGGCGATGCCGCCGAGCCCGCCGGCGGAGATCAGCGCCTGCACGAGCTGCTGCTCAGCAGGCGTGAAGCCCGAATAGCTCTCAGCCGATACCGGGCACAGGCAGCGGCCGATGTAGTCGCCGGCGGAGTCCTTCTGGACCCCGTCGCCGAAGTTCTCGAGGAAGCCGCCGATCTCCTTGTAGTACGGCGAGACGTAGGCGAGCGCGGGGTTCATCTGCTCCAGCAGCGCCTCGATGCTGGGCACCGCCGGCTTCGACGCGGACGAGAACTTCGTCAAGCCGGTCAACAGCGGATTGGCGACCTTCAGGAATGGCGGCAGGTCGTTGAACAGCCGCCTGGCCGAAGCGGCAGTGGGCCGCAGGTCACGCATCACCGGGCCGAGGTTCGCAACCGCGACGCGAAGGTTCGAGATCACCGGCGACGCGAGCCCCGCGAAACCGGCCAGCGTCGCGACGCTCGTGCGTGCCTGTTCGAGCGTCGGCGGCAGTTGGACCAGGCTGGCCTCGAGAGCGGTGTCGCGGCTGGCGACCGCCTGCGCAGTCCCCGCCGCCGCCGTGATCAGGGTCCGCAGGTCCTGCGTACGGTTGGCGAGCGCCCGCATGACCGTGCCGGTCTGCGCGACTACGTCGGCCACCTGCGAGCGCTGGGCATTGAGCACGTTGAACACGACACCGCCGTTGTAGATCGTCGGCTGAAGTTCACCGAGGAACTCGTTGAGGTGCTCGCCCTCATGATGCAGGCCGGCTCCGAGCGATCTGAGGTCGACGCGCAGCTCGCTGCGAACCGCCGGGTCGAGCGCATTGAGGATCTCGTCGAGTGGCACCGACTCGAGATCCTGCGACAGCCCCAGCGTTCCCCCGTCGGGGACCCGCCCTGCCGACGGATGGCCGCGGGTGATCTCGACATAGTTCTCCCCGACGAGGGTCTTCTGGCGGATCAGGACCGTCGCATCTCTGTAAACGGGGGCGATGCTGCCGTTCAACTGCATCTGCACCATCGTGACGGTGTCCTCACCGATCACCTGGTTACTGATGTTGCTTACGCTACCGACCTTCACTCCCGCGGCGCGGACGTCTGCGTGCTTGAGCAGGGCCTGGGGATCCTGCACCTCGGCGGTGATCGTGTACTGGTGCCCTGAGAACGGCAGGGTTCCGCCGGCGGCCACGTAGTAGTAGGCGAGGATGACCCCCGCCCCGAGCAACAGCAGCAGAATGATGATGATCTTCGGTACCGGATTGGAGACCTTCGTCATGGCTTGGCTGCTCCGGTCGCGGTCGAGGTGTAGCACGGCGGGGTGATGGTCCACGAGGGATCACGTGCAATGTCCCCGACGCTGTCGAAGCCAACGCTCACGTCGGCGCGCGCGTTGGCGATGTTGTCCTTTCCGTCGCCGAACTTGGTCAACGAGATGACGCGGTTCAGGAACTGACCGATATATGTCAGGCACGACGGGGCGGCCGCCAGCGCGGTCATTCGGTCGATCTGTGGGGCCTCCGGCTGAAGCTGGGTGAACGCGCCGGCGAGCGCCGTCGAGGTCGGCAGCAGTACTTGCGCCAGCGGGCGGAGCTCGCGTACGGCCGGGCGCAGCGCGTTCAGGGCAGGGGTCGCATCCGTCGAGAACCGGCTGAGCGCATCGAGGCCGGATGGCAGCGCCGCCGCAACCGGCCCCAGCGATCGCAGCGCCGGGTCAAGCTCGGTCTCGGCCGCACGCACGCGGGCAAATGCGCTGGACATGCTGCTGAGCGTGCCGGGCAGGTCGTCGATCGTGGCAGCGAACGCACCGCTGTTCTGGGCGAGCGCGCCGAGCGTGGAGTTCGTTGAGCGCACGAAGCTCGAGAGCTGCGTGTCGCGCAGCGCGAGCTCTTCGGTGATGCCGCCGAAATTGTGTATCAGCTGCGCGAGCTCGGTGTGCTGTTGGGCGAGCGCCGAGCTCATCTGCGAGGCGACGAGCAGGAACGGGGCGACCGCCTCGAAGCCGGCACGCAGATTCGCGCCGCCATCGGAGAGACCCCGTCCGAGCTGGTCCAGCAAGACAGCCATCCGCTGGCGGGTATCAGCGTCGAGGAGGTCGAGGACCGAGCTGATCTCGACCGGAGACACGGTCTGCGTGGCGGGCAAGATCGCGTTCGGTCCCAGCACGCCCGCTGACTTGTGCCCGCGGGAGGTGATGTCGACATACATATCCTCGAGCGGCGTCACCGGACGGATCCGCACCTGCGCGTCGCGGTAGAGCGGGGCGTACTGGCTTTCCAGATCGAGCGTGAGAACCGGCTGGCCGTTGACAAGCTCCGAGTTGGCGATGCTGCCGACGTCCACGCCGGCGATCTTCAGCTCGACGTCGCCGGGGATGACGCCCTTGACATCGGTGAACGCCACCCGATAGGGGGTGTAGCTGATCCACGGCTTGTTGCCCGCGAGGTCGTTGACGATGTCGGCGGCCACGACCACGCCCACGACGCACAGCAGCACGTAGAGGAAAAATGGGGCCGCGGATCGTTTGAGCTCGAGCTTGACGCGGTCTCTGCTGGCGCTCCGGCTCATCGCTTTACGACTCCCTTCACCGATGTCAGCAGCGAATTGACCAGGTTCTGGGGGACCAGACTGCGGGCGAGCGGGGTGGTGGCGGGCGTGCCGGTGAGGATCGAGACGAGTAGCTGCGAGAGCGCCTGACAGTCGACCTTGTCCTGGAGGGGCACGCTGGGGTTCGTGAGGAACGTGCTGCACGGCGAGATGCTGCCGAGAGTGTTCTCGCCGAACCCGGCCTCGAAGTCCGCCAGCGTGCCGTACTGGTCGCCGAACGAGATCGCCGAGTCGACTCCGGCGACTGCCGGCCCGACCGCCTCGTAGTTCTTGAGCTTGGTCTCGGAATCGGTCGCATTGAGGAACGGCAGGAAGGAGGTCGTCACGCGATCGAGCGTCGGCGTCAGGCTGTTGATCACGGGCACCCCGGCCTTGGCCGCGGTGGCGAGTGCGGTGACGCTCGGCCGGATCGCCGCCAGCGTCGGCTTCAGGTCGCCGAGCAGCGGCGTCGCGGCCGAGAGCGCCGTCCGTGTGAGCGTTGCCGCGCGGTAGAGCTTGCGCGCGCCGGGGCGCAACTGTTCCGCGACCGGATCGAGGATGCCGAGCGTGACCCTGAGACGGGCCATCGTGGCCTGGGTTTGCTCGAGCGCGTCCGGTGCCAGATCGAAGGTCGAGCCGAGGTCGATCCGCTGGGCGGCGGTCACGCCGAGCGCGACGGAACCGCTGTCGATCATCCCGCCGAGCGCAACCTCGTCGCGGGCAAGCGCCCCCATCGCCTTGCTGGTGGAGGCCATCAGCGCGGGCAGGTCCCCAGGTTCCGTGCCACGCAGCGCGGGCAGGCCGGCGGCAAGGTTGGTCATCGCGGGAGCGAGGTTCTGGATCGTCTGCCCGACGGCGGTCGGGTCGGCAAACCCGGCGTCGAACTGGTCGATAGTTGTCTGCACGGCCTGGCGACCCTGGGCGTTCAGCGGCTCGAGCGCTTGATCGAGCTCCACCTGGGTGCTGGTCCGGCTCTCCGGGATGGCCCGGCCACCGAGCGGTGGGGCGCTCGTTGAGCCAGGCGTCAGGTCGACGTAGTAGTTGAGGCCGAGCAGGGTCCTCCACCGCAGGCTCGCCGAAGCGTCCTGCTTGACGGTGACTCCCGAGCCAGAGTTGAGCGTCATCGTCACCTGGACCCCGTGTCCTGAGGGCAGTCGATTCACGCCGCTGACCACTCCGACGTTGACGCCGAGGACGCGGACCGGGGTGTCACCTGGCTCCACATCCGCCGCGTAGGCGAAATCGGCCTTGATCGTCGGACCGCTGCTGCTCAAGAACGGGATCGAGGGCTTCGTGTACAGGATCCACAGGAAGACCGCGATCAACAGAGCGAAGACCGCACCGTTGCGCACCACCTTGGGCTTGTGCTGCCCTGGCTGGAGATCGAACACGCTTGTGCGCCTACGGCGCGGCCGGGCCGCGTCGGCACCCGATCGCTCGGCACGTCCGTTCGCGCTCATGGGTTGGAGACCTCCTGCTCGGGCGTCTGCCTCGCTCCGCCTGCCTCACCGACACTCCCGTTACAGGGACCGGGGTAGGGGTTGGACAGGACCGGTGCGCCCGGTTGGCCGGCGACGATGCTCCCTGTTTCGGTGATCGTGAAACGGATGAAATTGTCGTACGAGGTGCCGAATTTCATGATCTCGCTCCACCCGGTGAAGGCGTCGCTGAGTCCGCACGAGCGCGGCGCGACGTACTGCACCACCGGCAATGTGCTCGCAAGCGCTTGGTTGATCTGCGAGAAGGCAGGTTGCGCGGTCTGCAGGAAGCTCAGGGTCGGCGAGACCGCGCGCTGGGCGAGGTGAAGCGTCGCGTTCGTGCTGTGTAAGCCCGGTCCGGCATCGCGCAGCAGCGCGGTGGTTTCGTTCAAGGCGGCCGGCGCGGCGGCGAGCGTGGGTACCGCTGCCTGCGCCAGGCCCTGCACCTGGGCGACCAGGGCGGTCACTGACG
>Ga0302325_10015817_pt1 | contig 16020 bp, 13 predicted proteins | sample Palsa_T0_2_FD_201948 | JGI IMG/M metagenome (GOLD analysis project Ga0302325, IMG submission 201948) | Peat permafrost microbial communities from Stordalen Mire near Abisko, Sweden - Palsa_T0_2 | ecosystem: Environmental > Terrestrial > Soil > Palsa > Peat permafrost | place: Sweden: Abisko... | reverse complement strand
GCCCAAGCGGCCAGTACGATCCAGCGTGGATCGCAGACCGACTCGGTGATGACGACATCGGGCCGATAGTCACGCACCTCGCGTCGAGCCGCGGCAGTATCGGGCCAGCTCGACGCGGTACGAAAGCGCGGATCGAGCACGAGTTCGTAATCGCGGGGCGAATCGGATTCCGGGTGTTGGTCGGACGTCACCAGCAATACCTCGACGCCCCGCCGGCTTAGCGCCTCGGCGTGCACCCGCGCCAGCGGCCGCAGCCGCGGTGAAAGCCACAGTACGCGTGGGGAATTCATAAGGCCGCTAGCGGATCGAGGGACCAGCGTCCGTTGAGCTGTGGGTATCGTCGTCTTACCTCCTCGTACAGTTCCGGGATCGTCAGGAAGACGCAGTCCGGATCGGCAGCGAGAAGCCGTTCAGGAGAGATGATCGCGACATCGGTACCCGATATCCTGCGACCCTGCTTAGCGGGGGACGCGTCAGCGATCCCGAGGACAAGCCGCCGATCGACGCCGGCGAGGCTGAACCAGGCGGGGACGCGTGACGAAGCGCCGTACCCGTAAACCCGTTGTCCGCTGCGCGACTTATCCTCGAGCCAGTACCGCAACCGCGAGGCCTGGCTCTCGGCCGCTCGCTGAAGGCGTCCGACGATAGGCGCCTCGGTGATTCCGAAATCTGCCTCGCGTTTGAGAATGTTGGCGACCCGGCGATCCGGCTCGACGGGGCCGTGGACGGCGGCAACCAACACGGTGCCGCCATACAGATCGAACTCCCACGCGGTGGCTACACTCATCCCCGCCGCCCTCAATAGCCTGGTCAGCGCGGTCAGCGAATAGTAGGCGAAATGGCCGTGACGCAAAGCGTTCCATTGCCCTTTGCCCACAATTGCGAACAACGAGTGGAATTGCAGCAGCAAGACGCCGTTCGGCGCGGTCGCAGTGGCCCGCACCTGGAAAGCCGTGCGCTGATCCGCGTCGTGCATGATGCCGAACGAGTCCAGCACGACATCGGCGGCCTGGCCGGCGTCGGCCTCGGCGAAACCGCGCTGGGCCAGTAGCGGCAGCCACGTCCCGCCGTGCGGACTGCCGAATTCACGCACCGTGGCGCCGTGTAACCAACCGGTGTCGGCCACCCGTTTCACCGCACGGATAGCCTGATCCCGCAACGCTTCCGGCTCGATACCGCGCGGCTCGGCGGTCACCGTATCGTCGTCGCTGAGCTGAGCAAGGCCACACGCGGCGCACAGATCCATCGCCAGCGAATGGGACGACTCGTCAGAACGCACCGGCTCCGTCGCTAGCGGAAAATGGTCGGCTGCAGGGACTTTACCCACATCGACCACTCGACTCAGGTCAGCGCTGCCGCACGCTCGACAAACACTCATGCCAGTTTTGCCTTGGCGTGACTGGCCGCCAGCGTGCTCGAGCTCTGCAGGCTCGGCGGAAAGACAAGTTCGCCGCCCCATTCGGCGATGTAGCTGAGTTGTTCCCGTAGTTCGGCTTCCAGGTTCCACGGTAGGCCCAACACCACGTCTGGGCGGTCCCTCATGATGGACTTCGGCTCCCGAATCGGGATGCGGGTACCCGGCGTGAAGCGACCCTGCTTATAGGGGTTGCGGTCGACGATGTACTCGAGCAGATCGCTACGGATTCCGCAGTAGTTGAGCAGCGTGTTGGCCTTGCCCGGGGCGCCGTAGCCGACGACGCGCTTGCCTTCGGCGCGGCACTGCAGCAGGAACCGTAACAGGTTGTGACGCAGCATCTCTGTGCGGTAACGCAGCTGCCGATAGCCTTCCACCCGATGCAGTCCCGCCGCCTTCTCCATGCGCAGCACTTCGACAACCCGAGCGCTGGGTGGTGCGGCTATCCGTGACGGTCGGGCCCAGATTCGAAGTGATCCACCATGTGTCGTCAGCTGTTCGACGTCGACGACGGCCAGCCCGGCGGTGGCAAGCGCTCGTGTTGCCGACAGCAGCGTGTAGTACTGGAAGTGCTCGTGGTAGATCGTGTCGAACTGGACGTGGCGCACCAGCGGTAGCGCATGGTGGACTTCGATGCTCAGCCAGCCGTCATCGGCAAGCAGCGTGCGCAAGGATCGGGTGAAGCCCCGCAGGTCGGGAATGTGTGCGTACACGTTGTTCGCGACGACCAGGTCGGCCGGCCCGTGTTCGTCGCGCACTCGGCGCGCCAACGGCTCGTCCAGAAACTCGGTGAGGGTGGCAACACCGCGTTCGCGTGCAGTGGCTCCGACATTCACCGACGGCTCGATGCCCAGGCATGGCACGCCCGCCGCAACGACATGTTGGAGCAGGTAACCGTCGTTGCTGGCGACTTCGATCACCAACGAGTCTTTCGACAACCTGAGTCGCTTGACAGCTTGTCGGACGAACGTCTTCGCGTGCTCCACCCAGCTGTCCGAAAACGAGGAAAAGTAAGCGTATTCGGTGAACGTGTCTTCCGGCGTGATGAGCGCCGGTATCTGCAGCAGCAGGCATTCTTCGCACAGCCGCAGGTGCAGCGGGAAGGTCGGCTCAGGAAGATCGAGCTCGTCGCGATTGAGGAACTTCTCGCACGGCGGAGTAGCGCCGAGGTCCAAGATGCTGACCAGTCGCGTCGAGTCACATAAGCGGCACTTCATCGCTGCGGCGCACCCTGGTCGTGGGCCGCCACTGCAGCCGGAATTGCGCGGTCGTCTTCGGATCCGATCGACTCGGCGCCGACCACCCGACGTTGGCGAGCAGCAGCCCCGGCGTATTGCGTTGTGCTGGTGTAGATCAATTCCCCCAGCCCATGCTGGTACAGCCAGAGGCTGTTCTGCTGACCGGTGAACGACGCCTCGCCTGACATCCCGCCCCACGGCGTGAAGCCGCTGCCCAACCCGACGCCGAGCAGACCCGGAACAGCCCGGCCGTAGGCGTCGAGCAACCGGGCGTCCCGCCCCACTGCCGGCCCGGTTCGCGCCAGCGGCAACGCATAGCCGTCCTTGTCGAACACCGGGATAGTGGCCAGCCGGTAGCCGAATGCCGACACGATCAGATCGGCGTCGTCGAGCAGGGCGATCAGATCCGCACGCGGCACATCCCCCAGCGGCCGGACCACTGCGCGGTTGTCTGGCTCTACTCCACCTTTGCCGTGGATGCGCCGCCACATCTGCCGCCCGTCGCCCTGCAATCCACCCAGCCGGTGCACCCGGCCAGTGGCCTGGCATACGTCGGACTCCGAGAAGCGATACTCATCGGCGTCCGCGTCGGCCCGGGAGTAATAGGTGACACGGGGTTCGCTACGGGAAAGGATCTGCACGCTATGCGGATCGAAATGCACATCGGGCAGGTGGTCCAACAGCATCCACGCGCAGGAGAAGGCACTGTGCGAACCCCCGACGATCACCGCTCGCGGCGGACGTTCCCTGCCGGCCAATAGCCGCCTAACCTGTTCTGCACCGCCATGTTTGAGTAGCCGGTGGCTCGAGACGATCTTGTGTCGCCAGCGCGCGAGATCGACGTCCGTTGTGTCCCCGACGCCGCCCCATGACGTGTTCGGCTGCCCGCCGAGCGCCACCACGGCGCTGCCGGCATGAATCGCTTCGCGCTGACCGTCAGGCGATCTGATCACTACCACAACCGAGCCGTCAGGCTGCAGATACATTGCCCGCGCGGTGGTGTCGGTGAACACCCGACTGTTCGGATGACGGGCAACCTCCGCGACGAGCGCGGCATAGACGCGCCTTTCGAACCGGTCAACCAGCTCCAGTGGCGGGTGTCCGTTGCGCCATCCCTCCAACTCTTCGGTCACACGGTCGAGCCTCACGTCGAGCAACGGCGGCTCGCAACGCGGACCGTCGAGGCATTCCAGGAAGGACCTGCCCGGGGAGTCGGCGTTGAGCGCATACTCTCCCAGCGAGCTCCCCGTCTTGCTTCGCTCGACTATGGCGATGCCCCGGTCGAGCCAGTCGGCGAGCAGACCGTTTTGCGCGGCCCACACCAGCGATCCTGTGCCTGCGGGCCCACCGCCTAAGATCACCGTCTCGAACGTGGGTGTGCCTTCGGCGGCAACTGCGCGGTTGCGACGCAGTTGCGAGCGCGCGAGTCTTGTCAGCCGCGACTGGAACATCACGGGTTCCCCTCTCCAGGCGAACGCTTTTGGAGTGACTGACGGCCGTTCTTCACAGGACCGCCTCGATTGCTTCGACATATGCGTCGGTCATCGCGTCCACCGTGTAGTGCGCACGCATCCGCTCGAAACCTCGCTGGCCCACTTCAGGCAACGCCGCGGGTTCAGCCAGGATGCGGGCCAACTGGTCTCGCCACGCCGACACCGTGACCGGTTCGACGACGAACCCCGCTTCGCCGAAGTCCAGCATTTCCGGAATGGCGCAAATCGCCGACGCCGCAACGGGAACGGCCCTGGCCATCGCCTCGATGATGGCCATCGGAAACGCCTCGGACCGACTCGGCACGCACAGCAGATCAGCATCGGCCAGCGCCGGGCCCGGTCCTGCCGACCATCCGCACCACTGCACCCGGTCACGCAATTCGGTCGGGGTCGCGGCTTGCAACCTTTCCCGATCGGGACCGTCTCCGAAAATCGACAGCCTCCACGGCATGTCGGCCAGGCCGTGTAGCGCCTCGATCAACAGGTGCGGGTTCTTGTGCTCGAGTATGCGCGAAAGCATCACCAGGTGCGGCGGCTCACCGGCGGCGCGGGTCCGCTGGGCCGGCGCCTCAGGCGCCGGAACGCCGTTGGGAGCGACGAAGTGCTGTCCGCGCAGGCGATGGTGAGCGACGATCATTTCCCAATGCCGTTGCGCCAGAACGATAAAGCCATCGGATCGAGACATCGCGGCGGTCAATGGTCGCGAATAGATCCGCCGGTCCTCCTCCGGCGGCACGTGCGGCGCAACCAGCCACCGCCGGCCGTTGCCTGCCGCGCGCCACAGGGTGGCGAAGCCCGTCTCGGTGTTGGTGTCTCCGCTGATTAACACCGCGGGACCGTCGGCAATGTCGAGCATCGGCGCCCACCAGGGCTGGCGCACCACCCGCACGCGCGGTGGAATCTCTTTGATCAGCGGGCCGAACCGCTGTACGCACGCGATGGTGACCGGATATCCGCGTTTATCCAACTCGCTTGCCAGCAGCACCTTCTGACGCTCCGCACCGCCGTACACCAGGCGGTTGGTGGTGATCACCACGGTGGGTAAGTCCGTGCGGCGCTGCGCAGCAATAACGGCGCGGCGGTTTTGCCGTTTAGACTTCTGAACGCGATCCAAAAGTGTTGTGCCGGCCAGATACACGTCTGCGTGGTGAACGCCGTCCTGATGCTCGATCAACAGTGCGGCGTTCGCGCGCAGCATGTCGGAATTGCGCAGGCGCTCAATGGTTGACATATTTGCGCCGTGCGTCGCACCGGGTCCACGCACCTCCGGGTCAGGCGTCGGATTGCCGTGCTCGACGGGAAGTTCGTCGGCCATCAGGAGGCGCCATCCAGCAGCGCGAGCGCGGTTCTGCCAGTCGGCTTCTTCACCGTAGAGGAAGAACTCTTCGTCGAACCCGCCGACCTGGTTCCACGCGGCACGTTTGATCGCCAGGCAGCAGCCGGCCATATAGCCGTCGATGCTCAACGACTCGGCTGGCTTACGGGCATACAGATGTGACAGCGATGTGCCGCGCAGAGCAGGTGCATAACCGGTCGCGGCGACCAGCGCACGGGTCAGCGTCCCGCGGCGAATCACGTTGTCCCAGGGCGCCGGGCCGGCTGCCGCGTCGTCACGCACCATGGGCGCGACCGCCGCGACCCCGGGTTGCCCGAGCAGCCGCGGGGTGCGGATCATCGGTCCGAGCAGCCGGGCGTCGGGGTTGAGCAACAGCAGATCAGCGTGCGGCGGCGTGTGCTCCACCGCCGCGTTGACGGCAGCGGCAAAGCCGATGTTCACCGACCCTAATACCCAGTGCACCTCTGGGTGACGGGCCGCCAGCTCTTCGCGGCCGGGATAGTCCACGCCACTGTTCTCGTAGACGTAAACCGGCAGTTCCGGCATGTGCTGGTCCAAGCTGGCAAGGCACTGTTCGACCAACTCGTGACTCTTGTACGTCACGATCACCACAACGAGTGGAGGGGGCCCGGACCGCGGTGGGGGCACACCGCGGCCCGGGAGCTTCAGGTAGTCCCGGTCTAGTTGACGAGTCATGCGTTCAACCGCTTCCCACGTAGTGAGTTCAAACTCGCCCAATTGACCGGACCAATCGCCATGTTGACCGCCAGGTATGCAATCGCTGCGGCGGTCAAAATTAGAATCACGTGATACCCCGAAAGCAGCAGCGTTACAACGACACTGGCTGCCGTAGGAACCAGCAGCCGGGCGAGGAATTTCATCGGCGTGCGGAACCCGCACCGGCGGCGCAGCCGCCAGCTGTTCATCGCCATGCCGAAAAGCTCGGTGCACACCAGCGCGACCCCGGCACCGACAGCGCCAAACCGGCTGTCCAGCTGAAAATTCAGCAGCACATTGGCGCCGAACGCGACCAGAAATACCCTAAAGAAGTACCGTTGATCGTGGCAGGCGTATAAGCCCTGACCCAGCGTGCCGGTGACGAATCGCAGTGCGACCGCGATGAATAGCAAGGCAAGCGTCGGCGCTCCACGTCCGACGAACGCGCTGTCGCCGAAGAGTCGAATCAGCGGTCCGGCCAGCAACGCCCCCACGACTGCCACCGGGACCGCGAGGAAGTACATCAATTCCACGCTGCGGCGCAAAAAACCCCCGAATCGTGCTACGTCACAGGAGAAAAGCTCGGTGGCGGTGGCGAGAGTCGACTTGAGGAAGAAGATCGACAGCGCCTCGGTGTTGAAGGCAACCGTGTACGCCAACCCGTAGACGCCGATCTCAGCGTGCGTGCTGACCAAGGACAGGATGACGCCGTCGGCGCGCCAGTACAGGATCCCGACGACCATGACGCCCATGATCGGCAGGGTTTCTCGAAGCAGGTCCGCGGACTCCTTGACCGAGAACACCGGCCGCACCGAGACGTGCCGCGCCGCGGCACCGCCCTGGATCACCAACGCGATCGCAGGCGGAATCAGCTGTGCGACCGCGAACCAGATGATGTCCGCCCGCTCGGCAACCAGGCAGCTCACGACCGCCAGCGTGGCCAACCGGCTGAGAACGTCAGACAGGGCCACCGCGGAAAACCGCACGGTCACAAGGAACACCGGTTCGAACCGTGTTCTCATCGTCGTCATCAGCAGCTGGCCGGAGAGCACGACAAGCATGACCCGCACGTCGCGGTCGCCATAGATCAGCAACCCGGTAACCGCCGCTATCACAGCTAGCGGCACGCAATACACCAGAGACAGGCCACTATTCACGCGGATCAAGCGCTCGAGATCGCCGCGGCCGGAGGTGACGCGACGCACGATGACAGTGCCGATGCCGAGATCCGTCAGGCTGAGCCACATACCGATGAACGCGACGGCGATTGTGAGCTGACCGTAGCGCCCGGGACCGAGATAGCGGGCGGTCATCGCGACCGAGAACACCGATGCCAACATCCCCAGCACACGACACACCAGCTGAATGGAGACGGCGTGCGCGATGCGCGTGTGTGGCACCTCGAGATCTGCCACGCCCACTTCAAGTTTCGATTCAATGCCCGTCATCAATACGCTCCGTCGCGGGCCACGACAGCCTTCAACGTCTTGGCGATGATCAGGGCATCACTGGTCATCGACCAGTTGTCCACGTAGGACAAATCCAGCCTCACCGATTCATCCCAGGACAGATCCGAACGACCACTTACCTGCCATAGTCCGGTCACCCCCGGCTTGACCAACATCCGCCGCTTCACGTCACCGTCGTATTCGGCAACCTCTCGCTGCAGCGGCGGCCGCGGACCGACCACGCTCATGTCCTGCCTCAGCACGTTGATGAACTGCGGTAACTCATCGATGCTGAAGCGGCGCAGTATTTTCCCGACGGGCGTGACCCGGGGGTCCTGGCGGATCTTGAACAGCACGCCGCCGGTACTTTCGTTCAGCGCCAGCAGCTGGTCAATCTGCTCGTCCGCCCCCTCCACCATGGTGCGGAATTTGAGCATCATGAACGGCTTGCCATCCAGACCTATCCGCTCGGATGGGTAGAAGACCGGCCCCTTGCTGGTGAGCTTGATCGCGATGGCGGAGGCGATGAGCAGTGGCGCGGTCCCGATAAGGGCAGCCAGCGAGAAGCAGAAGTCAAAGGATCGCTTCTGAAAGCGCTTTGCCTCCTTGTACTGTGGTTTTTCCACATGCAGCAAGGGGAATCCGGCTACGGGCCGCAGCGCGAGTCGCGCTTCGGCCACGTCCATCACACCTGGCGCTACCACCAAGTCGACGTCCATCGTCTCCAACCGCCACATCAGCTGTCTGACACCCTGGACCCCGAAGCGTTCGGTTCCCGTCAGGGCTACCGTGTCGGCGCCGCAATGACCGATCGCGGCCACCGCGTGCGCGTCATCCCCCAGAATCGGAATGTCCCGGCCGTTAATCGTCAGCTTCTTGCCGCGGGACGGCCCGTATCCCGGAATCCCGCAGCCGACAACGACATAGCCATCTCCGGGGTTGCGGGTCAGTTCCTGAGCGAGATGCGTGACTCCCTTGCGGTCACCGATCGCTAATACTCTTGTCTGGTATTGGCCCTGCGTTCGTCGGCCGGCGATGTAGCGGCGCCACAAGGCCCGGCTGACCAGTAATCCGAAAGTGCCCACGGGCAGCGCGACCGCTAGATAGCCGCGGGCCAGAAAGATCTTGATCAACAGAGTCGCCATCGCAATGATGCCGAACGTCCAGATCGATGCACTGATGATGCGCCGGTATTCCTCCAGGCCCGCCCCGATGATGCGGATCGACCGGGCGCTGAACATGGCGATGGACGATATCCACAACGCTGCGAACATGATCGAGAACGACGTCATCAGCCAACCCGGGTAACCAGAGATGTTCGGCGAGTCGCCGAACCGGATGTACTGCGCCAAAGCAACGGCGGCGCAGACGATCACCGAATCGGTGATGCGCAGGTAGGACGAATACCTGTGCTGCCAGCGTCGGGCGGGCACGCCGCTGGGCGTCGGCGTCGTCGCCAGCGGCGCGCGACCGATCCGGCTGGGAATCGACCTCGAAACTGGTCCCGAGAGTGAGGATGTCATCGCCAATCTAATTCCCGCCTACGCGCTAGCCGGTTCCGCAGCGTTGGGCCGCTCGGCCCAAGCACCGGTTGGTGGCCCCGCGTAATACACGCCGGGATAGCAAATCAGCTGGGCACGCGCCGCTCGTAGCAGAGCGCCCGGGCCCTGCAACAGATAACGGCGTGCCAGCCGCCGCGGCTCACGGTTCAACCGGTACAGCCATTCCAGGCCGATCCGCTGCATCCAGGCCGGTGCACGGCGTTGCTCACCGGCCAGGAAGTCGACGGCGCCACCGAAGGGCAGGAATATCCGCGCACCGGTCCCGTGGCCGTAACGATCGACCCATTGCTCTTGACGCGGCTTGCCCAGGCTGACGATGAGAATGTCGGTCCGGGCCGAAAGAATCTCGGCTTGCAGCAGCTGGGAACGCGATTCGATCTCGTCGGCGTTCGGTGACCACATTCCCGAAATCTCAAGCGCCGGATAGTTTTCAGAGAGCCGGCGGGCCAAGCGCTTGTGGGTCGCAGCGACGCCACCGAAGAAGCCGACCCGGCTGCCCTTCGCTTCAGCCAGCGCCAGCACCTCGGGAAGTAGGTCGGCACCGGTGATTCGTGGCCAACGTCGGGATGTGAGCATTTGACCGCGCCACGCGATCGGCATGCCATCGGCCAGTAGCAGCCATTCCAACTGGCCGCTGGGTGCGGTGCTGACAGTCCGGAAATGGTGCAGGTGATCGAGATTCACCGAGCCGACGGCCAAGCCCACCGGCGAGACGGAGCGCAGTCGCGAGTCGATCATCGACAGCACCTCCTGGGTGTCGCGGCGCTCGACGATGCTGCCGCTGACGACCATTCGCACCGCCACCGCGGGCAGCGCGTAGCTAGTCATGACGCTGCCCTCCCCCGCGGCACCCGAACCGACGTCTCGTGACGTGCCCCGGTGAGGTTGTCCACAGTTCGCAGCAACGGCCAGTTTGCGTCCTTGTCGGAGATGACGCTGATCGGTAGCGGCCACTCGATACCGAATTCCGGCTCGTTCCAGCGAAATCCCTGCGCGCCGCCGGGCTCGTAGGGGCCACTGGTCTGGTAGAAGACCTCAGTGTTGTCGGAAAGGGTCTGAAACCCGTGCGCAACGAACGGTGGCAGGAACAGCGCTCGGCGATTGTCAGCACTCAGCTGCACCATGACGTGATTGCGGTAGGTCGGCGACTCCGGGCGCACGTCGACGGCGACGTCGACGATGGCACCGCGGGTGCAGCGCACCAGCTTGGCCTCAGCAAAAGGCGGCACCTGGCGGTGCAGGCCGCGCAGCGTGCCGCGAGCGTAGTTGTAGGAGATGCTGGTCTGCACAACGTCGGGGAGCAGCCCGAATTCGACGAATTCATCGGCACAGAAGGAACGCGAGAAGAAGCCACGATCGTCGCGATGCGGTTCGATGTCGACGATCGTGACGCCGGCGACATCAGTCGGTGTGTACTTCACCCGAGTTCTCCCTTCCAGAACAGCCGCTCATCGACTTGTCCCGACTTGAGCAGGTACTGAATCTGCTTGAGCCGGGTGTGCCCGCGGCCATGAAATGTCTCGGGGTCCATGGCGATGCTGTTGAACACCCGGTGTAGTTGGGTTGCGCCCGCCGCCACGTCCCATTCGGCGCGAAACTCGCTGAAGACTCTGCGGATCTTGCCGAAAGCGACGCGATAGCTGCGGTTGTCCGCGCTTGGTGGTCCGAAAGACAGTTCGCATCCTTGGAATTCGGTGCTCACCGTTTCGGCGATCTCACGAACCGTTCGGTTGTTCTCGTCGCTGCCGACATTGACGATCAGCCCGTGTACGGTCTGCCGATCAGCGCGCAGTGCGCAGCGGATCGCCTGAGCGATGTCCAACGCGTGCACCAGCGGTCGCCATGGCGTGCCGTCGCTGGTCATCGCGATCCGGTGTTCGATCCAGGCCAGACCGGCCAGGTTGTTCAGCACGATGTCGAATCGCATCCGCGGCGAGGCCCCGAATGCCGTGGCGTTGCGCAGGAACGACGGCGAGAAGTCGTCGTCGGCCATGGCGCCGACATCTCGTTCTACCAGCGCCTTGCATCTGGCGTAGGGCGTCAACGGGTCCAGCGGACTGGTCTCGTCGACGGTACCTTCGGCGATTCCGTAGACGCTGCACGAGGACATGTAGATGAATCGGTTGACACCGGCCCGTTTGGCGCAGTCGGCCAAATGCACACTCCCGCGGTGGTTCACCTCGTAGGTCACATCACCGATCAGATCGCCGATCGGATCATTGCTCAGCTCGGCCATGTGCACGATCGCATCGAAACCGCGCAGGTCCTCGACCGTGAGATGGCGGATATCGCGGACCAGAGTGCGCGGTACGACATGGTCCGGGCTGCCGGCCAGATCGCCGCGGCACAACCACCCGGCCTTGTAATAGCCAGTATCCAGGCCGACCACGTCATGCCCGTCCTCGAGCAGCACCGGGGTGAGCAAGCACCCCAGGTAGCCTTCGGTGCCTGTAACCAGCACTCGCACTGTTCTTCCCCTCCGTCGTCTCTGTACTGGCCGGCGCTAGTTGATCGAGTAATCGAGCTGCGTATCCAACACGGCCTTTTCGACCGTGAACGCCTCGGCGTAGCGGGCGCGACATTGCACTCCGCGAACTCGCATCAAGCCGAGAAAGGCTTCGTCGTCAAACCACCCGCGACCGGTCTGAGACGGATAGCACTCCGCGAGCAGTCGCGCCTTCTCTTCCGCTATCTCGACTGAGATCGGCAGGTAGAGTGTGGGATTCGGCAGGTCCGACTCCCACTTGAGGATCTCGTAGCCGAGGATCATGTGATCGCGAAACTCAGTGGGAATCATCTCCGACAGCAGCCGATGGTCTTGGTGAGAGTCAGCGCGGTGCGGACCGAGAACCATGTCGGGTTCGCAATCGCGACGAAACTCGGCCAGCTGTTGCTTGACTGCTCCCCAGTGATCCGGAAGCCGGCCGTCCGGCAGATCGGCGACGGTCAACCGGACATCCGCAGCAGGGAACAACGCCGCGAACGCGTTCTTCTCTTCGAGTTCCCGGTTTGTGCCGCCACCGGTCAGCACCAGCGCGTGAATGACCAGATCCGGTTTGTCGCGCACGATTTCCATCAGCGTCGCGCCCGCACCGATGGCGATGTCGTCGCAATGCGCTCCGACCACAGCCACCGAATTGAGGCCGACCGGCGTCATTGCCATCATGCGGGCGCCTCCGCGAGTCCATCCTCGTGCCAGACCATCCAGGGATGAATTCCCTTGTTGTAGTTGTCATCGAGCTCGGCGCGTTCCTTAAAGGTGTCGGCCGGTCGCCAGAATCCGTCATGCCGGTAACCGATCAGCTGACCGGTACCGGCCAGCGCCGTGCAGGCATCCGCGACCAGGTCGCCGTTCTCCGGGATCAGGTCGATGACTTCCTGCTTCAGCACGAAGTAGCCGCCGTTGATCCAGATCGGAAACCTTTCGATAGGCGCGATGTCCTTGATGTCGCCAAGCTGGCTGATGTCCACACAGTGGAACGACGACTTCGGCGGCACCACCAGCATCGAGGCGGCGGCGCCCGCGCCCGTGACACGTTCGATCATCTGGTCGAGCGGCGCGTCGGTCAGAACGTCCGCGTAGTTGGCAAGAAAGTACGGATCGTCGCCGAGATACTTGCGGACCCGCCGCAACCGCTCGCCGATGGGTGACTCCAGTCCGGTGTCGACGAAGGTGATGGTCCAGTCGTCAATGTCGGAGTCGAACAGCTCGATCTGTCCCGCCCGCATGACGAAATCGTTGGACTCCACCTCCCGGTAGTTCAGGAAGAAGTCCTTGATCTTCGACCCGCCGTAGCCCAGGCAGAGAATGAATTCGGTGTGGCCGTAGTGAGCGAAGTAACGCATCACATGCCAGACCAGCGGCCGTGGCCCGACCATCTGGAGCGGCTTGGGCACGACATCGTCTTCTGCGGTGCGCATACGCATCCCGTAGCCGCCGCAGAACAGCACAACCTTCATCGCCGTCCACCCTTCCCACGGGAGAGAACCGGCAAACCGCGCTTCCCCATGGATGCAGTATTACATACTTTTAGAATGTTGTTAAGCCCAGACCAGACTTCCTGTTTTACAAAGTCAGCTCAGCCAAGTCTTGCGACAGCCGAGCTGCGCGAACTCGCAGGTAGTCGACGTGCGGCTGCTGCCGCGCATTCGCTACAGCAAACTTTTCAAGTAGCTGGTTTTTAACCAGCGGGCGACGCAGCGACGCGAGAGAGTTCGTCCCCCTCCGGCAGGCCGCCGCTGTCGACGCGACATGTGAGTGCCAGTAGCGGATTCTCGAAGAACCGGAAAGCCGGCTAGGCAGTGGGCGATCACCGTGACGAGTGTCACCGCGAAGAACAGCCCCTTTGTCGAGGTGGGCAGGCCGCAAGTGTGGTGCCGGGTAACTGCGAAGACCCTGAGCGCGCGCAAACCTCGGGAGCGTTAAAGCGGCACAACGCCCGGACTTGATTGAGGTTGGCACGCATGATCGCCGATCTCATGATTCGCTACGCGGCTGAGCCGGTGCCGAGACAGCCAAGCCCGTGATGGCACCGCTGCAGGCTCGTCAGCAAGCATTGTGGATGCGGTGGCGGCCTCATTACACGTCCCGGCCGTCGACCGTGCGACAGCTGACACGTCGCCGCTCGGCCACCGCGGAGGTCGCGCTCGACAGCGTCTCGCCAGCGCGACCGACGCCGACCGGGCCGCACGGACCCGCTTTTCCGGAATTGATACATACTCCTGGTATGTAAGAAGGCTATTCCCAGACTATGAGTCCGTGACTGGCGAGGGCTGCCCGCTCCTGTCAGGCCCAGCTGGAGCCGACGGCGGATGATCTCTCCTTATTTCGCTGGAAAATTGAGTGTTGAGCGTCAGTTGGTGGTGGACGGCACATGACCGTTGGCCGGCACGTACACGATCGCCGGGCGGTATCCGGCCGGCGCGTGGCCGTTCGAAATAGCCCCGTTGGCCGCCGCTGGTTCCACCCTGGCCACCTCTTCGGACGGGTAGCCGGCGGCTGGTGGGCGTGCCATGACGGTCGAGCGTGTCCCATATTTCACGGCAGCAGCACCCGCGCCCGCCGCCGCTCCCACACCCGCGGCCCGCGGCAGCCCGCCGAGCAGCATCGGAGAACCGCCCGCCGCGCCGACGGGCGCTTCCGGCATGAAGATCGGCGTCCCGGCCGGAGCAACCATCTCCAACGGCTTCGCCGCAGACCACAGCCAGTTTTGCGGCACCGACAACGGTCCCAGCGCAGCCGCCTGGCCGACGCCTCCCCAGGCGCCCCCGCCCAAAGCTGGACCCAGCGCACTTCCGCCGGCAGCCGCCGCGCCCTGCGCCGCATTTGCCGCCCCGCCGGCAGCGGCCGCCGCAGAATTGGCGGTCATGAGCTGGCTTATCCCCGTGTAGAACATGGGCGCGATCGCGTTAGTAGCCAAGTTCATGCCGAAAAACGCTGGAATATCGGCGTATTCGGCGATTACCGACTCCTGGACCGTCCCTGAGTCGATGGTTCCCCCGAGGGGGCTCGTTATCGACGTGCCGGTAGAAGTCGTGGAACTGCTATTCAAACCGAGCGCATTCACCAAGTCCGTGAGCAACGAGTTGGATGACGTCGTCGACGCCGCAGGCGACGTAAGACTCTGCAGGGCATTGGTAATCGTCTGCGTTATCGACGACGTCTGCGAGGTGCCGACGGCCTGGGCGGCCGCATTGGTGGTCGCCGGCGGCGACGTGAACGGTGTGAACACCGAAGCGGCAGCGGCATTGTCGGCGTATCCGTACATCGCGACCGCGTCCTGGGCCCACATCTCCGCATACTGCGCCTCGGTGACCGAGATCGCCGGGGTGTTCTGCCCGAAGAAGTTGGTCCCGACCAACGCCACCAGTTGAGCGCGGTTGGCCGCGATGACCGCCGGCGGGACCGTCATTCCGAACGCGACGTGATACGCGCCCGCAGCCGACATAGCTTGGCTGGCCGCCTGCTCGGCTTGCGAGGCGGTGGTGTTCATCCATGCGACATAGGGTGCAGCGGCGGCCGCCATCGCCGCCGCCGACGGGCCCTGCCACGTACCGCTGGTCAGATTGGCGATCACCGTGTCGTACGACGCGGCCGCCGACTGCAACTCGGAGGCCAATCCGTTCCAGGCCGCAGCAGCACCGAGGATGGTGCTCGACCCCGGCCCGGAATACATCAGCCCCGAGTTGATCTCAGGCGGCAAGGCACCGAAATCCATTGCGAAGACCTCTAACGGGCCGCCGCCGCGTTGGCGGCTTCAGTGGCGGCATAGGAGCTGGAGCTCGCATGAAGTGTGTTGACCAGCATCTCGTGCACCGCCGCGGCCTGCGCGCTGACCGCCTGGTAGAGATTGGCGTGCGCGATGAACTGGGCGGCGGTTAGCAGCGAGACCTGGTCTCCGGCCGGCGGCATCACCCCGGTGATCGGAGCCGCCGCGGCGGCATTATCGGCTTTCACCACTGCGCCGATCCCGGCCAAACTGCCGGCGGCGTCGGCCAACGTCTCTGGCTGCGTGGTCACGTACGACATGTGCTCTCCTCATAGACACTCATCGATCTCGGACACCCCGCGGGTACACCCGGGTGCAGCGCTGCCGCCGAGCGCGGGACAAACCCATATTCGGTCTCTAGTGCATAATACATACTTTTTGAATGGGGCGTGGACACCAACAGACTTATAGTTCTCCGTACTTGCCAGGCTCGGTCTAACGCTGTTAACTTAATCAGGACCACATACCGACCGACGTAAACTTGGCCCGGGCAGCCTGTGAGCCGCGTCGATCGGCATCTGCGGAAGACTGTTGAACTAAACT
>Ga0302325_10015816_pt1 | contig 16020 bp, 13 predicted proteins | sample Palsa_T0_2_FD_201948 | JGI IMG/M metagenome (GOLD analysis project Ga0302325, IMG submission 201948) | Peat permafrost microbial communities from Stordalen Mire near Abisko, Sweden - Palsa_T0_2 | ecosystem: Environmental > Terrestrial > Soil > Palsa > Peat permafrost | place: Sweden: Abisko... | reverse complement strand
TCGACCTGAATTACACCTGGTCTCACGGCCTCGACGATGTTTCCAACGGTGGCGTCTTCGCCATCAATACCAATACCGCTATCGGGACGCAGATCAGCCCGTACGGGCTGCGGCAGGGTAATTACGGCAACTCCGATTACGACATCCGGCACAGCTTGACTGGGGATTGGGTGTATTCGCCCGCCTATCGTTTCGGCAACCACTTCGTGAATTCCGTGTTTGGGGGCTGGCAATGGTCCGGGAAGACCTTCCTGCGCACGGGAATGCCGTTCACCGTCACCGATAATAATTGGAGCGGAGCCATCACCAATACAGATGCGCCGATCCTGGCTTACCCAACCGGCCCTTACACGAATAGCTGCGGGGCGTCTGCGGTCAACACACCTTGCTTGAACGCTAATAGCTTTATTCAAAGCGCCTCAGGTGCGTTCACGAATTACCCGGGGATTTCGCCCCAAAGCCGCAATCAGTTCCGCGGCCCTGGGTACTTCGACATCGATATGCAGGTCTATAAGACGTTCAGGATTGCCGAGCGCGTCACCTTCGGCTTGGGCGCCCAGGCGTTCAATGTCTTCAACCACCCGAACTACGCCGTTCCCGACAGCGGCTTCGGTGATCCCACATTTGGAAATATCCTGCAAATGGCCGGGACCCCGACCAGTCCCTACGGTAACTTCTTGGGCTTCGATTCCGCGCCGCGCCTCCTCCAGATCACCGGAAAGGTCACCTTCTAGTCAATCTAGTCAATCTCAAAATCCACCAGGGTAAGCTTTTGAAAGCTTTTTTCAAATGTTAGGAGCGAGAAGCCCAGCCGAGTCAATGACTTGGAGTGATGGTTATGCGTGAAAGGCTCCGCCAGAAGCACGGACTATCGTCTCCGCAGGGTCCTTATCGTAAACTGCAGCGTGAGCCTTCCCTATCGGGAGGAGCGCCATTTCCGCATCACATCGTTCGTGATTGGGTCCAGTACCGCCCCAACTCATCCACTTGGACTTTGGCTCTTATATTGCCGTGCAGTCGACCAAGCAACATCGCGCGGCGTGCCGCTGGCCACAAGCCGGCAGTACGAGAGCGCACGAAAGCATCTTCGACGCGCACAGAAGTATCTGCTGAGGTTATACTTGCCGCCAAGCTTCGCTTGCAGCTTGGAGCAAATGGCCGGGTAGTGTTGCCAAGCTGATCGAGGACAAGGCCAACAGATCAGCCGTGATCCAGATGCTCGCGGCCGTCAGTCCGCTCATCGGGGCTGGGAACGTCTATCTTCCGCATCCGCAATACTCACCCTGGGTAAACGACTTCATCGAGGGGTGCGCGACTCTCCCCAACGGTGCCCACGACGACCAGGGGGACTTATTTGGGTCCCTCGGTCCTAATTTACAACATCTTTACAATCCGCCCATGGTATGGAAACATTCCGATAGTAGAATTGGTTGCTGTAAGTGCCATCGCTACCAGTATTCCACTAGGTGGAGCCGAGGACGCCTCCTGGCGGCCGAAAGTTCAGAGGATTCGATGAAATTAGTCAAGCGCTCTCATGCTTGCCGGTTCTGTCTGTTTAGCGCAATGTTGACGAGTGGCTTGGCGGCACAGGAAACTCCAATCGCAAACGGCAATTCGGACGGAATAGCCAGCAGTTCACTCGATGTAAGCACCGGGACATCCGTTACAGTCAACCCCGATTGCAACGGGGCCCGCTTCAACCTGGAGCCGCGAGCGAATGCGTTGCCACAAAATACCGAGTCGGTCGACTTCCTGCTCAATCGCGTCAGCTCAGGGGTCGACCTGGTGGTAGGAGCCGCCAACGACCAGCGCACCAGCATAGGGGGATTTGACGCGTACTACGTCCATCGGCAGGGATCGAACTGCGAGGTAGACTTCGAAGGGACGCTCTCCAGCGCTGCCATTGACCCCACCGTTGTGGCCGATCCCGCGCGGGATGCGTTTTTCCTGGCGGACCAGTTGCTGAGTCTGTCGCAGGTGGTCGAGGTCGGCCGTACGACTGCGGCCAACCTTCTGAGTTCCACCGCCTGCCCTGGCGGCACGCAGCTCAACGGTAGCAATCCGAATTGCTGGCCGGTGGTCGGGACAGCGGATTTCACGAATCCGAGCATTCGTCAGGCCGCTCTCCTCGACCCACATATAGCCGTGGATCCGAGAACCTCGGGGACAGGCGCGGGCGATGTGTACGTGGTGGCGCAATATGAGAACTCGACCAAGGTCCCGGCCGTCGCCAGCGCGCAGATCATCGCCTGCAAGAATCTGACTCTGACTTGCGGCTCGCCTGTCGCGGTAAGCGGTAGCGACACCTTCGGTTCCTATCCTTACGTTCAGGTGCGCCCGGACGGCATCGTCACTATCTCTTATTGGACGTATACCCAGCCGTTTGGCGCCCACCCGAACCCTGTCGAGATCAAGTTCGTAACCTGCCAACCCCAAGGCGCTCCGAAAGCTCCCCTCTGTTCGACGCCAATTCTGGTCGCAACCACAAGCACCAACGTGACCGGTTTATTTGCGCCCGGAGACAGTGGATTCCACGACTTCCTGTTCCCCAAGCATGCCAACCGGCTGGAAGCCGATGGGACGACCTTCACTGCGTTCCTGGTGTACGACCGCTGCCACTCGATCATCGGCTCGCCGAGTGTGGCCGCACCGGTTTGTTCGAAAGTCGACGTTGTCTTCACCTTCTCTACAGATGATGGGGCTACCTGGTCCGCGCCAGAAGCAGTTGAATCGGGAGCGGGGCACCAGTTTTTCGGGACGATTCGCAATGACACATCCACCGAAACCATCAACATCGCCTATTACTCGACGCAGGAGGATCTCTTTCTCCAGCGAGCCAAAGTTCGCCTTCGTCAGATCGCGCCGGGTACTACTACACCCGGTCCTGCCAACATTCTGACGACAGCTTCCACTGATCCGGACGCGGGCATTCAGAATCTCATCGAGCCGGATGGAGAGGGCGTCATCGATTTCGGCGATCGGATCGGGCTGGCTGCAGTCGGAACCGGATCGGCAGGCCAGAGCAAGGTTTACGTACATTACACCTGGAACGATGTCTTTGGAACGTTCAGTGGTACTGCCCAGCCCGATCAAAATAACACTCTGCTGGGTTTGTCGTACTGACACCGGCGAAAAAGAAGGAAGTCATGCGCGCCCAAATGACGACCCCAAAACGCATAGGCATTCTGACGATTCTCACGGTACTCGGCTTGGGCACGGAGCTGCACGCGGCAACCTCGGTTGTTTGTAGCGCGGCTTTCGGCGCCAAGTTTAATCTGGAGCCGGACACCCCCGCTGTTCCCCAGCAGCTCGAGGCTGTGGACTTTATTCCCAACCGAATCGGACTCAACGAAGACCTGGTGGTGGGAGGCGCCTACGATTTTCGTGGCGCCGGTCTGGGGGCGCCTGCGCCGTCTGGGGTCGTCTGGGACGGGAGTGTGAGCGGCTACTACGTTCATCGCTCGACTGCGACAGATTGCAGCGCCCAGTTCGAGGGAGGACTGCCGTCCATCGTATCGGCGGGCACTACCTATCTTGGTAACGGCGGAGTGGCGATCGCCGCTGATCCGCAACGGAGTGCCTTCTTTGTGGCCGACCTGAGATTCGGGGCCACCAACAACGTCTCCGCCGTCGGCCTGTTTCGGGCTGCCTCGGCGACGCTGCTGAATTCGACTCTGTGTCCGAACGGTACGCACACAGCGGCGCAGGCCCAGTCTTGCTGGGAAGCTACACCTGCTATCGTCCTCAATCCGAACCCGCCGGGCAGCCTGACGGCAACCCTGGATTTTCCGAGCTTGGCGGTGGATGAGCGAGCCAGCAATGCTGGACCAGGCGCGAGCGACGTGTACGTCGCATTCGAGAATTATAACGTGACCGCGGGGGGAATCACTCTCATTGCGTGCACGAATGCCACGCTTTCCTGCAGCACTCCCATCATTATCAGCAACACCTCTCCGGAGTTCGGCTCCGTCGACGCGCATGTGCAAGTGCGGCCGGACGGCAGGATCACCGTCACCTATGTGGACCAGAACAGCCCGCCTTCAAGTACCATCCGTTTTGTGCTGTGTAAACCCAGCGGCGCTCCCAGCGCGCCGGTGTGCAGCGCGCCCACGGTAGTGGCCAATGAGAATCAGGCGCTTGGTCCCTCCAGCGCGGGCGGGAGCCTGAGCGGTTTGAACCTGCCGGTCTTCACTGCTGCCCGGCATGCCGATCGGCCGGAGTCCGACGGCAAGACCGTGACCACCTTCGTAGTTTGGGACCGATGCGAGACTATGTTCCAGAATCCGAGCACGGGATCCTTCTCCACCTGCCTCAATGCCCAAGTAGACATGAGCGCATCCACCGATGGCGGCGCGACCTGGTCGGCGCCGGTCGCGGTAAACACGAGTCCAGGCCATCAGTTCTTTCCCTGGATCTCCACCGACGTCTCCACGGGCACAGTCAACATTGTCTACTACAATACGGCGCCGGACTTCTTTCACAAGCGCATCGCTGTATCGCTCAACCAGATCGTGGCGGGCAGTACCACGGTGGGCGCGCCGATCAGCGTCACTTCCAGCCCCGCGCCATGGGATGCCGACCCCACGCAGAATCCCTTCGCGCTTGGTTTCGACTTCCATTTCGGAATGAAAGCCCGGGGTACCGGAACGGCCGGCCAGAGTCGTGTGTACACCTCATTCACTTCCGCGGCGGATCGCCGAGGCGTCTATAACGGGCCGCACTTGCCCGAGCAGAACAATAATCTGCAAGAGCTTAAGTATTGAGCCTACGACCTTCGAGTTGACAACAGACCGAACTATGACGGGATCGAATTCGACAAGTACGGGTTGATCGTTCAAAGCGATGGCGATGCTACTCTACTTCAGCAGATACATAATAGTTGTTTCGAGTTTCGACGGATCGTCCGACCAGTCGCCGTAGATCTCCCACGACTTTCCGGCGAAGGCCCGGTTGCTCGCCTCGCGCCATGCATGAATCGCGTCGTGGGTTTCCTTGATCCGGTCGTAGGCGCCCACATGCACCGCCACCGCCGCCATACCCGCCGGAGTCTCGGTGGCGTAAACTTCCCCGGCGGATTCAAACGCGCGCGTCACCTCGACGCCGAAGTCCAGGTCCATCGGCAGGTCACGGCGCGCGGGGTGGTGATACAGAAACACGTTGTGCCCATCGGTACGCAGGCCCGGTTGGGTCCGCAGGAACTCCCACACCTTATCGAGCGCCGGCCTCCACGCAGTTCCGACGCCGCCGACAGCGACATGACGCCGGACGGCGGCAAGCTTCATGGAAGCGACCATGCGAACGGAAACGTGAATACTCACGTCTCATTCGTAGCATAATCTCAACGCAATGCAGCTATGGGTTTTGAATCCTGTTGGTTTTGTGTCGGCGATGATCGGCGGTCGGGTGGGTTTCAGATCTGACGAGCGACCGCACCAAAGGCGCCAGTTAGCGATCTGAAATGTAGCCGTACTCGAACGGCGCGGCAATCAGATTCTGTTCCACCCCGACTTATCGAGTTGAGCGCGCACTATCACGTCGCTCCACGGCCCTGCCAGGTGCGCGGTCCGGAGTTATGGCAGGCCGTGCAAGCTGGTTGAAGAAGAAAGACGAGCGACAATGACGGTTGCGACAGTCCATAAGGAAAGGCGGGCAAAAGCGGCCCGGCATCTTCGCGTTTTCAAGATGCAAAGCCTCCGCTCGGGGATCTCACCAAAAGCAATGGCCCTTTCTTTTTTGAAATGCAAAGCCTCGGCTTCGGATCGGAGGCCTTCCCCACGGCGAGAGGCATCCTGTACAGGAAAGCCCTCCGCACGGTTTCCAACCGATCTAGGAGGACTTGTGCCGATTGCTTTCGGAGCCGACTCCGTCGCCTCGGCTTTGCCTCTACGCCGTGGGCGCGACCCCTCAGCGGACGAGGCCAGATTACCACGCCCTCCCCGAGGGCTTGCGAGAAACCGGAACTTTCTACTTTGCTGGAAAGCGGAACTTTCTATTTTGCCTTGACAAGCGCACAAACCGTTGCCAGTCCCTGATCGAATGCCGCCTGGCGGCAGAAGGCTGGCAGCTCCTCTATCACGGCCAACGCGCACGCCAGCCCCAGTGCTTCGAACTTACGGCTTCAGCTCAAAAACGGTGCCCTCGCCGTCAAATCCGCCCAATAGCGCGGTCCCGTAGAGTACCCCATTGCCGCTAAGCAGCAGACGTGAGTCGGGATCTAACCCGTCGTCGTGCCGGGCACCTTGGAAGCTATGGAGCACGGTTTCGGTCCAAGCGCCGCCGGGTTCAGAGGGCGGCGTCAACGAGAAAGCCACGCCGCCGCCGGCGCCGTTGTCTCCGTCTCCAGTGACCCCGTAGAGCACTCCGCCGCTACCCAACGTCGGGCCCGCGGGTGGACCATAGCCGTCGCTCGCGCCGTTGAAGCTGTAGAGCACAGCCTCGGTCCAGGCGCCGCCGGGAGCCGCGGGAGGGGTTAATGAGAAAACCGTGCCGCAGCCAAAAGGACAACCATTAGCGATGATTCCGCCTCCAAGGGTTGTCCCATAGAGCACACCACCGCTGCCGATTGTCACACCCATCGGACTGTTGCCGTCGCTGCCGGATTGGAAGGCATAGAGCACGCCTTCACTCCAATTGCCCCCCGGCGCGGCAGGCGGGGTCAATGAGAACACCACGCCGGCGTTGGCAGTTCCGCCTTGGCCCGTCGTGCCATAGATAATGCCATCCGGGCCCATCTGGAGGCTTTGTGGGCCTATCCCGTCGCTACCGCCGGCGAAGCTGTAGAGCACGGTTTCGACCCATGGCCCACCAGGCGACGCCGGCGGCGTCAGCGAAAACACGTCGCCCCCATTCGCGCTTCCACCCTGCCCGGTCGTGCCATAGATAACGCCGTTAGCCACGATCAGCGCAGTGGGATATTCTCCGGTGGCGGGGCTTGAAAAGTCGTAGAGATCGGTCTCGGTCCACTGGCCGCCTGCCTCTGACGGCGGCGTCAACGCAAATACCGTGCCTAAGAAGGCGTTGCCGCCTTCTTCAGTGAAACCGAGTACGCCCGCACTATCGGCGGCCACCACGGTTGCCGTGGGAAAGGTACCGTTGGCTAAGACCGAAAAACTGTAGATTAAGTTTTCGGTCCACACGCCCCCAGCCGCGGCAGGAGGCGTCATCGAAAACACCGTGCCGGCGTTGGTAGTTCCGCCGTATACCGCAGAGCCATAGAGCGACCCTCGGCCGCCGAATACCAAACTCGTCGGTCTTTCACCGTCCCCAGGCGCACCGGTAAAGGTATGAATTCGTTTTGTGGGTACCTCGGCGGCATCGGCAGCGCAGATCAGGAACGCTGCTGAAAGTGCCGCTAGAGTCCACCGTATCGTTCGCAGGGTCGGCTTCCGGCCCGTTTTCACCGTGAGCGTCCCACCGCTTTCTGTCTTTTTCATCGTCATAATTTGTCTTGCTCTTCCAATTTACATTTCGGCGTTCTGCCGTTCAACTAGAGTATGCGCGAAACCGTTAGGAGTTTTGGCGAGAGAGATGCTTTTTTTATTTGGATGAAGGAGAATGACGTGCGCCTGCTTCAGCGACAGCCAATTGCCGGCGCTTGCCGCTGTCCGACGAAGGTTTTCGCAGCAATCCTTGTGATCGCGTGGGCCATAGGGGCCCCGGCCGTCATACTCGACCTGGAACGGTATTCCGCCGATGGAAATCTGAAAGTCCGGGAGGCTGTTTGCCTCTCCCACAAGTTCGCCCGCCAACGATTTGCTCCTGAAAAGAAGCTCCATTGTAAAGCCGTTCTACCGGTGCGGTGACCCGCGCCGAGTCGTTCCTTGCTTCTGGCCGAGCCTCTAACGCATAACATCAAAGCACTGCTCCGATAGTGAGAACAGAGTGGCCTGTGATGACACACGATTCTGCATGCCGAGCCACCGTGGTCCCCGCGGGTGCACGCCGTCGCGTTGAGGCGGGTTGCATTCGATATACCTGCCGATAAGGCCGATAACGTCGTCGTGTCGAAAGCGCGCTGAGCCACCCGCGATTCGGCCAACCTTGGCTAAGACTAAGGCGTGATCCTGAAGGCGATGTTGCTCAGGAGTGTGCCGCCGGGTGTCGTGACCTGGACCTTGCCGGTCGCGGCGCCGGCCGGTACTGTCGTTGAGATTTCAGAAGGCGAGATGAAGGTGATCGCCGCTGGTGTGCCGTTGAAGGTGACGCCGGCCGGGCCCATCAGATCGGTTCCCAGGATTTTGACGGCTGCTCCCACCTTGCCGGAGGTGGGCAGTGTTTTCACGAACGGGGCAAGCCCCACAGAGAGGCTGAATATGGTGCCGTTGTTGGTCCCGCCCTGGCTGCTTGTCCCGTAAAAGGTCCCATCCGTAGCTTGAACCAGGGCGGCTTCGGGGTTCGACCCGTCTGTGTAGTTGAAGGTTTGTAGCGTCTTCAGTGTGCCCACCGAGGTGATTTCGAAAACCGTACCATAATTGTTGGCCCCGCCTGAGCCCCCCTGGGTTGTCCCATAGAAATTGCCGCCGGCGGCTTGAACTAAGCCAGCCAAGGGGTTGGCGCCGTCAGTCGAGTTGAAGCTGTGTAATATTGTCTTCGTGCCCCCGGGGTCATTTTGAAGATTGTGCCGACGTTGTTGACGCCGCCTAACTCGGTTTTCCATAATAGTTCCCGTCGGTACCCTGGACGAGGGATCCGAACGCGGGGCTAGCCTGCTTTACGAGGCAGCCATTCCGGTGAAGGTCCTGGTCAGCAAGGCGGACCTGCCGGCGCCTTTGGATCTGGAGAGCGAGCTACGCTATACCGCCGGGCAGATCCGTGCACAGTTGGGTGTAGAGGTCGATGTGCATCCGGTGAGTACGGCCCATTCGCAGGCGCATCTTCTGGAGCAATGGTTCTCCGCGGAGATCGCGCCGCTCTATGAAGCGCATGGGCAGTTCGCGCGGGAGTCGGGACGCAGGAAAACCGCCGCGCTGTGCGAGACGGTGGAAGCCGTGCTGAACGCTAAGCTGAACGGCGCGGTCAGCGTCCCGGAGGAGCAAAAGGAGAAACTCCTCGTGCTCGAACGCGACCTGCGAGAGGCCGCCGGCAGACTGGAAGACGCCCGCGTATTCTGTCTGCGCGTATCGGACGAAATACGTGGATTGACTCCCGATGCGCTTCACCAGGCGACCAGCGCCCTGTTGGAAGTATGGACCGGCGCAGCCCTTAATAAGGAGCCGGAGACAGCGGTCGCCGCCGCCATCGCAAAGACGGCAGGCCGCGCGACCCAGGTGCACTCGTATCTACGGGACCTTGCCCTGATACTGACAGCGGCATTGCAGCGGACTGCCCAGGCGCTCGGCAGCGACGATGCCTCGGCGGAAGAGGAACCCTTGCGTCCCCTTCGCGAGATGCCCCGTTTCGATCCGCCGCCGCTCGACGAGAGATTTCACCGGCCGTGGATTCTGCGCCCGAGAGGCCTGGCGCGAAGTTGGATTCACGGGCAACTTCGGCGGGCGCTCGAAGAATCGCTCACAGAGGCATTCTCGGCACATGCGCGTCTGGTCGAGAACTGGGCCCGTCAGGCGTTGGCGGAGCTTCAACTGAGATTCGATTCGTCGGCGGATGCCTACCGGGCGCAATTGGCGAGGTTAACGGCTCGGGGCAGTGTTGCGACCGAGGTGCAGTCGGCCATCGCCGGCTATCTTGTTTGCCTCGCCCAGACAGGCGGGGAGCCATGATCGGCACGGACGGGGATGGCATCGACTCGCGACAATACATTTTCTCTTTCGCCATCGAAACGCTCTCGCTGGTTCCCACTGATTTCGTTTTACCGCCCGATGTTCGCAGCTTGCGAGCCGGCGTGTTCCTGCCGCAGGCCGAGCCGGACTGGATCGGCCGCCGCAAATACCCCGCGCGAATTCTGCTCCTCACCGAGCGCGAGGTGGTAGTGGTGGCTCATCCGGCCGCTGGAGAGGAGCCTCTGCGGTTGCCGCTCGATCGACTCGAGCGCATCGAATGGGGCCGCATTCTGCTGACCGGCTGGATCGTCTTCATCTGGGACAGCGGCCAGAAACAACTGCTGTATAACACGCGCGCGCGAGGTCCCGTGGAGAAGTTTATGAGGATGTTCCAGGACCGCTGGCTGCCGGCACGGCCGCAAGCGGACGCAGGTCTCCCAAGCGTTTTCGGCGCACCGCTCAACGTGAAATTCGAGTATGCGCGCTCCTCTGAACTGGTCCTGGGAGATATGCCTTTTGCGCAGTTCTTCCAGCCGGCGGTTTGCGGTACGCGCCGGCTTTTATGGTTTCGCCGGAAGCGTTGGTCGCCCGGCGACCTGGTGGCAGCCACTCCACGGCGCCTGTTGTGGATCACCGAGCGGCGCCACGGACGATACGAACGATATGGCACGGTAAGCCATTGGGCTCCACTCACAATGGTCGCCGAAGTCCAGTGCGCCCGGATAGAGCGCGCAAGCGAGATGCGAATTACTTTTGGCTCCGGAGGTTCCTGGCGAATTCCGCTCGGGGAAAACGAGGAGGAGGCGCGAGCCTTCGTAGCAGCGGTTCAGGAACGGCGTAACACAGGCTGATTTTCAGAAGTGGGATTGCTACGCCCAACAAGGGGACTACGTGGTTGCGTCCAGGGACGGCGCCCAGCCCGTGCGCGGTACTAAGATCGATTGGCCTCCAAGGTAGCGAGAACATCGGGCATGCGGGCTCCTTTCTGACCGGATTTATACGCTCGGATTGACTTGTCCAACGCCGGGCGCTACATTGAACTTCAGCGCGAAGGGCGCTTCCAGTCCGCGGGAAAGGGCCGAGCCCCCCGAGTAATCAGCTATCACTATTTCGATCTTCTTTCAGCCCGTCGTGCGGACGCGGGCCTATTGAAAGGAGATCGCCATGTCCGATTCACCATCGCGTCTTCCGGCGCGTCCGTCGCTGGAGCAACTTCAAAAACAAGCCAAAGAACTGCTGCGGCGGTATCGCGCCGGTGAGAGCGATGCGCTCGAAAGGTTTCGCGCCGCCGGCCTCGACGACCCAAGCCTGGCGCGAGATGCCACCCTAGCCGACGCGCAGTTCGTGATTGCCCGCCGATACGGGTTCGAGACTTGGGCGAAGTTGAAACATCACATCGAAGCCATGCGGCCGTCCGGCATGGAGCAATTTGAGCGGCTCGCCAAGGAGCTTGCCGCGGCTTACACCGGCGGCGACCCGATGGCCATCCGGGAGGTCAACTGGAATTACGGGACCTCCTTCGCCTGGGACCACGAGCCCATCGAGACGCAGCGGCGGCTTACTACGTGGTTTGCATCGGACACCCGAACCGCGGATCTTGCATTGGCCGATACGCAGCGGATGGTGGCACATTCATATGGATTCGAGAGTTGGGCGAAGTTCACCGAGGGCGTTGCGCAATCGCCCGGCGACCCTCGTTCAGCCACCCTGTTCGTGAGCGCGACGCCACCGTTCTACAAGATCGATTGGAAGGACAACAGCATCTCTGTGCGGGGCCCCCAGTCCGAGAAGGACTGGGACGCGATCTTAGCAGTGATGAAGGAGCACAAGATCCCCAGTCTGCGCGCCGGTGGGATGAGTGACGCCGCCATGGAGCGTCTCCCGCGGCTTGATCATGTAACGCATCTGCACATCGGCGACTCGAAGGGTCTCACGGATGAGGGCGTCAGGCACCTGGCCCGTATGCCGCAGTTACGGGATCTCGAGTTAGGCGGCTGGGCCAGCCCGATTACCGACCGCGGGCTCGCGGCGCTGCGTCATCTGACGGAACTGAGGCGCTTCCAGACCTGCTGGACGCAAGGCATCTCAGACACAGGCGCGGCCAATTTGGCCTTCTGCGATTATCTGGAAGACGTGAATCTGCTCGGCACTCGAACCGGCGATGGCGCCATTCAGGCACTGGCTGGAAAGCGCCATCTCCGCCGATTCAAGACCGGACGCGGAGTGACCGACGCCGGACTCCGGTTCCTGCACCAGTTTCCAATCTTCAAGACCTGGCACGGCGGTGAGATCAAGTACGGGCTGATGAGCGCTGAAGCCGAGCCCAATCATTTGCTGATCGACGGCGAATTCACTGATGCGGGACTCGCCGGGCTCACCGGCCTCGAAGGGCTGTTCGCGCTCACCTTCTTCTGGCACTGTCCCGCTTTCACCGCCGCCGGCCTGGAGCCGCTCCAGCGTCTTCCCAACCTTGGTTTTCTGGGCTGCCAGGACGAACACTGCGATGACGAGGCCATGCGTCATATCGCTGCCATCCCGGGGCTGCGGATGTTGATGGGACAGGGCGCCGTGGCGGGTAACGACGGCTTTGCGGCATTGAGCCGTTCACAGACCATCGAATACATCTGGGGCCGCGCCTGCCCCAATCTCGGCGGCCGAGGATTCGCCGCCCTGGCATCCATGCCGTCGCTTTGCGGCATTGCGGTGAGCTGCAAGAACGTGGACGATGCATCGCTCTCCGCATTACCGCGCTTCCCGGCGCTCCGGGAACTCATGCCGATGGACGTGCCCGACGCCGGGTTCCGTCATGTGGGCCGCTGTGAATATCTCGAAGGCCTGTGGTGCATGTATTGCCAGGACACGGGCGATGCGGCCACCGAGCATATCGCAGGCCTCTCGCGGTTGAAGACGTATTATGCGGGCAAGACCAGGATCACCGATCGCAGCCTGGAGATTCTCGGCCGCATGGCCTCGCTCGAACGTCTCGAGTTCTGGCAATGTGCGGGGCTCACGGATGCGGGTATCGCCCATCTGGCGGGTCTTCCGCGACTTCGTGAGATCAGTCTCGAGGGTCTGCCCAATGTAACCCGGGAGGCTTTGGCGTTCTTTCCCGCGCACGTGCGGGTGAACTATTCATGATGACCGCCTAAGATTTCGCGGGTATGCTCGCCCAAGCGCGGCGGCCGCCCACCCAGCTTCCCGGGCGTATCGCTGAGTCTCGGAACCACGACCGAGTCGCCCGGACCCAGTCCGAAATGTGCCGCGACTTCCGCCACGTTGCGCACCGGCGTGACGCAAGCATCCACCGCCTGCAAACGCTCGAACCATTCCTCGGAGGTGCGCGTCAGAAAAATGCGCGTCAGCTCCGCGATGATCTCTTCGCGCCGCGGGCTCTCGGCGAACTGGTCCGGGATGAATTCGTCGCGTTCGAGCGCGTGGCAGAGCGCCTGCCAGAACTTGGGCTCCAGCGCGCCGACTGCGATCGAGCGGCCGCCGGCGGCCTCATAGACGCGATAGCAGGCATAGCGCCCGGTTAGAACACTGTCGCCGCGCGCGGGCGCTTCACCTTGAGCCGCGTAGTTGCCCAGAGCGACCGGCAGCAGCCACGCGACGCCGGCCAGCATCGAGACATCCACGGACTGGCCGCACCCGGTCTTCGTGCGTGCCGCCAAGGCCAGCAGCACCGCGACGACGGCTTGGAGGGCGCCGCCGGCCAGGTCGGCAATCTGGATTCCTGGAATTACGGGCGCCCCGCCGCGCGCGCCGTTCAGGTCCAACGCCCCGCCCATCGCCAGGTAATTGATATCGTGGCCCGCGAGAGTGGCCAGCGGCCCATCCTGTCCGTAGCCGGTGATCGACACGTAAATTAGCCGTGCGTTGCGGTCGCGGAGCGCATCGTAGCCGAGGCCCAGCCGTTCCATGGCGCCCGGCCGGAAGCTCTCGATCAACACATCCGCGGTCTCGGCCAGGCTCAGGAGAGCCGCGCGCCCACTGGCGCTTTTTAGATCCAGCGCCAGGCTTTTCTTACCGCGATTCACCATGTGGAACACGGCACCCTCGCCGTCCAGACAGGGCGGAAGCCGGCGCGCGTAATCGCCGCGCTCCGGCTCTTCGATCTTGATCACTTCCGCGCCGAAGTTGGCAAGCTGCATGGTAGCCGCCGCGCCCGGCAACAGCCGTGTCAAGTCCAGCACGACGATACCGTCGAGCGGTCTCATTTCTTTCTCATCAGCAGCAGTTTATCGGTGTAGACGATGACCGGCTCATGGTTCTGGTTCAGCACCTCGGTGTCGAACGTGACCACGCCCCGCTCCGCGTCCTTCTCCCGCAGATCGACGACGCGCTTGGTGATGCGCACCGTATCGCCGATAAATACAGGAGCAGTGAATCGCAGCTTGTCCACGCCGTAGAACGCCAGCACCGTATCGTTGATCACGTTCATCTGTGTCATGAGTCCGGTGGAGATGCTGAACACCAGCGCCCCGTGCGCGATGCGCCGGCCGAAAGGAGACTTGCGAGCGAACTCCTCGTTGGTGTGCAGCTCGACGAAATCCCCGGAAAGGCCCGCAAAATTTATGATATCGGCCTCCGTCACCGTGCGTCCGCGCGATTCCAATATTCGACCGAGGGCGAAGTCTTCGTAGTAAAGGCTCATGCTTGCTCCCGCTCCCTGCCGGGTGTTAATGATACCAAAGCGCGCGGCCGATGTAACCCGGCGCCGCACATATCCGTAGGGTAGAACATGCGGTTTTGGTTCTTATTCCTATGCAGTGCGGCTTCTATCTTGGCGCAGCCCTTTTCGGCTGGCATCAAGGCAGGCGTGCCTTTGAGCGATTTCGTCAACGCCACTCAAAGCGGGACGTTCGACTATACCTCACAGACGCAGCGTTACATTTTCGGAGGAACGGCGGAGCTGCGTCTTCCGCTGGGTTTCGCCGTGGAATTCGATGCTTTATACCGGCACCTGCAATACAGCGCTTCCGGCAATATAGCGGGCATCTTGACCACCGGCAAGACGACCGCGAGCAATTGGGAATTTCCCCTGCTGCTGAAATACCGGTTCGCCTTTCCGGTGGTCCGGCCGTACGTGGATGGCGGCGTCGCGTGGGATGCGCTGAGCGGAGTGTCGCAGGCCATCACGCAAGGAGCTACGAATCCTTTCGAGGTGAAGAACAACGGCGCTACTGGATTTGTACTGGGCGGGGGCATCGACATCCATGCGGTCTTCCTGCACATCTCGCCGGAGCTGCGCTACACGCGATGGTTCAGCACGCCGATCACGGATGCAACCGGTCTGCTGCAGTCGGGTCAGAACCAGGCGGAGTTTCTGGTGGGATTCACTTTCTGATTCACTCGTCGCGCAGCGCGGCCATGGGATCCACGCCAGAATCGCGATACGCCGGCAGATAGCCTGTCAGCACGGCTACCGTGGTCATAAGCAGGCTGGCGAACACCAGCGTTATCGCATCGGCCGGTTTCAAGCCGAATAGCTGGCTTTGGATGTATCGCGCGTCACGGATGGCCGCGGGAATGCCGACTGCCATGCCGGACGCGATCATCAGGAGTGTGTCCCGCAGAACCAGCCAGACGACGCCGGTTCGGGAAGCGCCAAGCGCCATACGGATGCCGATCTCATAGGTGCGGCGGACGACTGAGTGAGACATGGTTCCGTAGAGACCTATGGAGGCCAGCAGCAAAGCGAATAGCCCGAAAAAAAACAGCCTGGGTCGAGACCAGGCGTTCTTCGAGTCCGTTGATCGTCATTGCCGTGAGCCGGAGGTGAAGTCAGTCGGAAAGCCGGATGCTCGAAACGGGCACGTCCGGTTTGATGAGCGGGACTGGGAAACGGGGCGGCGTTTCGGCGTCAGTGCTCACGCCCGGCCTCGACTCTACCTTTTGGGGTCCACTCCAACAGACCTCATTCACCCCCGAACGGCGCTAGGCCGCGTCGATGGGCTCGACCCGCTTCTGAACTGAAGGGTTTGTTGCTCTTCGGCGGAGAACTTGAGGGCGATCCTTTTACAAATCAAACGTGGTACCTGGTCTCAGTCGCTAAGAGTTTCACAACTGCCGCATTTTGAAGCGCACGAATTCGCTCTCTCAATACGATTCGCGATTTGGTGAAGTATTTGCCGGCGCATCACAGGCGGTAGGATGCTCCCGCGCGGTCTTGATTTTCTGTGTTGTCGGGTGTTATCGTGCTTGGACTGGAGATAAGCCCATCTTCGCGGCCGCCAAAAAGGCCGGCGTCGAGCAGTATTACGTCGAGCAGGAGCCGCCCTTTACCGAAATGCCGGCGATGGAG
>Ga0302325_10015815_pt1 | contig 16021 bp, 17 predicted proteins | sample Palsa_T0_2_FD_201948 | JGI IMG/M metagenome (GOLD analysis project Ga0302325, IMG submission 201948) | Peat permafrost microbial communities from Stordalen Mire near Abisko, Sweden - Palsa_T0_2 | ecosystem: Environmental > Terrestrial > Soil > Palsa > Peat permafrost | place: Sweden: Abisko... | reverse complement strand
TTCGCGAAAGGTCGCACACTAAAAACAATCTTGAATAAGATGGCGGCACCTGCTTAAGATGCGAGACCAATCACAACATCTCAGGTACCGTTTTGGATGTGCAATGATTATCGTGTAGCGGTAGCTGTTGCGCTGCCGCATCTAGGTTTGGGTTTTTCGTCAAAGCGCGTTCAATCACGATGTTTTTTCGCGACTAGCAGCAATGGGCCCATCTTATGAGGCCAGGAATTATCCAATTGCATCGATATCCAGTTCTAAGTTACAATATTCAACCCCCCCAAAAAACTACTTAGCGCCGCTTTCTAGCCGAGTATAATTAGCAGGAAATTGTCCCTCGGCACCATTCAATTTCCCATTCCACCATTCATTACCTTCCTCACCCTTCCTTACAATTTCGATCCTATCACCCGCTTTAAAAGTCAAATCCCCGTCCGCCGTAGCGGTATAATCATACAATGCAAGCGCATATTCCTTCCTTGAAAATTGAGACGGTTTAGGTGCCGGAGGCGGTGGGGGAGGCTTTTTACTCGCAGCGGCGGAGGCAAGACTCGAGGAACGGCCGAGGGGTTTGCCTGTCGAGGGAGTGACGCCGTTTGGTGGTGGAGAGTAGGGTGGAGGGGGTTGTTGATCGGAGGTTGTCCGACGGTGAGTGGAAGCGTATGAACTTGTTGTTGCGGATTTCTTATCTCGGTCCAACGCATACTTTGACTTCCCTGCAAAGGTGCCCGCTACAGGGTTAACTATTGTTGAGCGGGGGATAGTACGTTTTCTTCCAGTTCCTTTGAAATGGACGATACTTAACGCTTCTGCGCGTTCCTTGACATCTCCCCGTTTCGCCTCATATTGCTCCTCAACATCGACGGTGAAATCGAAATAGTCAATCTCCATCGTCCCCATCTTCTCATTCAGGGTATAAAATATATTAAGTTGCATATAGTAAAAGTTCTGGAATAGGGGACGGATGAATTCTGCTTCGAGGGCGAATAGTTTGGGCAACTCCTCCTTCATCATATCGTTGAAGTAATTGTAATCCTGAGTAGCGGCTTCGAGGGCATTTTCTGCGGCATACAGCGCTTTCTCGTCCTTCAGTGTCTTCTCCTTTTTATCCTGCAGTTTTTTCCACGTCGCTCGATGTCCTACAGTCAGTATCCGCAAGAAACCAGGCAAGGGAAGATACGATCGTAATCTAGGAGTTTGTGGTTTCGTTTGGTGAGCATTTTCTGGACTTGTTTGATTACGGCCATGAGATCCATGGCAGGTTGAATGATCCGCGTCTCGAGCATTTCGAGTTCCGGTTTAAGAGTCTCCTGAAGATCTTTGACGGCTGCTTCGTACTCCTCACATGCTTTTATTCCCTCGGCATTTCCTTCTGGCTTGGCGCTAGTGGGGTCGGAGGCACGTCCAGAGATAGGTTTATAGATCTCCTGGATGGCTTTTGAGAACTCGATTTGATGGTTCAACATCCCTGGGATCAGACTTGCACACATGAGATGGATACCATTAATTCCATCTTGATATTTCTTGGAATCTTCATGTAGTTTCTTTGTCTCCTGCTCGAGCTGCTTAAACCGTCGTTCGGCATCGATGAAGATGGCCTTATGTTAGAACCGCCTAGGAATAGGGAAGTACATCCTTGGTGTTGTCGCCGATATTGAACCTTGACTTTGCAGTCTGCGGTAACCGCGCAGCGCCCTGACCGTCAGCATCACGCACGCATCTCAGCAACAAACCTTAGTGAAGCCCTTCCTGGACGAAATTAGCACAACGATCGCCGTGGGATGCTTACCAGCTCATTCCTCCGAGTGATCCGACTTGCGATATCCGCTGTGCTCCTGCCTTGCAGACGACTGAATGAGCTTAGGGGGCAGCCGCTATATAGCGCCGTTATAATCTGAGTTGTGCGGACAGGCCAAGAAGTCGTCCTGTGTCACCGGTATATAATAATATAGCTGAACGTGATGCCGGCGAGGCGGAGCAGATCTTCCCACACGCCAATACCAAGGCCAAGTTATGACGAATGCGGAAAAGGACAACATTTTAGGGTTCAACGGTATTTAGGGTCTGTCATGTCGGATGAGTCAGCCGGCAATCCGGTCCACTGATATTGGCAGAGCGCAAATCAGCGATACGCCGAAGTTTTGTAGCCTTCACAAGTCTTCCATCTGCTACATTTCTGTTTGTTGTCACAAGCACAGAATGATTGCTAGAGGCCTTCCACGAGCGGCTGGTCTGCTCAGCAGACACAGCTGCAGACTGCACGGCAAAGGTCCGTCCGTCGGGATCCTCGCTCAACGATGTTTTACCACGCCGACGAAACCTCTCAACGCCACTGAAGTGACCATCGACAGAGATGCCCTGCTTTCTCCTTCTGCTCGTATCGTCTTGTCGTGGAATCATATCTGACCTGTAGCATTGGTGGACAAGACTGCTATACTGGCACATGGAACTCGACCGATCTACCTCGATGCTCAGGCAACGACTCCTACCGATCCACGCGTGCTCGACAAAATGATCCCGTACCTCACTGCCTTGTACGGCAACCCGCATAGTCGAACCCATGCCTACGGATGGGAGACTGAGAAAGCTGTCGAGACCGCCCGAACCCAAATCGCAGATCTCGTCGGTGCTGACGCCCGCAGTATAATATTCACATCCGGCGCAACCGAGAGTAACAACATGTGTATCAAGGGAGTCGCCCGTTTCTACAAGGGCAAGAAACGACATATCATCACCACTCAGACGGAACATAAGTGTGTTCTGGACTCGTGTCGAGTACTCCAGGATGAGGGATTCGATGTCACTTATTTGCCCGTCCAGACGAATGGATTGATTGATATGGCGGAGTTGGAAGCTGCGATTCGCCCAGATACAGTTCTCGTCTCGATAATGGCTGTGAATAACGAAATCGGAGTGATTCAACCTCTGGAGGCGATTGGAAAACTCTGTCGATCGAAGAAAGTGTTTTTTCATACCGATGCGGCACAGGCAGTCGGGAAAATCGAACTGGATGTCGAGAAGTTGAATATCGATCTCATGTCTCTCTCCGCACATAAGATTTATGGGCCAAATGGTATCGGAGCAGCCTATGTACGACGACGACCTCGAGTCAGACTTGATCCGATTATCTCGGGTGGTGGACAGGAGAGAGGTCTGAGGAGTGGGACTCTGGCACCTCATCTCATCGTTGGATTCGGAGAAGCATGCAGAATTGCAAAGGAGGAACTGCAGGTATTATCCCTCAAAGACAGATTGTCTTACTGTAGTATGATCACGCACGAGTCAGTATGCTTGCGAAACGACTGATCGACGGTCTTGCGGATGTTCCTCACATCGTCCAAAATGGAGATCCATACTCCCGCTACCCAGGCTGCGTAAACCTCTCCTTCGCGTACGTAGAAGGCGAATCCCTCCTCATGGCCCTCAAAGTACTCTCCCCATCATCGAATGCATCTAACTGTATTAGGACGTAGCATTATCCTCCGGCTCAGCGTGTACGTCCGCCTCCCTCGAGCCCTCGTACGTCCTCCGGGCGCTCGGCGCAGAAGACGACATGGCACACTCATCCATCCGCTTCGGAATCGGCCGATTCACGACCGAGCAGGAGATTGATTTCGTAGTCAAGACGGTCAAGGGCAAGGTTGACTTTTTGAGAGAATTGAGTCCGTTGTGGGAGATGGTGCAGGAGGGGATTGATTTGAAGAGTATTGAATGGGCACAGCATTGATTTGAGTTTAGCCGTTCGTTCGAGCACGCGTTTTCGTAGGGATTCTTATGGAATAGGTTATGTTATGGTATATTTGAAATTGCAGTTTCAATAGCGAGTCTACCCTCTTGGTATTAAGGAATCGGAAATCTTGATGAAATCTAGATGGGTACCTTTGATGTACTGAGCAATGGACACCAGCGCAATCTATTTACTTTGAAGTCTCCCTTAAATTGGCCGTTGCTAGTTGTCTTATTTCCCCACACCTGCCAACCTATGACGAGCCCTTTGCCTGATCTGATCAGATCATCAGTGGCAGTGATCTGGCCTCCGATTCGCCATTCACAGCCTCACTCAATGTAAAGTCACCCGACAAAAGTGTTCGCCAAACCACGAAATTACAGCCAAACACCCCACCTTTCTCCTGTGATACCTCCACCACCACTTTATAACAAATTCCAATATACTGTCAACTGGCTAAGAAAACCACTATGTCCTCCCCAATATACTTTCCAGCTCCAATTAAGCTGCTGAAGAGAATGCAAGCTTCACTGTATTTGGTCAAGATTGAAATTACAAATTTACGGCTTCATTTGGGAAAAAGCTGGCTTTATTTCCACAATCTGTTCCTCCACAGCGGCGAACACTTTTGTCGGGTGACTTTAGCTAAATAAGCTTCCCGTCAGCCCCTGTCCCAACTCACGACGTTTCATCAGTCCTCCACAGCACATACAGAATGTACCAAGCACCGCCAGGTGCTCCTCCAGGGACATACTATCTTCCACCAAACCACCCATCCTCCAATCCCAATGACGACGACGACAACAATGCTCCCGCGTATCCTCCACCAGCATATCCCCCACCACGCACAGATCCCGCGCCGTCAACGTCCCATCCTGTCCACCCAGCTTATATCCCTCACCCGGACGCGTCAGCGCCGCCTCAATGGGAGGCTACCACGGGAGAATCCCGAGTCGCACAATTGTATCCCTATGGAAAATACCACGATGCCGGGGAAGACAATTTCGAGCGCGGGATGCGGTTCTGCGAATTCCACCCCGAGGTCAATATGGCGCAGTACATTACCTTTGAACAACTCGATATCATTCGCACTCAGGGCACGAGAGCCTGGACAATCGCCCCGCCGTCCCAGTTCGATGGCAAGATTTCTAGAAACAGAGACGGGTCCACAGAAATAAAGTCTTCCTTCTCGCCTAGTTTGGATAAAACGCTTGTGTCGTCGCTGCCTGTGCTATGGGGACGGTATAATCCTAAGGAGGGCGCAAGGGGGGTATATTATGAGGTGGAGATTGAAAGGTTGGGGAGAGATGCGGTTGTTGCGGTGGGATTTGGATGTTTGCCTTATCCTATGGATTTCAGATTGCCTGGATGGCATAGACATTCTGCGGCAGTGCATTCCGATGATGGATTCAAATTCTTTGAGAACTCCGATGGCGGTGTCCCCTTCATGGATCCCATCAAAAAGAGAGGTCTCCTCCCCCCCCTGGCCCACACTTGCCATATTTAGTAGTTGATTGGATCAGCTGCTGACGGATAGATATCCTTGGGGTAGGAATCTATCATCCCACAGCAAACTCCTCGGGAACTATCTTCTACACTCTAAACGGACATAGAATCCCCAATGATGCCTTCCACGGAGCATTCTTCCCAAGACAGGATTTCGATGTCTTTGCCATGATAGGAGTTTCCGGAGAAGTCAAGATCTCAGTCAATTTTGGGGCGCACGGACGGTTCAAATGGCACGAGGGAAATGAACCGGGCTGGAAAGTCGGGCAGGAGAATTTTGAGAAGCCTAGATTGTAGGTATTCGGCGCAAGGGGCATTGGTTCGTTGGGGGGAAGGATTGCAGTTGGTCGAGGGTTTATAAGATCAACTAGATCATTCATGCATTGATATGTGAACTAATACAGAAATAATCTCAAGCTATTTAAACTTCGCACCCCTTGACTCCCCTTTCATTCAACATTAGACATCCAACAAAGCAAGCACACACATAAACTCCAGCAACATATCCCTGATCTCAAGTACAAACAAACTAAAACGAAAGAACAACAATCCAGCAATGCACGTCAATATCAAACTTGAGTAGAAATCCTAGGAACAGCCCCGGTATGACTTGTAGAGGCCGTATGAGCGAGACAACGCGCCGTCAAATGAGCCTTACTGAAACAAATCTCACAGGAAATTAGACTTGCACAGGACCATTTATGGAATCCCCTTGAGTCGCACAAGTTGCAATACTGTCCTACATGAGTACAACGCTGATAGCACGACAAAAACGCAAACAAAAAGGAAGCCAGGGGTCAGGGGTAAAGGCTTGGGGAGAGAGGGAAAAACCAGACTGGGAGGGAGGGTGGGGGGTACCTGTAGAGCGGTGGGGCATTCACTGATGCGATGGCCCTGTAAGTGACAGAGGGTACAGATCCCGCCTTGGGGACAATCTTTTGTGAAGTGGCCTGGTTCTTTGCATCTCTGGCAACATCTCAAAAACTCCAACGGGAACTACCCGTCAGATCACCCTCTCAAATAATCCACTAATATATATCATCAAAAATCACAAGGGGAAACCTTTTCAAACAAAACATGGAACAGGGGATGAAAGCAGTGAAAGGGGGAGAGACTTTTGCTCGACATTCATATCGTCGGTGAGTTTCCTCGCCACAGGTCTCACATCCTCGAGAAGGACAATCACGAAATGTATGTCCACTACCATCACACCCACTACAAGTAGGCACATTCTACCATTAGCCTCCCCCCCAACAGACTTGGAAAAGGCAACATAGTCGGCCATCATACGTTGCATTGTATGGAGGTTTCAGGGTAGATACGTAGCAATCTTTAAATCCATGGCCGAATTGTTTGCAATTGGGACACTGGTCTTTTGGACAACGTCGAGTGAAATGACCCCTTTCCTGACACTGCGTACATTTCACTTTCTCCATATTACACGGCGACTACCCCTTGTCAACGCTTTCCCCAAATTCCAAAAATCCAAGCGGCTATCTGGGGAACAAGTCTGTGTTTGGGGTAGAGTGAGGGTTCATGGGCAAGGGGAGGTACAATGCAGTTCTCAGAGGTATGGTTGGTCCTCCCACAAGAAGTACAGAAGGGGGTATATTTCCTCTGCGGACAAAGTTGACTGAAGTGGAGGCCTACGGCGGAACAGTAGACGCACATGCCCATGATTGTGATTGGGCATTGGGAGGTTTGGTGGGAGGCACTGCATCTGGAACAGGGGATTTTGGTATAATCGATATGGCCGTTGCGATCGCATTGGCGGCACCAGGGGAGAGACGATGGTAATTGAATTTTTATACTGGTACTATAGAGTTAGCGAGTTCTCGGGGGTTCTGGAAGGTTATCTGACGGTAGTTGTCCGGTCAGACAGGGATGGTGAGATGGACCTTGTTGGAGGCGATTCCTGTTTTGAGGAGATTATTGCGCTAATGAGATGTTGATTGTACATTTCCTTCAAAGTCGGCTGGGTAAGAGGCTGTTCCCCCAACATCTTTTCTAGACCTTTGTACTCGTTCACGGAGGTATTCATCTCCATACTTTCCAACATCTTCTCATTCCTTACCACGATCCTACCATCAGCTTCGGAAGTAGTTCTATCATACACGAAAGAACAATAGAAATCTTTCTCCCCTTGTCTGAGAACCTTGAAGCACCCCCAATACCGTCCCAGTGTACTGGGAACCCCCATTTCAGCAGTGACCTCCACCGTCTCTCCCGACACAACCGCCTCCTCCACCGTCTCCGTCAAATACTCATACCGTTCCTCATGGGCATCCAAATCATGTTTTGTACGAACAAGGACTTCGTCGCCTGAGATGGTCTCGGTATCATCATCCCAGATCCCAAGCATTGCGGACGCAGCGGAAGATTTGCATACCAGCATGCTCAAGCTGATTGGAGGGGACCAAGTTTGCAGGGTCGGATTGTGCAGATGCCATGTTAATTTGAGGACTGAGCAGGGAGATGTGATGATGGGAGAAGAGAGGCTTGTCCAGATTTTGGGTTGGAGAGGTATTGGTATTGTGTTGATGGGGCGAACGAGGTGGGGTTGAGGCGGTGCTTGTTTTTCGGGAGGTTGGGTCTCCGTGGATGCAATTGCTGTTGCGGTGCCTGGACGAGTTTGACTTTTGGGTTTGGCAGAGGGTGGAAAGCGCTTCGTGCGGAGGAGTGGAGGAACCATTGAGATGAGCTAGCGAGTTTAATGTACTTGGAAGATGAGCTTGGCGGTAACGGCGGTTGTCGAGTCGCGAGATCTTGGATGCGGCAGTGTAAGTGTGCCTTGACCGCCGCAGATCTCACAACATATACTCACGCGTTTTATCCTAACCCCGTGACAAAGGCGCTTCACCCTCTTGAGCAGTGAGACACTTGTTTTACCACTAGAATTTATATCCACGATATTCAAAGCGAACAGAACACCACACACTCGCTTTTCCATATTTATGACACCAGATTTATAATTGGAACTGCACATGCATCTCTTCCGACCGACCTCCCAATTTCTACCGGACCGGGGCTGTTCCGGGCTCCGTTCATCAGGTCCAAAAATTTTCGCCGATCACCGTGGAGCATCAAATATGTCTGCACCAGCACCACAGACAAAGAAGGAGCCCAAGCCGCGGACAGATGACGGCACCTCGTCGACACTCGTCGTTCGAAACCTTCCCTCAGCAGCCACCTCATCTGAATTCTCTGCGTTCTTCACTGCCATCGCACCTGTCCAACACGCCTTTGTAGTAACCAAGAAAACCGACGAAGGAATTCACGGTGAAGGATTCGGCTTCGTGACTTTCGCAGATAAATCCGACGCTGTCAAACTCGTTCAAAAAGGCAGTATCCCCTGGACCGATAAGGAACATACCCTTACCGTTGCATATGCCAAACCGCGTCAACGTCGTGCTGCAGAGACGAATGTCAAGGAAAAACATGTTCAACCTTCGAAAGACCCGAATCTTCCTTCAATTCGGCCGCGGTTGATTATTCGGAATTTGTCGTGGAAAGTGCGTACGGAGGCGCAATTGGAAAAAGTTCTTGCGCAATGGGGGAAGCCGAAAGAGGTGAAGATTCCGAGAGGGAAGGGGGGACGGATGACGGGGTTTGCGTTCGTCGAGATGAAGACTAGAAAAGCGGCAGGGAAGGTTATTGAGATGGTGAATGGCATGGATATTGAGGGGAGACCTGTTGCTGTTGATTGGTGTGTGAGTAAGGATGACTGGAAACAGGTCCCCCAGTCGACGTCCACTGCAAGGGAGGAAGTCATCAAAGAGGACGACGACGACGAGGAAGATTCCGAACCCATGGAGATTGAAGTGAAAACAGAAGATGAAGACGATGGAATCCTCGATGAAGAAGATGATGAAGACTCCGAAGACGAAGAACTCCCCGAACCTAATTCCCAAACTCTCTTCGTTCGCAACATTCCCTACCTCGTCACTCGAAAAACATTATTCGACCTCTTCCGTCCCCTCGGCCACATCGCCTCCCTCTACGTCGTCACAGACCCTCAAACAGGTCTCTCCCGCGGAACCGCCTTCCTAACTTTCTCCTCCTCCACCCCCGCCGAAACCCTCCTCTCCCTGGACTCAAGAATCAAAGCCGGCACCGCGACTCCCGAAGAAATCGAAAAGTACACTCTCGAAGGCCGGATCCTGGACTTTCTCCCAGCAGTCAACCGCGACGAAGCAACCCGTTTGAAAGACGAACATGCCACTAAAAAACGTGATGATAAACGGAATTTGTATCTCCTCAAAGAGGGCGACATTGGTGAGGATCATCCGTTCTATTCGACTCTGTCGGCGAAGGATTTATCGGTGAGACAGGACTCGGTGAAACAGCGGAAGGATATGTTGGCGAGCAATCCTTCTTTGCATCTCTCGTTGACGAGACTTGCTGTGCGGAACGTCCCTCGGTCGATGGAGGAGACTGAGTTTCGTAAACTGGCCATCAAAGCGGTCTGGGAATTTGAAGATGAAGTCAAGAAGGAGTTGAGAGAGGATTTGACTGAGGAAGAACGGGCTAGAGATCTATTCGAAGTGAAGGGGAGGTTGGTCCGACAAGCCAAGATTGTGCTCGAAAAGACGGGACGGTCAAAGGGATACGGGTTTATTGAGTATAATAGTCATGCTAGTGCGTTGAAGGGATTAAGGTGGCTGAACGCACGTGTGATGGGGGAACGCCAAGTTCAGGAAGAGGGGGATAAAAAGAGGCGACTGCTTGTTGAATTTGCCATTGAGAATGCGCAGGTTGTGAAACGAAGGAAGGAAAGGGAGGACGCGGCCCGAAGGAAAGCTATTGCGTTGAAGGAAGCCGAGAAAGCTAAGAGTGAGGGCAAACGGCAAGATGAGGCACCTGAAGCAGAGACTTCTGATAAACGGAAGAGAGGTGCTAAAGATACTACGACAACGGGGCCGTCAAAGAAAAGGAAGACTGAGAAATCAGACACAAAAGTCGATTCAACAGAAGTCGGGAAAATTATAGGAGCAAAGCGGTTCCGGAGGAAACTAGAACGAGGAAAGAAAGGGAAATAGTTCATACTCGCATGCGAAAGCAAACTATATACCCCTTTGGAACTCACGGGTCATCAATAATATAACTTGCATTGTATGATTAAGTACATTATCTCGGGCACTGGAAGAAGGGTAATTTACATCTATCGATCCATGTAACTCCTTTGTCTCTTTGCATTGAAGTCATCCATCTGTCCCCTTTCAGCAAGCCTCTTGACATTCTTCGCCACGTCTGTGCCTCCAAGATTCGTAGCCATCTGTCTCTTCTCGGCAATAGCTTTCTGTTCCTTCCACTTGGGATCAAGTAGTTCGATCCTCATATGTTCATCCAGTTCATTCACATCAATGGCCTCACCACAATTTGGACAGATTTGAGTGACCACATTACGTGTCGTACGAGGAACGTATCCTGCAGGACGGATCTTCATGCCTCCGGCTAGAGTCGCGGGAAGGGCCTTCGGTTGAGGTAGCTCGTCTTCTTCTTCGCCATCAGAGATCTCCATATCGACTTCTTGTGGCGGTGCGGCGGCGGCGGGTTGGATGGCTTGAGAGGGTTGTGGGACAGTGACTTGGGCACGTGGGGGTGGTGCGTACGGATTGTCTTCGGGCATGGCTTCGAGACGACGGGTATCGGGATCGTAGTTTACCATTAATCGTTTTTGCTCTAATGTTGCGTATTGGAGATCAGAAAGGGATGTAGGAGGAGGAAGTTCGGCAGCGTCGTCGGCGGGGGTAAACTCGATTGTTGCCACCACCGAAAAGTCATGCCAATCGATCTGAGCATATTCAACTACACAATTAGGACATGTTATTCCAAAAATGACGAAGGGAGGTACGTTTCTCTCGTTCCTGTTCTTCCCTATCCTTTGTCTGCTGCTCAATGACATGTTTCTGCCACGCCACTCGAACTTGAATATCATCCAGAATAGCCTCCTTATCTTCCGCCAATTTCTGGACTCTGGCAATCATATCCTTCGGCGGCAACAGCACCAGATTATACTCGGCAATCATCTGCTGAAAATAAGGATAAAGACTATGATTCGATCTCAAAAAATCAAACTGATAATTGCGTGATACACGCTCCGCAATCGCACGCTGAAAGGAATTGCCATGTCTCGCCACAAACAGCGCCGTCAGTCTCAGAATATCCAGATCCTGCGCCGAAATAGGAGGCAGCTTGCCTGAAAAGTGATATGGCGGCGGTTCAGGCGGTCCCGTGGGCTTTTGAATCTGTGGCGTGGAAGTCCGTGTCGTGAATGGCGTGGGCTGCTTTGCTCCTCCGGCCTGGAGCTCCGTCAACCGCCAGTCGTAGTACTTGTAATATGGATCCAGAGGGTTGAGGAATGCGAATTTGGGATTTGCTCGCTCATTCTCGCGGATACGGTCCTCGAATTCTTTGTTGTTGCGGGAGACGTAGCTTGCTGTTTTTTCAATGATTTCTATCATGTGTTAGTTGTCGTTCTTTCTAGGAAAGGGGAACGTACCTCTGATTTCTGGAGGAGGAATGATGACACCGGCGGGCGCCTTTCTGTCGTCTTTGTTGCCGTCTGCGGCTACTGAAGCCATCGTCGTCGTCTGCAACTGCAAGCACCAAAGTCCGCTCGAAATTCTCGTTTTGATCGTCCCAGACGCGAGGACGGCAATGCGTCCGGTATGGATACTTAAGAGTAAGCTGTAAGAGGGCTCCCATCTCAAGTGGAACTACCAACTTGCTCTGAAAGTCTTTTATTGTACGTGCTTCTTTGCTTTTCGTTGCTCTTGCTTGCATGAACTATCTAAGGACTCGGTGCTGAGACCTATCTCGCCTATATCAGATATACCACACGCGGAACTCCGGATGATCAGCGCTTCCGGCAATCCCCAGACTGCGGCATACCCCACAATTCCCCGAACAACCAAACCATCTCACCATAAATATGCTTACTTCGCCGGCGTATATAAGGGAAAGCGGCCCCGTCAAAGCTTGTCTTTCCTGTAAACAGCTCATAGATCTCTTCCCCGATGCTTCGACTTGATCGCGAGAATAACCTTGTCAATGGAAATGGAGAGACAGTTGTCCTCAGGGGCGTCGGTCTAGGTGGTACTTACTACTCTCCTGAGCGCTCCAGTAATCTCTCTAGGATGGATGAATATGGAGAACTTCATCACCGGTTATCCGTCCCGCGAATTCCAAATCCGCGAAGAACTCCTCAAAGTCCTCGGCCAAGAAAAATACGACATATTCTTTGAATCGGTACATCTCCATACAACATGAACTTTCTTTCCACCCAATGCTAACCGCACTAGTTCCTTACAAACTTCTTCACCGACGCAGACGCAAAGTTCCTCAACAACTACGGAATGAACGCCCTCCGCATCCCCTTCAATTACTCCCACTTCCTACCCCAAGATAAAAAGCAACTCTACCCATTCGATATCAACCCCGCGGGATTCAAGCACCTCGATCGAGTGGTAGATCTTTGTGCCGCACGTGGGATCTATACGATCTTTGACTTACACGCCGTGCCGGGGGGTCAAAATACTGACTGGCACTCCGATTCTCCGGGCCATCATGCTGCGTTTTGGGATCTTTTAGATTATCAGAATTGGACGATCGAGTTGTGGAGAGTGATTGCTGGGCATTATAAAGGCAATCCGTGGGTGGCAGGGTATAACCCGTTGAACGAACCTACGGAGAAGACTGGGATCAAGTTACTGGACTTCTATGATCGTGTGGTGAAAGCTCTGCGAGAAGTCGATCCCGAGCATCTCAGTACCACCCCCTACACCCATTCCCGTCCTATCTTGTACCGGGCTTATAAATAGTCTTTCTTGATGGAAATACATTTGGCTCAGATTTCTCGTTTTTGAGGGATGATAAAGCATGTCGCTGGAAATCTTGGTCTGGTGTCGTTTACTCCGTCCACGATTACTGCAAGTACGGATTCCCTGGACTTCGGTACCAGTCTACCCCCGAGAACCGCGCCTATCTCGAACGATCGCTGGAGCGAAAATGTACCTTCATGAGGGAAAACAATCTTCCTATCTGGAACGGGGAATTCGGGCCCGTTTACGATTCTACGGGGCCTGAAAAGGACGACATTAACAGCGAACGATATCAAATGCTTAAAGACCAATTAAGTCTTTATAAAGATAAGAAAATCGTCGGATGGAGTATTTGGACATACAAAGACATCGGCTTCCAAGGTAATCCCCTACCAATCCCAGAAATGTAACCCGTCCTAACATCCTAGGTCTCACGTTTCTAGACCCGAACTCCCCCTACATGTCCCTCCTGAAACCCTTCCTGGCCAAAAAACAGCGTCTGGCACTCGACGCATGGGGCGCCTCAGATACCCATCTCTCCCCGCTATTCAGCCAACTGGAGACTTTTTTCAAGAATAATATCCCTGAGGAGGATCAGAAACGGTATCCTTGGCCGGTGTGGAAGTTTGAGCAGTGGATCTCGCGGGTGGTGCGGAATGAGCTTCTGAGCGAGTTTTTGGTGCCGGAGTGGGCGAGGTATTTTGAGGGGTTGACTGGGGTGGAGTTGCGCGAGTTGGGAGAGAGTTTTGCGTTTGGAAAGTGTCTGTTGAGAGATGAGTTGAATGAGATTTTGAGGAGTGATTGTGTTGCGTAGGATGGCGCAAGGCGAGGAGTCATTTATTCGTTTTTTAGTTGTCAATGTTAGCTGATAGAATGATTCAGAGTCGGTCACTCATCCCATGCCACTACGTTACAGCACACCTGGCCAGGAACCATTCCAAAAACCGGAACAAAGTACATGCTCTAGATTATTTGCTCGGGAATTATACCTCAATACTCGAGACTACACTTCCTTTCAAATGCCGGTATCCCAACTCAAACATCCTCAACCTACTCCTCAACCTTCAACTCGTCCACCTTCTCCGTCACATCACGTACATCCGCTGCATCCAGCTCATCATCACTCCTCCTGCGGTCGACCAACCCATCCTCCTCGCCCTCCTCAAATCCCTCTATCTGCTCCATCTTCATCCGTTCAAACACTTCCCGCCCATTCAACCTTCCCTCCGCCCTGCTTTCCTTCTCCCGATTCCGGCCCCTCACATTCTCCACATCATTCCCCTTCCTCCGCTGCTCCTCCTTCCACTTATCAAACGTCTCCTTCCACTCCATGAATAACTCATACGTCACGGGCGTTCGTCTCAGTGACTTGATTTGCACTTCTACTTCGTCGATGAGTTTTTGTTTTGACCGCTCCGCGGCAATGCGAGCGGCTTCTTTCGCCTTTGTGTCCGCGGAGATAAGCATCTCTTCCAGAGTCTCTTTGAGGATACTGACGAGCGTGAATATCATGGCCATGCCGAGGTTTTCTTCTGCTGCCGCATTCAGCTGCGAGAGAATTTCCGGGTACTGGTCTTTGGGGATCGTGCTCCGTGGGGATGAGGGTGATAATGATAAAGAGAGTTCTGGGACGACGTCTGGGTATGTGGGAGGGAGGATAACGTGGAGGACGAATTGCGCTGCCGTTAGAAGAAGAGAAGGAAGAGGTACGTGGATCAGGTTTGTCTGTGTCGGGAGTGACCTGTATTCGGTATTCGGTAGGTGATATTTCTACTATCAGAGAAGCGGCGATATCGCAGAATACGTTCAAACTCATCTTCTGTGTATATGGACGTTAGAATCTCTAGTTCTTGCGCCTGTTCTTCTGCGTAATCCATGTCGATGGCCGATGATTGCTGCTGATGCAAACGAAATTAGAAACGATCGTCACGCTGATCTGCCATGCCGAAACCTCAAAAAGTCAAGCCCCAAAGACCACTTCGGGTCACCCACGAAAACGAGACTTGCTCAAAAATGTTGGAAATTCAATGCCCAAGTGTCAGAATGAGAGAAAAAATGAGAACAAGTGATATAAATGTTCTAAAAAGAAGCAAAAACTACAGCACCCGCCGATTCGTGTATGGCAGAGGACAGGTCGGACAGGGACCATCTCAAGCATAAAAAGCAAAAGAGAAGTTTAGAAACTCTCCACCAGCTGCGCCATTGGCAAGATAACACATCACCCACTAGAGTACTAAGGGGGCTCTTCCCAGCTTAACTTTGGAGATCGAACAGGATCCAGTGTGTTCTAGAAGATATGACCATAGCTGACAGGATATGCGCTATATTGCCACCCCCACAGTTAAAATCCGCCGGAGGATCTCGCGCGATCGAGTGTTGTGACATGGGATGTTTTTTTAACTTCGCCCAAGCTTACATCTAGTCGAAGGAAGTGGCGGTTATAAACCCTTAGTACAGTAGATCTCTAATAGCGCCACTTTAGTCGGGACCATCTCATTTGTCAGAAGAAAACAGATTTGCAAAGTCAAATCTCAATTTCAAGTTTATAATAATCCACAAAGAATGTCTACAAGAATAATCCAAAGAACGTACGCCATTCCCACATATCCCTCAAAATCTAGTCCATCCGATACCGAAACGTCCTCCGGAAATTCTGTACCCCCCTCCTCCTGACGGGTGCCGTCCCATTTGCCGTCCCATTATTAACCCCCAACAACTCCAACAGGGTCGCACAATCGATATTATTCTGGCCGCTCACGCCCAAGACCTGCGCCAACGTCAGATTACTGGGCAACACGACATTGGGGATCGTGAGGTTTGCGAGGGCGGGGATCGAGCTGGTGAGATTGGCGCAGTTGGGGAAGAGGTCGAGGATTGAGAGGGTGGTGGGGACGGAGGTTGCGGCGGCGGCGGGGGTCAGCGTCGAGGTTATGGTTTGGGTGACGGTGACGGTGTCGTCGTCTTCGCT